>Ga0207426_1000068_pt1 | contig 335134 bp, 296 predicted proteins | sample AraplaMF_Cvi_mMS_FD_184265 | JGI IMG/M metagenome (GOLD analysis project Ga0207426, IMG submission 184265) | Arabidopsis root microbial communities from the University of North Carolina, USA - plate scrape MF_Cvi_mMS (SPAdes) (version 2) | ecosystem: Host-associated > Plants > Roots >...
AGTCGAGCGTGATCTCCCCGGCTGCGCTTCGCCCCTGACGCGGCAGCCCTTCGTCGGTCTCGATGGGCAGCTTGCCGTGGCGTCCGATGTAGTCCAGATGCGCCTTGACGCCGCCGGCATCGCGACCACCGCCGGAGACCTTCACCATCACCTCGGGCGTGCGGCCCACCGTGCGCTGGATCTGCGCGATCTCGCCGGCACCGAGGCGCAGGGTGCCGCCGGGTCCGCGCCGGCCGTAGCTCACGATGTCCAGCGCCATGTCGCGCGATGCACCGTTCGGCCCGCCACGGCTTCTGCCCATGCGCACGGTCTGCTTAGGCATGGCCTGCCTCGCGATCGCTTTCCCAGCTCATGAGGTTCCAGCGCACGACGGCAGCGGTGGCCTCGCGCGCAGCTTCGACCTCTCGCCGAATCGATTCGAGCACATCACCCGGCTCCAAATCCACTTTTTGAGCCAAAGTGTTCGGCATGCCGAACACTTTGAGCTGCCGCCCGAGCGCCGCCAGCTGAGCGCAGACCGCCTTGATCTGGCCCAGTTCGTTCGGCGGCATCACGGTCGAGCCGCGAACATGGTTGTGGATCAGCATGACCAGGTAGCTGCCCGTCTTCATCCCGCGGGCCTCGGCGCGCTGCGCCGCCAGCGCTCGGTCGCCGGGACGAAGCCGCAGTGTGATGCGATCCGCAGCGGCGGCATCGGCGGTCGCATCACGCGAGCCCCACCGTCCGCTCATGTTGCTCGCGCCTGCGCCGTGGGCTGTCAGTACATCGTCGATCAACTTGGCCAGCAAGCTGGATTCGCTGAGTTGATGGTGCGAGGCCAGCGCAGCGAAGCTCGCCCTCATGCCGAGTGGCACTCGCGTACTGATCACGCTGCTTGATTGAGGGATCTGGGCCATCGCAACACCATCGCTGTAGACAATGTCTGACGGCAGTCTATCCTGCCCTCATCGCCGCACAAGAACCCGACGGTTGGCAGCCAGTCTTTCTTTCGCTTTCCGTCCAAGCTCGCACCGGCTGAGCGCCACGCCTGCCGCACTTCACCTCACTACGCCGCGCTCGTTAAGAATCATGCGTTGCCAGGTGAGCAACGTACTTTTCCATCACGTCTCGGGGCCTCCTTTTTGGCCTCATGCTGCAAGTCTGGAGAGATGCAAAAAGCAGTTCATCTCCCAAGCAACATCAGAGGGCACCAATCCGCGTGATGGACGGCGCGCAGCTTGCGCGGTGTACCAGACGGGGTCCTTCGCGCGCTAGGAGACTTGCGTGTCGAGCATGACTTTTTCAGCGACATGAAGAGGGGCTAGAAAGCTCGGCACGACACAGGGATTCAGCTTGTATTCGCGGGCGGCACCTGCCTGTCACAGGCGCACAGCCTCACCAATCGGATGTCCGAGGACGTCGACATCAAACTTCTCCTCACCCCGCCGGAAAAGCCGTTTACCAAGGGGCGCGGCGATCATGCCCGCCTCAAGAGGCTTCACGCCGAATTGCCAAGCTGCTGGAAGCGCTGGATTTCCCGCTGCTTCAGTATGGAGACGGCATTCGGAATCCCCATATCCGTGATGCGCATCGCTACTACGTCGTTGGCGCCGGATAGCTGATGAGCTGTGCCGCTTAGCACCCTGGGCATGCAGGCCGCCCCGGCCCAGGGCAGCTTCCCCACCCGGGCGATCACCCTCGTGATCCCTTTTCCCCCGGGCGGCGGTGGCGACGTCCAGGCGAGGCTGCTGGCACAGAAGCTGGGGCAAAGCGTGATCGTCGACAACCGCCCGGCCGCCGGCACCGCTTGCCTTGCGGGGTGTTCGGCATGCCGAACATCTCGCGGAAGGCGAAAGGTGAAAAGACGCAGACGACTCCGCCCCCTGACCTCCCGTCGAGCAGCGTGGCTGTCGCGAGCACGCGCAGCAGTACAGATAGCCCGCGCAAGCCCTCTAGCCTGACAGTGCAATGCCGCAACAAGTCCACGTTTTCCAAGCAGACCGCCTCACAGGCCAGAGGCTGTGCGCAGTGGAAACATTGCCCAAGGAACGAGCTCCATCCACTCCCCAAGAGCAGGACTTCTTCTTGATGAGCAAAATAGTGAGCAATTTCAGGCTCACAGGAGAACATCTCATGGCCATTGCGGTGCGCGACATCGTCCCTTTCTCTACGGCTCGAACGCATTTGTCTGATCTTGTGCTGGAAGTTCAGAATGGCGCGGAAAAGATCATCACAAAAAACGGTGAGCCCGCAGTGGCGGTGATCGATGCCAAGCGGCTTGATCACTACCACCGGCTGGAGCGCGCGCGCATTCATTTGCTCTTGCTGGAAGAAGTAGACCAGGGTTTGGCGGATGTCAAGGCTGGGCGTACCGTTGACGCCAAGGCAGGCATCAACGCCTTGAAGCGGGCGCGCAAGGCGGCCGGCGGGCGTGTTGCCGGCTGAGATGCGGCACGCAGGCGAGGACCAGTCGCTGACGGCCGTGCTGTACACGGCCAACTTTGCGCTCAATATTGAGAATATCGAGGCGTACTGGTCGGAGAACGGTTTGGCCGAAGGCTACGACCGCCTCCCGGACGTATTGAGCGGAGTCGTTGTTCTCAATCTGGAGTGACATCGAGGCATGGGGCGCCCGTTTTTCGAAAGAGTTATCGGCTCGGTTGAAGCCGAACGAATCGTCAAGCGCATTGCGTCTCGACTGACCGGCCTGGCACGAAATGCCCAGATTCGAGAATACGTGATGGACGAGTACTTGGTTCTCTACGTTCACTTCCCTGCCAAGGCCAAGCAATCAAGCGCTGTGCATTTACTGGCGATCAGGCATCAGAAGCAGCTCGGCTTTGACCTGCTTACAGGACGATGATCGAAAAAAGCAGCGCTTCTCGTGCCTTGCCCGAAGGAAGACCCGCCTGCAATCTGTTCACCTGCCCGCAGGCACGCCGCAGTGCGGCCTGACCTTACTCCCTAATGCCTTGCCTCGGTAAGGCTGCGTCTTTCGCTGCCGGATCGCCAGCCGCCCAGTCTGCGGCGTCCTATCGGCGGTCAGAGGAGGCATGCGCCGAGCCCTCGTCGCAGTTGCGGCGCGACCGACGGAGCAATTCGGCCCCAGACTTGATGAGAAGATGCCTTGCGTTGCGGACCGATTCAGGAACCCCAGATGCCCTCTCCTTCCCCCGTCCTCATTGCCGAGGCGAACCACCTCGCCGCCTTGGGCCAACGCATTCACGCACATCGCAAGGCGATGAAGATCAGCGCCCAGGCGATCGCACAAGCCGCGAACATCTCGCGTGTGACGCTGCTCAGGATCGAGCGCGGCGTGCCCTCGGTCACGATGGGGGCCTACATGAACGCGCTGGAAGCGCTGGGGCTTTCGATCGACCTGCACACACGGGCGCTGCCACCCACTTCCCCACCTGACCCGTTTCCGGAAAGGATCCAAACCGATGAGATCGCCAACGGCCCGAGGCTCGCGCAGACAATGCGCAGGTCCACGGCAGGACGCGCTGCTCAGCCGATCACCGTCAGGTAGGGATGCATCACGCGGGCAACGCGGCAGATCTTGGCGTAGTGCCAGAGCTCGGCCACCGAGGCCTTCTGCTGGGTGCGCACCTCCCGCAAGGCTTCCAGCGCCACGTCCAGGCCGACCCTGTTGCGGTGCTTGAAGCAGTCCGCCACCGTCTTGGCCACACCATGGACGCGCAGCGGGACATGGCCCCGTTCGATAGTCTCGATGCCGGCCACATAGGCATCGCCGAAGGCCCGGACGATCTGCAACTGCAAGTGATCGACCCGGGGCACATGGCTGCCACTGGGCATCGCGATCCAGACATCGCGCGGCGGCTGTGTGGTCAGTCCATGGAGATGCAGTGCGCTGAGCAGGCAGAAGACCGCCCGCGGGATCCTGGTCGCGACGGCCGCGAGGCGCGCGTGCTCGGCATCGTCGCCCACAGACAGGCGATGCGGGTACCGGCCGAGTCCGGCATCCGCGAGGGCGGCCCAGGACGCCCCGATGGCATGGCCATCGTCCGAACGCAGGATCCCCTCGCGGGTGGGTAGATCGAGGGTGCGCCGGTCGCGGATGTCCCGCCGGACGACCCGGGCAGCAGGGGCCATGTCGTTGTCAGTTGCGAGCATGGGACGCAGGCAGGCATGAGCCCGCGCCGATGGCGAGACGCGCCGGCGCGTGCGCACCGGGGCCCGGGCCACGCGCTCGCTCATCCAGGATGCCTGCATGGCGCGCACTGCCGGCCCATGCCAGCGCGTTCGGATGTGCACTCATCTGCGCGGGCGAGAGAAGCCGCCAGGTTTTTTCCAGGGTGCTGATGTCCATGCTCCTGAGAACGTGAAAGAAGGAAGCCACGAGGTCCGCGCTGCGCCCCCAGGGCGATCGGTGCACGGCGCTTGAAAGATTCCACCACCCTTGCATCAAGAAATGAACCAGAGGCCTCGGCGCCTGCTGTCCGCCGGGGCCGAGACGCAAAGGAGAAGGAAAAAGAAAAGGCCGCAGCCGAGGCCCCGGCCTGCCAGATCAGCGGCCGATGCGCGCGAGCGCAAGACGCCACAGGCCCGCATTCAGCCGCACGGTCTCACGGATGGCGCGGATGCCGCGCGCGTGCATGGCGTGTCCCGCGGCCGTACGGCCGCATACGCCGCCGCGCAGTGCATGCTCGTGGATCGCGTTGAAGGTCCGCCAGACATCGTCACCGACGTCGGCCAGGCGCCGCCGCTCGAGCCACTGCGCCGGCTGCACCGGCGGCGCCTCCTGCCCCGGGTACCGCAGCGCGAGCGCCTCGCATGCGAAGTCCAGCTGCTGCGCGCCCGAAAGCACGGTACCGCGCATCGCCTCGACCGCCTCGCCCACCCGGGCGAACTCGCCAGCAATGCGCTGCGCGGCCTCCACCACCAGTACCAAATTCAGTTGACGCCAAGGAATGATGCACGACACAGGAAATGCGCACGCCGGACGCGTGCTGGCACCTGGCGCAGATCGCGCGCCGCCACACGGTGCGCGAAAAACGCTCGCAAGGCACGCACATGAAGAACGCGCATGCCCCGGCGTGCGTCGACCAGCGCGTCAGGCCTGGATGCGCCCCGCACTGCGGGCCTCCCTCGCATAGACGCTCAGGCGCCGGTCGGCGCGGAAATGCAGGTCCTGCTCGATCGGCAGATTCAGCATCCCGCGCAGCTGGGACAGCTCGGCGAGGCTCACGCAGCCCAACTCCGGAAAGCCCAGCCCGAGGTCGCACAGGCCGAAGGCGATATCGGGTGCATCGGGATCGATCCCGCCCAGCAGCCAGGTGGCACCGGCATCGGGCGTGAACAGCTTGACCACGGGCAGCGGATAGAAGTCCGACTGCACCTGCGACTGCCGGCCGTTGGCCAGCAGCTGGTCGAACTGCGCATCGGTGAGAAAGGGAAAACTGGAAGCAGCCATGACGTTCTCCTTGAACGGTTGCGGGCGGGATGGCCCGGCACCGTCGCCGGCACGCCGCAGCGCAGCGGTCAAGGTTCGAAGACGGCCGAGAGGCCGCGAGCGCGCCAGCGGCGCGCGCAGACCTTGACGGCGAGAACGGTGTGCCACGCTGAAGGAGCCAGCTAGCCAGCCACTCACTCACATCACGGCCTCTTTCTTCTTTCTCCCTGATGCTGCCTTCCCCGCTTTCTCAGCTTCGGTGCGCGCCGGTGATCGCTCGTTCGCACACGCCGGGCCGTCGGTGTCGCTGAGCCCGCCGCCAACCCGGACCGCCTCGCACCCCGTAGCCCGTGGCGGCGGCTTGTCGATAGCGGGCCAGCGCGCAGACGCCGATTCCATCCGGTCTGCAACGCGCCGGCATTTCTCGCACCGGTTGTGCGAGAAATCGCACACGCGCAAGACTGGCGCGCCGCCCGGCGATCGGTAGCCGTCTCGGCCAGAGCCGAAGGTTCGCGACGCACGCGCGCCATGGACGCGCGTGACGGCCGGCCTCCGGGCTGGAGGTCCAGCACGGAGCGAGGCGGCCGGCGGCCTGCGCCCGCGCGGCATCCAGCGAGATACCCGAGGTCCTCGCGCCGTCGCACAGGACGATAAGGAGCTCGAGCATCGCCGAACGAAGTCACCAGGATCCTGAGCGCCTTGGGCGCAGGATCCATCGGCCGAAGATCGGCAAGCCAGCTCGCCTGAAGGCGATCGTGTCACGAGAGTGGCGCGAGCACCGGCATCTCCCGTCCCACGATGAAATCGCAGGCCTCGCCGGCAAAGCGCATGGCCGTGAAGATCGCGCTGCGGTCATGGCGCAGCACCTCCAACCAGTCCGCGAGAGGGTCCGCATGGCCTTCGACGACGGCGCCGACAAGCCCGCAATGCCCCATCAGCAAGACCGCACCGAGTTCGGCCACGAGCGCCTCGAACGCGCAAGCGGCGTCGCCGAAGCGCGTGCCGAACTCGCGATGCAACCGCTGCGGATGTCCGCTCCAGTGCACCAGTTCGTGCAACAGCGTCGCCCCATAGTTCTCGCCGCTTGCAAATCGCTTCGGCCACGGCAACCGGATCTCGTCGAACTCCGGCACATACGCTGCGCGTTCGAACCCATGGCGAAGCGTTGCGTTGCAGCCACCGACCAGCCGCAACACCCTTTCCATCGCCCCGTGCTCCGCAGCCGAGGGGCCTGCGGCAGCGACTGCCGGAGGATCGAGGCGCTTCGCCGGGAGCCCGTCGACCTGCGCGACATTGAACAACCAGAATGGCCGGCATTGCAGGAGCCCGTCCTGTAACTCGGTGTGCGGGTCTCTATCGCCGCGGCCCCCCGTCCGCTCGAACTGCGCACACAGCACGCCGCGCTCGCCCTTGCGCACCTGGGCGCCAAGAGCCTTGGCCTGCCTGTAGGTCAGCCACAGCGGCACCTCGTAACCCTGCACGATCGCCGCGTCCCACAGCAGCAGCGCGTTCACGCCCCGGTAGGACCGCCCGGTGCCGGCATTGCGCGGCGCCCCGCGCGTCGCGGCCTGGACCCAGCGCGCACGACACACGTGTTCGCCCTGCGCCAGCATCGCCATGATCCGGTCCGTGATCACGCGCCGGACATCCATGTCCATGCCCACGCGCTTGCCCGAACGCCGCCAGGCGCGCCCCTCATTTGATTCACCTGCCGTGGGAGAGTCCTCGGGGGGCACGGGGGGAACGCCCGGGGTCTTCGGATCCGGCACCACGGCCGGAGCGGGCACGACGCAACGAGAAGAGCGAGAAGTGCGAGAAGACGTGGCCATGGCGAAGCCTTTCTGCGGCGCATGCCGCGATGGTGGAAGGAATCTGCTGTCGGAGCCGCCTCGACGCAAAGCCGGCAAGGGGCCAGCGAGACGGTCCGGGGCCCGCCCGCAGGCCGCAGCCGAGCGTCGCGAGGACCGGGCGAGGACGGGGGCAGCGCCTTCACCCTGGAGCGGGGAGCGACCCGCGCCATGCGTCGATCCAGAGGCGGGACGACCGCAGACCGACCACCGACAGCGGGCACAGCCACAGCCACGGCCAACGAGACCACACGCCATACGCATCGAGCGCCTTGATGCGCCTGCCGGCGCACGTGCGCGCATGCCGGGGCTCCGGCGGGTCGTAGCGGACAACCGCGCCCGTCGCCCCGGCGTCGACGTTCCGCCATGCGCCGCCGGAACGAGACACGGCAGGCAGGAAAGAAAGTGCGCCGCTTCGCAGTCACGAAACGGCGCACCGAGGACCTCAAGGGATCCTCAGTCCTCCTCGGGCCCGACCATCGCCTGCAGCTGCTCGATCACGCCCGGCTCCACGAAGACGCAGGGCACGTCGGGCGCCAGCGCAACGTGGGTCACCCTGGCGAGGGCCTCGCGCTTCAGGTGCGCCAGCCGCCCTGTACGCCAAGCCTGTTCGGGCCGCATGTGGTCCTGGTCCGCCGGCACACCGCTGCGCTCGGGGTCGCATTCGATGAGTGCGACGAAGCCCTCGTCGAAGAGCCTGCGATGCTCGCCGCACAGGCCCCACCCTGTCACCGTGTGACGCTGCATGCTCTGACGCAGGCGCCTTTCGAGCAGGATGCCGCCGGTATCGAAGTTCAGGCCGCATACCAGGCAGAGGTGCTGTTCCAGCGAAACGTGTGATTTCTCGTCCATGACGATCTCCGGTTGTCCGGGCGGAATTGCCCGCGGCCGGAACCCGCACGGCGCAGCGCAGCAGTCAGGGGTCGACGACGGCCGCCAGGCCGCCAGCGCCGCAGCGCGGCGCGCAGCCCTTGACGGCGAGAACGCCGTGCAACGCTGAAGGCCATAGCAAGACCGCCCTCCCCGTCCTGCTCCTTCCCCCCGCTTCCATCTCTCGGCTTCCATCTCTCCGCATCCCCGCAGCGCAGGACGGACACATGCACCGCATGAGCCGCCCGGACCGGATCGCTTCAGGGGCGCCGAAGCGCCCCCGCGGCCGCCCTCAGAGCAGGCCGCGCTCGGCCATCGAGGCCACCCGGTTCGCGCCCACCACGATGTGGTCGAGCACCCGCACGTCGATCAGCGCGAGCGCCGACTTCAGCGCCTGCGTCACGGCCAGGTCCTCCCGCGACGGCTCCACCGCGCCCGATGGATGGTTGTGCGCCAGGATCACGGCCGAGGCGTTGTGATGGAGCGCGCGCTTGAGCAGTTCGCGCGGATAGACCTCGGTCTGCGTCACGGTCCCGCGAAACAGGTCCTCGAACGCCAGCAGCGTGTGGCGCGCATCGAGGAACAGCACCGCGAAGCTCTCGTGCGCCTGCCCCGCGAAGTGCAGCTTGAGGTAGTCGGAAACCGCGTACAGCGACCGGAACGCCTCGCCGGGGCGCAGTTCCTCGGCCAGCAGCTCCCGCGCCAGGCGCAGCCCGCACAGCAGCTGCGCGCATCCCGGCAGCGACGAGTCCCGCGCGAAGCACACCAGCCGGTGCAGCGAGCGGCCCTGCGCCGCGTACAGCCCCTCGGTATCGGCACCGAGGAACGGACGCAGCGCATCGAGCACCTGGAGCTCGCGCGCCGTGAAAGCGGAAGGCATGGAGGAAGAGGAGAAGGAAGAGAAAGAGGAAGCGTTCATGACGAACTCCTGTGGGTGACACAGGCGGGATTGCCTGCGAGACCCCGCCACCCCGTCGCAGCGCAGCGCTCAGGGCCGCCGCAGGCGCGCGGCACGCGCCGAGCACGCACCCACGGTGCGCGCGCAGGGCCTTGAACGCGAGAACGAGGGGGTAGCCTCAGGGCTCACAGGCAAGCCCTCCCCCACCCTGCACAGAGGTCACGTAGGAGCCCGCTGCCTCTGTTCTCCAGGCCCGGCGCATCGAGGAGGCCAACCAAACGTCCCTCTACGCCGGCCCGCACGAGGCGAAGCGAGACGGGACGCAATGGCGCATTACCGCAGCCAGGAGGGAGCAGTTTGGGTGGCCATGAGTGGGCGCTTTGCAGCCACCGAGGGCATTTCCTCAGTAATCCAGCCTCTTGGAGAGGAAATCCTGGCGCCCTCCTTGGCTAGAGGCCCGCGCTTATCGCGGCCTCTGCGAAGGCCGCAGGGGGCACAGGAAGGTGTGGGCCAGACATGCTTTTTTTGGGGGGCCACAACGCTGCGAAGGAGTCGGGGGAAACGGCTTGCCGAAGCAAGCTTTCCCTGCGCCGGCAAAGCGCCGCGCAGAAGCCTGCATCCAGCTCAAAAGGCTTGGGCATACGCGGCCTTTGGACGCCATAGAAATGGTGGCACCGGATTTTTCTTGCATCACGCGGGCGGCGATGCCAATCTGATCGGCATGAGCAGATTTTCAGAGCCCCCCAATTCCCCAGCCAAGCGGCCAGCCCTTTCCACCAGGGTACTGGCCGCTTCAGGATGCCAAGACACACACGTTTCAGTGAACTTGTACGGCGCGCCCTTGGCGATGCCGCAGCACGTGAGCGTTCATGGTCGGGACGAGATCGTGGCCGGCGCGACAGAGGAATTCCGGCGACTGCAGGGAGCGCAAACAGGCAAAGTCTTGGTCGACGCGCTGCAAGCTTCACCGCATCACGATATCGATCTGGTTCTTGCCTGCGCTGAAACCGCCCCTGTCCGGGGCGTTCGATTGTGAAAGCGGGTTGCTCGATACCGGCCGGGGCGCCCCGAATGAACGCACCAGTTTCTGCCGCAACGGGGGACAACTTGAGATTTGTCGGTACTGAAGGCTGACACCGTCAAGAGTCCAGTATCTATGCGGCCTGCAGCCGGATCCCGATTCCGGCCCCGGTTTGGGAGAGCGAGACACGATAGTGCTCGCTGACATTCCTGGACTTGTTCCGCATCGGCCCCGCAACGCGTTGCGCTTTTCCTGCTGGAAATAGCCGATGGCCTCAGTCGTGAATGGGCCGAAAGTAGCCCTTGATCTTGGTCTTATCACGAACAGCGATCTGGATGTGGCTTCGGTTGTCGAAACCTGCCATGCTTTCGAGAGGACCTTTTCCCCCATAGGCGGGACCACCCTCTCTAAACGCCGCCCGGACTGTATCGTAGGGCTGCAGCGGCGGCACTTCCCTTCCACGAGACACGTGGAGAAACTCGATCACCGCTCGATCCAGGCTTCGCCGAAACCCGCCATAGCCAGTGTTCTTCGGTACTTCAATCTGAGCGGTTTCCATCGCCTTCAGCATCACCCTGTGCGACACCTTCACCTCTTCGATGCTGTTGCGCGAAAGCAGGTTCAGACAATGGCCAAGCTCTATGACGGCGCCGATAACGAAGGGCTTGGTGATCTTTCCCTTGGTAATGTTTGGCTTGCTCATGCCAGCAATTGCCCACTCCATGGCTCGGAGGGGATCGTTCTCCCAGAAGTAGATGCCTCCACCCAGCCAGTCGTACTCGTTGGCACTTGTCTCAAGGTGGGGCACCTTGCCCTTGAGAACAGCTTCGCCTACAGATTTGTCACAGCCGTGGAATCCCAGCACCATGCTGGGCAGGCGCTGGTAATTGCTGTAGCCGGGGATGTCAGGCGGCTTTCTAGCCGCCATATACCTTCTTCAGGCGTCCAGTCGGCGTCGCGATCCCAGCGAGTTGCAGAAGTTCGAGCGCTTTCACCGGGGATTGCGTCACCGCCTTCTCAAGGCGGCGAACAGACTCGGCCATCTCGGGATCAGCCAAAGTGACGGGACGGCCCGTCTTTGCCACCACTCGAACCCAATCGGTACCATGATCCGAAACACGGCCACCGCGTGCTGGCGCACTGCGAATTTGAGCGTTTGGCTTGGTCATTTTGATTCTGATGAGTTAACGAAGCACTTTTCGGTGCATCGAAATTAATGACGCAATTTTGCCGGATTAGGTATTCCCATACCAGCGGAAAAAGTATCGCCTTGAGAAACTTTTTATATAAATTGAAGCTCAAAGTATTTCACATGCGAACTTTTCACCCCCCGCGGCGCGCCGTGCCACGTCGGTCGCTCGGACGCGCATCGGTTTCGAGGACATCAGGGCGTTGATGAACCTGCGGGTGCTCGACACCACTCCATCCACGCCCACCTCCGGATGAAGCAATCGCAGGAAGCAATATCAACTGAGATCACGCATCGGCTGTCGCGTCGGCTACTTGCGCACCTTCGCGATTTCCGCCATCAACTCCTTGACGGTGGCCTCGCCCACGGACGCCGAGTACTTGTCGATCACCGGCTTGACCTTGGCGCGCAGCCTGGCCATCTCCTCGGGCGGCAATTCCGACACGGTCATGCCTGCCGTCTTCAACGCATCGAGCGCGCTGTCGGCCGCGCCGCGCGAGGCCTGGCGCTGGAACACCGTCGCCTCGGCCGAGGCTTCGGTAAGGATCTTCTTCTCCTCGGCACTCATGCCATCCCATGTTTTCTTGCTGACCAGCAGCGCCTGCGGGTTGTAGATGTGCCGGGTCTGGGTGATGTGCTTTTGCACCTCGGCGAACTTGGACGACAGGATGGTGGTGTTCGGATTCTCCTGGCCGTCGACCGCCTTCTGCTCAAGGGCGGAATACAGCTCCGGGAACGGCAGCGGCGTGGCGTTGGCGCCCAGTGCAGCGAACATGTCGATGTAGATCGGCGACTGGATCACGCGGATCTTCAGGCCTGCGATGTCGTCCGCCTTGGTGATCGGCCGCTTGCTGTTGGTGACGTTGCGAAACCCCAGGTCCCAATAGCCCAGGCCATGCAGGCCCTTGTCCTCCAGCTTGGCCATCAGCTTCTGGCCGAAGGGGCCATCGGTGACCGCATCGGCTTCCTTGCCGCTGTTGAACAGGAACGGGAAGTCGTAGGCCGCGAACTCCTTCACCTGCGCCGAGAGGATGCCCGCGTTCAGCACCGTGAGTTCGACCGTGCCGCCCTGCAGCGCCGACACGGTCTGCAGGTCGCCGCCGAGCACGCCCCCCGCGAACAGCTTGACGGCGATCTTGCCGCCCGACTTGGCGGCCACCAGATCGGCGAACTTCTGCGCGCCCTGTGCCTGCGGATGGCCGGTCTGGTTCTGGAACGCGAACTTGAGCGTGCGCTCCTTGACCTGTGCGAGCGCACCTGGCGCGGCAAGGACAGCCGTGGCGGCCACCGCGGCCAGGAACAGCTTGCGAATCGGATCCTTCTTCATGGCGGTTGTCTCCTCGTTGGGGTTGGTCAGGCTCTCTTCTTGAACAGCGCCGAGGCGCCACTGGCGCGTGCGACTTCCTCGGCCGTGCCGAGCAGCGCCGGCCCCAGCGCTTCCATCCGATGCGGCGTCAGCCTGACGGCCGGTCCCGCGATGGTGACCACGCCGATCACCGCGCCGTGGACGGAGAAGACCGGGGCGGCCATGGCGGTCATTCCCGGCGCGAAGACCTCGTTGATCATGCTGAAGCCGCGCTGGCGGGCCGCCTTCACGTAGGCCATCACGGCCTTGAGCGTGGTGGGCGCCTTCGGGCCGAAGTCCTCGGGCTTGCCCAGCCCTTTCTTGGCCACCAGGGCCATCGCATCGTCCTCGCTCATCGTCGAGAGCCAGGCATGCCCCGCGGCGCTGCACGACAGCATCACCGACAGGCCCATGTCCGGGTCATAGCGCAGCCCGTGCGTGGCCCCTTGCGCCTTGGCCACGAAAGTCAGGTCTTCGCCGTCGACCACCGCCAGGCGCACCAGTTCGCCCGAGGCGGCGGCGAGCTGGTCCAGCAGCGGCTGGGCCACGTCCACGATGCCCGAATTGCTCAGGAACGACAGGCCGACGGAAACGAGCTTGATGGTCAGCACATAGTGGCCATCGATCGCGTTCTGCCGTACGTAGCCACACCGAATCAGCTCCGTGAGCAGTCGGTGCGATGCGCTCAGGGGGATCTTCAATTCACTGGCCACGGTGGACAGCGCAACACCCTGCGGGTGTTCCGCCAGGTATTCCAACACTTTGAAGCTGCGTCCCAGCATCTCGCTCATTTGATGTCTCCCGGTTCAATCGCGGCCAGCCGCCTGTCTCGACGGCATCACTCTATCAGATCGCGGGAAGGGATTTCCATAATGGAAAGATTTTCCGGAAAACCCAGAATCGCCGCAATCCGTCCTTTCTGCCTTCCTTTTGGAGACCTTCCGTGAAACTTCTTCGTACGCTTGCCGTTGCCGGCCTGTGCATCGGCCTTGTCGCCCCGACCTGGGCCCAACAGGAACGGGTGATCCGCTTCGGCCATCTCAACAATGCGGACCATCCGGTGAGCTTCGGCGTGAAGCGCTTCGCCGAACTGCTCGCGGCCAAGAGCGGCGGCAAGATGAAGGTGCAGGAGTTCCCGGCCTCCCAGCTCGGCAACGAGATGCAGCAGCAGTCCGCGCTGCAAGGCGGCGTCCAGCAGATGTCGGCGCCGGCCACCACGTCGCTCGCGGGCATCGTCAAGGAGTTCGGCCTGGTCGACTTCCCCTTCTCCGTCAGCAGCTTCGCCCAGGCCGACGCCCTGCTCGACGGTCCGCTGGGCCAGGCCCTCATCGCCAAGCTGCCCGAGAAAGGCCTCGTGGCCCTCGGCTACTGGGACCCGGGGTTTCGCAACGTCACCAACAGCAAGCGTCCCATCAGCAGGCCCGAGGACCTCGAAGGCCTGAAGATCCGCGTCATTCCCAACCCCGTGTTCCTGGAGACCTTCAAGGCCTTCAAGGCCAACCCCGTGCCGATGCCGTTCGCGGAACTCTACGGCGCGCTCGAAGCCAAGGCGGTCGACGGCCAGGAGAATCCGTATTCGGTGATCCTGTCGAACAAGTTCTTCGAGGTACAGAAGTTCGTCAGCGCGACGAATCACGTGTATGCCGCCAACATCGTGCTGGTCAGCAAGAAGTTCTGGGACTCGCTGTCCCCCGCCGAGCAGAAGATGATGCACGAGGCCGCCGACGAGGCGCGCGGCTATCAGCGCCAGGTCAGCCGGGCGGCGGCCCAGAAGGCCGTGGGCGAGTTGCAGGCCAAGGGCGCCCAGTTCAACGAGGTGAGCGCGGCCGAGCAGGTGCGCATGCGCGAGATCGCCAAGCCGGCGATCGACAAGTTCGCGGCCCAGTACGACCCCGCCATCGTCAAGCTCTACAACGACGAGCTCGCCCGCATCCGCAAACAATGACTGCTGCACGCCCCACCTCCATGAAGATCCTCGTCCTCCACGGCCCCAACCTGAACCTGTTCGGACGCCGCGAACCCCACATCTATGGCAAGACCACGCTCGCCGAGATCGATGCGCGGCTGCAGGCGCTGGCTGGCGAACTCGGCGTGACGCTGAAGACCCTCCAGTCGAACCATGAAGGCGACCTGATCGACTTCCTTCACGCGCACATCGACGACGCGCAGGGCGCGCTGGTCAACCCCGCCGGGCTCACGCAGCACGGCGTGCCGCTGCACGACGCGATCAAGGCCATGCCCTTCCCGACCATCGAGGTACACATGTCCAACATCGCCGCGCGCGAAACCTGGCGCGCCCACTCGATCATCTCGCCGGCGGTCAAGGGCACCATCCAGGGCCTGGGGCCCCAGTCGTACCTGGCCGCCCTGCGCGCGCTGGTGGAGATGCACAGGCAGACCGAAGCGCGGGCCGCCGCATGAGCCGCTGGATCGAGCGGTGCTGCCGCGGCATCGAGGCGCTGATCGCGGCCGCGCTCGCGGTGATGGTCGTGCTCGTCTTCGGCAACGTCGTGCTGCGCTACGGCTTCAACTCGGGCATCACCGTGTCCGAAGAGGTGTCTCGCTGGCTCTTCATCTGGATGACCTTCCTGGGCGCCGTGGTGGCCCTGAAGGAGCACGGGCACCTGGGCGTGGACATGGTGGTGCAGAAATTGCCGCCCCTGGGCAAGAAGGTCTGCCTGGCCGTCGGACATGTCGTCATGCTCTACATCGTCTGGCTGCTGTTCCAGGGCAGCGTCGCGCAGGCGCGCATCAACTGGGACGTGACCGCGCCCGTCACCGGCGCGTCGATGGCCATCGTCTATGCCTCGGGCGTGGTCTTCTCGGTGCTCGCCGGCCTGATCCTGGCGCTCGACCTGCTGCGCCTGCTCACCGGGCGCATCGCCGAGAACGACCTCGTGATGGTCCAGGAGTCGGAGGAAGCCGTGCAGCTGCAGCAGATCCTCGGCGCGAAGGACGATGCGCAGGGAGCGCGCCGATGACCATCCTCGTCTTCGTGGGCACCCTGCTGCTGGCCATGGCGATGGGCATTCCCATCGCGTTCTCGCTGCTCGCCAGCGGCGTGGCGCTGATGTGGCACCTCGACCTGTTCGATGCGCAGATCCTTGCGCAGAACGTGATCGGCGGCGCCGACAGCTTCCCATTGCTGGCCGTGCCCTTCTTCATGCTCGCCGGCGAGATCATGAACGTCGGCGGCCTGTCCAAGCGCATCGTCGATTTCGCGCTTGCGCTGATGGGCCATGTGAAGGGGGGCCTGGGCTACGTGACCATCATGGCCGGCTGCCTGCTGTCAGCGCTCTCCGGCTCGGCCGTGGCCGACGCCGCCGCGCTGACCGCGCTGCTGCTGCCGATGATGGTGAGCGCGGGGCACGACAAGGCACGCGCGGGCGGCCTCATCGCGGCCACCGGCGTGATCGGCCCGGTGATCCCCCCGAGCATCGGCCTCGTGATCTTCGGCGTGGCGGCCAACGTGTCGATCTCCAAGCTGTTCCTCGCGGCGATCGTGCCCGGCCTGCTCATCGGGGGTGCCCTGTGGATCACCTGGGCATGGCTGGTGCGGCGCGAGAAGATCGTGCCGCCGCCGCGCAAATCCTCGGCCGAGATCGTTTCGGCCTTCCGCAAGGCGCTGTGGGCGCTCATGCTGCCCGTGATCATCCTCGTGGGCCTGCGCATGGGCGTGTTCACGCCGACCGAAGCGGCCGTGGTGGCTGCCGTCTACGCGCTGTTCGTGTCGACGGTGGTGTACCGGGAAATCACGTGGAAGGATCTCTACGGCATCTTCGTGAGCGCGGCCAAGACCAGCGCCATCGTGATGTTCCTGATCGCCGCGGCCATGGTGAGCGCCTGGCTCATCACGGTGGCCGACCTGCCGTCGAAGGTCGTGGGCCTGCTGCAGCCCTTCATGGGCAATCCGGTCCTGCTGATGGCGGCGATCATGGTGCTCGTCATGGTCGTGGGCACGGCGATGGACATGACGCCGACCATCCTGATCCTCACGCCGGTGCTGATGCCGATCGTCAAGGCCGCGGGGATCGATCCGGTGTACTTCGGGGTGCTGTTCATCATCAACAACTCGATCGGACTGGTCACCCCGCCAGTGGGCACGGTGCTGAACGTGGTGGCCGGCGTCGGCAAGATCTCGATGGACGACGTCACGCGCGGCGTGGTGCCCTTCATGATTGCCGAGTTCGCGATCCTGTTCGCGATGGTCGCATTCCCGCAGCTGGTCATCGCGCCCGCGCGATGGTTCGGAGGCTAGGCGGTGGCGATCTGCGCTTCTTCCGGCCTGCGGCGGCGCGGCCGCATCCTCCTGTGCGTGCTCGCATTCCTGACGCAGTTGCCCGCGGCCGCGCAGGATCCCGAGCGCGAGGTGCTGCCCGAGCAGCGCCAGCCGCTGGCTTTCGTTTCTCCCACGGGTCTGACGCCGCTGCGCGGAAAAATGATCTTCAGCGCCTTCCATGCCGAAAGCGGGCAGGAGCTCTGGGTCACCGACGGCAGCCGCGCGGGCACCGCGATGCTCAAGGACATCCGCCCGGGCTTCCGGGGCGCCTTCCCCGCCGGCCAGACGGCGTTCAAGGGCCATGTCTACACCGCCGCCACCGATGGCGTGCACGGGATCGAGCTCTGGCGCACCGACGGCACCGCCGCGGGCACCGCCCTGGTGATCGACCTCCAGCCGGGCGAGGAAAGCGCGCTGCCGAGCGAGCTGACGGTGTTTCGCGATGCGCTGTACTTCGTGGCCAACGACGGGCGTTCGGGATTCCAGTTGTGGAAGACGTTGGGCAGCGCGCCCACCACGGTGCGCGTGTCCTCGATCGAAGCCGGCCCGCGCGCGCTGGCACGCCAGCTCACGGTGGCCGGCCAACGCCTGTTCTTCACCGCGACCACGCGCGAGCACGGCCACGAACTCTGGGTCAGCGAAGGCACGCCCGAGAGCACGCGCCTGATGAAGGACATCCGGCCCGGCCCCGAGGACGCGGGCATCCAGAACCTGACGGCGGTGGGCGACGAACTCTACTTCACCGCCCACGACGGCCTGCACGGGACCGAGCTGTGGAAGAGCGACGGCACGGCACGCGGCACACACATGGTGAAAGACCTGCGGCCCGGTCCCGGGCCCTCCCGACCGATGCACCTGACGGCCCTCGGCCGCGCCCTGTACTTCGCCGCCGACGACGGGGTGCACGGCCTCGAGCTCTGGAAGAGCGACGGCACCGAGGGCGGGACCACACTGGTGAAGGACATCCGCCCGGGACCCTCCGGCGCCATTGCCAGCCCGATCACGGCCATGGGCGGCCGGCTCTATTTCGCCGCCACTGACGGCACCTCGGGCGCGGAACTCTGGCGCAGCGACGGGACCGCCGCAGGGACCGCCCTGGTCAAGGACATCGCGCCGGGCGCGCAGAACGGATCGCCCGCGCGCTTCTCGGTCGTCGGCTCCCGCCTCTGGTTCTCCGCCAACGGCGGCAGCGCCAGCGGCGTCGAGCCGTGGACCAGCGACGGTACGCCAGCGGGCACCCGCGCCGTGGCAGACATCGCGTCGGGCGCGCGCCATTCCATGCCGCAGAGTTTCCGCCGCCTGGGCAACTCGGTCCTCTTCGTTGCAGACGATGGCAACGGCAACGAACGGCTGTGGGCGCACCGCAAGGACGCCCGGGTGGTCCTGATCGGCGATCCGCTCAGCCAGCGCCTGCGCTGATCCGCAGGCCGGGCGCGGGTTCGCCGGCGCCGCTGAAGGCCTGCGTGACCGCATAGTCGTGCAACGCCCGCGACATGGCTGCGGCGATGGCCGGGTGCGTGGGGTCGTGGCCGGCGCCCGCCGCCCACCGCAGGATGGCGCGCCCCTGCAAGGCATGCGCGAGCGCCCGGGCCCCCTGCGGCGGGCACAGGCGGTCCTGCGTGCCATGCACGATCAGCGTGGGGACCGTGGGCAATGCGACGCAGCGCTCCAGGAGCGCGGGCGCGCGCAGCCAGCACCCGTGCCTCAGGTAGTGAGCCTGCACGCGGTAGCGCGCCACCAGCCGCTGCAGCGTCGCGTCGTCGGGCTGCGGCGCGGGCCTTCCCGTGGCCATGCGTTGTTCCCACCCGAACCAGAGCGCGGCGATCCGGCACTGGCGCTGCGGCGTTCCGTGCGCGAGGACCTGCGCGATCACCTCGGTGATCGGGCATTGCCGCTGCCACGCCTCGTTCCACAACGCGCGCCATTCGGGGTCACCGTGGCGTACCGCCTGCGCGAAAAAACCGTGGATGTCGCCGCCGCGCGCCAGGAACACGTTCCTCAGCAGCAGGCCCGCCACGACGCCGGGCTGGTCCAGCGCATGGGCCAATGCGAGCGTGGCGCCCCAGGAGCCGCCCACCACGAGCCAGCGCTCGATGCGCAGGTGATCGCGCAGGCGCCGCAGGTCGTCAAGCAGATCGGCGAGCGTGTTGGCCGTGATCGTGCCTGCCGGCGTGCTGCGACCCGATCCTCGCTGGTCGGGACAGATGATGCGGTAGCGCCGCGCATCGAAGTCGCGCCGCAACACCGGCGAGCCGCCCGAGCCCGGTCCGCCGTGGAGCACGAGCGCCGGCAGGCCCGCCGGATCGCCATGCTCCTCGACATGCATGACATGTCCGCCGTCCAGCGGCAGCCGGTGAACGATCGGACGAGGACCCTGCGTCACACGCGGGTCCGCTCAGCCCTGCGCCCGTGCATTGGCGTCCGTGCGAAAGACCAGTTCGCCCGACCGCCTGGCGCCCGGCACGAAGCGAAGCGGCGCGCCGCCGTTGTCGCGCACGTCCGCCGCGGCCGCGGCCGCGACCATGGCCTCGACCTGCGCGTGGCGCGGACTCTTCGGGCAGACCGGGTCGGTCGAGGCCGCATCGCCGGTCAGCAGAAAGGCCTGGCAGCGGCAGCCGCCATGGTCCTTGTCCCGGTCGTCGCAGCTTGCGCAGGTGCTGCTCATCCAGCCAGTGCCGCGGTAGGCACCGAAGGCCGGACTGTCGTGCCAGATGCTGCGAATGGCGTGCTCGCGAATGTTGGGGAACTCCAGCCCCGGCAGCATCCGCGCACTGTGGCATGGAAGGGCCACGCCGTCGGGCGCCACCACCAGGAACACGCTGCCCCAGCCGGCCATGCAGGGTTTGGGCTTTCCCTCGGCATAGTCGGGCACCACCCAGAGGATCTTCATGCGTCCCTCCAGGCGCGGCCGGTGCGCCTCGACCACCGCTTCGGCGCTCGCCAGCGCCGAGCGCGAAGGCATCAGCATCTCGCGGTTGCGCCATGCCCAGCCGTAGTACTGCACGTTGGCGAGCTCCAGGAAATCCGCCCCCATGGACTCGGCCATCTCGATGATGCGCCCGACATGCGGCAGGTTGTAGCGGTGCATCACGCAGTTCAGCACCATCGGATAGCCCAGGTCCTTGATCGTGCGGGCCACGCGCTGCTTCAGGTCGAAGGTGCGCGTGGAGCTCAGGAAGTCGTTCAGCTCGCGGCTGGAATCCTGGAACGACAGCTGGATGTGATCGAGGCCGGCCTTCTTCAGCGCCTGGGCGCGCTGCGGCACGAGGCCCACGCCCGAGGTGATCAGGTTGGTGTAGAAGCCGAGCTCGTGCGCGGCGGCGACGAGCTCCTCGAGGTCCTCGCGCACCAGCGGCTCGCCACCCGAGAATCCCAGCTGGACGGCCCCCATGGCGCGCGCCTCGCGGAATACGCGAATCCATTCATCCGTGTCGAGTTCGTTGCCATAGCGCGTGTAGTCCACGGGGTTCGAACAGAAGGCGCAGTGCAGCGGGCAGCGATAGGTCAGCTCCGCGAGCAACCACAGCGGCGGTTTCACAGCCGCCGCACAGGCGCGCTCAGCGGATCCAGTGGCGTCCACGGGCCTGCTCCAGGAACTCGAGCACGTCGGCACGCAGATCGGGCTCGCCGAAGGTGCTTTCGAGGTCGGCCACGAGCGCCGCGACCGAGGTCTTGCCGTCGCAGCGCTTCAGGATCTCCGCCGCCGGCTGGTTCAGCCTGATCATGCCCTCGGGAAACAGCAGCACGTGGCACTGCTGCGCCTCTTCCCACTGCATCCTGTAGATCGGGTCAATTGCCGGCTGCGCGCTGTCGGTCCATGCGGTCATGGCTGCTGCTCTTTCGCGAGGTCGTCGGGATAGGCCTTCTCGATCGCGTCGAGCATGACCCAGAGGATGTCGAGCTTGAAGCCCAGGATCTGCAGGGCACGGGCCTGTCGTTCGCGCGTGGTGCACCACTGCATCGCCACCTCCAGGCCGTGCTCGACATCGCGGTCGGCCAGCGGGATGCGGCTGCGGAAACAGTCCAGGCCCGAGGTGTCGATCCACGGATAGTGCGTGGGCCAGCCCGCGAGCCGGTCCTTGTGGATGCGCGGCGCGAACATCTCCGTCAGCGAGGAGATCACGGCCTCCTGCCAGGGCGCCGTGCGCGCGAAGTTGACGTACGCATCCACGGCGAAGCGCACGCCCGGCAGGACGAGCGCGTGCGACTCCAGCACATCGCGGCGCAGGCCGGTCGCGAGGCCCAGGCGGGTCCATATCTCGATGCCACCGGCATGGGCGCCTTCGTGGTCGCCGTGCCCGTCGTGGTCGAGCATCCTCACCACCCAGCGCCTGCGCGTCGCGCGATCGTCGCAGTTGGAGAGGATCGCTGCGTCCTTCACGGGAATGCGGCACTGGTAGTAGAACCGGTTCGCCACCCAGCCCCGGACCTGGAAGGGTTGCAGTTCGCCGGCGTTGAGCCGCCGGTTGAACGGATGGTGGCTGTGGTAGCGCGACTCCATCGCGCGCAGCTGCGATTCGAAGATCTGCGGCGGCCAGGGCTCCTGCTGCATCTGCTGCCGTTGTTGCTGGTGCGTCACGCGTCAGATCTCCAGTTCCATGCCATCGAAAGCCACCTCGATGCCGCGGCGCACGAGCTCGGCGCGTTCCGGCCCGTCTTCGTCGAGGATCGGGTTGCTGTTGTTGATGTGGATGAGCACTTTCCTGCGCGCGGCGCAGGCGTCCAGCGCCCCCAGCATGCCCGGGCCGTGCGGCCCGTCGCATTGCGGCAGGTGGCCCATGTCGGCGGCGTGCTTCTTGCCGAGGCCCGCCGCGACCATCTCGTCCTCGCTCCAGAAGGTGCCGTCGACCAGCACGGTGTCGCAGCCGTCGAGGCACCGGCGCTCGGCCTCGCCCACGCGTGCGAGGCCCGGTGCATAGAACAGGCGCCTGCCACTGGCCGGGTCTTCGATCATCACGGCCGCGTTGTCGCTTCGCGCCTCGGCCTGCCGGCGCGGCGAGTAAGGGGGTGCCTTGCCGGGAACCGGCACGGCCTGCAGGCGCAGGCCGGCGATCTCGTGCCACGCGCCGCCGCCGGGCGCGAGCGGCATTGGGTGCCAGTGCACGCCGCTGTAGCTTTCGAGCGCCTTCAACAACGGCAGGCTGCCGGTGAGGTCTTCATGCGATTCAGGCGTGCAGTAGAGCTGCAGCCGCGATCCCTCGCGCAGGCTCAGAAGCCCCGCGACATGGTCGATCTGCGAATCCATCAGCACCACGGCCTCGATCGCGGAGTCGCGCAGGCCATGGCGAGGCCACAGCGCCGGCGACGCGCGCAGCTGTGCGCCGATGTCGGGCGAGGCGTTCAGCAGCACCCAGCGTTCGCCATCGGCCGACACGGCAATCGAACTCTGCGTGCGAGCAAGGGCCCGGATCCGCCCGGTTCGCTGGCCGGCGCACAGGCGGCAGTTGCAATTCCATTGAGGGAAGCCACCGCCCGCTCCCGAACCAAGAACCAGAATCTTCATGGGCACAAGAAAAAGACGGCACCGGCGCGAAGCCAGTGCCGTCGGGGGCCGCGCTCAGCGCGCGGAGATGTACATCGTGATCTCGAAGCCGAAACGCAGTTCTTCGAACTCAGGCTTGCACCATTTCATCGCATTGCTCCTTCAGTGGTTGGGGGTTGGGAAACGGAATCAGTACACGACGATCTTGCCCGTCGGGCGCGGGCTATGGCAGTCGTTGTAGAAGTATTCGCCCGGCATGTCAAAGGTGTGGGTCGCGGACTGGCCCGGAGCCAGCCTGAAATCGAACCGGCCTTCGAAGAACTGCGTGGCGCAGTGCGTGTTCGCATTGGTCCCCGGATTGGTGAAGGTCACGGTGGTGTTTGCCGGCACGCGCATGAAGGTCGGCGTCATGGCATTCACGGCCGTCGATTCGGTGGTACCCGGCTCGTTCGCGGCGGTCTGCACGCGCGCCAGGAACACCGTGTTCGGGGTCGGCAATGCCGCGCCCTCCACCGCCGAGCCCGACACCGGCCGGCGCACGACGGGTGGCACCGGCGTGGGCGCGGGAGCGACGGAGCCGCCGACCTTGAACGCCCACAGACGGTCGCCGCGCGGTGCCGAATCGCCGTACGGAATGCTGGTGCCCCCCGAGAACACCGCGATGTACTGCTCGCCATCGATCTCGTAGGAAACCGGGCTGGCACTGATCGCGGCGCCGGTCTGGAAGCGCCACAGCTCCCTGCCGTCCTGCGCATCCAGGGCCAGCAGGTTGCCGTCGGGCTGTCCGATGAACAGCAAGTCGGAGGCCGTGCTCAGGATGCCGTTGCCGTGCGCCAGCGAATACGGCATCTGCTTCTTCCACTTCACGAGGTTGGTGCTCGGATCGACCGCCACGACCGCACCGGTCATGTAGGTGCCCGGCGGACGCAGGCCGTTGCTCGACTCGGTGAGCGAGTGCGCCGCCGACACGTAGCCCATGCCCGTGTAGACCAGGCCCGTGCGCTGGCTGAACGACTGGTGGTTCCAGTTGGCACCGCCGCCGTGTCCCGGAATGGAGAGGATCGGAACGTCCCAGTGCGCGTCGTAGAGGCAGCCCTTCACGTAGTTCGGGACCGCGCGGTTGGGATCGCCGGGGATCGCCGTGCCCAGCGGCTGGTCCACGATGCAGGTCTCGGTCCAGGCGCCCTGGCGCGGGAAGGGCTGGGTCGGCCAACTGGCCTGGCGGGGGTCCTGCTTCACGGGCACCTCGTCGATGCCCAGCGGCGCGCTGCCGTCCTTTCGGTCGAGGATGTAGTACATGCCCGTCTTGCTGCCGTAGATCACGACCTTGCGGTCTTTCCCGTCGATCTTGACGTCGGCGAGCACCGGAGACATCACGTTGTCCATGTCCCAGATGTCGTGGTGCACGGACTGGAAGTGCCACTTGTACTCGCCGGTCTTGATGTCCAGCGCAACGATCGAATTGGCAAACAGATTCAGGCCCGGGCGCGTGGAGCCGTTCTGCGACGAACCGCCGCGCACGTTGCCGAAGGTCCAGTAGACCAGGCCCAGTTCGGGATCCACCGCGGGATGGATCCACGGGGTCGCACCGGTGCGTTCCGACTCGGCGGCGCCGCCCCAGGTGTCGTAGCCGATCTCGCCTGCGCGCGGCACGCCCCAGAACGAGGTCAGCACCTTGCCTGTCAACGCATCGGCGGAGAACGCCGCACCGCGGTTGCCGTCGTTGGTGCCGAGGTAGAGCCGCTTGTCGTGATAGACGAGCGCCACTTTCTGCAACGCGCCCTGGTAGTCGGGGTCGGTGCTGGCGCTCGGGTACTGCTTGATCCAGGCGATGGCGCCTGTGTCCGTCCTGAGCGCCACCAGGCGGTTGCCGGTGGCGACGGTGAACACCAGGCCCAGGTCCTTCGCGACCGCCACCCCGCGGCGGGTGATGGCACCGTAGGGCGTGGTCCATTTCCATTTGGTGAGGCCGGTCTTGCCGTCCACCGCAATCACGTTGCCCAGCGCGGACTCGATGTAGAGCACGCCGTCGACCGCCACCGTCGTGCTCTGGTTGGTGCCGGTGGTCATGCCGCCCTCGATCTGGTTGACCCAGGCGCCGCCCAACTGGCCGACGAGGCCCTTGTTGATCTTGCGCAGGCTGGAGTAGTTCTGATTGCCCAGGTTGCCGCCCACCTTGGGGAAGTCCTTGTCGCCGGCCGCGCAGCACTCGGACAGGTTGGCCGCGGGCGCGGCGGCCGCCGGCGGCGATGCCGGTGGCGGCGCGCTCGATGCCGGCGGTGGCGCGGGGGCCGGACTGATGGGCAGCACCGGCGCGCCGCCGCTCGAACCGCCGCAGGCGCCGAGCAACAAGGGGGATGCGAGCACGCCGCAGGAAACCAGCAGCGTGACCAATGATCTTTGTTTCATGGATGTCTCTACCTGGTGAAGTTGGGAAGCGGATGTGCGCGAGGCCGCACGCACCGCAGGCAGGGCGCGGTGCGCGAAGCTGGCCTCGGCAGCCAATTGCTTGGTCGTTATTCGGTGCAGAAGGGCGTGAGGCCCATGGCCGACTTGACGCCCTGGACCACGAGCTTCTGGAACTCGATGGCCCCCACGCCCGACAGGTCCGCAGTGAACGAGTGGGCGTTGTGCCCCAGAGTCGTGAGCCATGCGCGGCCACCGTCGTAGTACTGGCACCAGGCGACGGGATGGAAGTCCGCATGGCCCGGATGCGGCGCCGCGGTCAGCGGTTTCAGTGTCGAGGTATCGACCTTGGCCAGGAACTTCACCTTCGTGGGGAAGGGCATGAGGTTGTACCACTCGTCCTGGAAGGAAAAGCGCTTGGGCACATCCTTCGTCGACGGGTCGTCCGAGACGATCTCGACATCGCCGGCACGGTTCGGCCCGTGGTTGTAGAAGTTCGCGTTGCCGAGCAAGCCTTCGTAGTAGGGCCAGTTGTATTCCGCACCGAACGCGTTGTGCAGGCCGACGAAGCCGCCGCCGCGGCGCATGTAGTTGCGCAGTGCGGTGCGCGCAGCGTCCTGGCTCGTGCTGACCGCACCGTTCCACAGCGTGTCGCGGTTCGAGCTCGCGAAGATGATCGCCTTGTAGTTGTTGATGCGGCTGCTGAGGACCGCCACGTCTTCGGTCCAGTCGACCGTGATGCCTTCGGCCGACAGCATGCGCACCAAGCCGGCCTGCATCACGTTGTCCGGGTTCATCACCGGGTTCAGGCCAGCGCCCATCGGCGTGCCCAGCACGGCGTGACGCGGCCCCGCGGTGCGCGAATAGACCAGCACCCGGTCCGGCGTCGAAGCAAAGGCGCCCCAGTCGTTGTAGCACTTGGGATTCGTTCCCCTGCAGACGTTGTAGTAGGCGTCGAAGCTGTCGTCGGGGGCTTCGGCCACTGGGTCCGTCGGCTGAACCGGTGTTTCGCCCGCGGGCTCGGTCGGGTTGCTCGGCGCTGTCGGCGACACGGGAAGCGCCGTGAGCGGCACCCCTCCCCCGCCTCCGCTTCCTCCTCCGCATGCGGTCACGGCCAGCGTCACAGCCGCCGCCAAGGCGAGCCTGAGAGTCAATGATTTGGCAAGTTCCAAGGGAGTCTCCTCGTTCTGATCGATGGCGCAGAGTGCGAGCGCTCTGCCGATACTGGCCGGCCGTGTCCGCTTCGGCGGGGCTGACCGGAGGCGATCATAAGAATTTTATGGAAAGTATTTCCATAATGGAAATCCCTTCCTATCTCAGAGGGATGAAGCCACTCCCCAGCTTTGAACAAGTTGTGAGCGCCGGCCGGAAGCTGAGCGGTCTTGCGGGTGGTCGCAGTGAGCCTCGACGACTGAACCGCCGGGCAAATCAGAGCTGAGACGCGTAGCCGGCAGCCCAGAAGCACCAGTACATCGACGCCGAGAGCGTGTTCGATGAGTTGCGCCGTGTGCGCAAGGAGGCGACGCAGACGCACGGCGGAATGATCCGGCGTGCGATCAACGGCCGGACGTACCTGGCTCGGACCGGTCCCCAGGGAGCCACACGTCCCTTGGCGCATTCATGAAAACTTCACCCAAGCGCAAGGTCAGGTCGGTCAACGGCTCGCGGCAATCGGGCCGCGACGAACAGCGACGACTCAACCGGGCGTTGCGTGTTCGGCACCTGCTCAACGATGCCGGATGCCCGACTCAGCACGCCTACATCGAGAGCTTCCGGCAAGTTCGGGAAAGAGTGCTTGGAGCACTGGGCACATCCCGCCGGCCAGCTTCGCTGCCCTGCATCGCCAGCGCGCTGGCGATGCAGGGCAAACACCAGAGATCAAGTAGTTTCCACAACCTTGGACTCGCCAACTCAGCATCGGCACGTCTAAAGAGTGCAGGTCATGACATCGCGATCGGTCACATCGATGCACTCATCAGTTCCCATCTTGGGGACATGCGAATCAAAAAAGGGCTTCTACGAAAGCCGAAACGATTCGCTCCGGCTGGCTCGCCACTTCCGAAGGGGCACATCAACTGCGTGAAAGCAGATCGCAGCCAAGGTGACGGACAACGACAAAGTCACGCTCAGCTTGAGCCACGGAGACGTTGACTTGGCAAATAGCGAGACGATGGGAAAGTGCCAAAGGTAGATCCCGTAGGACAGTCTGCCGATGTAGACCAACGGTGGCCAGCAAAGCAATCGGCCCCTCGCGTTCGCGGCCGCATGGCAGATCAGCACGAAGGCGGCGAGCTCCGCCAAGGTAATGCGCAGTGTCACCGCTTCGACCTGATCCGAGATCGGTAGCGACGGCAGTGCGACATCCAACGCGAGTGCGCCAAGGGCAACCGCCAACGACCATCTTGAGACCCTGAACTGAGTCAGGGCTGCGATCGCACCCAGCACGATGCCGCTTGTTCGCGTATCGAAGCTGAAATAGGCCTGCTTCCATCCCCACGCCCACGCAACGCCATAGCGCCACGCCGTGATCACCGCGAATGCAGCCAGCAGCCAGATGACGGGACGTCGTGTCCGCAGGAGCAGCGGCAGCAGAAGTGGCCAGAGCAGGTAGAACTTCTCCTCGACGCCGAGCGACCACGTATGCCCCACGGTGTTCGTCGGATTCCAGAAGGCCAGCGCGTAGTCGTAGATGTAGAACGCGGCGAGCGTGGCGGCGAGCCACTGGGTATCCGAAGGCCAGAGGAAGGGAGCCAGCGCCAAGTAGGCGGCCAGCAGGATCAGCAGGGTCGGATAGAGCCTGATGGCGCGGCGCACATAGAAGCGGGCAACTTCGATGGCACCGCTTCGGTACTCCGCCGCCAGCAAGGAGGTGATGAGGAACCCGGACAGCACGAAGAACACGTCCAGCCCCACGAACCCACCCCGGGCGCCCGGTATCCCGCAATGGAACAGGACGACGGCGAGCACTGAAATGGCGCGGACACCGTCGAGTGCAGGGTTGTATTGCATGAAGGGATGGAGGGCGCCCGCAGCCGCAGATCGAAAGCGCGGAATTATCACGCGCACGCGCCAGCCCTTCTCGTACTCGGGATCTCCGCGACGGTCCATGCCCTCCTGGCGGAAAGCGATACGCTTCGGGCGCGCCTGGATAGAGAAGCGCCACCCGAGAAAACGAATCCCGACAAGACAGGACATGAAGAGAGTCATCACAGCCGCACTGGCGCTGGCGGCCGCCATGGTCGCGCCGCTGACACACGGCCAGGAGCCCCAGCTGGATCCCGACACAGGCTTGCCCGCATCACGCCCCTTCGCCTTCCCCGACCTGGGGGGCGTTTCGCCGTTCTGGTCCGCCCGCCGCACCGGTTACATCACGATCTCGGACGGCACACGGCTGCGCTACAGCGTTCTCCTGCCGAAGGGAAGCGGCAGGTTTCCGGTGATCCTGACCCTCAATGGCTACGACGCCGGCTCCATCGGCGGCGCGCCCTACCTCAGGCACAAGACATCCATGTCCGTCGAGCTCGACAAGCGGCTCGTGGAGGCCGGCTACGCAGTGATGGGCGTCAACGCGGCGGGCACGGGCTGCTCGAACGGCAGACTCGAATACATCCGCCCGCAGTTGGGCCTGCACGGCGCGCAAGCCGTCGAGTTCGCCGCGGCGCAGCCATGGTCCGACGGCCGCGTGGGCATGGTCGGTTCGTCGTACAGCGGCTCGTCCCAGGTCGCGACTGCGCAGAACCGGCCGCCGCATCTGCGAGCCATCGTCCCCGGCATGGTGCTGACGGACTACCGCGACGCCATCGCGCCGGGCGGCGTGCCGGCGCCGGGGTTCCTGACGCCCTTTCGAGTGCTCTTCCGTGCCTTCTGGAGCGAACTCGTCGCCGAGGTCGCCAAGGAAGAAGGCGACGCCGATTGCCTCAAGCAGGTCGAGCAGAACCTCGAGGCCGAAGAAACGAACTCGGGCATGCATCTCTCCGTGGCACACCCCTTGCGCGACGAATACATGAAAACCCTCGACCTGGCGCGCCATGCCGATCGCATAGACGTCCCCGTCCTTTCACTGGAAGCCTTCCAGGACCAGGCCATCACGCCGCGCAGCAGCCACTACCAGAGCAAGCTGAACCCTGAAAAGCTGTGGCTCTTCCAGACGAACGGCCCGCACGACATGTACCTTGCCAAGGCTTTCCAGGAGACGGCCATCCGCTTTCTGGACCGCTTCGTCAAAGGACAGGACAACGGCTTCGAGCGCGACACACCCCGCACCACGGTGTGGATGGAGGCATCCCGCACCGGTGACAGCGTGCTGGAGCGACGCTCTTCACCCAAGCCGCGCTGGCTCGTACGCAAGGGGCCAATCAGGCCGGCCGACCTCTCTGTCAAGGAATTCCACCTGGGCGCCGGCAATGTTCTTTCCGAAACGCTCACCTCCGACGCCGCCGACGTGTTCGACTACCCTGGCACCGGCGTCGTCGTCAACGACGTCGCCGGCACCACCTTCTGGGGCCCGCTGCCGGGCGACTGGAAGAAGGCCAGCGTGGCCTACACCTCGCCGGCCCTCGAGCGGGACATGATGGTCTACGGCCCCGGCAGCGCCGACCTCTGGATCATGGCCAACGCCGGGGACGCAGACATCCAGGTGACGGTCACCGAACTGCGACCCGACGGCCAGGAAACCTACGTCCAGCGCGGCTGGCTGCGGCTGTCCAACCGTGCCCTCGATACCGCGCGGTCGACGCCGCTGCTGCCTATCCATCTCGAGGATCCGGGACAGCTGATGCCGCTGCTGCCCGGTCGCCCGGTCTTCGCGCGCGTCGAGATCAACAAGATGGGCCACTATTTCCGCAAGGGTTCCAGGCTGCGGATCTGGATCGATACGCCGGCCCAGACGGGCGGCCTCGTGTTCGACACCTTCATGCAGCAGCAGCGGGTGTACGTACTGCACAACGCACGATACGACTCTGTCGTGCGCCTGGGCATCCTTGCGGATGTCGAAGGCCCGCCGACCTACCCGGAGTGCGGCCAGACGCTGCTGCAGCCCTGCCGCCGCGACCCGCTGGCCGGCCCCTGAGCTCAGGACAGTCGCGCGATTTCCGAGGCCACGAACTCGATGAAAAGGCGCACGCGCGCCGGCGCCTGCCGGCCGAACGCGTGCAAGGCGGAAATGGACACGGGCGGCAATGGCCGGCGCGGCAGCAGGGGGACCAACCGGCCCGCTTCGATGTCGTCCTGCACGAACAGGCGCAGGACCTGTGCGACACCGAGGTCGCCCAGCGCCGCGATGCGCAGCGCTACGCTGTTGTCGGCATCGAACACGCTGTCTGTGTGCAGCACCGTGCCGTCGGCGAATCGGATGGGAAACGCCTTGCCGCCCAGCATGTAGCGCACATGCGCGTGCTCGCGCAGCGCCTCGACCGAGTCCGGCATGCCCCGGCGGGCGATGTAGCCGGGCGACGCGACCAGCACGAGCGGCATCTCGGCGAGGCGGCGCACCGTCAGGTCGGAATCCGCGATCCGGCCGGCGCGGATCGCGACGTCGTAGCCCTCGCGGATCAGGTCGACCTGCCGATCGACCAGGCTCACCTCCAGCTTGACGCCCGGATGCCGGGGCAAGAATCTCTCGACCACCGGCCCAAGAAACATGCGCCCGAGATCTCCAGGGGCGGTGACGCGCAGCAATCCCCGAGCGCCGCTGACAGGCTTCACCACATCGCTCGCCTCATCGAGCGCGCGCAGCAAGGGGGCAATCCGCTCGTAGTAGGCGCTGCCCTCCTGGGTCAGCGACAGCACGCGCGTCGAGCGGTGAAAGAGGCGCACGCCGAAATATTGCTCCAGGCGCGCCACGCCCTTGGAAACCGCCGACGGTGAGGTGCCGAGTACTCGTGCGGCCGCGCTGAACGAGCCGGCCTCCACCGTGCTTGCAAAGGCGACCAGGCCGGGTGCGTGATCGAGGGGATTCATTGCGGGCTCCTGGGCACAAGTGTTTCCGTTTCTACCCACTACTTCATTGGCAGGGGGAACCTAGATGGAAGTCTTCTGCATCAACCAAGGAAACTTCATGCAAAGACTCTCCGGCAAGGTCGCCCTCATCACCGGCGGCAACAGCGGCATCGGCCTCGCCACAGCCCAGGCCTTCGCGGCCGAAGGCGCTCGCGTCGCCATCGTGGGAAGGCGCCAGGACGCCGTCGATGCCGCGCTGGCACATCTCGGACCGGATGCGATGGGCTTCGTCGGCGACGTCGCCGATCTCTCGATGCACGAACGGCTGATAGAGGCCGTCAAGAACCGCTTCGGTGCCATCGACATCTACATGGCGAACGCGGGCACGGCCATCCTCGAGCCCTCCTCGGCCGTCACAGTGGACAACTTCGACCTGCAGTTCACGATCAACACGCGCGCGGTGTTCTTTGGCGTGACCCGCGCATTGCCCCTCATGCGCGACAAGGGGTCGATCATTCTCACGAGCTCGATCGCCGGCACCAAGGTCATGGACAACCATGCGGTGTATGCAGGCAGCAAGGCGGCCGTCGAAGCCTTCGCGCGCAGCTGGGCACTGGAACTCAAGGCGCGCGGCATCCGGGTGAATGTGCTGAGCCCCGGGCCGGTCGATACGCCCATCCTGGCGAAGCTCGGCATCTCCGACGACGTGCGCCCGGCGTTCGACAAGCAGATGGCCGTCGCGATCCCGTTGGGCCGCATGGGTCGGCCCGACGAACTCGCGAAAGCGGCACTCTTCCTGGCCAGTGACGACAGCATGTACGTCACCGGCGTCAATCTGAAGGTCGACGGCGGCATGTCGCTGACCTGAGACCAGCTCAGGCAGAAACGTTGCCGCGCTCATCTCCCATGCGGGCCAGATCGCGCGCGGCACGCAGTTCCCAGGCACGGGCGCCTTGCGCGCGAGCAAGCTCCAGGGCCTGCCGGCAAAGCGACTCCGCCATGCCGGCATCTCCCTGCAGTGCTTCACGCCGGGCCATGGCCCGATATACCTCGGCCGCGCTCCACAGCCCTCCTCCGCGCATCGCACGCGCCAGCAGATCGTCGTCCACCCATGCCGGGCAGAAGGTCACGAGCATCTCCCGGCGTGGCATGTCCATGCCGAGGGCCTTGCCGGCCACCTGCTCGATGTAGGCCTTGCGCTCCTCGGCGGCATCGAATTCCTCGAGCCTGAGTGCGTCGTCGTAGCACGATGCCCATTCGTGCCAGTAGTCGAGCCCCTTCGAGCGGGTCTCGCGCAGCATCGCATCGACCCATGCGCGCGCCGTCGTCCGCTCACCGGCCCAGATCGCCACGGGACAGATCCAGAACAGCGCGACGCACAGCGACATCGCGTGACCCAGTGCCTCGGCCTCCTCCACACAGCGCCGGGCGGTGCTCATCGCCGACTGCATGTCGCCCTGGATCCACAGTGTCCTGGCCAGGATGGCCATGGCCGTGATGCGCGCATCTGGCTGGAAGGTATTGCCCTGGTTGTGCCGGATGGCAGCATCGACGTCCATCGCGGCTTCGGCGTGCGTCTGCGCTTCTGCCAAGGCACCGCAGAAGAAGCTTGCGAGCGCGAGCATGCGATGCGACAGGTTGCGCGTCACCTCGCTCTCCGACTGGAGCGCATAGGCCCTCAGTGCCTCGGCATGCTGCAACGCAGAGGGATAGTCGCCGCGCGTGACATTGAGCGCGCACAAGCCCCAGCGTGCCTGGAATTCGAGGGTTCTCACCTTGAACTCCAGCGCGGCATCCAGGGCGCGCTCGCAGGCCCGCGTCATGTCCGCCACGCTGCCGCCGGTGTGCCACAGCGCGTTGTAGAGCGCCAGTTGAAGCCAACCGGCAGCCAGGTGGTCAGGTCGCGGCAGCGTCTGCACATAGGTCAATACCGCCCGGACCCGGTCGCGGTACTCGCCGACCTCCGACAGGCGGAACCACAGCGGCGCCGAGCCGATGGTCAACGCCCCTGCGATGTCCGGATCCTCGTCCTGGGCCACGCAGGCGTCCAAGGCCGCGCGGACATCGTCCAGCAACGTGCCGTAGCACTGCACCCACTCCCGGGCATCGAGCGAGGCCAGGTCAGCCGTGGCGCTGCCCATCAGTTCGAGCATCACCCGCGCGTGCCGCCTTGACACCAGTTTCTGCTCTCCCGCGCGCAGCATGAGTGCCTGGGCATAGCTCCGGGTGGTGTCGAGCAGCCGATAGGGGCGGTGCACTCCTTTCTCCTCGTCGTAGACCACGAGGGACTTGCTGGCCAGCGAGATCAATGCATCCGAAGCCATGTCGGGATCCAGATCGCTCGCCACGACGCTGAGCGCGGCCTCGGCATCGAAGTGCGCGCGGAAGATCGACAGCCTGCGAAACAGCATCAGCTCGGGCGCGCCGAGGAGGCCCACGCTCCAGTCGAGCGTCGCCGCGAGCGTGCGCTGCCGTGGCAGCACGGCCCGCCGGATCGTCGAATGAAGACGCATGTGATCGTCGAGCCTCAGCGCGAGATCGCTGGCTGACTGCGCGCCAAGACGTGCCGCCACCAGCTCGATGGCCAGCGGGATGCCGTCGACCTGCTGACAGATGCGTGCGAGCGGGGCCGCGCTCGCATCGTCGAATGCATCGGTGCCCGCCGCACGGGCACGCTCGACGAGCAATTGCACCGCCGGTGAGTCCAAGGCGTTGGCCAGCGAGACGGAGGCATCCTCGTGAACCGCCAGAGGCAGGAGCCTGGACACATGCTCACCCTCGATGCGCAAGACCTCGCGGCTGGTCGCGAAGATGCGCAGGTCCGGCAATGCCGCGAGGAACCTGTGGAGCAACGGCGCCAGCGTCTCGATGACGTGCTCGCAGTTGTCGACCAACAGCAGGGCTTGCGTGCCTTCCAGGCGCTGGATGATGGCCTGAGCGACGTCCGGCACGTCGCCGCGCACCCCCAGGGCGCGCGCGACCGTACTCAGCACGTGCTCCTGCGAAGTCAATGGCGCCAGATCGATGAAGCAGACGCTGCCACCGTGAACCTCCCTGTATCGCTCCGCGACACGCACCGCAACGCTGGTCTTGCCCACGCCACCCGCCCCAACCAGGGTGACCAGTCGGCTCTCGGACAGCATGGAAAGAAGCCGCGCCATCTCGACGTCGCGCCCTATCAGCCTGGAGAAGCGCACGGGCAACGCCGCCAATACGGCTGCATCTTCCGCAAGGGGGGCAGAAGCCTCCGCGAGTGCGACGACCTCGGACGGGCCGAATTCACGACGGACCCTGCCCAGGAAGATATAGCCGCGAAGCGGGATATTGGAAATCCACTCGACACAGCCATTCCCGTCGTCGGGCTCGCCCAGCGCCTTGCGCAGGATCGACATGTGCACGCGGACACTGGCTTCCTCGACCACGACGTCAGGCCACACCGCCGCAAGCAGTTCGTCCTTTCCGACGACCTCCCCCGCTCGCTTCAGCAGCTCGACCAGGAGGCCGAAGGCCCTGGAGCCCAAGCGGATCGGCAGTCCATGGCGTTCAAGCCGCCTTTGCGCCTCCCACAGCGAGAACGATCCGAAGCGCCAGACGCGCGAGCCGGCTTCAGCCGATGCGTCAGGCACGAACCAATCCACGTTGCGTGGCCTGGATCGCCACCTGCGCACGTGAGCGGACGTGCAGCTTCTCGCATATCCGGGCGACGTGCGCCTTCACGGTGTTGGCCGAGATGTCGAGCTTGCGCGCGATGCCCTTGTTGCAATCGCCCTTGACGAGGAAGCGCAGCACATCTTCTTCCCGGGCGGTCAGCCAGGTGCGAGGGGGGCAGCTGTCGAACAGGGCCGCCGCGCGGTTGCAGAGATAGTGCGAGCCACCTCGCGCCACATGGCGGATGGCGTCCACCAGTTCGAGCGGATCGGCGCTCTGGAGCAGATAGCCCCGCACGCCGCTGTGCATGGCTTGCGCGATCTCGCCCTCCTTGTCCTGGCGTGTCATCACCACGACGCGGGGTCGGGGAAGATCCCGCAGCGAAGCATCTGCACCGTTGCCAGTCTCCGGCGAGGCCGCCAGCAATCCCATTGCACTGCGGTAGTCCGTCACGACCACGTCGGCACAGCCTCGGTGAATGTCCGAAGCGGCTTGCACGTCGAAGTCCGGCTCCCGGTCGAGGAGCGCGACCAGGCCTGCCATGACAAGCGGGTCCGCATGCCGGACCCGGACAGAGATGATGGAGTTTTGTGTCATGGCGGAGAAACTCGGAGACTTTGGAAAGGTGTTCAGGCTGACAACGGCGCATCGGCGAGAGGGCGCCGGGCATCCAGCAGCCCGCGGCGGATCGCTTCGGTGATCGCGCCCGTGCGCGTCTGCTCGCCGAGCTTGGCCAGGATCGTCTTCACGTGCGTCTTGACCGTGCCCTCGCTGATACCGAGCAGCCGCCCGATGTTCTTGTTGCCCAGGCCGCACGCCATGTGCTGCAGCACTTCGAACTCACGGGCAGTCGGGACGGACTGGACCAGCGTGTCCAGCACCCGGTCCGCCGCCGACCGCGACAGGTAGCGGCGCCCGCCGGCCACACAACGCACCGCATCCGCGAGTTCGTTGGCCGAGCAGTCTTGCAGAAGGTAGCCACGCACGCCGGCGTCGACGGCGCGGCGGATCTGCCACCCACGGTCCTGCTCGCTGACGATGAGAAGCGATGCCACCTTGGCTGCGCCGCGGCGCGGTGCCGTAGCCGTAGCCGCAGCCCGAAGCATTCCGGTCGAATAGTCCGTGACCACCACGTCGACCTCGCCGAGGCTTTCGGGTTGGACGGTGAAATCGGTGCTGGAGCGCAGCAGCGCGGCGATGCCCGTGGCGACGTACGGGTCGTGATGTGCGATCGACACGTTGATCCTGAGGGCATGGGCCGGTGCGGTCATGGGCTCGGTCCTTCTTGAAACCATGGATGGAGTCTGGGCAAAGGGCGTTCCGTACGCCAGTTAAAGCCTGTCAAACCTTGTTAAGGCCGGCACGGCTATGCGGCGAGCGCCACGATGCTGGTCATTCCGTTGCGAGCCAGCTTCGCGTAGGGGCAGAACCGCTCGGTATGGCGCACTAGCTCTTCGGCAAGGCTCTTCTCGACACCCGGCAGATGGATGGCGACGTCGGCCGTGAGCATGAAAAGGCCGTCCATGGGATCGCGCCCGAATGCCACCGACACCTCGACCCGGGCGTCCACGAGAGGGATGCCCTTGCGAGTCGCCAGCAAGTTGAGCGCGCCATGGAAGCATGCTGCATAGGCTGCGGCGAACAACTGCTCCGGATTGGTCCCGCCTCCTCCGCCGCCGAGTTCGACGGGAAGCCGCAGCGCTATATCGAGGCAACCATCGTTCGAGCGAGCAACGCCCGAGGCGCGTCCGTGTGCTGCCTCGCCCCCGCTCACGGTGACCTTGGTCGAATAAAGGGGTTGGAACTCCGGTCCCCGGTACCTGTTCAGGAGGGAGACCGGGGGAGGTTGCAGCTTGGTCATGGTCGAGGTTGCACGAAAGGACGCGGCGCGCCGAGCACCGCGCCTGCGGACTATTTCAGCGAAGCCAGGTAAGCGATGAGATCGGCGCGCTGCCTGGCATCCGCCAGCCCGGCATAGGGCATGACGTTGCCCGGCACGGCACCCTGCGGGTTCGCGATGTAGGCGTCGAGCGTCTTCGCATCCCACGGATAGCCCGCACCCTTCATGGCGCGACTGAAACGAAAGCCCGGCGCGCTGCCTGCCTGACGCCCGATCACGCCCTGCAGGCTGGGACCGACGCCATGGCTTCCGTCGATCGAGTGGCAAGCCGCGCACTGGGCGTAGACCTGCTTTCCCGCAGCCACGTCCTGCGCGCTCGCGTCGAAGGCGACCAGCAGAATCCACAGGAAGCCGAAGAGCGGAATGATTCGACGCATGTTCATTGCCCCCCCTCAAGGCGTCTCCAGTTCGAAAGCGGCGCCGATGATCAGTCCGACCTCTTCGCCGATCTGAGGCAGTGCAGCCATCACGCCGAAATCGCCGCGGCGAAGCCTGCCGCGGATATCGAAGCCGATCGTGTAAACCTGTTTTGTCGGATTGACGCCTGCGCCGACGAAGCTCGCATCCAGCACGATCTCGCGTGTCACGCCGTGCAATGACAGGTTGCCGGCCACCTGGAAGCTCCGGGCCGCCAGGGAGACCGGCGACGTCGACGTGAAGGTCATGGCCGGAAAGCGCTCGGCGTCGAGCCAGTCGCGACTGCGCAGTTCTTCGTCGAGCACGCGGCTCGAGGTCAGGACATTGGCGACGGGCACCGACACCGTCAGCGCTCCCGCGCCGGGTTGCGGCGATGCGAGGTCGAGCACGCCCGAAGGACTCAGGAACTCGCCGTAGTATGTGGAGATGCCGAAGTGCGACACGCTGAAAAGCACGCGCGTGTGCACCGGGTCCAGCCGGTAGTGGCCGCGGCGTACCGCACTCAGTTCCTGCGGCAGGGTCGTTGTGGGGGAAGTGACGGTATCGGTCATGTCTCTGGATGGAGCCGGGTGACGGTTTGCTGGCCGGAGCTCACGACCTCCGCCGCGAACGCCGAGGGGCAAGACTGCGCACACGTCAGGGGACGCCTGTCGTGTGTGCCTGCCTCGACGGCCTGTCGCGGCGGAGGCGCTCGCATCGAGGGAGCCCCGGCAGCGCTGCGGCGACGCGTCAGCGCGGCGCCTTGGGCAGTGCGAACCAGGCCTCGAAGTCCAGCGCACCGATGCGCGGATTCGGGCCCGGTACCAGGGTATCGTCCTTCAGCTCGGCGCCGAAGTAGCGCGCATGCACGTCGGGTACCACGGTGCGCTTGTCATTGGTGGCCTTGAGGTAGCGCGCCACCAGATCCGACAGACGAACGCGCTCGGGACCCGCGATCTCGACCACGCCATTGCGCGGCTGGCCCAGGGTGTAATCAGCGACTGCCGCCGCCACGTCGTCCGACGCGATGGGCTGGACGAAGGCCGGCGACAGGTGCACGGAGTCGCCGTCGGCGCCCGACTGCGCGATCGAGCCCAGGAACTCGAAGAACTGCGTCGAATGGACGATGGTGTACGGAATGCCGGAATCGCGGATGAGCGCCTCCTGCGCGATCTTGGCGCGGAAGTAGCCGCTCTCGCTCAGGCGGTCGGTACCGACCACCGACAGTGCCACATGGTGCTTGACCCCGGCCTTGGATTCGGCCGCCAGCAGGTTGCGCCCCGAGGTCTGGAAGAACTCGAGCACGGCCTTGTCCTCGAACGACGGCGAGTTCGCCACGTCCAGCACCACCTGCGTGCCCGCCATGGCGGCATCCAGGCCGTCACCGGTGATGGTGTTCACGCCCGACGCGGGCGAAGCCGCGACGACTTCATGTCCAGCCTCGCGCAGCTTGTTGACGACTTTAGAGCCGATGAGGCCAGAGCCGCCGATCACGACGATTTTCATGGGGTACTCCTAGTGCGATGGGTTTAGGAAAGCTTGGCCTTGTCCAGGCCGAAGACCTTGTCGGAAGAGCCGGGCACCGTCTTGAGGGCGATGTTCAGGCGGCTCCACGCGTTGGTGGACATCACCAGGAACGTGAGGTCGGAAATTTCCTTTTCCGACAGCTGCGTGCGCACGCGCTCGTAGATCTCGTCGGGCACGCCTTGCTCGGACAGCTTCGTCAGCGCCTCGGTCCAGGCCAGCGCTGCGCGCTCGCGCGGGATGAAGAGCGTCGAATCACGCCAGGCGGCCAGGTGCAACAGGCGCAGTTCGCGCTCGCCCTGGATCTTGGCCTGCTTGACATGCATATCCAGGCAGAAGGTGCAGCCGTTGAGCTGCGAGGTGCGGATCGCGACCAGGTTGCGGATCGGCTCTTCGATCGAGCCTTCCTTGATGGCGTTGAGGAACTCGACGAACTTCTTGAAAATCTCGGGGGACTTCTCAGCGTACTTGATGCGTTGGGTCATGGTTGGGTCCTTGAAGAATCGGCGGATGCCTGGGCTCAGGGCGACTGAGCCACCGTTCACGAGGGTTCGCAAAAGGGAGACTTGATGCTAGGTTTCGTCGCGCCCGGCCGGTAGCCATGCAAGGGGCCTCACTGTGTTGACCGATGCGCACCAATGCGCACCAATGCGCACCGGTAGGCGCGAGGTCTCAAAGAATGATTTCGTGGACCGGTACCGGCAGCACGGGCAGATCGGTCTCGCCGATGAACTCCTTCATCTCGCGCTCGATGGTCCTGGCGATGAGCGTGATGGGTACGTCATTGGCGCTTCCCTCGAACGGGTTTTCGGTGCTTTCGCCCACCTGTTCGAGCGAGGTGTACATCCACGAGATCGTGGCGCTGAAAGGAATCACGAGCCACACCATGCAGCCCTGCATCAGGCCGCTGATGCCATCGTTGAGCTTGTCGAACTCTTTCAAGAGCCCGAATGGCAGGAGAACACAGAACGCCCAGACGAAAAGCGTATTGATGATCGCGTACTGCCGCGGGTAGGGATAGTTCTTCAGGCGCTCCGCGCGCCCCTGCTGGTCGATGAACTCCTTCTGCAGTTTGTTCAATTCGATGTACGTGGTCAGCGACAGGTCGCCCTGATCGTGAAGCCGCCTCAATGCACGGCTTTGCAGCCAGAGCACCTGCGTCGCCTTGAGGCTGAGCTTGACCTCATGGATCTGCGCATGCTCGGAGTTCGAAAGATGTCTGCGCAGCTCGTCGTCGATGGGTGTCTCGCGCTCGGGGATCCGATAGATATCGCGGTACTCGACGTTCGACGCCTTCTCCATCGTCTCCCACGGCCTGGCACTGCGCAGCTCGTAGCGCAGGCAGGTCAGCCATGCGACGTGGCGATCGATGAGCTCGCGCGCCTCGATGGGGTTGCGCACGAAGCCGCCGACGCTCGCGCCCCAGAACCGGCTGCTGTTGAGGATCGAAGTCCAGAGGTGCTGGGCCTCGACCGTGCGGTTGTAGGTCTGCACGTTCTTGAAGCCGACGATGAAAGAGGTCGCGGTGCCCAGCAAGCCCACCACGGTCAGGGGGATGGTGAGCCATCGCAGCCCGAGCACCTGGTAGAGCAGCACGGGCACGGTGCCGACGGCCAGCAACAGATAGATCTGCCGCCGCGTCCAGGCGATGAACTCGGAAACTTTGTAGGTCTTGCCCAGGTGCATGGTGGACTTTCGGAGATGCGAAAGAGCGAGCGGCCGCCCGTTCGGCGGATGCGCGCTCGCTCTGGTTGGATTTCTGAGGGTGGGCGGCAGCCCGTGCGGCCGTCAGGGCCGCTGTCGCAGGACCTCGATTGCGGCAACGACCTCGCGCGGACGCGTGCGTCCACGCACGTCTTCCTCGATCGAGGCAAAACAGATCTCGCCAGTTCTGTCGATCACATAGGTGGCGGGAACCGGCAGCACCCACTGCCCGTTGCCGTTCAGCACGGGGATGTCGGTGCCAACGCTGCCGTAGTAGTCCACCACGTCGGGATGCAGCGTGTAGGCGAGCCCGAAGCCGTTGGCAGCCTCGAGGGCGCAGTCGCTCAGCACGGTGAACCCGAATCCGTTGTCCTGGGCCGTGCGCATCGAGTGCTCGGGCAGCTGCGGCGAGATGGCCAGCAAGGTCGCGTCGAGCCGGGTCAAGGCGTCGGTGTACTGTCGCCATTCGCGAAGCTGGAGGTTGCAGTAGGTACACCATCCGCCCCGGTAGAAAACGACGACCAGCGGGCCGCGCCGCCAGACATCCGAGAGGCGCACAAGCGTGCCCGAGGCATCCGGCAGCGTCACGTCGGGCGCCCGGGTTCCGATGCGCAGAGCCCGGGCCGCGATGCCGGTGGCATCGAACACGGCATCGGCTTCGCTGAGCGTGTCCTCGCGGCTCATTGCGGGCGCTCCAGTGCCGAACGGGGGCCCGCGGCACGATGTGCGGCAATGGCGACATCACCGGAAGTGTCCTGCAATGCCTCGTAGGCAGCGAGGATGGAGCCGGCGACGACCGCCGTAGTCATTACCGCGATGCCCACGGCGTCTTGCAGGCGGCGCGATAGGCCGCCGATGTCAGGGAGAGAGCGTCGCAATGGGTTCATGAAAAGTCTCCAGGGCGGTAGAGCGTCGTCACCGGCGCTCATGCGCCTATCAACGAGGCCGACCAAGCGTAGTGCTCGCCAAGGCGTGCCGGTAGGCCGGCACAGGGGACCACGGTGTTGCACGACGGGCAACAATGACTTGTGCGAAGCCCTGCCCGTGCGTCGCGGCGGTATCAGGGCTGCTGTGCATCCGATCCGGCGGCCTCGACGATCAGGCGGGTCACCGGGCCCGGCCTGGAGATCATGACCACGTGCGACGCCCCCTTGACCACGACGGTCTTCATCGACTTCGCGCGCTCGGCCATGAAGGACAGCGCAGCCGGAGGAATGTTCTTGTCCCTGTCGCCGTAGATGAACCAGGACGGCACGTTCTTCCATGCGGCGGCGGGTGCCGGTTCGGCCAGCGCCGACTGCGTGATCGGACGCTGCGACACGGCCATGAGATGCGTTGTGTTCGGCGCCACGTCGGCGGCGAACTGGCTGCCGAACTTGTCCTGCAGGATGTAGAGATCCTTGTTGCCGTCGGGCAGCGCGACCGGCGGTGCCAGCGCGGGCCCCAGCGTGCTGCCTGGGAACTTGCCAGACAGGTCCGCAGCGGACTCTCCGACCTCAGGCGCGAACGCGGCCACGAAAACCAGCGCCTTGACGTTGGGCTTTCCCTGCGCAGCGGCGGAGATCACTGAGCCGCCGTAGGAATGACCGACCAGAACGACAGGTCCTTTCACGGAGTCGACGACTGCGCCGACATAGTCCGCATCGCGTTTCACGCTCCGCAGCGGATTCGCAACGGCGATCACATGGAAGCTGCGCGCCCGCAGATCGCGCGCCACGTCGTTCCAGCTCGCGGACTCGGCGAAGGCGCCGTGCACCAGCACGATGGTGGGCCGTTCCGGCGACGCGGCGGCACTCGCCGTGCTGGCGGGTGCCGCCAGGTGGATTGCCGCAATGCAGGCGATCGCGAAAGCGCGAGCGAGGGTGAAGAGTCGAGTCATGGTGTTTCCTTCGAAGATGAGTTGCTCGGTGAGTGGGCGGGTCGCCCTGGGAAAATCTGTTGAGTGGCGGGGTCGTACCCGGCGCGCCTGGAGTCCGCGGTGCAGATGTCCGGCACCAGCACGGGACTTGCTACCGCTCCCGTGGCGAACTTCAACTCCGCGCTGGCTGCTTCGCCACTGGCCACGGCCGCGGCGCCCGCCATCGTCAGCAGGCAAACGGCCATGTAGCCCCAACGCCAGGCGAAGTCCATCGGGCCTTCCGGCGCAGTGCGCGCAGCAGGCTGCGACGTACACGGCATCGCGTCGAGCCGTGTCCTCTGCCCGTTGCGTGGCGCGCGTGCACGACGCGCGGCGCGCGGCACAGGAGACGAAGCCAAAGTGGACATACGCAGCACCATGTGATTTCCCAGAGGGCACCAAGCCCTGACCCCAGGACGGCTGGAGCGCCGGTCCGCGAACATCGCGGGACGATCTGGATGCTAGGTTTCGGTCTCTTCGGGCGGTAGCCTTGCGAGAGGTACTTCCATGTTGCATGCGGGGCATCAATTCGACACGACGGACACGCGAACGGCAGGTGCGCGCGAGACGACGAATCAGCCCCGGACGTGGACTTCATCCACGTAGCACCAGCGCCAGTCCTCGCCGGGTTCGATCGACTGAACCAGAGGATGGCCCGTCATGTGGAAATGCTGGGTGGCGTGTTTGTGTTCCGACGAGTCGCAACAGCCGACGTGTCCGCATGTGAGGCACATGCGCAGATGCACCCAGCGACCGCCGATGCGCAGGCAGTCTTCGCATCCTTGGCTGGAAGGGGTGACGGAGTGGATCTGGTCGAGGTGCGTACAGGTCGTGGTCATGCGGTGGTCCTTGAAAGGCGCCCTCCACCCGCCGCGTCGCCGTGTTGCTGATCGGATTTACGCGGGAGTTCCCGCGCCGACGTGAGTTCGTCCCGTGCACGAACGGATGGAAAGTGCACGCCTCATTACAGCCGCCTCGGCAATCTGACACCCGTCATCTTCGTTGCGACGGGCGGAAGGCAAATCGTCAGGCCGCGTGACTCGCGGCCCATGAAGAAAATCGTAGTTTTGAACGCTGCGCCCCGGTAGGCATGTGGCGCGGACGACGGTGTTGCCCTCGATTCACCAATGCGCGCAGCACTGCCCGGCGCAAGGCCATCGAGCCGGACTCAGACAAAGCGGATCGTCGAGCGCATGCCTACGCGCGACATCTTCATGTAGGGGCAGATGCGCTCGGCTTGCGCGACGAGTTCGGCCGCTTCGCGGGTGTCCATCTGCGGCAGGCTCACCTCGAGCTCGGCGGTGATGAGGAAGAGTCCGTCGACCGGATCGCGCCCGAACGAAACCGTGGCAGCGATATCGATGTGCGGCGGAAGACGCGTGCGCATGGACGCCGCGGCTATCGCCATGGCACCGTGGAAGCATGCCGCGAAACCGGCTGCGAACAGCTGCTGTGAATTGGTTCCGCCACCGTCGCCGCCCAGCTCCGTCGGCTGCCGAAGAACCAGGTCGAGGTTGCCATCGTCGGATACGGCTCTCCCAGATACGCGCGCATGCCGGGCCTCTCCGCCGGAAACAGCAACGGTCGTGGTGTAGAGCGGAAGGATCTCGTCGCCGGTGTAGGGCACCAGGAACCCGGGATGCCCACCGGGATGGCCTTCTGCGTCGCCAGGCTCGTCGGCGAGCACGATCATTGCAACGGCCCTCGCGTCGGCGCGCAGGCCCTCCGGCTACGGGCGTTCTCCAGTGCGATGGCCAGGCTGAGCGCCACGAGTTCGTTGTGCTCAAAAACGGCAGCCACCTGCAGGCATCGCGCCCGCCCCACGCCGTCTTCGCCAGCCGTGACCAAGGCCTCGGCCCAGGAGAGCGCGGCCTTCTCGCGCGGCGTGAGACCTGTCCCGGCATCGAACCAGTCCGAGACCAGCATGAGCTTCCTGACCGGGTAGCCCGCACCAAACAATGCCAGGAAATGAGCATCCGTTCGCACGTCGTTGCAATTGAGCTGCGACACCCTGAGGTGCGCAAGGTCGACGAGCGTCTGGGAAAGCCTCGACGCCGCGATGCAGCGGTTGACGATTTCTGCAACGCGCTCGTGGGCTTCGCCACGCATGGCAAGTGTCTTCACCTTCATCACAACTCAGGACTGCCGGTCGAAAGCGATGGCGTCGAAGCCCGAGCCCTGCTCGAGCGTGCGATGGACCGGACACTTCTGCGCGACCTCCAGCAAATGGGCGCGCTGTTCGTCGTCCAAGGTGCCCTCGATGGCAACCTCACGACTGAAGAAATCCGGGGGCGAGCGGTCCTTGTCGCGACGATGGTTCACTGCCGTGCGGATGCGGGTCACCGGCCATCCCCTGCCATCGGCGTAATGGCGCAGCGTCATCGTGGTGCATGCGGCAAGCGCCGACGACAGCAGGTCATAGGGCGTCGGCCCGGAGCCGAGCCCGCCGGCGGTCTCGGGCTCGTCGGCCAGCCAGCGGGAGCCACCTGAGCGCAGCGCCAGCTGGAACTTGCCCAAGCCGGTCTCCTCGGCCACGGCATCGGCCGGCTCGGCTGGTGAAATGGCCGGCTCCGGCAGATAGCGCAGGGCCCAGGCAGCTATGAGGCTTGCTGCATATTCGGCATCCTCGCGTCTGGACAGCAGATGGTCCGCATCGCCGAGCGATACGTAGCTCTTCGGGTGCCGGGCCGCAAGGAAGATGTGCGTCGCGTTCTCGATGTCGACTGTCAGGTCACGCGGCGCGTGCAGCACCAGCAACGCCCGGCGAAGCGCACCGATGCGCGCGCCCTGGTCATGCCCTCGCAGGTCGTCGACGAAGGCCTTGCTCACAGACATCGGTCGCCCAACGACCTTCAGGAGCGCTTCCGGCTCGCCATCCAGTCGCGCCAGTCCCTCGGGGTCGAGCAGGTGCAGCACATGCCCGACATCGAACGGTGCGGCGATCGTCGCCACGGCGCGCGCACTGTCGACGCTGCCCGCCGCTGCGAGAATGGCCGCGCCGCCCAGGCTGTGTCCGATCAGCAGGTCGGGCGGCATGCCCGCGTCCTTCATCGCTTCGGCGGCCGAAACCAGGTCCTGCACGTTGAGGCTGAAACTCGAATCCGCAAAACTGCCTTCGCTGTCGCCGAGGCCAGTGAAGTCGAAGCGCAGCACGCCGATACCGGCGCTGGCCAGAGCGCGGGCCACGCGCACCGCGGCCAGGTTCTTCTTGCCACAGGTGAAGCAGTGCGCGAAGAGCGCCCAGCCGCGCTGGATGCCTTCCGGCATCTCCAGCGTGCCCGACAGGCGCTGGCCCTCGCGGTTGAGGAAATCGAATGAGCGGGTTGGCATGGTGTCTTCCTTCAGGCCACGGTCGTACGAATCCGCACACCCGACTTCAGCGTCAGCGTGACCGGCGTGCGCTCGGCGATCTCGGCCAGTCTCGCTTTCTGCGCCTCGTCCAACCCAACCATGCGCAGCGACCGCTCCACAGCCATGGCATCGCCATCGCGCGACAGATGCAGCTTCACCTCCACGGATTCGAGCGGCCATTTCTTGAGGTTGGCATACATGCGCAGCGTGATCGCCGTGCATGCACCCAGGGCCGCGATCAGCAGGTCATAGGGCGCGGGGCCGGTGTCTGCGCCGCCCAGGGCGGATGGCTCATCCGCGACGAGCCTGTGGCGGCTGCCCACCTCTATCTGCGTGCGGTAGCCATCGCGACCGATTGCTGCAATGCCATGCGTCATCAGCGAACCTCGTTCTCGAACGGCGTGTCAGGCTGCGAGGCGATTGGCCAGACGCGCCACGTGCGTGCCCTGGAAGCGCGCGATGGAAAGCTCGTTGGCGGACGGCATGCGCTGGCCATCGGCTCCGGCGAGCGTGCCCGCGCCGTAAGGTGAGCCTCCGGTGATCTCGGCCATGTTCGTCAGCCCCGTGCACGAGTACGGCACGCCGACGACCAGCATGCCGTGGTGCAGCAGCGCCGTATGGAACGACGCGATGGTGGTCTCATGGCCGCCGTGTTGCGTGGCTGTCGACGTGAACACGCCGCCGAGCTTTCCGATGAGCGCGCCCGTGGCCCAGAGGCTGCCGGTCTGGTCAAGGAAGGTTCGCATCTGGCCCGCCATGCCGCCGAAACGCGTGGGCGTACCGAACAGGATCGCATCGTAGCCCGGAAGCTCCGCCACCGTGGCGATTTCAGCGTCCTGTTCGACCTTGGCGCCCGCCTGGCGCAATGCCTCGGCGGACATCGTCTCCGGCACACGCTTGACGGTGGCTTCGCTGCCGGGAACCGAGCGCACGCCTTCGGCGACCGCTTTCGCCATCTGCTCGAGATGGCCATACATGCTGTAGTAAAGAACGAGGATCTTGCTCACGATGAGGGACTTGAAAGAAGGATGGGATACGGCAATGGCGCCGGGAGAATCGTAGAAAGGCAGGCCGATGGGCACTAGGCGTTTGCCAATGACTACGGTGTTGACGCCTTCGCACCAATCGAGGTGCGGTTCAGTCCTGCAGCAACGTCGCGTCGCGCCAGCACAGCAGGGACAGCACTACGCCCTCGCCGTCGATCTCGAATTCGTCCGGCAGCGGGCCGTCGATCCATTCGAGTTGCACGGCACCTGCCAGTTGCTGCCGAAGCTCTTGCTCCCAACCCGGACCGCGTGCCATCCAGGTCAGATTCGCATCGTCCCCGTCGGGTGATGGCGCAAGCATCACGACGACACGCATCGCCGGCGAGCCTTCGCCCCCTGCGGGCTGGATGGCCCAGAGGCGCTGGATGGCAGCGTTGGCGTCATACCAGCTCGAAAGGACAGTGGACGAAGGCACGTCCTGACGACGTGCATCGAGAGAAGGGTCGAGGGATATTTTCATGAAATGCAATCAATCAAGCGCCGGGGCGCGGGCCGGGATTTCGGGGTTGATCAGGAATGGGAGCGGCGATGAAGAGGAATCCACACGTTGAATTCGGCGCCATGGCCGACGCCCGCCGACGTCGCCTTGACGAAGCCGCCATGCGCGACCGCCAAGCCGTGAACCAGTGCGAGGCCGATGCCGAAACCGCCATGAGAACCATCGGCGGCGGCACCACCCTGGCTGAACAGGCCGAAGACGTGTGGCAGGAATTCGGGCGCGATGCCGCAGCCGCGGTCCTCCACACAGATGCGGGCGAAACCGTCCTCCGAGCGAAGACGCACGACGATCTCGGCCCCTTCGGGCGAGAACTTCATGGCGTTGTCCAGCAGGTTGCCGACGATCTGCTCGAGCCGTACCGCGTCGGCGTGGCAACGGATCGGATCGCCGGCCTGCACCTCCGTGCGGATGCGGCCACCGCGCCAGCTGGCGTCCAGCGCAGCAGCTAGGCGTGGCACCAACTCGCCCAGGTCCACCTCCGCGCAATGCAGTGCGAGCTTGCCGGTACGCACCCGTGAGAAATCGAGCAAGTCATTGATGATCCGGGTCTGGCTCTCGATGGCGCGCTGGATCGATTCGGCGATACCGCGGATGTGCCCCGACACGGTCGACGCGGGCAATCGTTGCAGGAGCCCCGCGTTCATCTGGATGATGTTCAGGGGCTGCTTGAGTTCGTGCGACACCACGGCCAGGGCCCGGTCCCGGGTCGCGCAGCGCAAGTGCAGGGCCGCGCGAGGATCGAGGATCGCTGCCGAGGCGCCTTGGTGATCGGGTTTGGACAGGGCACTCATGTTCGCTGCGGAGGTTCGAGGAAGCAGGCAGCGGCAAGCGGGTGCACGCTGGGCATGGAAGAAGGAGTCATGGGTCATCCGTTCGAAGTCGACTGAAGGCGTTGCGAGCGGCGCGATCGTAGGAGCCCACCGCCGCCGCTGGAAGGCATGTGCCGCGGCCCACGGTGTTGTCGGGCAGACACCAATGCCGATCCACCACGAACACGGGGTCGGCATCGTTAGCCGTTTCTGGATGCATCGTCCGACACAGGGCCGATCGAACATGGCCCGGTCAGACCTACGATGACCAGCCGGATCGCTCCGGCGAAGCAGCCACGCAAGGGCCGGGAAAAAAACCTGTCACAAAACACCCGGCTCGAACGTCTTTGGTATGGAGACGCGAACGCGTGTCCGGCCGGCATGCGGCCCTGCAGCGACCTGGCCTGGACCGGGAGGAGTGGCAGCGGCCTTCTGGACGGACCCGATTTGCCGATCAAGACCCCTACCTAATTGACCATGAGCGCTCGCCAAGCCATCGCACGCGGCCTTGCCCGCCACCCTTGCTGACGGAGATCCGCATGTCATCATTGCCCGCCAGCCCGCCACAGGCGACCGCCGAAGTCCTATGGCGCTTCGGTCCCTTCGTCGTGTACGAAACACAGCGCCGGCTCGAACGTGCCGGCGAGGCCGTTCGGCTGGGCTTCCGCTCCTTCGAGCTGCTGCTCCAGTTGGTCAAGCACGCCGGCAAGGTGCTCGGCAAGGATGAGCTGCTCGCTACCGTCTGGGCTGGCGTGGTTGTCGAGGATGCCAGTGTTCGCGTGCAGATGTCCATGCTTCGCAAGGCCCTGGGCCGACCGGGCGCCGGCGACGACTGCGTCGAATGGATCTCGAACATTCCGCTGCAGGGCTATCGGCTCAACGGCAAGGTCCTGCGCGAATGCAGCGACACCACCCACCCCGGAACGCTCTCGATGGCGATCGCGGCGTCCTTTGCATCCCAGTCCGCCGCCCCCGCGTTCACGAAGCTGCCGACGCGGCTGACCCGACTGATCGGCCGGGAAGCCGACCTGAAGCGCCTGCTGGCGGCCATGGACACCAGCCGCATCGTCACCCTCGCGGGCCTTGGCGGCATCGGCAAGACGCGTCTCGCCATCCGCGCTGCGGAATGCCATCAGGCCCGAACGGGCATGCAGATCGGCTTCGTCGACCTTTCGCCCCTGATCGGTGAGGACCACGTGGCGGGAGCCTTGGCGCGGGCGCTGGGTGTGCCGTCCGACGCACCCGACACCATGCGTGCAATTCACCGGCAGCTCGAAGGGCGCGATGTGCTGCTGCTGATCGACAACTGCGAGCACGTGGTGGACGCACTCGCGCCCCTGATCGCCGGACTGCTCGCTGAGCTGCCCAAGCTGCGCATCCTCGCTACGAGCCGGGAGGCTTTCCGCATGGAAGGCGAACGCGTGCTGCGACTGGCGCCGCTCGTCGTGCCCGAGACGGACCGGTTGACGTTGGCCCAGGCAATGCGTTCTGCGGCAGTCGAATTGCTGGTGGAGCGGGCGCAGGCCGCCGGCGCTCGCCAGTTCGGCGATTCGGACGGCGGGCTTCTTGCGCGGATTGCACGGCAGGTCGATGGCATCCCGCTGGCCATCGAACTGGTGGCGGCCAGGCTGGGCGTGCAATCGATCAACGACCTCGCATCGCGGCTGAACGACCACATGCGGCTGTACTCCGCCGGCAACGCGACGGTGCTCGCACGGCATCGAACGCTTGCCGCGGCCCTCGACTGGAGCATCGCGCTGTTGAACCCGCAGGAGCTCAGGCTCTTTCGCTTCCTGTCGGTCTTTCGAGGCCGGTTCGACCTGAATTCCGCGCTGAAGCTCGCCGAAGGCGACATGGACATTGAATCCGCCTTCGATGCCTTGATCTCGCTGGCCAACAAGTCGCTGGTCGCCTTCGACAACAGCGATGCGGTTGCGCCTTATCGCCTGCTCGGCACGACGAGGAGCTACGCGGCCAATCTTCTCTCACGGACCGACGAATCGCCCGCACTGGGGCGACGGCATGCCGAGCTCATGCGCAGCCTCATGGACGAAGCCACGGCGCAGTTGTCCAGGCTCGACGTCGATGCGTGGACCGAGCGATACGCCCATCACCTGGACGACGTGCGGGCCGCCCTCGACGCCTGGCTTGAGCAGCCTGGCGGCACCGAGGCTGACGCGGCGACCGGCACGGAGGTCGGCGTGGCGCTCGCCGTCGCCTCCGCCCCGCTGTGGTTTCAGGCTTCGCAGGCCGAGGAGTACCGAGACCGTGTGCTCACCACCATCGACCGCGTCGAGCGGCTGCCGGGTGCCGATGCGAAGACGGTCGCCGGGCTGCGCCTCGCGCTGACCGCTCGCCGCACTTTGCGCGCCGGGCCACGCAGCGAGCGCCTTGGCATGGACAGCGAGGCGAAGGCGCTCTACTTGAGCGCCGCTCGCTCCGCGTCGGACTCCGCCTTGAACCGCACCCCCCAAAAGTAGCAGAAGAAGCTCTCGCCAACACAGGCTGGCCGCACCGGCACCGGGCTCCTACGCTTGCAGCATCTGTGGAGTCCCTACGAAGTGACAAGCAGGCCGTCACAGGCGCAGGGTTCGGCACGTCTTCTGTGGCGCGGGACTTCCCCGCAAGAACCAACCAGACACAAGGTCATGAACGACACAGACGGCACCAACGAGATCAGCAACGTCTTCGACAGCCTGCGGCCACGGCTGCATGGCATCGCCTACCGGATGCTCGGTTCGACCGAGGAAGCCGAAGACGTCGTGCAGGACGCCTGGCTGCGCAGGCGTCAGGCGAACGGTGCCATCGACAACGAGGAAGCGTGGCTGGTGTCGACCGTCACCCATCTGGCGATCGACCGGCTGCGCAGCGCGAAGGTGGAGCGCGAGCACTACATCGGCATGTGGCTGCCCGAGCCGGTGATGTCCGACAATTCGCCCTCGCCGGAGCAGATGCTGGAGAAGGCGGAGAACATCTCGATCGCCTTCCTTACCGTGCTGGAGCGGCTCTCGCCGGAGAGTCGCGCGGCATTCCTGATGCGCGAGGTCTTCGGCGCCAGCTACGGCGACATCGCCCACATCCTGGGCAGGACCGAAGCCGCCAGCCGCCAGCTCGTGCACCGGGCGAAACTCCAGATCCTCGAGAAGCGCAAGCGTTTCCGGGTCGCGCCGGAGGAGCACATCCGCCTGCTGAAGGAATTTTCCGAGGCGGCGCAGCGCGGGGATTTCGCGGCGTTGCGCTCCCTGCTGTCGGACGACGCCGAGTTCGTCGGCGACGGGGGCGGCAAGGTGCCAAGCTTCGACGCTCCGCTCAAGGGCCGCGACCGCATTGCGCAGCTCTATTTCGCGACCAGCAAGCGGTACGGCGACAAGGTGCGCATGCGGATCGCACCGATCAACGGCGAATGGGGTTTCCTGCGCTTCATCGACGGCGTGCTCGAGTCCGTGCAGTCGGTGGAGACCGACGGCGTGGGAATCACCCGGATCCAGGCCCAGAGAAACCCCGAAAAGCTGGCCGCGCTGGCTTCGTTGCTGAAGTTCTAGAGACAGGCACGCCCTCCCGAGCAGCTCGGGAGGTGGTGCACGGGCCGGCCATAACAAACATTGACAGGCATTAACTGGTCCTTGTTTGCCGTCGCGCGCAGAGTGCTCGTTGTGAGAAGGCCGTCCCCACGGCCTTCATGCCACCGAGATGCTGCAAATGACGAATTCTTCCCTGCCCTGCCCCACTTCCATTCCCCTCACGCCGCGTGCGGACCCGCTGGCTTCGAGCTTCGCGACCAGCTATGCGGGTGTCGTGGCCTTCATTGCCGTCGTGACCGAAGGCAGTTTTGCCCGCGCAGCGGACCGGCTGGGCATCGGGCGCTCCGCGGTGAGCCGCAGCGTTCAGAAGCTGGAGGATCAGCTCAATGTCAGGCTCTTCACCCGGACCACGCGGAGCACCTCGCTGACGCGGGAAGGCGATCTCTTCTATGCCAACTGCCACACCGGAGTCGACCGGATCGTCCAGGCCGTCGAAGAGATGCGTGACCTGCGCGAGGGCCCACCGCGAGGGCACCTGCGCATCAGCTCGTCCGTCGGCTTCGGCCGGCGCGTGGTCGCCCCTTTGCTCGGCGATTTCCTTGCCGCGTATCCGGAGGTATCGATCGACTTGCTGCTCAACGACAAGCCGACCGACTTCACATCGGACCGCGTGGACATCGCCTTCCGCAACGGCCGCATGGAAGACGCACAGATCATCGCCAAGCAGATCATCCCCATGCAACTGCTGGTCTGCGCCTCGCCGGGCTACCGGGATGCGCATGGCCTGCCGACCTCGCTGGACGAGTTGATGGGCCACCAATGCATCAACTTTCGCACCGCCTCGGGTCGTGTCGCCGAGTGGGAATTCAAGGCGGACGGGCTGCTCCGCAGGTTCGCGCCGGCGTCGAAGCTCACCTACAACGATGCAGACCTGGTGCTCCAGGCCGTGCTCGATGGACACGGCATCGCGCAGATGGCGGGATACCTGATCTGCGAACCGCTGCGCAAGGGCTCGCTGGTGGCCTGCCTGACGCAGCACGTCCCCGACGACCACGGACACTACATCTGCTACCTGAGCCGGCAGCATCTTCCCTCACGCATGCGCGTCTTCATCGACTTCATGACGACACGCATCCGCGCGGCGGACCTCCAATGCCTCACGGACCTCGACGCACCGACCTGAACGTACCGGCCGTCTGCGGGCGCGTATTGGTGCGCGCCCAGCAACAGCGTGCATCCCTTCGCGAATCTACCGCCGCGCGAATGCCGAACCTACGATGACTTCCGTCTCACGGCATTCGCGCGACACAGGTGCGCCGTGTTCGTAATCCGGATCTCCACCCCCGTCTCAAAGGAAATCATGACCACACCTCAGAACCCCTCGCGCAGAAACCTGATCGCATCCAGTGCGGCCGTTGCCACCGGCACGCTCGCGATGGGCATGCACGGTGCCGCCGCGGGCGCCCCCGGTTCCGGCAACCGCAGCCCGAGGATGACCAGCGACACCATCACGATGAAGGACGGCACGCGCATCTACTACAAGGACTGGGGCAGCGGCCCGGTGGTCACGTTCTCGCATGGCTGGCCCCTCAATGCCGACGCGTGGGACGGGCAGATGCACTTCCTGGCGCGCAACGGCTTTCGCGTCATCGCGCACGACCGCCGCGGCCACGGCCGCTCCACGCAATCGTCGTCGGGCAATGACATGAACGGCTATGCCGACGACCTGGCCGAAGTGTTCAACACGCTTGACCTGAAGAACGTCTCGATGGTCGGCCACTCCACCGGGGGCGGCGAGGTGGCCCGCTACATCGGCCGCCACGGTTCGAAGCGCGTGGCCAAGGCGGTGCTCATCGGCGCGGTGCCGCCGGTCATGGTGAAGTCGGCGTCGAATCCGGAGGGTCTGCCGATCGAGGTCTTCGACGGGATTCGCGCGGGCGTGGCGGGAGACCGTTCCCAGTACTACAAGGACCTGGCCGTGGCCTTCTACGGCGCCAACCGCAGCGGCGCAAAAGTGTCGCAGGGCGTGCTCGACCAGTTCTGGCTCTGGAGCATGCAAAGCGGCCAGAAGAACGCCTACGAGTGCGTGAAGGCCTTCTCGGAAACCGACTTCACCGAGGATCTGAAGAAGTTCGACATCCCCACCCTGATCATGCACGGCGAGGACGACCAGATCGTTCCCGTGCACGACTCCGCCAGGAAGTCCGCAAAGCTCATCAAGGGCGCCAGGGAAATCTACTACCCCGGCGCACCGCACGGACTCACCGCGACGATGCAGGACAAGGTCAACGCGGACCTTCTTGCCTTCCTGCGCAGCTGAACACTGTCATCCACCCCCTTCGCCATGCTGAACCTCCTACTGCAGACCACGATCGAAGAACAGCCCGATGACTGGGACATCTCACGCTTCAGCCGGCTGGCTTCATTCCTCGCCGGACTGAGAGACAAAGACGGCGGCCTTGCCTTCCGGGTGACCGCCCGCAACCGCACCCAACGCGGCACGCCGGACCCGGTGCTGTCGACCCTGGACGAATCGGACGTGGACCAACTCTGGCTTTTTGCTGTAGACGGGGGCGACGGGTTGACCGACGCAGACTGCATGGGAATCAGCCGGTTTCGCCGCCTTGGTGGCGCGCTCATGGTGACCCGGGACCACATGGACGTGGGAAGCTCCATCTGCAATCTGGGCGGCATCGGGGCCGCCCACTACTTCCACAGCCACAATCGAGAACCCGACGAGAGCCGGCACTGCGTCGACGACACCTACGCCTCGAACATCTCCTGGCCCAACTACCACTCGGGCGCCAACGGCGATTTCCAGCGTGTTCGCTCGGTCGGCAGCATTCATCCCGTCATGCGCGACCGGCAGTCCTCGACCGGCGTCATCCAATACCTTCCCTCGCACCCGCACGAAGGGGTGGTCGGAGTGCCGGCGGATGATTCGACGGGTCGGGTGGTCGTCGAAGGACAGAGCCTCGTCTCGGGCCGACGCTTCAACATCGCCGTGGCGTTCGAGCGCTCGGAACATGGCGGTCGTGCCATCGCGCAGTCGACCTTCCATCATTTCGCCGACTACAACTGGGATCCCGCCTGCGGCTGCCCGACCTTCGTGGCCGAATCGCCCGGCGACGGCATGGCACAGTTCCCCGAGGCATTGCGCTCGACCAAGCAGTACGCCAGCAACCTCGCCTTCTGGCTCAGCGCCTGAGCCGGTCATGCAAGACACACTCCGCATCACCACCGGCGAGGGTTCCTTCTCGGCGTATGTCGCCCGTCCCGCAAGCGCGGGCACAGGCGCAACCGCGCCGGCCATCGTCGTGATCCATGAAGTCTTCGGCGTCAATGCCGACATGCGGCAGTCGTGCGACGAACTCGCCGCGCAGGGCTACCTGGCGATCTGTCCCGACCTGTTCTGGCGCATCGAGCCGGGCATCGACATGACCGATCGCACGGAAGCCGAGCTGGCGAAAGCCATGGCGCTTTACAACGCCTTCGACCTCGACGCCGGCGTGCGCGACATTGGCGCCGCCATCGCAACCGCCCGCGCGCTGCCTGAGTCGAACCACCGGGTCGGTCTCGTCGGCTACTGCCTCGGCGGCCTCATGAGCTACCTGACCACTGCTCGCGCAGCCGCCGATGCCGCGGTGGCCTACTACCCCGGCAACGCCGACAAGCACCTCGAGGAGGCAGGCGGCATCGGCAGCCCGCTGATGGTGCATCTCGCGGAAGAAGACGAGTACATCCCACCCGACGCACGCAGGCAGATAGTCGCAGCCCTGGGAAAGAGTCCGCAGGTGCAGCTCCACAGCTACCCGAGATGCCGTCACGCCTTCGCGCGACACCGCGGCACCGCTTATGACGCGCGGGCTGCAGGCCTCGCGAACGGCAGGACCCAGGCGTTCCTGGCCCAACACCTGAAGAGCGGCTGAGATTCACAGCGCACGGCGGTACGTGGCTGCGATGGCCCTCTGGTCCTCTCCCACTTCTTTTCCTTCATAAAAAGCCGCTGACGTGTGCACGACACGCCGGCGGCTTTTTCGCTTATTCGAGCGGCTGTGTCGACGGAGGAGTGCGCATGCCGACAGCCATGCGGTTCCACGCATTGATCACGGCGATCGTCCAGCTCAACTCGACGATCTCCTGGTCGCTGAACTGCTTCTTGAGCGCTTCGAAGGCCGTGTCCTGGTCACCGTGCTGGTCGGCAAGGCGCGTCAGTTCCTCGGCCCAGGCCAGCGCCGCGCGCTCGCGCTCGTTGTAGAAGCTGGTCTCGCGCCAGGTCGACAGGCTGTTCAGGCGCTGCCAGGTCTCGCCGTGCTTGCGCAGGTCGCGCGCATGCATGTCGAGGCAGAAGGCGCAGCCGTTGATCTGGGAGACGCGCGTCTGCACGAGTTCCATGAGCGAATGACCGAGCGAGGACTTCGCGATCGAGACGTTGACGCCCGCCATCGCCTGATAGGACTTGGCAGAGATCTCGGTCCAGGGTAGTCGGGGTTGGTTCATATTGGATATTCCTTTTGGGACGGACAATGAAAACGGGGCGCCTTGATGAGTGGCAAGCCCTTTGCTTGGCAGACGGACACATGCAGTGCGTCGTCTGGAAACACATTAAGGATTCGCTACCGCTCGCACTTCAGCCGTTGGTATGGCAACCGCCTCCCCCTTTTGCAGGGGCTGCACATTGGAGGGAGAATCGAGTGCAATTCATCGTGCGCCCATCCGTTGGAGTCCACCATGCTGCGTCTCTATGACAGTCGCCTGTCCGGCAACTCATGGAAGGTCCGCATCCTCCTGAGCCAGCTTGGACTGCCCTACGAGCGTGTCACGCTCGATATCCGCAAAGGCGAAACGCGCGATCCTTCGTTTCGGCGGATCAGCCGTTTTGCTCGAGTGCCCGTGCTCTTGCTGGAGGATGGCCGCCCCATCGTGGAATCAGGCGCCATCCTGGTGCATCTCGCCAACGGCACGCCCTATCTGCCAGATGATCCACACCTGCGAACGGAAGTGATGAGCTGGCTCTTCTTCGAGCAGGCCGATCTTCAGAAAAGTATTGCTACAGCACGCGTGCTCCACTTGCACGGACTCGCGAACGACCGGATGCAGGACATCGTGCGCTATCACGCCGATGGATACCCCGCACTGGAGAAATTGGACGAATGGCTTCTCGATCACACCTGGCTTGCTGGTGACAGCTACACCATCGCCGACCTAGCGGCTTCGGCCTATGTGTCGCTCGCCGAGCAAGGAGGCTACGCGATGGCGCGCTTTTCCGGCATCGAAGCATGGGTGGCACGCGTGCAAGCTCAGCCTGGATGGGTACCTCTGCTTCACGGGGAGAACACCTCGTCCAGCGCCTGAGCGCCGCCATCGTTCGGATTTCAGGGACCGAGCGTGCAAGCTTTGCCGCCTTCTCACCTCTGACCAAGCTGCCTACGATTTGATTGCCTTCAACGCGCTGTTGAACGCAACCCCACCGATCGATAGTTGCTGCGCCTGCCTCGCAGGCCGCCAAGAGGACCGTGATGACGAACACCGAACCGCTGATGGAAATGGCCGCCGCCGCACGCGCTGCCGTGCTCGACCCGAACCGAATCACCGTCGTGGGCGGCAGCCCGGATCCACGGTTCGAACTGTTCCATGCGGCAAGCTCCCTGTGCTCGCAGAAGGTCCGCACGGTACTCAACGAGAAGGCGCTTTCCTACCGTTCCAACGACATGCGCATCCTGGGTTCGATGGAGCCCACCGGACTGGTGCCGGCCGAGCATTACAGCCCCGCCTACATCCGACTGCGGCTGATCGCTGCAAGGGAGTTGGGGCGCGGTTTCGTCTCCGGGTATAGCGGGCGCACCTCCGTGGAGACGGAAGGCTTCGATCCCTGCGTCGTACCGCTGCTGCTCGACCATCAGGAAGGCCGAGTGGTCGCCGATTCGCAGCGCATCTGCTGCTACCTCGATGCTGTGGACCGCCAGCCGGTGCAACTGATTCCCGATGAGCCCGCTTCGCGCGAGGAGGTGATGCGCCAAGTCGGCATCGTCGACCGGATTCCCAACGGGGCGCTGCTCTACGGTTTCCATCCCGACGCCGACCTCCGGCCCGAAGCGCTCAAGACCTCGATGCGAACGGTCTATCACTACAAGGTCATCGCGCTCGAGCGGCTGATCGCCGACAACGCCGGCGATCTCGAGCTGGTGGCCGCCTATCGCGCCAAGATCACGAAGGAAATCGGCGGCAAGCAGGTGTGCCACGATCCGGAGTTCCAGCGTGCCGCACGCCATCGCGTCAGCCAGTTGCTGGAGAACCTCGAGCTCGACCTGGGCAAGGGCTCTTTCGGCTGCATCAACGGCCACCCCTTCTCGCTCGCGGACGTGCTGTGGGGCGTCAACCTCGTACGCATCAATTACCTGGGACTGTCCTCGCTGTGGGACGCCCTGCCCGGCGTCGCTCGCTACTTCGAGGTGCTTTGCAAGCGGCGCTCGCTGTGCGAGGAAGCGATCGGGGCCTCGATCGCCTCGATGCCGCAATCGCGCTTCATGGATTCGGTGGCCAGCTGCCTGGCTGAAGCCACGGCCTGAGCTTCACGGCGGCTCACGCCTCGCCCCCGCCGCGTCCGCTGCATTTCCCGCCTCATCGATCGTCACGTCTTTCATGACGGAGACGGACACGCACGCCTTGCAAACCGTTGGACCACTCATTCCGCCTGTGCCCTGACTGCCATGACGAACAAGAGCGATCACCGTCCTGTAGGCGCCATCCCCCGCGCCCCTGGCCTTCGCCGTGCGTTGCAGGCGCTGGCCGAGCGGCACATCACGGTGTCGGGCCTGGTCGAGCAGGCGCTGGACGCGGCGGAGTCTTCCAAGCGCATCCTTCGTGCATTCGCCGCCATCGACGAGGAGGGGGCCCTGCGGGCCGCGCGGGAGAGCGAGCGGCGCTACGCGGAAGGACGCACGCGCCCCCTCGAAGGGCTGATCCTTGGCGTCAAGGACCTGATCGACACACAGGACCTCGAAACCAGCTACGGCTCGGCGGCCTGGCGAGGCCACGTTCCCACAGCCGATGCGGAGTTGGTGGCTTCGCTTCGCGAGCGCGGCGCGATCGTTCTCGGCAAGACCACCACGCACGAGTTCGCGTGGGGCGTCACCACATCCAGCAAGGTTTTCGGCGACACGCTGAACCCTCTGGACCCGACGCGCATTCCCGGCGGATCCAGCGGTGGCGCGGCCGCGGCCATCGCCTACGGTGCCGTGGCAGCGGGACTGGGCACCGACACCGGTGGATCGGTGCGGATTCCGGCGGCGCTTTGCGGCGTCGCAGGCTTCAAGCCCACGTACGGCCTGCTCCCGACGCAAGGGATATTTCCGCTGGCCCCCTCGCTGGACCACCCGGGACTTCTGGGCGAGACGGTCGACGACATCGCCATCCTGGCCGGCGCCTTCTCCATCGATGCGCTCGCAGATCGGGGCTTCACCCGAGCCCGCCTCGGCGTGCTTCGCGAGGTGCCGCCCGTGCCGGCGAGCGCTGAAGTGGCATCGGCCTTCGATGCGGCCGTCGCGACACTCGGCGAGCTCTTCGCCTGCGCGAATGTCGAAGCCGAAGGGCTATTTGACGGCACCTACGAAGCCTTCGCGCACATCGTGCTGACCGAAGGCGGTGCCGGACACTTCAGGCATAACGATGCGAACCGGATTGCCGCGCACTACAGCCGCGAGACCGCGGAGCGCCTTGAGCGGGCCAAGGCGATGACGCTCGGCGAATATGCAGCGGCGCAGCAGACCCGAAGGGACTTCACAGCCAGGCTGCACCGAGCCATGGCTCGCGTCGATTTCCTCGTACTACCGACATGCCCGTGCACCGCGCCGAACCTGCATGAAAGCGCGATTCGCATCGGCGCGTGGACCGGCACCGTGCGCGAGGCGCTGATGGCCTACACCGCGCCTTTCAACGTCGCGGGGTTTCCGGCCATCTCGATACCCCTCGCACCGCGCGACGGCCAACTGCCTTCCGCATTGCAGGTTGTCGCCAGGCCGGGCCATGACGGCGCGCTCCTGCGGGTGGCGCGGCAGATGGAACAGCGGCTTCGCACCCAAGCCCCCGCATCCCCGATGCGCTGACAGATCCCCACGGAAACAGGAGCACAAGATGAGCAACCCCACGCAATCCACGGACCGACCCACGCCGGGCGCCACGCCCGTCGGGCAGACACCCTACAGCGCATGGATACAGACCGACACGCTGCATTCGCTGCATCGCACTGTCAGCGACCATCCCGGCGAGCATGCGTGGATCACCCACGTACAGGTGTCGGAGCTCTACTGGATGCTCATCATCAAGGAGATGCAATCGGCGCAGCGCTTCCTGCGCGCTGACGATCTGCCGCAGGCCTACAGGACACTGCAACGCATCTCGGCCCACCATGCACCACTGGACGCGATCTGGCGCTCGATCGACTGGATGACGCCCAACGACCTGCTGGCCATACTTTCACGCGCCGTCGGCACCTATGGCCAGGACACGGCCCTGCAAGGCTGGACTTACCGGCAGATGGTCTATCTGTTCGGCATCAAGCAGGCCGTGCACCTGCAGCACTTCGAGCCGCAGCCGCAGCGCCTGGCGCAGCTGCGCCAGGCGCTGGCCGAGCCCAGCCTCTACGACGACGTGCTTGCCTACTTGCAGCGGCACGGAATGAACGTGCCCCGCGCGTTGCTCGAACGCGATGTGAGCGAACCCTATGCCCCGAGCAAGGAAGTCGAGCAGGTGTGGCGCGACATCTACGCGGCGCCGGACAAGCACTCCGAGCTTCAGCAACTCGGCGAAGTGCTGGCCGACATCGCGCAGGGCTTCTGCAACTGGAAGTTCAGGCACCTGATGGCCACGCGCCGCACCTTCGGTGCGCGGCCGGCCTACTTCGGCACCGAAGGCGTCGCGTGGCTCATGCCCACGCTCGAGGAGATTCCGTTCCCCGAGCTCTGGTCGTCGCGCACCTTCATCGGCGATCCGCCACCCGTGTGTCCGCACATGGCCGGACAACGCCGCTGAAAGCGTTCGCGGGCTCCCGGTCGTTCGCGATTCCGGGACCCAATGTGCAAGCAATGGGGTCTTCCCGGGCAGCCGGGGCGTACCTACGATTTCCCACCATCCACCGCGAAAGCGAGAAAGACGAGCCATGTCAGCCAACCTCTTGATGGAGCCCACGCCCATGCACACGACGCCGTTCATCGACGACCTGATCCGGGAGCGGCGCAGCAAGCGCGGCTTCGTGGACCGCGCCGTTCCGCTCGATGTGGTGAAGGACATTCTCTCGGTGGCCAAGTACGCGCCGAGCTCGAGCAACACGCAGCCCTGGCGCTGCTACGTCGTGACCGGCGAGGCCCGCGAGCGCGTCACCCAGGCCGCCGTGGCGGAGTTCCGCGCCAACCACGACAAGCTGGCGCCGGAGTACCCGTTCTTCCCGCAGCCCCTGCACGAACCCTATTCGACGCGTTTCAACACCTTCCGCGGCCAGCTCGGCGACGCGCAGGGCGTGCACCGCAGCGACAAGGTCGGGCGCATGCGCGACGTGGAGCGCCAGTTCCTCTTCTTCGACGCGCCGGTGGGCATCATCTTCACCATGGACCGGCGCCTGGAGTGGGCCAGCTTCCTGTGCTACGGCTGCTTCCTGCAGAACGTCATGCTGGCTGCCAAGGGACGCGGCCTAGACACCTGCCCGCAGCAGATCTGGTCGCTGCAGCACCACGTGCTGCGCGCCGAGCTAGGCATTCCCGCCGACGAAATGGTGATCGCCGGCATGTCGATGGGCTGGGCCGACAACGACCTGCCCGAGAACCGCATGACCCTGCAGAAGCACGAGGTCGAGAGTTTCGCGTCATTCATCGAGCAGTGACGAGCCCCCTGCCGCCACCGCGGCAGTCCCATTCATCCGCATCCAACAAGAGAGGATTCATCCCATGTCGATCATCAAAGGCTTCCACCATCTGACGGCCTGCGTCAGCGGCGCTCAGGAAGACGTGGACTTCTACGTCAAGCTGCTAGGCCAGAGCCTGGTCAAGAAAACGGTGCTGCTGGACGGCGAAGACCCCGTCTACCACCTCTACTACGGCAACGCCCAGGGCGATGCCGGCACGCTGGTGACCTCGTTTCCCTTCCGGCAGAAGGGCGTGAAAGGCCGTCGCGGCTCGGGTCAGATCAAGGTGATCAACTACTCGGTGCCGGCAGGCTCGCTTCACTTCTGGCGCGATCGCTTTCGCGCCCACGGCGTGACCTTCGATGCCGACGTGGTCGAGCGCTTCGGCGAGCAGCGACAGCGCTTCCAGCACCCGTGCGGCATCGAGTTCGACCTGGTGGCATCCGACCGCGACACACGCCCGCCCTGCACGGCCGAGGACATCCCCGCCCAGTACGCGATCCGCGGCGTGCACAGCATCACGCTGTCACTGCGCGAGGTGGCCGAATCGATCATCTTCATGCAGGACGCCCTGGCGTTTCGCTATGCCGGCGAGTCGGGCCCGCACCACCGCTTCGAGACCGCCGATGGAACACCCGGCACGATCGTCGAATTCCTGCACGAGCCGGACCGGCTGCAGGGCTCGTCGATCTACGGCGAGGGCACCATCCACCACGTCGCCTTCGCAGTGGACAACGTGGAGCAGCAGATGCAGATCAAGGAAAAGCTGATGTCGATGGGTCACATCGACACGTCCGAGTCGGTCAACCGCAACTACTTCCGCTCGATGTATTTCAAGATGCCCGGCGGCGTGATGTTCGAGGCCGCCACCACCGACATCGGCTTCGCGATCGACGAGGAGCCCGGCCATTTCGGTTCGGAGTTCCAGCTTCCTCCATGGCTGCGCGCCCGCAGGGACGAACTGCTGGGCCGCCTGGAACCCATCACGGTCTGAACGCCGCACCGCCTTCTCCGACGCCACCCGCAGCAGCAGCTCCGGGGAAGCGCTCGCCCTTTTTCTTCTTGTCACTCGCCCATTGGCCAAGCCATGTCCAAACCCAAAGTCCTCATTGCCTTCTATTCGCGCAACAGCTCCACCGAACGCCTTGCCAACGCCATCGCGCAGGGCGCGGCAGCTGAAGGGGCCGAAGTGCGCGTGCGCCGCGCCCGGGAGTTCGTCGCTCCGGAGATCATGCGCGATGTGCCCGAGTGGTCCGAGCGCGCCGGCGCGATGAACGCGAAGTACGAGGCGCCGACCGAAGCCGACGCCGACTGGGCAGATGCCATCGTCTTCGGCACGCCGACGCGCTTTGGCTCCATTGCATCGGAGCTCAAGGCCTACATCGATTCCCTGGGCGGCCTCTGGTTCCAGGGCAAGCTCAACGGAAAGGTCGGCTCGGTGTTCGGCTCGACCTCGTCCAGGCACGGTGGCAACGAGGCGACGCTGCTCTCTCTGTACGGCCCCATGGCGCACCTCGGGCTCATCATCGTCCCGCTCGGATACGCCGACCCGGCGATGTTCGCCGCGGGCACGCCCTACGGCGCGACGCACGTCTCCCACAAGGACTCGGTGATGCCCGCGGCCGAAGAGCTCGCGGTGGCCGCCTACCAGGGGCGTCGCGTGGCGCTCACCGCACGGGCGCTGCGCCTGCCGAAAGCCGTTGCCGAAGCGGCCTGACGGAATCGGGAAGCGGGCCGCAGGAGTGTTGATGGCACCCGTTGCGCGGATTGCCCCTGGCGCTATGCTCGGGTCGTACGGCCGCCTCGCGCGGCGTCCCACCGCCCGCTTTCCAGCGCTCTTTGCAGGCCGCCGATGTTGGATCTGAAGGATGTCTTCTACTTCGTGCAGGTCGTCGACCGTGGCGGCTTCACGGCCGCCGGCACGGCGCTGCGCCTTCCGAAGTCGACATTGAGCCATCGCGTCCAGGAACTCGAAAGCTACCTGGGCGTGCGGCTTCTCAACAGGACCTCGCGCCAGTTCGGCATGACCGACATCGGCAAGGAGTTCTACGAGTACGCCGTGGCGATGCTGCACAGCTCCGAGGTCGCCGAAGAGGCCGTACGCCAGCGCCTGACCGAACCCAGCGGCGTGATCCGCCTGACCACGGCGGTGGAGATCGCGCAGTTCGCGCTGCGCGAGATTCTTCCTGTCTTTCTCAACCAGTATCCGAAGGTGCGCGTGATCGAGATCGCGACCGACCGGTACGTGGACATCGTGGGCGAAGGCTTCGACCTGGCAATTCGCGGCCATACAGCTCCATTGCAGAACTCCACGCTGGTACAACGTGCGCTCGCGGACGTACCGTGGTACCTGTTCGCGAGTCCAGCCTATCTCAAGAAGAATGGCGTTCCCGAAAGCCCGGCCGATCTTGCGCAGCACGCAACCGTGGCGATGGTGCGCAACGGCCCGCTCCAATGGCAGTTGCAAGGGCCGCACCGCGAGGAGATCGTGATGCCCATCGATCCGCGCTTCCAGAGCAACAACATGGTCGCGCTCAAGGAAGCCGCGTGCGCCAGCCTGGGCATCGCCGCGCTACCGGGCTATATCTGTCGCTCGGAACTGCGCTCCGGCGCCCTTCAGCAGCTGCTGCCCGACTGGTCGGCGGCGGATGCGCGCATTTCAGCACTCATTCCCTTTCGCACCGGGCTGCTGCCCGCGGTTCGTTCGCTGGTGGATTTCCTGGCGGTGGAGATCCCGGTCATCACGGCCTTCGATCACCCATCGCGCTTCGCCTGAACCCCTGCGACGTCGCGCGCCGTCGTCCACGCGCATGGACGCTGCGTCTGGCAAACAGCGGCTTGTGACCTGGAGGTGGCCGGCCTATCTTGTCGGTCCGACATACAACACGCGACCGACATGAATCACTTGAACTGCTTGCCGCAAGAAGGCATCTACTGGGGCCAACACATCCTGCAGAGCGTCGTCGCACGGCTCGGCGACCACGGCATCCATCGACCCATCACGTTCACGGTGGCGCCCCTGGAAGGCCTCTACCGCAGCTGTGTCCAACCCAACCTGAAGGAGCAGGCGGGCAGCTTCACGGAACTGCCCGCCCACGTGCCCGACGTGGCGGTGCAGGAAGGCCTCGAGGCCTGCCTGCAAGCAGGCGCCGCATCGATCGTCGCACTCGGCGGCGGATCGGTGCTCGACGCGGCCAAGGCGGTATCGCATCTGCACCACGAGAAGACCGGGCATTACTTGCCCATCGCCGCCCTGCCCACCACGCTGTCGGGCTCCGAGTTCTCGCACTACTTCGGCATCACCGAGACGGACGGCCCGCAGAAATTCAAGCGCAGCTATGCGGTGCGCGAGACGGTGCCCAAGGTGGTCGTGATCGATCCGGTGCTCGTGTCCGACACCCCGCGTGCGCTGCTGCTCGCATCGGCCGTCAAGGGCATGGACCATGCGGTGGAGGGCATGCGCAAGGTCACGAAGGAGCATCCCCACGCGATCATGGCGGCCAGCGGGCTGGCGCGGTTTCTCCGCGTCCTGCAGAAATGGCCACGGGCCGTGGAAACACGCGCGGCGCTCGAACAAGGGCTGGTGACGGCCGACGATCTGCTGCAGTTGCAGCTCGCGGCATGGCAGTGCTACTTCTCGCCGGCCTCGGTCATCTACGGCCTCAGCCACCGCATCGGCCACATCCTGGGCGGCACCTTCGGCCTGCCGCACAGCGTGACCTCTTGCATCACGCTGGCACCAGTGATCCGTGCGTGCGCGGATTTCTACGGAGACAAGCTCAGCGTCTTCGCCGCGACGCCCTCCAGTACTTCGCAGAATGCAGATGTGGCTGCCCATCTGGCCGACCAGATCTCGCAGGTGGTGAAGTTGCTCGGCCTGCCCAACCGCATCAGCGCGTTCGACCTCGATCCGGCCAAGCTTCCCGAGGTCGCCCGGCTGCTGAAGAAAAACTATCCCAACGAAGTGGCCGATCTCGGCGACAACGCGAGCGTCAAGCTCGACGAACTGCTCCAGAGTCTGTGGTGAATCGACGGCGACATTGGTGCCTTGCGGACAACGCCGTGGTCCCTTGCCCATGCCTACCGCCGAGACGCGGGCGTTCCTAGCATCGATGGGGTCCATCCCTCTTCTAGGAGCCCTCCATGCGTCTCAGCACCATCACCGCCGTTCTCGTCTGCGGCCTTTGCACGGCTCTCGGCGCCGCAGCGGCGGACGTGAAGTCCATCTCCCGCCTTGCCGCGGGTCCCGGCAACACCCTGTTCATCGCCGACTGGAAAGCCGCCCGCGTCCACGCGATCTCGTTGCCAGCGGCGCAGCAGCAGCCCGCGGGCTCCGCATTCAACATCCTCGACCTCGAGTCGCTGCTCTCCGCCCAGGTCGGCGGCGCCAAGGTCACGGTGGAGGACATGGTCGTGCGGCCCGGCACCGCGCAGGTGTACGTCGCCGTAAGCTACGGCAGCGCGAAGACGCCGGCGCTCATCATGGTCACCAGCGACAAGAAGGCGCACCGCATCGACCTGAAGGCAGCGGCCTCGACCTCCATCGCCCTGCGCGATGCCCCCACCACGGACTACAGCTTCTGGAGGGAAACGCCGGAGCGCAGCTTCACCGTCACCGACATGAAGTGGCGCGACGGCGAGCTCTTCGTGGCCGGCCTTTCGAACCAGGACTTCGCCTCGACGCTGCGCCGGATCAGATACCCTTTCGATTCGAAGCAGTCGATCACCTCGGTGGAGATCTACCACGCGGGCCACAACCTGATCGAGACGCGCGCCCCCATTCGCGCGATGAGCTTCGCAAGCTGGGGCGGCAAGCCGTACCTGGTCGCCGCCTACACCTGCACCCCGCTGGTGACGATCCCGCTCGACGATCTCAAGGACGGCGCGCACATCCGTGGCAAGACCGTCGCCGAGCTCGGCTATGGCAACACGCCGGCCGACATGATTTCCTACTCGCGCACCGAACAGGGCAAGACCGAGGACTTCCTGCTGCTGGCGAACTTCGACCGTGTGTCGAACATCATCCCCGTGTCGCAGCTGGAGGCGACGGGTTCGCGGCCCGGCATCGAAAAGCAGGTGCCCTTCGGGCAGCTCGCGGGCGTCGAGGTGATGCAGGCGCCCCTGGCCGGCACGCTGCGGCTGGACAACCTCGACGAGAAATCGTTCGTCGTGGTACGCCGTCGGCTCGAGAAGGACGCGCTGCAGCTCGTCTCCATCGGCAAGGAGCTGAGCTTCCGGCTGACCGACCACGTCTCGGAATACGCCTTCGCCGAGTACAGCTTCAAGGGCAACGACTTCCAGTTGCAGAACATCAAGCCTCGGCAGGACATGCTGCTGAAGGACGAAGGCTTCCCGGACCTGATCAAGGCATCGGAGTAAGCGGTGCCTCTTCGTCGATTGTGCGGCGCCATGGCGCTCGCCGCGGCACTGCACGTCTCGCACGCCGCTTCCCTCGCGCCACCAGCTGCAGCCGCACCATCTCCGGCAGCCGCGCAGGTGGTGCGCGTGCAACCGTCCGCGAGCCAGGTGCCGGCCAATCTGCTGCGTCTTTCCATCGAGTTTTCCACACGGATCGAAGGCCCGGTGCTCCCAAGGATCGCGCTGCTGCGTCCTGATGGGAAGCCCCTTGCGCAACCCTTTCTCGAGCAGGAACTCTGGTCCCCCAGCGGCCGGATTCTGACGGTGCTGCTGCATCCAGGGCGCGTCAAGACCGGGCTGAACGCGCGCGAGGCCCTGGGACCGATCCTGGTTGACGGCGACGAAGTGACATTGACGCTCGATGGCCGCCCCATCCAGCACTGGCGCGTCGGCCCCGCGGACACGAACGGTCCCGTGGCTTCGGCGTGGCGCCTGTCGCCGGTTCGCGCCGCATCAAGGCAGCCGCTCGTCGTGACCCTGGACGGCCCCATCGACGGCCGGGACGCCGATTACCTCGCGGTCGCTGACTGGCGCGGCCGACGCGTGAACGGCCACGCGCTGTTGAAAGACGGCGAGAGTACCTGGACATTCACCCCGCACACGCCTTGGCGCGTGGGCGAGTACAGGCTCGTCGCGCGCGGCACCCTTGAGGATTCGGCCGGCAATCGCCTGAACGGGCGCTTCGAGACGCCCGCCGACGCGCCAGCAACCGCAGCGGCCGACGCCGCGCTGGCGTTCGCCGTGGCTCCCGAGCCCTCATCGACCGGTACTCACAGGCACGCCGTGCGCCTGCCCTGACTCTCTGACTCTCTGAATCTCTGATGCCTTCGACGACACGGTGATGCGTGCCGTTCGATACCGCCGTAGCACAAATACAAATGTTCGATCCAACTCTCCGTGTGGCCCTCCGGGGGTCTCAGCTCCGTCTCAAGCGCCATGCCGCGGCAGCGGCCCTGCTCGGCCTCGGTGCATGCCTCCCACTGGCGGCTAGCGCCGAAACCTCATTGCTCCAACCCTCTTCTTTCTTCACGCAATTCGGCTCTGCGCACAGCACCCGCGCCCTGACGGCAGGGCTTACCTGGGACATGCCTTATCGGTGGCAACTCGGCACCGGAGAAGTGAGCAGCTATCTCGAAGCCTCGTACTCGTACTGGAACGTCCAATCGCGGGACCGGGCCGAGCTCTCGCAGCTGTCGCAGTTCGCGCTGGTGCCCGCGCTGCGCTACCGGCCAGACGACGGTGCCTCCCCGTGGTTCGTCGAGGCGGGGGTCGGCTTGACGGCGACCTCATCCGTCTATCGAACGAGGCAGAAAAGTTTCTCGACCAGCTTCAACTTCGGAACGCACCTGGCAGTAGGCCGCAGCTTCGGCGAGCGCGGCCAGCACGAAATCTCGTTGCGGCTGGAGCACTTCTCGAACGCCGGCATCAAGCATCCGAACCCTGGAGAGAACTTCATCCAAGTCCGCTACGCGCGGCGCTTCTAGCGCGTCGCACTACCTCAAAGGGATAGACCGGCCTGCCCCGTCGAGGGCATGGCCTCCCGGCGCTCACCCGGCAAAGTGAGCCTTCAGGAAGATCGACGCTTCGCGTCGATCGTTTGCAACCCGGCCCGACATGACGGGCCATCGAAAGGAAGAACCAATGTCTTTGATCAGGAAAACCGGAAGCCGAATCCTGCTGGCGTGCAGCGTCTTGCTCGCACAGCACGCAATGGCCGCGCCTGCGGCCATCGTGACGCCGCTGCTGACACACGACCTGCCCAACATTCCCGGCAAGGAAGTGCTGATGATCAGCGTCGAGTACCCCCCGGGCGCGGTCGATCCCGTCCACAAGCACGATGCGCACGCGTTCGTGTATGTGCTAGAGGGATCGATCGTCATGGGCGTCAAGGGCGGCAAGGAAGTCACTCTCACCAAGGGCCAGACCTTCTACGAGGGGCCGAACGACATCCACACCGTCGGGCGCAACGCGAGCAGCACGCAGCCGGCCCGATTCACTGTGACACTGATCAAGGACAAGGGCGTCGACTTCTTCATTCCGGTGAAGTAAGCAGTGGGGCAAGCTCACCGGCCGTGCGCGAGGCGCTGTTCGGCGAGGTAGCGCGCCGGCGGCTTGCCCATCGCCTTCTTGAACATCGCGATGAACGCACCCACCGAGTCGTAGCCCAGGTCGACGGCCACCTGCTGCACCGACTGCCCCGAAGACAGCCACTGCAACGCCACGATCAGCTGAAGCCGCTGGCGCCATCGGCCGAAGGACATTCCCGTCTCGTGCCGGACCAGCCGTGCGAAGGTGCGCTCGCTCATCGCAAGGCGCGATGCCCACTGCGTGGCGGTGGCGCGGTCGGCGGGGTCGGCCATCAACCCCGTGACGAGCCTGCGCAGGCGCGGCTCGTCGGACACCGGCAAGTGCATCGGCTCCGCGGGCATGCGCACGAGCTGGTCGAGCACCACGGCATGCAGGCGCCCGATCTCGCCGTCAGGCACATCGCCCCCGGGGTGCGCGGCCAGATGGAGAATGAGTTCTCGCAGCAGGGGGGAGATGCCCACTGCGCAGCAGTCCCGCGGCATGTCTGCGGCATCACTCGCCACGAACAGAAAGCACACATCCGCATCGGTCGTCACGCGGTTTCCATGTGGCACGTTGCCTGGAATCCAGAGCCCGCCGTGGACGGGCGCCATCCACATCGCGCCAGGCACCTCGCAGGTCATGGCGCCACGCAGCACCATCACCAGCTGCCCCTGCGCATGCGTGTGCCTCGCGAGCGCTTCGGCGCGTCCATGGGTACGGATCCGCCAAGCCGCCAAGTCGGCATCCATCTTGTCGAACTCGAAGTTCCAGGGACCTGCTCGGTGGGGACTCACGTTTTCATTTTGACCGGATTCGCGAATTTTCTGTCGGTCGGCCGTCATCTCGAAAAGGGCGCCGTCGCTAGATTCAAAAGCAACACAGCATCACTTCCAACACCATGCATTCCTCGACATCACAGGTGCATTCCTCGCAACATTCTGCGCTGCTGCTCATCGGCATCCTGTGCACCGCCGCGAGCCTGCGCGCACCGATCACCGCGCTGGGCCCGCTGCTCGAACCTGTCCGCGCGAGCTTCGCGCTCAGCGCCTCCGCGGCCGGCCTGCTGACCACGCTGCCGCTGTTCGCGTTCGCCGTGGTCTCGCCCTTCGCGGCCGGCGTTGCGCATCGCTTCGGCCTGGAGCGCGTGCTGTTCGCGGCTGTTGTCCTGCTGATCGCCGGCATCGCCGTGCGGTCGGCGGGCACCACGTCTGCGCTGTACGCTGGCACCTGCGTCATCGGCAGCGCCATCGCCGTCGCCAACGTGCTGCTGCCCAGCCTGCTGAAGCGCGACTTTCCCACGCACGTGGCCAGGCTCACGGCCTGCTATGCGATGGCGATGATCACCGCCGCCGGCCTGGCGTCCGCCGTCGCCGTCCCGCTGGACCAGGCGCTCGGTGCCGGATGGCCGGCCTCGCTGGGCAGCGTCGCTGTGCTTCCGCTGGCCGCCGCCATCTTGTGGCTTCCACAACTGCGTCTTCGCAAGACCTCGGCGCCCGGCCTCGCGACGGAGGCACCGGCTGCGTCGGTATGGAAGGCTCCGCTGGCCTGGCAGGTCGCCGCCTACCTCGGGCTGACCTGCTTCATCCATTTCGCCGCCATCGCGTGGCTGCCGTCGATCCTTCAGGAGGTCGGAGATTCGAGAGCACGTGCAGGCGCGCTGCACGGATGGATGCAGCTGGCGGGCGCCATTCCCGCGCTGCTGCTGATGCCGCTGCTGCAACGCATGCCCGACCAGCGCTGGATCTCCTTCGCCTCTCCGGCCCTGAGCGCACTAGGCCTGGTCGGCCTGCTCGCGATGCCTTCACTGGCACCCCTCTGGGTCTTCGCGTTCGGCATGGGAATGGGCGCCGCGCTGATCCTGAGCCTTGCCTTCGTAGGGCTGCGTGCAGCCAACCAGAAGACTGCGGCGTCGCTCTCGGGCATGTCGCAATGCATCGGCTACCTGCTCGCGGCCGTCGGTCCGACATTCATCGGTTTCCTTCACGAGTCGTCGGGGAGCTGGGCCACGCCGCTCGTGGTCTGTACGGTGCTTTGCATCGCGATGTGCGCGCTGGGTCTCTCGGTAGGCCGGGCCAGGCATATCGGGGCCTGAGCCACGCGGCCGCCGCTCACAACATCCGCGGCTGGCGGGCATAGCGCACGAGGTCGTCGCCCAGGCGCAGCGCCAGCGCCGCGAGCGGCCCTGTGGGGTTGTAGCCGGCGTTGTGCGCGTAGACCGAAGCGCCGACCACGAAGAGGTTCTGCGCATCCCAGTGCTGCAGCCGGGGAGACACCACGCTCGTTGCGGGATCGACGCCCATGATGGTCCCACCGGTGGTGTGCGTGGTCTGGTACTGCCTCGCGTCGAAGTCGCCGCGCCGTGGTTGGGGCGCGCCGACGATGGTGGCGCCCATGGCGCGCGCGATGCCCGCGGCCTTGCCTGTCACGTACTCGCTCATCCGGTGGTCGTTGTCGTGGAAATTGAAGGTCATTCGCAGCAAGGGCTGGCCGTAGGCGTCGCGGTAGACCGGATCGAGGTCGAGGTAGTTCTCGCGGTGCGGGTAGTTGCTTCCGTGCACGGCCACGTTGAAGGCGTGCGCGTACCAGTCCGCGTTGGCCTGCTTCCAGGCGGTGCCCCAGCGCGGCGTTCCGGCCGGCAGAAGACGCGAATTGATCGGGCGGCCATTGGTCACGTTCGCGTAGATGTAGCCGCCACCGAAGAAGCCCAGGCCGGTGTGGTCGAAGTTGTCGCCATTGAACTCGTCCACCACCATCTGCGAAGCGCCCGTGGCCATGAAGGGGTTGATCCAGCGGTCCTTGAAGAAAACGGGCACGGAAGACATCACCTGGTAGCAGAAGTTCTTGCCCACCGCGCCCTTGCCGGTCTTCGGGTCGTAGGGCTTGCCGATGCCGCTCGCGAGGAGCAGCCTGGTGTTCGTCATCGTGAAGCCGGAGAGCACGACGACGTCGGCCGGCTGTTCATACTCCTGCGCAGTCTCGAGGTCGATGAACCGCACGCCGGTCACACGCCTGGCCGTGCGGTCGTAGTCGATGCCGGTCACCTGTGCGTGCAGCCGGATCTCGAAGTCGCGGTGCTTCTGCAGCATTGGATAGAGCAACACCGCGGGGCTGGCCTTGGCATTGGCCTCGCAGAAGAAGCGCTCGCAATGCCCGCAGTACTGGCACGGCGCCAGGTTCACTCCATCCGGATTGGTGTAGGCGCGCGGCGAATTGGCCGCCGGCAGCGGGAACGGCTTGTACCCCAGGCTCTGCGCGGCGGCCTGGAAGATCCGGCCCGATTCCAGGATCTCCAGCGGTGGCTGGGGAAAATCCCGCTGTCGCGGTGCTTCGAACGGATTGCCGCCATCGATGAGCCGTCCGCCGATGTTGCCCGCCTGCCCCGCAATGCCGAAGAGGCGCTCGAAGAGGTCGTGATACGGTTCCATCTCCGCGTAGCTGACGCCCCAGTCCTGGACCGTCATCTCGCGGGGTATGGACGCCTTGCCATAGCGGCTCTCGAGGTGGGTGCGCAGCGCGGGGTCGTATTCCGCCCAGCGCCAGGTCTGCCCGTTCCAGTGGTTGGCCGCGCCACCCATGCCGTCCCCAGGCAGGAACGCCTCCATGCGTCGGATGGGCAGCGCCTGCTCGGAGGCTGCGTGGCGCAGCGTGTAAGTCTCGGTGGCCCAGTTCTGCACCATGCCATTGCGTACGCCCCAGCGCAACTCGTCGCGCTGGTTGGGCAAGGTCGCGGCGGCACTGCCGGCGAGATCGCCGCCGCGTTCGAGCACGAGCACGTCGATGCCGGTGTTCATCAGTTGCCGCGCGGCAAGGCCCGCGGTGAGGCCGCCGCCGACGAAAACGACGGTGCGCCTGGGTAGTTTCTTGAGTGTCATGGCATCCGCCTTCAGCTGAAGTCCTCGATCGACTGCGGCGCCGCTGCGCCTGGATAGGGCCGGCCGCGGTACTCCACGACATTGCGTGCGTGCAAGGCCGGCAGCCCCGGGTAGCCGACTGCGCGCCAGAAAACCTTGTCGCGGTTGCCGCCGTAGAGCGGGTCCGCGAAACAGGCCTGCACGAACAGCGGATAGAAGCAGTTGTCGAACCACTCGCCGAGCGCGAAACGCTCGTCGTCCCATCGGCCGGCTGCGACGTCCTGGAGCAGCCCGTCGAGCTCGGCGGGGGTGAGTTGTTCGATGGTCTTGCCCATGCGCCGACGGATCTCCCGGTTCAATGCGGCGACGCCGGCCTTGAACTGCTCCTCCGGCGTCAATGGCGACTGCGAGCCGTGCTGCGGCTTGCCGGGTCGCCACGGGCCTTGCCGGTAGAGCCGGTCGCCGCGCCCCCAGGCACCGGCCAACTGCCGGTCGATGTAGATGTGCAGGCCGCAATCGACGCCGTTCGGCGTGAGCGAGTCGGCTGGACACATCATGTTGACCAGGGCCTCGACACAGGCTGCCTCCCGGGGCCCTAGCGACAGGTAGCCTGACTCGCGGGACTTCTCAGCGTCGCGGGCTGCGGCGTCTCGCGCCGGAGCAGGCGGAGTGCCGGCCCCGCCGAGCAGCATGGGCGCCGCAAGCGCCGCGCCGGACGCGCCGCCGAGCCGGCGCAGGAAAAGACGCCGCGCGGGCGGCTCTCGGTCATCGATGGGCATGAGATTCTTTCTTGAAGGAGGACGCGGCCGAGTGCGCGCGATGCAGGCAGTCAACGCCGTATCGCGGCTCTGACCTGCGGTAATGCTGGGCGCTCATGCTATGAAGCCGAGGCGTCGACCGGTAGGCCGGTTTAGGGAACCAGCGGGTTGCGCAGCCAGCATCAATGGCACGCGGGCAGGTCCGCGCCCACTAGGGTGCTCGCGCCCTCGCAGTTGCCTGACTGGAAACACCGCGATGCGGCAAAGCAGCCTTCCGCACCATGCATCGCCTGCCTAGCATCGATTCCCGAGTGTCACGACATTCCGCAACATCGATCGCGGGGGAAGCACATGAATCCATCGATCCTCGAGCAGGAAGCCCGCCAGGACGGCGGCGGTGTCGTCTCCGAACATCGTTCGTTCGGATTCCGGCCGGCCTTCCGCAACACGGAAACGGGTCGTGTCTACGCCGCGCGCTTTGCCGACGGCCGGCTCGCGCCAGTTCACACGATCGACGGCCTGCCCGACGAGGTGGTCGTCGCGCGGTCGGTCACCGGCAAAGCGCTGTCGTTGAAGACGTCGATGCAGTCCGGGTTCACCCGGAACGGCCGCTTCTACGACCACGACCAGGCTGCGGCCTATCTGGCGCGTCGCCTGGCCGACTCGGGCTTTCGGGCATGGGCATAGAGCGACCGTCCGCCCCGCCGCGCCCTCGCTCGACCTGCTGCTTGGGGTTCGGGCCGGCCCGCATGCTGGCCAGGCTGCGCGCGGCGCGCAATTCCCAGCCCTTCGCGCCCTGCTGCCTGGCCGCCTCGATGGCGCGCAGGTAGAAGCCCTCGGCTTCGTCCGTCATGCCACGGCGCTCGCTGCGCCAGCCCGCGGCGCGCCAGACCTCCGCGGCGCACCACAGTCCTTCGCCTTGGGCGAGCCGCTCGATCAACTGGTCGTCGAACCAATCGGGGCAGAACGTCACGAGCATTTCCCTGCGTGGTGCGTCATAGGTGGCGAACCGTGCAGACACGTCCCGCACGAGCGAATGCCGATCGCCGGTCGTCGCGAGTTGCAGTCCCTGCTGGAACCATTCGGCGTACCGGAGCCAGCCCAGCAACCCGCGGCGCTGCGCCTCCTCCATCATCAATGCGACCCAGCGGCGAGCCAACTCCGTCTCGCCAGACCAAAGCGCGACAGGACAGGCGCCGTACAGCGCAGAGCACACCGAGAGGGAATTGGCCAGCGACTCAGCCCTGGAAACGGCGGCTTGGGCAACCTCGAGCGCGTTGGCCGTATCGCCTTGCACCCACAATGTGCGGCACAGCACCGCCATCGCCGCCACGCTCGCATCCGGCCCGAGCATGTTGGCATGCGTGCGCCCGGCGCCGGCGGAGATGGCGATCGACGCCTCGCTGTGCTGTCGGGATACATCGAACTTGCCGCAGAAATGATTGGCCATCGCGCTCACGCGGTGGGAAAGGATGAGCGCCGCCGGGTCCTCCCCTGACTGGGCAAGCGCGAGAACAGGCTGCGAGTGCCGCAGAGCCGCGGCGTACTCCCCGCGAAACATGTCGTGCGTGCAGCGGCCCCAGCGTGCGCGCAGCTCCAGCACCGGCATCTTGAGCGCCAGCGCACCCGCCAGCGCCTGATCACAGACGGCATTCAGGTCGTCGTTCGAGCCCCGGGTGTTCAGCAGTGCCGTGATCAAGGCGGTTCTCAACCAGGTAGCACTCTCCAGATCGGGCTCGGGTTGCTGCTCCACCAGCGTAAGCGCCGCAGCGACCCTGTCGCGGTATTCGGCCACCTGCGAGAGGTGGAACCACAGCGGCATCGACGCGATGACCAGCGCCGCGCCCAATCCGGCGTCGGGCTGGCGCACCAGGCAGACCTCCAACGCGAAGCGAACGTCGTCGAGGCTGTACGCGTAGCGCTCGCCCCAGGCCTGCTCGGCCAGTTGCGCCAGTTCCGCCGTGGCGGTCTTCATCACGTCGAGCATGTAAGACGCATGACGCCGAAGCATGGCCGCGTGCTCGTCGCTGCCCTCGAGCAGCGCGCTCGCGTAGCTGCGCGTGGTGTCCAGCAGGCGATAGGGCGAGACGCTGTCGCTGGTGTCGAAGAAGATCAGCGACTTGTTGGTCAGCGAGATCAGCGCGTCGAACGCGACATCGCCGTCCATGTCGGCGTTGACGCCGAGTGCGGCGGCCACGTCGAAGCGCCCCCGGAACACCGACAGCCGGCGGAAGAACCGCAGTTCCGTCTCGTCAAGCAGCGCGATGCTCCAGTCGAGCGCGGCGGCCAGCGTGCGGTGGCGCGCCGAGACGGCCCGATTGGCGATGGCATACAGCCGCATGTGATCGTCCAGCGTGCGCGCAAGATCGCCGACCGACTGCACTCCAAGACGGGCAGCCACCAGTTCGATGGCCAGCGGGATGCCATCGACCTGCCGCGAGATCCGGGCCAGCAGAGGGGCATGCGCTTCATTGAACATGCCTGCGCCCGCGGCCTTGGCGCGCTCGACCAGCAGCCGGACCGACGACCACTTCAAGGCCTTGGCGAGAGGCACGGCTTCCGCATCAGGAACCGCCAGCGGCGGCAGTCGCACGACGTATTCGGCCGTCACGCGGATCGACTCGCGGCTGGTCGCCAGGATGCGCAGTTCTGGCAAGGCGATCAGCAACTCGTTGATCAGTGGCGCGAGCACGTCGATGACGTGCTCGCAGTTGTCGATCAGCAAGAGTACCTTTTGACCGGCAAGGCTCTGGACGATGGCCTGCAAGGTGTCGGGCATGTCAGCGGCGGCCCCCACCGATCGCGCCAGAGTGCCTGGCACGTGGTCCTGCGAAATCAACGACGAAAGATCGGCAAACGCCGTCGGCGCGGCACGCTGCAGCTGATAACGCTCCGCGACATGGATCGCGACGCTGGTCTTTCCGATGCCTCCCGTGCCGACGATGGTGACCAATCGGTTGGCCTCGAGCGCTGAAAGGATGCTCTGCACATCGGCTTCACGACCGACCAGTTCGGTCAACCGGGCCGGCGGCTTGGCAAAAGAAGAAGGAGCCGGGAAAGGCGGCGGCGCTTCGACGGCATCCAGAGGCTCGCGACGCACCCTGGCGTTGAATCGATAGCCCCGCTGGGGCACGTTGGAGATCCACTCCTCGCACCCATCCCCTTCGCCCGGCCGCCCCAGCGACTTTCGAAGCATCGACATGTGAACGCGCACGCTGGACTCCTCGACCACCACACCCGCCCAGACTGCCGAGAGCAGCTCATCCTTGCCGATGAATTCGCCGGGCCGCTTGATGAGCTGAAGCAGCAGGTCGAAAGCACGGGGGCCGAGCCGCACCGCTTCACCCGAGCGCTCGAGCCGGCGCTGCATTTCCTTGAGGATGAAGGGGCCGAAACGCCAGCGAACCTCCGCCAGATCAGTCCGTTCGGGCGACTCAGCGGCGCGTTCTTGCATGGGTGGTTCGCGGTGCGACGGAGGGATTCGAGCGGCTCATCTGCTGCCTTCATGTTAGACGAAAACATTCACTGGACGAACTGTCCTGGAGATGCAGGGCGAGTGCCCTCCGCCTAGCTCATCAGAGGTTTAGACGCACCCTCCCATCGTGTGCCGCGACCTCTACCCAACGGCAGATGCAGGCATGCGCGGAAGATTCTTAGAGTGGAAAGACAGTGAACACCAACGACAAGAGTCTTTCCATGAACACCCCACCCGAGCAGTCGAACAAGACTCCTCTGACCACCGCCTTCGGCGCGCCCGTGGCCGACAACCAGAACAGCCTGTCGGCCGGACCGCGCGGCCCGCTGCTCATGCAGGATGTCTGGCTCATCGAGAAGCTCGCCAACCTGAACCGCGAGGTCATTCCCGAGCGTCGCATGCATGCCAAAGGCTCGGGCGCATTCGGCACCTTCACCGTCACGCACGACATCACCCGGTACACCCGAGCCAAGCTCTTCGGCGCCGTCGGCAGGAAAACAGAGATGTTCGCGCGCTTCACCACCGTGGCCGGCGAACGCGGCGCGGCCGATGCCGAACGCGACATCCGCGGCTTCGCGCTCAAGTTCTATACCGAGGAAGGCAACTGGGACCTGGTGGGCAACAACACGCCCGTGTTCTTTCTGCGCGATCCACGCAAGTTTCCCGACCTCAACAAGGCCGTGAAGCGCGACCCGCGCACGAACATGCGCAGCGCCACCAACAACTGGGACTTCTGGACGCTGCTGCCCGAAGCACTGCATCAGGTCACCATCGTGATGAGCGACCGCGGCATTCCGGCGAGCTACCGCCACATGCACGGCTTCGGCTCGCACACCTACAGCTTCGTCAACGCGCGCGACGAGCGTTTCTGGGTCAAGTTCCACTTCAAGACGCAGCAGGGCATCAGGAACCTCACCGACGCCGAGGCCGCGAGCCTCGTGGGTGCGGACCGCGAGAGCCACCAGCGCGATCTTTTCGATGCGATCGCACGCGGGGACTTCCCCCGATGGACGCTGTACATCCAGGTCATGCCCGAGGCCGATGCCGAGAGCGTGCCGTACCACCCCTTCGACCTCACCAAGGTCTGGCCGAAGAAGGACTACCCCCTGGTGGAGGTGGGCGTCATGGAGCTCAATCGCAATCCCGGGAACTTCTTCGCCGACGTGGAGCAAAGCGCCTTCGCGCCCAACAACCTCGTCCCGGGCATCGGGGTGTCCCCTGACAAGATGCTGCAGGCGCGCCTGTTTGCCTATTCCGACGCGCAGCGCTACCGGCTGGGCGTGAACCACCACCAGATCCCGGTGAACGCCGCGCGATGCCCCGTGCACAGCAATCACCGGGACGGCGCGATACGCGTCGACGGCAACTACGCCGGCCTGCCCCACTACGAGCCCAACAGCTTCGGCCAGTGGCAGGAACAGCCCGGCTATCGCGAGCCTCCCCTCAGGCTGCGCGGCGATGCCGACTTCTGGAACTTTCGCGAAGACGACGCCGACTACTTCAAGCAGCCCGGTGACCTGTTCCGTCTGATGACGCCTTCGCAGCAATTGGTCCTGTTCGAGAACACCGCAAGGGCCATGGGTGATGCACCGGAGTTCATCAAGCGCAGGCACGTCGGCAACTGCGCCAGAGCGGATGCGGCCTACGGCGCGGGCGTTGCGAACGCGCTGGGACTGGCTACGCGTTCGGCGCAAGGATCCGCAATCTGAGGATGACATGTTTGGTGCGTTTCAGTCACCACCGTGTGCCCTTGTGCATGCCTACCGCCTCGGTCCTGTCCTGCCTACTCTTGGCGACATGCGGCCTCGTGTCGTGATCCGCGCCCGACAACCCCACTGTTGAACGGCACGTCCTGCCAGCCCCGGGCTGGCTCGGCTCGAGTGATCGAGCTACCTCTTTTGGAGATTCCGCCATGTTTTCCGTAGATGAAACCCAGCAATCGGGTACCAAGAAGTTCGAAGAGCTTGTGCCGTCCCGCTATGCCTTGAAAGTCGGCGAGATCGATGCGCTGGTGGTCAGCGACGGCGTGCTGCCGCTGCCTACTTCGACGATGGCCACCAATGCAGCCCCCGCCGATCTTGCGAATTGGCTCAGCGACATGTTCATGCCACCCGACAGGTACGACTGGCCGCTGAACGTGATGGTGGCCCGCAGCGGGGACCAGACCATCCTCATCGACGCTGGTCTGGGCGGTCAGTTCTCGGGCTTCCCGCGTGCCGGTCAGTTCCCCCAGCGACTCGAAGCCGCCGGCATCGCGCTCGAGTCCGTCACCGATGTGATCCTGACTCACATGCACATGGACCACGTGGGCGGGCTGCTGGTTCCGGGCGTCAAGGAGCGCCTGCGCCCGGACGTGCGCATTCATGTCTCCGCGGCCGAGGTCAAGTTCTGGACCTCGCCCGACTTCACTCGCACCGTCATGCCGAACCCGGTGCCCGAGGTGCTGCGGTCGACTGCCAAGAGCTTCTACGAGGAATACCGCGACAAGCTGCAGACCTTCGAGGACACGCGTGAAGTTGCGCCGGGTGTCATCGTTCGCCACACCGGCGGCCACACTCCTGGGCACAGCGTGGTCGACCTGGTGTCAGGCGGTGAACGGCTGACTTTCGCCGGCGACGCCGTGTTTCCGGTCGGATTCGATCACCCCGACTGGCAAAACGGTTTCGAGCACGACCCCGAGGAGGCTGCTCGCGTCCGTATGCGCCTTTTCCAGGAACTGGCGCAAACCGGCGGGCTACTGGTCGCCGCCCACCTGCCGTTCCCCTCGCTGGGCCACGTCGCGGTTGATGGCGAGGCGTTTCGCTGGGTACCGATCATCTGGGACTATTGACGCTCCCACAGCATCCAAAGGAATGTGACCCATCGATTCATCGCTCTCCTGCGACGAATTGATGTATGCGCCCGCCTGCGGCGGGTGATGTCATGCGCATTCGACGTGGCCTGGCGTGGGCCCCCTTCGTCACTGGCCCTCGCGCAATCGATTGAGCTCCGCGCGCCCCAGCGCAGTGATGTGCAAGATCACGCCGGGACGACCGGCGATCTCCCCGGGCTCAGGAAGGTTTGCCTCGATCAGCTTGGCCGCAACCAACACGGCTGCGCGCTCGATGTCGGCCTCGTGGTGGATGGCCAACGGCAAGGAAGCCTCCTCGATGCGTCGAAGGAAGTCCATCGGCATTGCAACTCCTCAACAGTTTGTTTGTGGCGGGAACATAGGGGTTGAGCCTTGCGCCTTCAAGGGTTGGATTGATCGGCTGTTCGGCGCATGCCCTCCACCTGCAACTGCATCGCGCCCTGCCGGTTCACCACAATCAAACGAATACAAACGTTCTGCAATTCGTCCACGAGCAATCAATCTCTCCCCTCCCTCCTCGCTCCACGGCTGCCCGCTTGGCCCGCTTCGGCGGGTCTTCTTTTTGCCGCGGGTTTTCCTCGTTGTTCTGCTGACCAGGGTTCTGTGGCGGCGGGCAAGGCTCACGCCGTCCCAGGAGACAGCGTCCCGAGGCCTGAGCTGAGCTCGGCGTTGCCATGCTTTCGAGGCCACAATCCGAGGCGACATATCGCTCAGGTTGAGTCGCTCAGCCGGGCTGACTCCATCTTGCAGAGGCACTCAAGCCGGCATGCTTACTTTTGGCTAGAGCGCGTGCCGACGCACGGCCGGCCAAGAGGGCACCGGTGTTGATTTCCGTCCAGAAGTGACCCAGTGGGTCAGGATTACATGGGAATCAACAGCGAACAACCATTGCGCCGACAGCCTTCTGGATGCAACTGCGGCGGGCATCATCTCAGCCGTATGTCATCGTCGCTTGACGCGGTCGCGTTCGGCCCACTGCTGTCCCATCTGGCGCGCATGCCGTTCCATTGCCTGGACGAGCCGCGGCACCCGATCGTCGGGCAGCCGGTCCTTGATGGCGGTGACGGCAAGGCCGGCCAATACGGCCCCCTGCGGATGCCGTACGGGCACCGCCAGCGCACGCGTGCCGGGAACGACACCGGTTGGCGCGTAGGCGTAGCCGCGGCGCTGCAGCAGCCGCAAGCGCTGGCGGAGTTCGTCGGGCTCGATATGCAGCGCACGCAACCGACGCGCGTTGCGCTGCATCGTGGCTGCACGTTCCTCTTCGGACAGGCTGTCCAGCAGCACGAGACCGCTCACGCCCACGCCGAGTGGGCGCCGCGCGCCCACTTCTATCGATAGAACCTTGACAGCATAGCTGCCCGGATGGCGTGCCAGGCAGACCGAGTCGTCGCCGTTGCGGATCGTGAGAAAGCAGGTCTCGCCCTCGGCCTCGGCGAGTGCCTGCAGATGCGGCGCAGCCACCGCGCGCAGAGGAAAGCCCGCCGAACGAGCCAGGCCCATGAGCGACACCTCGCCACCGATCAGGTAGCGGCGCGTGGCAGCGTCCTGCTCGACAGCCCCTTCTTCCATGAGGACCTGCAGGAGCCGGTGCACCGTGGCGCGGTTCAGGTCGGTGGCCTGCGCCACGTCCAGCAGCCGCACGCCGTGCTCCTGCCCGGCGGCCACGATGCGCAGCACCGCCAGCGCCCGCCGCACCGACTGCGCGCCGGCGGTGGCGGGAGACTCGGAGGCTGCATCGGTCATGCGCGACGACCGGCTCGATCAGACCACCGACTTGGCGGTCTGCTGCATGCGCCGCAGCGTGACGATACGCCCCAGCGTCGCGTAGTTGGGTCCGCCGATGCGGCAGACCGGATCGAGTGCCAGGGTTTCGACCTTGCCGTCCTGCATCAGCCCATCGCGCAGGTGGAAGCGCGTGACCTCGCCGACGATGAACTCCGCTCCCGTCTCGCCGAAGGGAATGACCTGGGAGAGCCGGCACTCCATGGCCACCGGCGCGTCGCGCAGGCGCGGCACAGCCACCGTCTCGCTGGGCACGGTCGCCAAGCCCAGCAGGTCGGCTTCGCTCACGTCCTCGGGATGCTCCTCGCTGCTCTCGTGGATGGCGTGGAGCTGCGACGAATCGCCGATGTGCACCACGTACTCGCCGCGGCTGTGGATATGTGCGCCAGTGTCCTTGCGGCGGCCCGCCTTGCGGCCGACGTTCACGCCCAGCATCGGCGGCTTGTTCGACACGAAGGTGAAGCAGGAGAAGGGGGCGAGGTTGACTACGCCGGCGGGCGACAGCGTGCTGATCCAGGCGATCGGACGCGGCACCACCAGGCCGCTGAGCAGGCGATAGGTGGCTTCGGGGGTGAGGGTGTGCGGTTCGATCTGCATGGTCCGCATTGTGGACATGACCCCGTTCGGGCGCAAAGCAGGAAAGTCCACATGATGGACTTTTTGGCCATATTGGCGTTGCGAGCCACCGGCCGGTCTCCCTACAGTGGTGGCATTGCGAACGCTGCACGAACAGCCCAACGGAGACACACCTCATGAATCGAATCAAGGCCCTCGGCCTGGCCGCGACTTTCGGCGTCGGCCTCCTGCTCGCCATCCATCCCGCGCATGCGCAGAACCCCGCCGCCTGGCCCGACAAGCCCGTGCGGCTGGTGCTGCCCTACCCGCCCGGCGGCAACGTCGACGGCGCGGCCCGCATCATCAGCGACCAGTTGCAGGCCATGTTCAAGCAACCCTTCCTGGTCGACAACAAGCCGGGTGCGGGCGGGCTGATCGCAGGTGAATTCGTCGCCAAGGCCGCGCCCGACGGATACACCTTCTTCATGGGCGCGAACGGGCCGATCCTCTTCTCGCCCACCATCTTCAAGCGCGACGTCTACGACTGGCGGCGCGACTTCGTGCCGGTGAGCTCCGTGTCGTTCACCCCGCTGGTGCTGCAGGTGAACCCTTCCACCCCCTACAAGACCATCGGCGAGCTGATCGAGGCCGGCAAGAAGCCGGGCAGCAAGCTCACCATGGCGTCGCCCGGCGCAGGGACGCAGAACCACCTGGTGAGCGAATACCTGCAGCGCGAAAGCGGCGCCCGGTGGACCACGGTGCACTACAAGGGCAACGCGCCCGCGACGACCGACCTGCTCGGCGGCCAGGTGGATTTCAACCTCGACCAGATCTCGGTGGCGCAGCCCTTCATCCAGCAGGGCCGCACGCGGGCGCTGGCCGTGACCTCGCCGCAGCGCCTGCCGCAACTGCCCGATGTGCCGACGCTGCAGGAGTCCGGCTTCAAGGACTTCAGCACCGAGACCTTCACCGGCATCCTGGCGCCCAAGGGCACGCCCGACGCCATCGTCCAGAAGCTCGCCCAGGCGCTGCAGAAGATCCTCGCCGACAAGTCGGTGCAGGAGCGCTTCAACGTGCTGGGCTCGCAGGCGCGGGCCATGACGCCTACCCAATTCACCCAGTTCCTCGACAAGGAAGACAAGCGATGGATCCCCATCATCAAGCAAGCCAACATCACGGCGCAGTGACGCTCACACGCGCAGCGCCCGTGGGACGCACCGCCATCTACGTGGACGGCTTCGGCCACAAGAACCCCATCCCGGCCGCCTGCCGCATCGGCCCGCTGGTGGAAAGCGGAAGCGTGCTGGGCACCGACCCGGCCACCGGCCAGATCGCCGAAGGCATCGAGGCGCAGTGCCGCCACATGCTGGACAACCTGCGCCGCATCGTCGAGGCCGCCGGCGGCAGTACCGCCGACGTGGTCAAGGTGACGGTCTGGATGAAGGACCGCAGCCAGCGCCCTGCCCTCAACGCGCCCTGGCTCGCCATGTTTCCCGACGCCGCCACGCGCCCCGCGCGCCACGCCATCCACGCGCCCGAGCTCGACATGGGCAAGCTCATCGAGTGCGTGTTCACCGCCTACATCACCTGAACCCACGCCAATGCCCGACTATCTGCCCTTCGACCCCCATCCGCGTGCACCGGCCCGGCCGCTGCCGCCGCTGTCCTGCGACAGCCAGTTCCACGTGTTCGGCCCGCGCGAGCGCTATCCCGTGCGTGCCGGCGCCGCCTACGAGATGCCCACGGCCACCTGGCAGGTCGCGCAGCGGCTGCATGCCACGCTCGGCGTCCAGCGCGGCGTGATCGTGCAGGCCACCACCTACGGCGCCGACCACCAAGTGGTGCTGGATGCGCTGGCCGGCCTCAACGGCGACGGCCCCCGCCGCTACATGGGCTGCGCCAACGCGGCCGTGCTCATCGAGAAGGACGACGCCTACCTCCAGCAGTTGCATGCCGCCGGCGTGCGCGGCGCGCGTTTCACCCGCGGCGGCCTGGGCATCAGCTTCGGGCCGGCCGAGATGGACCGTGCGCTGGCTCGCGTGCGCGAACTGGGCTGGTACGTCAAGGTGCAGCCCGAGCCCACGGGCGTCGCCGAGCAGATGAAGGCCTTCGCCCACCTGGACGTGCCGGTGCTGGTGGACCACATGGGCCGCGCCGACCCCGCCGCCGGCGAGGCCGATGCCAGCCTGCGCTGCCTGCTGGACCTGCTTGAGCGCGGCAACGTGTGGGTGATGCTCTCGCTCTCCGAGAAGCTCTCGCACGCGGGCGAGCCTTGGGACGACGTGGTGCCGCTGGCCCGCCGCCTGATCGTCGCCGCGCCCGAGCGCTGCGTGTGGGGCAGCGACTGGCCGCATCCGGTGTCGGTCAAGCAACCGCCGAACGAGGGCGCACTGCTCGATCTGCTGACCCGCTTCGCGCCCGAAGAGGCCACGCTGCGCCGCATCCTGGTGGACAACCCCGCCGCCTTCTTCGGCTTCGAGGCCGAACCGGAGGTGGCCGAATGAAGCTGCTGAGCTACACCCACCAGGGCCGTGAAGGCTGGGGCGCACTGGACGCCGGCGGCCAGGGCGTGGTCGATCTGGGCCGCCGCCTGCCCCACATCGCCGGCGTGCGGCAGCTGCTGGAAGGCGGCGCGCCTGCCATGGCACAGGCCCGCGAGGCATGGGCCGGCGCGACGGCCGACCATGCGCTCTCCGGCGTCCAGCTGGACCTGCCCGTGCGCCAGCCGCCGCGCATCTTCTGCATCGGCGTCAACTATGCGCATCGCAACGCCGAGTACAAGGACGGCAGCGAGCTGCCGCGCTACCCCAGCATCTTCATGCGGGTGCCAGACTCCTTCAGCGCACACGGCGAGCCCCTGCTGCGGCCGGCGGAATCGCAGCAGCTGGACTACGAGGGCGAGATCGGCATCGTGATCGGTCAGGGCGGCAGGCGCATCCCGCGCGAGAGGGCGTTGTCGCACATCGGCGGCCTCACCTGCATCAACGAAGGCACCATCCGCGACTGGGTGCACCACGCCAAGTTCAACGTCACGCAAGGCAAGAACTGGTTCCGCTCCGGCGCCATCGGCCCCTGGCTGGTCACGCCGGACGAGTACCCGGCCGGCCTCGGCCACCTGCGGGTGCGAACGCGCGTGAACGGTGAGACGCGCCAGGACGACACGACCGAACACCTGATGTTCGACTTCGCCTACCTGGTGCACTACCTGTCGACCTTCGCGCCGCTGCTGCCCGGCGACGTGATCGCCACCGGCACCCCCATCGGCGCGGGCATCCGCTTCGTTCCGCCGCGCTTCCTGCAGCCGGGCGACGTGGTGGAGGTGGAAGTGACGGGCGTCGGCGTGCTGCGCAACGTGGTGCAGGCGGAGGCGCGATGAGCAGGGCCCTCAGCCCCGAGGCCTGCCGCCAGGCCGCTGCGCGCCTGGACGAGGCCGAACGCAGCCGCGTGCCCTGCGGCCAGCTCTCGCTCGCCCATCCGGCCATGACCGTGGACGATGCCTATGCCGTGCAGGCCGCCTGGATGGCCCTCAAGCAGCAGGCGGGCCGCACCGTCAAGGGACACAAGATCGGCCTGACCTCCAAGGCCATGCAGCGCGCCGTGCGCATCGACGAGCCCGACTTCGGCGTGCTGCTGGACGACATGTTCTATCGCGACGGCGCGTCCATCCCGGCGGACCGGTTCCTGCAGCTGAAGGTCGAGGCGGAGCTGGCCTTCGTGCTCGCGAAGCCGCTGGGCGGACCCGACTGCACGCTCTTCGACGTGCTCGACGCCACCGCCTACGTGGTGCCGGCGCTGGAGATCCTGGACGCCCGCATCCAGCGCGTGGACCCGGCCACAGGCCGGACCCGCACGGTGCTGGACACCATCTCGGACAACGCGGCCAATGCGGCCATTGTTCTGGGCGGCCGGCCGTTCAGGCCCGATCAGCTGAACGTGGACATGCGCCGCATCGGCGCCATCGTCAGCCGCAACGGCGAGGTGGAAGAAACCGGCCTGGCTGCGGGCGTGCTCAATCATCCCGGGCACGGCATCGCCTGGCTCGCCAACCGGCTGCACCGGCACGGCGTTTCGCTGGCGGCAGGCGAGGTGGTGCTGGCCGGTTCCTTCATCCGGCCCATCGACGTGGCGGCCGGCGACACCATCGTGGCCGACTACGGCGAGTTCGGCAGCGTAGCCTGCCACTTCAGCTGAGGCGCAGACAGATGGCATTGCCTACGAACCGCTTCAAGAAGGCGCTGGCCGAAGGCCGGGCACAGATCGGCGTGTGGTCCACCCTGCCCTCGCCCTACGTGAGCGAGCTGGTGGCCGGCGCCGGCTTCGACTGGATGCTGCTGGACACCGAGCACACGCCCAGCGACGTGCCGCTCATGCTGCAGCAGCTGCAGGCCGTGGCGGCCGCCCAACCGGCGGCGGGCTGTGCGCCCTGTACACCAGTCGTGCGGCCGGCCTGGAACGATCCGGTACTCATCAAGCGTTATCTCGATGTGGGCGCACAGAGCCTGCTGCTGCCTTTCGTGCAGAGCGCCGAGGAGGCGCGTGCCGCCGTGGCGGCCACGCGCTATGCGCCGGCCGGAATGCGCGGCATGGGCGGCTCCATGCGTGCCAGCAACTTCGGACGCAGCGCCGACTACATCGCCCGCGCGCACGAGGAGTTGTGTGTGCTGGTGCAGGTGGAAACGCGCGAGGCACTGGACCAGATCGAAGCCATCGCCGCGGTGGACGGCGTCGACGGCATCTTCATCGGCCCCGCCGACCTGTCGGCGAGCATGGGACATCCAGGCAACCCCCGCCACCCCGAGGTGGATAAGGCCATCGATGAGGCCATCCGTCGCATTCGTTCTGCCGGCAAGGCGCCCGGAATTCTCATGGCCGATGAAGAACGAGCGCGTGAATGCCTGGCTTTGGGCGCGCTGTTCGTGGCGGTCGCGCTCGATCTGGTGGCGTTGCGAAGTGCGCTGGACACGAACGCTGCGCGCTTCCGTGGACATCTGATGTCCGCGCGCGCGAAGGAAACCAGCTATTGAGCAAGGGGCGCGCGCCTGCCATTCTCCGAGAACCAATCTTGCGGGCCCGGAAGTTGCAGGGGAAATGAAGTCACATCAATCGGCCTCCCCTCCTTCGCAGCTCCCGCGAAGGAGGGGATTTTTTCGACATGGGACGCCGTGCAACGACGCCGATGTGCTCCTTCATCCCGAAGTACCACTGGTTGCCCTTCTTCGTCTGATGCATCTCGGGGTCTCGCTCGCCCGTTGCTGTTTTTGGTCGAACTGGGTGCCGCAATGATGGTTGCGTCCACGATGGAGCCGCGCTTCAGCAGCAGCCCCTTCCTGGCCAGGTGGGCGTTGACCTGCTTGAAGATGTCCTCGGCCAAGTCGCTGGCCTCAAGCACATGACGGAAGTTCAGGATGGTTGTCTCGTCGGGGATCGCCTCCAGACCGAGTCCGGCGAAAGTGCGCAGCGAGGCGATCTCATACAAAGCCTCCTCCATCGCCGGGTCGCTCAGCGCGAACCAGTTCGGCATGAGGTGCACGCGCAGCATGGCTTGCAACGGGCAGGGCCGACGGCCTCGGCCTGCCACTGGATAGTGGGGTTCGATGACCTTGAGCAGCGCCTTCCCAGTCTGCTTCGGCCAGGAGCAGACATCGCATCCCCCTCATCTCTTCGCGGCACGGGCGGCTGCATGTGAAGGCGGCGGCCCCTTCGCGCCCGCTTCGAGCCAGGCGATCTTGCGGTCCAAGAAGGTGAGCATCGTCTGCAAGTCCAGAGCCCTGCCGCGCAATTTGTCTCGCTGCGCGGTCAAGGCCTTGAGCATCCGCGCGTGCCCGCTCCCGGAACGCCGCTCCCCGATGAGCAGCTTGATCTCCGGCAGCGCGAGGCCAAGAGCCTGGCCGGCCCGGATGGCCGACAGCAGGCGCAGGTCGGATTCGGTGAACTCCAGGTAAGGCCGCGACCCGCCGGCGGCCCCTGTTCGCGGCGACAGCAGGCCTTCCCGCAGGTAGTGCCTCACGGTCGTCTCCCTCACTCCCGCGCGGCGCGCGAATTCAGCGATCCACACCTGTCGTGTACTCCGTCTTGACTATGCATCCAACTGCATAGTTATAACCCTGGCTATGAACCAAGCGATACCCCTTCTTCTCCTTCCCGGGCTGATGAATGATGCCCGAATCTGGTGTCCGCTGACGACCGCCATCGCCGGAGAGCGCACGTGCTATGTAGCTCCCACGCACCTGCACGACAGCATCGCCGAGTCGGCGGGGAATGCGATAGCGGCCATGCCGGCCGGCGCATTCGCGGTCGCAGGGTTCTCGCTGGGTGGCTACGTCGCGCAGGAGGTGTGCCGCCAGGCGGGCGGCCGCGTTGCGGGACTGGGGCTCCTGGACACGGGCGCCCGCGCCGACGCCGAGGAAGTGAAAGAGACCCGAGAACGGATGATCCAAGCCGTGGACGGTGCCGAAGGCGCGGGCACTTCCGCCTTCGGCCAAGTCGCCCAGGGGTTTGCCGCGCGGCTCGTTCACGCATCGAGGATGCAGGACCGGGAACTGTTGCAGCTGCTGTTCGACATGGCATCGACCGGGGGGAGCAAGGGCTTCGTCCGCCAGCAGCGGGCCGCAATGAACCGGGTGGACACCCGCGACCTGCTGCCTCGCATCCGGGTGCCCGCCGTGGTGGTGTGTGGGCGTGAGGACCAGATCACACCCTTCGGCCTGAGCCAGGAGATGGCCTCACTGCTGCCGGACACCGAGCTTGTGGCGGTGGCCGAGGCGGGTCATATGTCGATCCTGGAGCAGCCGGCAGCGGTCGTTGCGGCTTTGCTGCGTTGGTTGCGACGTGTCGACGCCGCAAGCGCGCGCCAAGCCCAAAGGCCGGCGTCGATCTGAGAACGGCTGCTTTGGGCCGAGGCTGTGTGAAAACGTTTCTCCAAACGCCGGCCCAAAAATACAATAAGGCACCCGTTCCCGCTGCGGCGGGCTCCTCGACCAGTGCTGTGGTCTGCTGCGTCGGCTGGTCCATCTGGTTCCGGCCGAGCGAGTGGGCGTTTCGCGTGTTGGACTCGAGATCGAGCGAGGCCGAGACATTGCCCCGCGACTTCAGCTACGGCGGATGCGCAGCCGAGGCGGAGGTGGGCGCAAGAAGGGAATGCCTCAGGCTCCAAATGCACGCAGCGAGTCGAAGTAGCCTTTCCACGTTCTGGTCGTGATCCAAGTCCCGGGGGTCCTCCCGACCGATCAACTCGCAGATGCAGTCAAGCCCTGCTGCGGGAGTGAAGCCCAGGCCGGCCCGCGCCATCTCGATCGTCGTCACAAGAACGTCCGCTTTTTCCATGTCGCTCAGTGGTCGGCGGAAGGAATCAACGGCAGCACCAAGTGAGAGTCGTAGCGCCCGCCAGTGAGGATGGCGTTCTGGCCATCGAAGACGTCCGGCCTGCGGTTTCGGGGATCGGTGTGCAGGAACGGGCCAGATCCCTTGCGCGGTCCAGCCGCACCTTCACGCTCGAAGTCCTGAGCATCGATCCTCACCGCCAGCCGATATCCGCGCGGTACCACGATGGAAGTCGGCCAGATCTCGATCTCCACACGGTAGTCTTCGCCAGGTGTGAGAGGCTCGACCTTGGTGTGCATGTGAAAAGGTTGGGCCGGCCCTGAACGCAGAGGATCTGTCTTGCGGTGCGAAGCTCTCAGCCAACCTTGCGCGATCGGCACCTGCGGATCCGTCGCTCCACGGAAGAGCACTTCCTTCCCCTCGGGATCGTAGGCTCGCAGCGTCACGAAGAGGTCCATGTCCGTCGTGCTCGACCGGATCCACAGCACCAGTGCCACAGGCCCTGTGAATTCCGTCTGCGCCTCCATGGGCGCGCTCAAGAACTCGATGCCACGACCCGGTGCCCGATAAGTCGCGACGGCGACGGCGCTGAATGGCTCGAACGCCAATTCGCGGTGGCCCGCGTCAAGGTACAGGCGCGTCCACTGCGTGCGGGCAATCGGCCATTCGTGTTCGGAGCGCTGCTCGAATTGGTCGGGATGGCGGACCTCCAGCATCACGGGCGGCTGTGCGTCCCAGCCGTTGGGCTCGCCTTTGAGGAACCTGTCGAAGAAGCGTTTCTGCAGCTGTACGTACTCGGGCAGGTAGAAGGACTCCCAGTGCGTCCCGCCATGCATTTGCAGCCACTTCTGCCGCGAGCCGGCGCCCATGAAGCCCTGAACGTTGCCGCGCAGATGCAATCCCATCCCACCCCAGTTGCCGGCGGATAGCACCGGCACCTCGATGTCCGCGAGCTTCGCCGTCCGGGCGTCGTACCAGTCATCGATCAGCGGATGCGACCTGAATTCCTCGATCACGTCCACGCGGTTGCTGCGAAGCGTTTCTTGATCCAGGGCAGTGCCCGTGCTCGTCCCGCCCGTTTCCCGATCGAAGTAGGGGCTGCCGGCATTGCCGTTCTGCACCGACAGGATCTGCTTGGGAAACCAGTACTCGAAGAAGACGTTGCCGAAGATTCCGCCATGATGGCTGGCGTCTCGATACAGGTCGCTGGCGCCTTCCCATGGACAGATGGCGGCCAGATGGGCCGGACGGCGCGCGGCAACCTGCCACTGGTTCATCGCGTAGTAGGAGATGCCCAGCAGGCCGACCTTGCCGTTCGACCATTCCTGCGTACCGGCCCACTCGATGCATTCGGCATAGTCGTCCGTCTCCTGCGGCGACCAGGCCCAGAGCTTGCCGGGCGACTCCCCTGCGCCGCGGCTGTCCACGACCACGATCGCGTAGCCCCAGGGAATCCAGCGCTCCGGGTCGGCCACCTCCCAGCGCAGGTACCGGCCCGAACTGCCGTCGGTGTCGATGCCCGGGTACAGCCGCTTGAGCTCGTCCCATTGTGGCTTGAAGGCGTCCTCGAAATGCGCATCCTTGCCATAGGGCCCGTGCGTCATGAGAACAGGTGCGGGCACGCCATCGTCGGGCCTGAATACATTGGCCCTGAGCACCGTCCCATCGCTCAGGCGGATGGGCACGTTCTTTTCGAAGATCATTTTCCTGTCTCTTCCTTGTTCATTGGAACAGCGCCACGGCGCGCGTCCACCCCGCCGAACCGCCCCGGACCTTGGCCGGAAAGCAGGACACGAAGAATCCGTCGGCAGGCAGCGCTTCCAGGTTGTGCAGCTTCTCGAGATGGCAATACCCGATGTCGCGGCCTGCCTTGTGGCCTTCCCAGATCACGGCCGGGTTCTTGTCGCGCCCGTATCGCTCTGCGGTGTATTGGAAAGGAGCATCCCAGCTCCAGGCGTCCGTGCCCGTCACACGCACGCCGCGCTCGAGGAGATGCATGGTCGCTTCGTAGCCCATGCCGCAGCCCGACTGCACGAAATCGGGTTGGCCGTATCGACTGCCGGCGCGCGTGTTGATCATCACGATCTCCAGCGGCTGCAGCGTGTGGCCGATGCGCCGCAATTCTGCCTCGACGTCCGCGGCCTGCACCACGTAGCCATCCTCGAAGTGCCTGAAATCCAGCTTCACGCCAGGCTGCAGGCACCATTCGAGCGGCACCTGGTCGATGGTGATCGCAGGCTCGCCGCGATTCATCGTCGAAGCGAAATGCCAGGGCGCATCGAGGTGCGTGCCGTTGTGCGTGCTGAGTTCGACCTTCTCGACCGCCCACGCCTCGCCGTCGGGAAGATCCTCCGGTTTCAGCCCCGGGAAGAACTGGGCCAGGCGGCCGAAGCTCTGCGAATGGTCCATGTAGTGGATCCTGGGAGCGAAGGCCGGCGGATCGGAGATCACGTCGTTCTCCAGGAAGATGGAAAGGTCCACGATCTTCTTGAACATCACGAGTCCATTTCGATGCCGAGAGGAGGAAGGATGCGCTGATAGCGCGCGAACTCCTTTTCGAGGTAGGGCTTGAATTGCTGCGGCGGCATGCCCGAGACCTGGTTGCCGAACGTCGTCATCTTGGCCTTGAAACCCGGGTCAGCCAGCGTCTTCGAGACGCCGCCGTACAAGGCGGCCAGCACGTCGGGCGACATGTTCGGGGGCGCCAGCATGCCGATCCATGCGGGAATGTCGATGTCCGGCATTCCCAGTTCCGCGAACGTGGGCACGCTCGGCAGCGTATCCGCGCGCTGCGGGCCGGTGATCGCGAGCGCCCTGATCTTGCCGGCCTCGATGTACTGCATCACCGAAGACGGCGCGATGAAGGACACATCCACCACGCCGCTGATCAGGTCCGTCAGCGGCGTGCCCTTGTAGGGCACGTGGATGAGCTCGATGCCGGCCTGCTTCGCGAACAGGGCACCCACCACGTGCGTGGTGTTGCCGTTGCCGGCCGAGGCGTAGCTGAACCTGCCCGGCTGCTTCTTCGCGGCCGCGATGAAGTCAGCCAGGGAGTGGAATGGCCCGTTCGCCCTGTGCAGCAGAGCGAAGCCGTAGGTCGTGTAGACCATCGACAAGGGTGTGAAACCCTCGATCGGGTGGTAGGGCAGCTTCTTCATCAACACGCCGTTGGTCAGATGTCCGCCGGTCGTCCACAGCACGACCGAGCCGTCGGGCTTCGCGCGCGACACCTCGGCCGCCCCGATGGACGTCGCGGCCCCGGGCTTGTTGTCGACGATGCACGTGCGGCCCGTCACCTTCTGATAGGTGTCGGCAAAGATGCGTGTCATTCCGTCCAAGGCTCCTCCCGCAGGGAACGGCATCACGATCCTGAGCATTTCAGGCAGGAGCGTCGCGGCCTTTGCCATCGGGACTGCCAAGGTAGCCGCTGCACCGGCGAGTACCGCTCTTCGATTCAACATGGGCTTGTCTCCTGAAGCGCCGCGGGGCGCATGTTTTGCACTGGGAACCGTCAGTGCGCGAATTCTAGGCAAATAAAACACATGTTTCAATCAATTGTTTTCTTGCATGGCCGTTCCAATCGACTGATTCAAACAGTCGATTGATCGATGAATGCCCGGTCCGAAACTGATGCAGAATCGGCACGCCCCACCCGGCCTCTCTACGACAGCTCCGGAACCGGCTCCTTTTCCTCCTTCTTGTGGATATGCCTGGACGACCGTCTCCCTCATCCGATCGCCTGACACAGCAGAAGATCATTGATTCCGCGCTGGCGCTCTATGCCGAGAAGGGCATCGACGGCGTCCCTGTCCGCGCCTTGACCAGCCACGCGGGGGTCAACGTCGCGGCGATCCACTACCATTTCGGAAGCACGGAGGCGCTGGCGGAAGCCGTCTTCGGCGAACTCTCCGCACGTGTGAACAAACGTCGCACACGCGCGCTGCAAGAACTCACCTCGGCTGCCGAGGCGACCGGACACAAGCCCGATGTCGAAGATATCGTGGACGCATTCGTTGCCCCATACGTCGGACCCGATGCCGCCACCGAGGGCCAACTGCTCGCGCAGCTGATCCTGAAACATCGCCTGGCGCCTTCAGCCATGACCGAGCGCGTGATCAAGAAGCACTTCGATCCGATGGCCAAGCAATTCGTCGCGGCCCTGCACGACGCAGTGCCGGAGATTCCGCTGGAATTGATGTACCTGCGCTACATGCTGATGGTCAGCACCGTCGTGCTCTCGTTGAGCGACAGGGGACGGACAAGCCGCCTTCAGCGCCTTTCGGGCAGCAAGGCCACGGCAGCCGACCGCCAGACTATCCGAACCGCACTGATTGACTTCATTGTTGGAGGAATACGGGCGCCGGCTTCGGGGTGAAACCACGCCTGTCCACGCAACAACCGCGAGCGCTGTGCGTTTGAGCAAGCCGGCACCAAAAGCCAGAACAGCCTGCGACGTGCTGCGCCGTTGTGATCGACCTGGTCGACAGCCGCGGCGTGACCCAGAAGGCCCCTCCGGAGACGGCCTCCATGCAACCCACCCTGCGCCAATTGCGCTACTCCGTCGCCGCCCGGCCGGCGAGCGCCTGATTGAGCCAGGGCGAGCAGAGTTTTCCTTCCTTGATGACCACGATGCACTTGGCCTCGCTGCGCGTCTACTGGCCGACGCGCAGCATGCCCGCCAGCACCCTGTGCTTGGACTGTTCGATGTGCGACATCATGTGCGCAAGCGCTGCGTCGAAGTCCCGCGACGCGAGCGCATGCAGGAACTCCAGGTGCTCGCGCATCGCGGGCACGACCTGAACGGGCCGCATCGAATCCGCGTCGTAGCGGATCAGCCGGACGTGGAGACTGTTGACGCGGTAGATCTCCGAGAGGATCTCGTTGCCGATCGTGTCGACCATGAGATCGTGCAGGCCCCAGTCGACGGCCTGCGCGTCTCGCTCCAGCGTCGCGTCGGGCTGGGGCTGCAGGGCGCGCTCTAGGATGGCTTCATGGCGCTCGATCAGCCGGGCCAGCGTTTCGGGGCTTGCCACGCGGGCGAAGTTGATCACCGCCTCGCGCTCGACCATGGCCCGCACCTGCCATGCGTTGCGAATCAGCTTCATGTCGACCGAGGCGATCTGCAGTCCGCGCTTGGGCACCGTCTTGATCAGACCAGCTGCCTCCAGCCGCGGCACGAGCTCGCGAACGGCCGCCAGCGGCATCTCCAGCAGCTCCATCAGCTCGCGCTGGGAGACGAACTGCCCGGGCCGGATCCGCGCATCGATGATCTGCTGGCGGAACCCCTGGTAGGCGCGGCTGCGCTGGTTCACCGGCTCGCCCTCGCCGCCAAGGGACGAGGGCTTCGTGGTGGGCTCGGACAAGGCTGCGGCGGGAATGTTCATGGGGTCATCGTAAGGGGCTGAGGGCCTTGGAGCGCATTGTCCTCGATCTAGGGTTAATACTGACATTCATCTAACATGTTAGTCGGCGTATAGTCCGATACCAGCGCGGCAGCAGCCGTGTCTTCAATCCACAGGCATTCAGAACGGAGCAGTTCCATGGGTCTCGGTCTCACCGGCGTCATCCCTCCCCTCGTCACCCCTTTCACCGCCGACGGCAGCATCGACGAAGCGGCCTACCGCAAGGTCATCCGCTTCAATCTGGACAAGAAGGTCCACGGCGTGTGCCCCGGCGGTAGCACCGGCGAAGGTCACACCTTCACGGTCGACGAGTTCAAGCGCGTCATGGAGATCACCGCCGCCGAGGTGGCAGGCCAGGTGCCGATCGTCGCCGGCATCATCTCCAACAGCACCCGCGACGCGATCAACCGCGCCAAGGCGATCGCGCATCTGCCGGTCGCGGCGCTGCAGGTCACGCCGGTGCACTATCTCTTCAAGCCCGACGAGCAGGCCACCCACAACCACTTCAAGGCCCTGACCGAGGCGGTCGACACGCCGGTGGTGATCTACAACGTGGTGCCCTGGAACTACCTGAACCCGGCCCAGATGATCCGCCTGATGAAGGAGCTGCCCGGCGTGCAGGGCATCAAGCAGAGCCAGGGCGACCTCAAGCTCATGGCCGACCTGCTGCTGGGCGTTCCCGAAGGCTGCAAGGTGTTCTCCGCCGTCGATGCCCTGCTGTACTCGTCGTTCGCGCTCGGCGCCCACGGCACCATCGCCGCCACGCCCGCGGCCCTGCCCGGCGTCTGCGTGAACCTGTGGAACACGGTCCAGGCCGGCGACCACGTCAAGGCGCTGGAAATGCACAAGTCGATGCTGGCATTCTGGAACGCGCTGGTCGGCGACAACCTGCCTGCCAACATCAAGACCTCTATCACGCTGCAGGGCTGCCAGGCCGGCCTGCCGCGCGCGCCGATGCCGGCCACCGGCGAGGAGCAGCGCAGGAAGATCGAGGCCGCGATGGAAGACGTCCTGCGCTTCGACGCCTGAAGCAGGCCCCGCAAACAAGAAAGACAGGAGACATGAACATGAGAATCCAGCGTCGGCAGATCCTCGGCATGGGCGCCGCTGCAGCCTTGGGAACCACGCTGCTGCCCACCGCGTGGGCACAGGGCTTTCCGGCCAAGCCGATCACGCTCGTCGTGCCCTTCGCGCCAGGCGGCAACACGGACATCGTGGCGCGCACCGTCGCCGTCGCCCTCGGCAAGGTGCTGGGCCAATCGGTGATCGTGGACAACCGCGCAGGCGCCGGCGGCTCGATCGGCGCGATGCAGGTCTCGCGCTCGCCGGCCGACGGCTACACGCTGCTGCTGTGCGGGGCCGGCGTCATCGTCACCGTGCCGGAGATGGTCAAGACCAGTTACAGCCGTGCGAGCTTCGCGCCGCTGGGGCTGGTCAACAAGAGCTCCATGGTGCTGCTCGCGCGCAAGAACGAAACCCGCTTCAAGAACTTCAAGGAGTTTGCCGCCTATGCGCGCTCCGGCGAGGGCAAGGTCACGGCGGCGCACTCGGGGCCCGGCACGCCCAACCACCTGGCGCTGCTCCAGCTCGAGAGCCTGTTGAAGGCGAAGTTCACGACGGTCAGCTACAAGGGCTCCGGCCCCGCGCTGGTGGACGTCATCGGCGGCCAGGTCGACGTGCATTTCGACCAGGTCACCAGCTCGCTGCAACACATCAAGGGCGGCGCGCTGCAGGCCTTGGCGGTTCTGGGTCCGACGCAGGACCCCTCGCTGCCAGGCGTCCAGACGGTCGCGGAGCTCGGGTTCGGCGACATCGACGGCACGACCTACGTGGGCGTGCTCGCACCGGCAGGAACCCCGAAGGACATCCAGGACAAACTGGCCGCGGCGCTCGCGCAGGCCGTGAAGGACCCGCAGACCGTGGCGAGCGCACGCGAACTCGGCAGCGTCGCGCTGTCGAGCACGCCGCAGGAGTTCGCGCGGATCCTCGACGCCGAATACGCGCTGGCCACGCAGGCCACGCGGGACGGCCGCCTCAAGGTCGACTGAAGACCGTGCTTCTGCGCATCGCGGGCCGCGTGCCTGCGAATGCGCAAGAAGCCCTCGCACATTCATCCATTCGCACGGTGCGGCCCGGCCGCCACCGGCGCGCGGACGCGCCCGCATGCAGGGGCACTCCGTAGACCCATAGCAAGGCAGACAGCAACGTGAAGAAGATCCTCAACGACCCTCAGGCCTACGTCGACGAAATGCTCGACGGACTTTGTCTGGCGCATCCAGAGCTGGCGCGGCGCGGCGAAGGCGGCCGCGTGGTGGTCAGGCGCGGCGGCGCCGTCGCGGGCAAGGTCGGCATCGTCACCGGCGGCGGTTCGGGCCACCTGCCCGTCTTCCTCGGCTACGTCGGCGAAGGCCTGCTGGACAGCTGCGCCGTCGGCAACGTGTTCGCCGGACCGCGCATGGACGACTGCATCGAGGCGATGCGCGCGGCCGATGGCGGTGCCGGCGTGCTGCAGCTGTACGGGAACTATGGCGGCGACCGCATGAACTTCGAGATGGCCGCCGAAATGCTGGAACTCGAGGGCATGAAGACGGCCTCGGTGCGCGTGTCGGACGACGTGGCGAGCGCGCCGCCCGAGCAGCGCGAGAAGCGCCGCGGGGTGGCAGGCCTCGTGCTGGTTTACAAGGCCGCCGGTGCCAGGGCGGCCGCGGGCGCGACGCTCGAGGAAGTGGCCGCCACGGCGCGCAAGGCCAACGACGCCTGCCGCACGATCGGCGTCGCGCTCACGCCTTGCGTGGTGCCGGAGTCCGGCAAGCCCTCGTTCGAGATCGCCGACGGCGAAGTGGAGTTCGGCATGGGCATCCACGGCGAGCCGGGCATCTGGCGCGGTCCGCTCAAGACCGCCGACGCCCTGGCCGACGAGATGCTCGAGCGGGTGCTGCCCGAACTGGCGGTCTCGCGCGGCGACCGCCTGGCAGTGCTGGTCAACAGCCTGGGCGCCACGCCGTCCGAAGAGCTCTACATCCTCTATCGCCGCATTGCGACCGTGCTCGCCGGGCGCGGCGTCGACATCGCCTTCTCGCTCGTGGGCCGCTACGCCACCTCGATGGAAATGGCCGGGGCCTCCCTCAGCGTGATGAAGCTGGACGCCGACCTCGAGGCGCTGCTGACAGCGCCCGCAACCTGCCCGTTCTGGAGCGTGCGGTGATGCTCGATGCCAACGTCCTGGCCCGCGCGGTGCCGCGCTGGTGCGCCGCCATGCATGCCGCCGCGCCTGAACTGAACGCCCTCGACGGCCGCCTCGGCGACGCCGATCTCGGCGCCACGCTCGACAAGTGCGCCACGCTGATGGAGCAGGCGCTGCCCGTTTCACCCGCTTCACCCGACTCGCTGGAAGGCATCTTCAAGCGCTGCGCGCAGGCCTCGGCGAAAGCCTCCGGCTCGAGCTTCGGCACGCTGCTGACCGTCGCGCTCATGACGGCCGGCAAGCACTGTGCCGGCAGGGAGTTGCTCTCGGCGCAGGACGTCGCGGCGCTGCTGTCCGAAGTGATCACTACGCTGTCCGCGCGCGGCGGCGCCGCCCTCGGCGACAAGACCGTGCTCGACGGCCTGGATGCGATCCAGCGCGCCCTGTCCGGTGCCGCGGCCGATGCTCCCGCCCTCGCGCTCGCCGGCGCGGCGTTGCGCGGATCGCTCGACGCCTTCCGCGACAAGCCCAACCGCATGGGCCGTGCCCGCATGTTCGCGGACAAGACCATCGGCCTGGACGACCCCGGCATGGTCGCGCTGCTGCGCATGGTCGAAGCGCTCTGACGGCACCCGCGCGCGCCCCTCGCCAAAGAAAAACGAACACGGAGACAGATCGACATGCTCGGACAAGTGATCGTCAGCGGCCTCGCCATGGGCTGCATCTACGCGCTGATCGCGCTCGGCTACGCCTACGTCTGGAACACGATGGCGATCGTGAACTTCGCGGCCGGCGAGTTCCTGACCTTTTCCGCGTTCGTCTTCGTCGCCACCTTCACGACGAGCATGCACCTGCCCTTCTGGCTCGCTGCGCTGCTGACTGCCGCGGTGATGGCGTTGCTGGGGGCGCTGTTCTCGCGGCTCGTGTTCGCCCGGCTCCAGCGGCAACGGGCACTGGTGGCCATCATCGCGACCGTGGGCTTCGGCATCTTCCTCAAGGAGATGGCCCGCATCATCTACGGGCCCGAACCGCTGCTGTACGCCAGCCCCTTCGGCGACGGCGTGATCGACCTGGGCGGCCTGCGCATTCCGGTGCAGCAGCTCGTGATCATGGTCATCGTGGTGCTGGTGATGGTGCTGCAATACCTAGCCTTGCGCTACACCACCATCGGCAAGGTCATGCGCGCCACCGCGCTGGATCGCGAGACCGCCCAGCTCATGGGCATTCCGGTCAACCGCGTGCTCGCCGGCACGTTCGCGTTCTCCTCGGTGCTGGCCGCGCTCGCGGGCATCCTGCTCGCGCCGCTGTTCTACGTGACGACCGAGATGGGCACGCTCGTGGGGCTGAAGGGATTCGTTGCGATGATCATCGGCGGCTTCGGCAGCGTGCCGGGGGCCATCCTCGGCGGCGTCCTGCTCGGGGTGATCGAGAACGTCGGCGCCTTCACCATCTCCTCCACCTACAAGGACGCGATCGCGTTCGGCGTGCTGCTGATCTTCCTGCTGCTGCGCCCGCAGGGGATCCTTCCGGAACGCAACGCCGACCGCGCCTGAGGAGTCCATCATGCACAACACCTGGATGCGCCCCCTGGCGTGGGTCGCCGTGCTCGCCGCGCTGGCGCTGCCGATCGCACTCGATCTCAACATCTACTACCTGCACGTGCTCAACCTGGCGTGGATCTTCGCGATCGCCGCGCTGGGCCTGCAGGTGGCAACCGGCATCACCGGGCAGATCGTGCTCGGCCAGGCCGCGCTCGTGGGCTTCGGCGCGTATGCGACGGCGCTGCTCATGATGCGCCTGTCGCTGCCCTGGTTCTTGGCGCTGCCGGCCGCCATGCTGTTGAGCGCCGCCGTGGGCGTGCTGCTGGGCGCGGTGAGCACGCGCATCAAGGGCCACTACCTCGCCATCGTGACGCTCGCGCTCAACGAGATCTTCCGCATGGTCGCGCTCAACGAGGAAGCCCTCACCGGCGGGCCGATGGGCATGCGCGACATCCCGACGCTGAACATCCCTGCGCTGGGCGATCACATCGACAAGCAGCTCTACTTTCCGCTACTCGTGCTGAGCTTGGCGGCCTACGCCGCGATGGTCTGGCTCCAGCGCTCGCGCCTCGGCCGCGACATGCGTGCGGTGCGCGACGACGAGATCGCCGCCGAGGCCATGGGCGTCGATTCGCGCCGCGTGAAGACCATCGCCTTCGCGGTGTGCAGCGTCTGGGCCTCGCTCGCAGGCGGCCTCTACGTCCTGCTGGTCGGGTTCGCAGCACCGAACAACTTCACGGTCTTCGAGAGCATCAAGGTGATGCTGATGGTGGTGCTCGGCGGCCTGGGTTCGATCGCCGGCACCTTCCTTGGCGCGGTGGTGATCACCGTGCTGCCCGAGGCACTGCGCGGCCTGCAGACCTACTACCTGGCCGCGTTCGGCATCGGCGTGGTGGCGATCCTGCTGCTTGCGCCGCGCGGCCTCGGCGTGGTCGGCGACTGGCTGCTCGGCGCGTTCCTGACGGGCCGGCGCGAGCCGGTGGGCGAAGCGCCCGCCGCGCCGCTGAACCTCGGTGCGGCCGCATCCGCCGCGAGCGCGGCCTTGGCCGGCCGCACGCCGGTGCCCGTGAGCGGCGAGCCCCTGCTCCAGGTGCGCCGCGTGTCGCGCAGCTTCGGCGGCGTCAAGGCCCTCGACGACGTCGCCTTCGACGTGCGCCGCGGCGAGATCCTCGGGCTGATCGGCCCGAATGGATCGGGCAAGTCGACCATGATCAACGCCTGCTCGGGCACCGTGGGCGTGGAAGGCGGCATCGAACTGGCAGGCGAGCGCATCGACAACCACGCGCCATGGGCGATCCACGCGAAGGGCGTGGCCCGAATCTTCCAGAACGTGCGGCTCTGGGAATCCATGACGGTGCTGGAGAACGTCATGGTCGCGTGGCAACCACCGAGGGGCGTGCCCGGTTCGCGCGAAACGCTTTGCCGCACGGCGGCGCTCGAAGCCCTGGACAGCATGGGCGTCGCGCACCTCGCCTACCGGCGCGGCGGCGACCTGTCCTTCGGACAGAGCCGGCTGGTGGAGATGGCGCGCGCGATCGTCAACAAGCCCCGCCTGCTGCTGCTCGACGAGCCGGCGGCGGGGCTGCGCGGCGGTCTGATCATGGAACTCGCGCAGATCCTGCAGCACCTGCGCGCGCAGGGCATGTCGATTCTCGTGGTGGAGCACCGCATCAAGCTGGTCATGAACATGTGCGACCGCGTCGTGGTGCTCAACCTGGGCCACAAGATCGCGGACGGCGCGCCGGCCGAGGTCATGAACACGCCGGCAGTGATCGAGGCCTACCTGGGCGAACGCGTGCCCCAAGAGACCGCACGCCCGCTCGCCGTCCAGCCGGTGGCGGGCTGAGCCGCCGGCCGTGCGCCCTCCCAGTTTTCGTTCCCTCTCAGATCAATGCGCACCGCGCCATCCACTGGAGACAAAAGCATGAAGAAAACCACCCTTCCCTCGTCACGCCGCGCATGGATCGCCGCAGCGTCGCTCGCGCTGTCGCTGCCCGCGATGGCCGATGCGCTCATCGGCGTCTCGCTGCCGCAGACGGGCCCCAAGGCGCTCGTCGGGCGCAACTTCAAGCAGGGCGTGGAGCTGGCGGTCACGGAGATCAACGCCGCGGGCGGCGTTCTGGGCAAGCCGCTCGAAGTCGTGTTCGAGGACGACCAGGGCGACAACCCGAACGGCGCGATCAACGCGGTGAACAAGCTGATGCAGGTGAGCAAGGTGCCGGTGATGATCGGCCCGCACTACTCGGTCACGCAGATGGCCACGCAGAAGACCTACTGCAACGGCAAGGTGGTGTCGCTCACCGGCGGCACGTCGGTGGCCATCACGCACAGCGGCTGCAACTACGTGATCCGCACCCGCTCCGATGACGACGTGCAGGCCAAGGCGCTGATCGCCTATGCCCAGAGGGAACTCAAGGCCGGGGAGAAGACGGCCATCTTCTATGCCAACGACGACTTCGGAAAGTCGGGGCAGGCGCGCGTGGTCGCCCAGATGGCTGCGCTGGGGCTCAAGCCCGTCGCCGTGGAAAGCCACAACCCCAGCGACAAGGATTACTCGGCGCAGCTCGCCAAGCTGCAGAAGGCCGGTGCGGAGCTGGTCATCCTGTGGGCGCACGACACGGATGCGGCGCTGATCCTGCGCCAGGCCAAGCAGTTCGGCCTGCCCTTCAAGTTCGCGGGCGCCGTGCTGTCCGAGGAAGCGTTCCTCAAGCTGGCCGGCAGTGCCGCGGAAGGCTCGATGAGCGCCTCCTACTTCGTGCCGACGGATCCCAACCCCACCGTGCAGGCCTTCGTGAAGAAGTACGAGGCGAAGTACAAGATGGCGCCTGACGTCTGGTCCGCCACCTACTACGACGCGACCATTCTTGCCGCGAAGGCCATCAACGAGGCGCGGTCTCCCGACGTCGAGAAGATCCGCGAGGCGTTCTCCAGGGTGGGCTACAGCGGCCTGCTCGCAGACTACAAGTGCGACAAGGCCGGCGACTGCAACCGGCAGGTCAACATCGTGGAGATCAAGGGCGGTCAGCCGGTCGTTCGCTCGGCGGTCAAGTTCTGAGCCCCACGCAGCGAGGAACCCCATGATGCAAGCAGACCTGCCGCGTGCCATGGTCACCGAACGGCCCGAACTCGAGCTCTCGCACGTCGACGTGTTCTACGGCAAGGTGCAGATCCTGTTCGACCTGTCGATCCGCGCCTATGCGGGCCAGATCGTCGCGGTCATCGGCGCGAACGGCGCGGGCAAGTCGACCACGCTGAACCTGATCGTCGGCCGGCTCAAGGCCGGCGCGGGGCGCGTGGAATTCGCAGGCCAGGACATCGGCGGGCTTTCGGTGGAGCAGATCGTGGCTTCGGGCATCGCCTGCGTGCCCCAGCGCCGACGCATCTTCTCGACCCTGAGCGTCAAGGAGAACCTGGAGGTCGGCGCCTACGTGCGCCGGCGCGACAAGGGCGCGATCAGCGCCACGCTGGACGAGATCTACGAGCTGTTCCCGGTGCTCAAGCGCAAGGCTGGCGAGATGGGCGGCGTGCTGTCCGGCGGAGAACAGCAGATGCTGGCGATCGCACGCGGACTGATGGCCGGTCCCCGCATCCTGCTGCTGGACGAACCGTCGATGGGCCTGTCGCCCAAGCTCACGACCGAGATGTTCCTCGACATCCGCCGCATCGCGCGCGCCGGCCGCACTGTCGTGATCGTCGAGCAGAACGCATTCGCGGCACTGAGCGTGGCCGACCAGGGCTACGTGCTCGAAGGCGGGCGGATCGCCCTCGAAGGCTCCGCCGCGCAGCTGCTGCACGACGACCATGTGCGGGACGCCTACCTCGGGGCCTGACACGACCACCCATCAGAGACCATGGCCTTTCACCAGACACTCGCCCAGACTGCAGCCGCAGTCGAATCCCTCATGCCCGAGTTCCGCGCGATCTTCGGAGATCGTGCCGTCACGTCCGCGGCGGTGCGCGCGCACCACAGCCATGGAGAGGGCCTGCCGGACCCCGGCCAGCCCGACGTGGTCCTGTTCCCGCTGAGCAACGAGGAAGTGGCGGCCGCCCTGAAGCTGTGCTATCGCGAGGCGGTGCCGGTCATCGCCTTCGGCAGCGGCACTTCGATGGAGGGCCACGTCGCGGCGATCCACGGCGGCGTCTGCATCGACGTATCGCGCATGGACCGCGTGCTCGAGGTCTCCACCGAATCGATGGACTGCCGCGTGCAGGCGGGCGTGACACGCGAGCAGCTCAACGAGCACCTGCGCGCCAGCGGACTTTTCTTCGCGGTGGACCCCGGCGCCAACGCGTCGCTGGGCGGCATGGCCTCGACGCGGGCCTCCGGCACCGCCGCGGTGCGCTACGGCACCATGCGTGAAACCGTCATGGGCCTGACGGTGGTCACGCCCGACGGGCGCATCGTGCGTACAGGCACGCGCGCGCGCAAGTCGGCGTCGGGGCTCGACCTGACACGGCTGTACGTCGGGAGCGAAGGATTGCTGGGGATCATCACCGAGGTGCAGCTGCGCCTTTTCGGCCTGCCGGAGCACGTGGTGGCGGCCGTGTGCCAGTTCGGCAGCCTGCGCGCCGCCATGGACACTGTGATCGCCACGCTGCAGCTGGGCGTGCCGGTCGCGCGCATCGAGCTTCTCAACGACGTGCAGATGGACGCCTGCATCCGCTATTCGAAGCTCGACGAATTCGAGGCTCGCCCCACCCTGTTCATCGAGTTTCACGGCAGCGAGAGCGCTGTGGCGGAACAGGTCGCGACGGTGGAAGCGCTCGCGCTCGACAACGGCGGCAGCGGATTTCGCTACGCCCACCAGCCCGAAGACCGCTCCAGGCTGTGGAAGGCACGGCACTCCTGCTACCACGCCAACCTCGCGATGCACCCCGGCTGGAGCTCCATGGGTACGGATGCATGCGTGCCTATCTCCGCGCTGGTGGAATGCATCACCGAGACCGAGGCCGCCATCCGGGAGAGCGGCCTGTACGCACCCATCGTCGGCCACGTGGGCGATGGCAACTTCCATCTGGGCATCATCTACGACGACACCGATCCTACGGCGCGACGCAAGGCGGAGGCCCTGGCCGAGGACGTGGCACTGCGTGCGATCCGCCTCGGCGGCACCTGCACCGGCGAGCACGGCGTCGGTCTCCATCGCATCGGACAGATCGAAATCGAACACGGCGAGGCCATCGAACTCATGCGCGACATCAAGCGCGCATTGGACCCCCGAGGCATCATGAACCCAGGGAAGATGCTGCAGATGTAGTCCTGTGATAGGCCTCAAAGCCCGCTCCACACCGTCGCTCTTCACGGCAGCCAGTGTTTCGATCACGTGCGTCAGACCAGTTCGCTCACGCACACGTCGCCCGCATATGCATTCTTTCTCGCTAGGCCAATGGGAGGCCGGACGCTCACCGGGTGTTTCTGGGAACAAATGTGGCTGGCCGACTTTCAGACGCCCCCAAACTAACAGCCTGCGCCTCCCTGGAATGCCAAGAAACTGATTCGGGATATCGAGAAGACCAGCTTGATGCATGGATCGCATCTCGGCCTCAGCGAGCCGGCTAGTACCGATACATCCGTAACGCGTGCGAGGATTTGCACAGCATGTGCGCGATGCTCGCCCCCGAACCTCCGAGCCCTACCTGTTCGCCAATCGCATGAAGGTCCTGGTGCACGACGGCATCGGAATCTGGCTGTCGGCACGACGCCTGCACCAGGACAAGTTCGTCTGGCCCAAGGACAGCGGCATCACCCTCAGCCCGCCCCTCCCCAGTTCGATGCGCTGGTGCTCGGACCGCCGTGGCAGCAGATCGGCGAAGCTGGGGTGATCTGCGTGCTGCAGTGCAATTGCCGAATGTGCTGATGCGTGGGCGTGCACGGTGGCTCACTTCTGCTTCGCCGCAGACACCCCGGGTTTCCCCCGGGGCCGGCCCGCGTTGTGGCAGGCAATCAAAGCTGCTAGCATGACTTAACTTACCGGCCGGCATGTAAAAACAATGCCAAGCCAATCGCTCGACGTGAGAGAAGAAAGACACGAGACAACGAGATGAACGCCTTGATGCAGAGCAGTGCGCTCCTGATTTCCAAGCTGCTGGAGCATGCGGCGCGGCACCATCCAGACGTGGAAATCGTCTCGCACGTCAACCTGCAACAGTGCGAGCGAACAAACTGGCGACAGGTGGCGCAGCGTGCGGCCAGGCTGGCCTCGGCCCTGCAGGCACATGGCGTCCAGCCCGGCGCGCGTGTCGCGACGCTGGCCTGGAATACCCATCGGCACCTAGAGCTCTACTACGCCGTCTCGGGGATCGGGGCGGTGCTGCACACGATCAATCCGCGGCTCTTTCCCGAACAGATCAGCTACATCGTCAACCACGCCGCCGACGAACTGCTCTTCTTCGATCTCGGCTTCGCGCCATTGCTCGCACAGGTCGCGCCCCAACTGGGGTCCGTCAAGGCATTCGTTGCCCTGTGCTCCCGCGAGGAGCTGCCGGCGCTAGACCTGCCCGGCCCGCTGCTTTGCTACGAAGGCCTCGTGAACGAAGCCGAGCCGCTGGCCCGGTGGCCCGCCCTCGACGAACACACGGCCTCTTCGCTTTGCTATACCTCCGGCACCACCGGCAACCCCAAGGGCGTGCTCTACAGCCACCGCTCGACGGTGTTGCACTCGTGGGCGGCGTGCGCGGCCGACGGCCTGCAACTGGGCGCGCGCGACAGCGTGCTGCTCGCGGTGCCGATGTTCCATGTGAACGCCTGGGGCATTCCGTACGCGGCCGCGATGTGCGGTGCCAAGCTGGTGCTGCCGGGGCCTGACCTTGGCGGCGAGCGCCTCTTCGAGCTGATGCGCGACGAGCGCTGCACCTTCTCGCTCGGTGTGCCGACCGTGTGGCTCGGCTTCTTCCAGCACGCCGAGAAACTCGACGCGGCCGCGCGCGCCGCCCTGTGCCTCGAACGCGTTGTAGTTGGCGGCTCCGCCGCACCGCGCGCCATCATCGAGAAATTCGAGCACCTGTTCGGCGCGTATGTGATCCAGGCCTGGGGCATGACCGAGACCAGCCCGCTTTCGACGATCGGCAATCTGCTGCCGCGCCACGAAGGCATTGCGCTGGAGGAACGCTTCGACGTGCAGGCGCGCCAAGGGCGGGCCATCTTCGGCGTCGAGATCGCGGTCTTCGACAGCGAAGGACACCGGCTGCCCGACGATGCGCACACACCGGGAGAACTGAAGGTCCGCGGCCCCTGGGTGGTCTCGGCCTACTACGGCCAGGAGCCCGGTGCGGTGCTCGATGCCGATGGCTGGTTCGCCACCGGCGACGTCGCGCTGATCGACCGGGACGGCTACGTGCAGATCACCGACCGCTCGAAGGACGTCATCAAGTCCGGCGGCGAATGGATCTCGTCCATCGACCTGGAGAACCTCGCTGTCGGCCACCCCAAGGTCAAAGAAGCCGCCGTCATCGGCGCGTACCACAGCAAGTGGCAGGAACGCCCGCTGCTGATCGTGGTGCCTGATGACGGCGCGCAGGTCACGGCCGAGGAAATCCTCGGCTTCATGCAGGACCGCGTGGCCCGCTGGTGGATGCCCGATGACGTGGTCTTCGTCGATGAGCTGCCCCACACCGCCACCGGCAAGCTGCAGAAGACCCGGCTGCGTGAACAGTTTCGCGACCACCGGCTGCCCACCGACGTGCCCGGCACCTGAGGCATTCGTCCTCCCCTCGCGAGCCCCGGACGTCGGCGCAGCGGCCAGATTCAAGCGACAGCACCCCCCACACACAACGGAGACAAGCATGCAACATCGATTCCGCCTCGCGGCCTGCGTGGTCGCCCTGCTCGCCTGCGCGGGCGCTTCGGCACAAGGCAACGCCATCAGCGACGACGTGGTGCGCATCGGCGTCATGGCCGACCAGACCGGCCCCTACTCGGGCAATGGCGGCCCCGGCTCCTCGCTGGCCGTGAAGATGGCCGTCGAGGACTTCGGCGGCAAGGTGCTCGGCAAGCCGATCGAGGTGCTGGTGGCCGACGACCAGAACAAGCCCGACGTGGGCCTGAACATCGCGCGCAAATGGCTGGACACCGAGAAGGTGGACACCATCGTCGGCGGCTCGGCCTCCTCCATCGCGCTGGGCGTGTCCTCGCTGCTCAAGGAGCGCAAGAAGCCGTACCTCATTGCCGGCACGGTGAGCGCGGAGCTCACCAACAAGTCGTGCTCGCCGATGAACTTCCAGTTCCTCACCGACACCTATGCGCTGCCCAAGGCGGGCGTGCAGAGCCTGATGAAGCAGGGCGTGAAGAGCTTCTACTTCATCACCGTGGACTACGCCTTCGGCCAGGCCTTCCAGGACGACGCCACCCGGTTCATCCAGGCCGCGGGCGGCAAGGTGGTGGGCTCGGTCAAGCACCCGCTGGGCACCACCGATTTCTCGTCCTACCTGCTGCAGGCGCAGGCCAGCGGCGCGCAGGCCATCGTCATCCTCAACGCGGGCCTGGACCTGTCGAACGCGCTGAAGCAGGCGGCCGAATACAAGCTCACGCGCAACGGCCAGGTGGTGTCGGTGTTCGGCATGACCATCAACAGCGTCGCTGCGATGGGCCTGGACGTGGCCCAGGGCCTGCAGCTCACGGTGCCCTTCTACTGGGACCGCGACGATGCCTCGCGCGAATGGTCCAAGCGCTTCATGGCCCGCAACAAGGGCATGGTGCCGACCTACATCCATGCCGGTGCCTACAGTGCGACCCTGCATTACCTGAATGCCGTCAAGGCCGCAGGCACCGACGACGGCGCCACGGTCGCGGCGAAGATGAAGGCCATGCCGATCAACGATTTCTTCTCGAAGGACGTCAAGATCCGGGAGGACGGCCAGGCACTTCGCCCCGTCTATGCCGTGCAGGTGAAGAAACCGGCCGAATCCAAGGGCGCGAACGACTACTACTCCGTGCGGGCCGAGATCCCGCAGGAGCAGACCTGGCGCCCGCTGGCCGAGAGCAGCTGCGACTTCGTCAAGGCCAAGTGAGCCTCCCTTGCCCGCCACCGCACACATGAAGACCAGAAAGCACCAAGCACCATGGGATTGCGCATCGACATCCTCGTGCCCGGGCGCGACCTGCTCGGCGAATGCCCGCTGTGGGACGTGCGCAGCCAGTCGCTGTACTGGATCGACGGTCGCGCGCAACAGGTGCGCCGCCACACGCCCGCCACCGGCGCGAGCGCGCAATGGCAGGCGCCGCAGCACATCGGCTCCATCGCGCTGTGCGAAAGCGGCCGCCTGCTGCTGGCGCTGGAAGACGACTTCTGGTTGCTCGACCCCGGCAGCGGCTCGCTCGTGCCCGCAGGAGCGGGCATCACGCATGCCGCCGGGCGCATGCGCCTGAACGATGGCCGCACCGACCGCGCAGGCCGCTTCGTCGTGGGCTCGATGACCCTGGGCCGCGCCGAACCCGCGGGCGCGCTGTACCAGTTGGCCCCGGACCTTGCAGTGACCACGCTGGACACCGGCATCATGCTGGCCAACGCCACCTGCTTCAGCCCCGACGGGCGCTGGCTCTACTTCGCGGACAGCCACACGCACCAGATCCGCCGCTACCCCTACGACCGGACCACCGGCACCGCGGGGCCGAGCGAAGTGCTGGTGGACACACGCGCGCTCGACTCGGCGCCCGACGGCGCCACCGTCGATGCCGAAGGCCACCTCTGGGTGGCGCTCGTGCAGGCAGGCCAGCTCGCACGATTCACGCCCGAGGGACGGCTCGATCGCACCATCCAGCTGCCGGTGACCTACGTCACCTGCCCCTGCTTCGGCGGCCCCGATCTCGACGTGATCTACGTCACCTCGATCAGCAACAGCGGCAACCTGCTGCGCAGCGACCATCCGGACGCCGGCGCGGTGTTCGCCATCCACGGCGCCGGCGTGCGCGGGCTCGAAGAGGCCCGCTTCGCCGACGTCCCCCTATCCAACTGAATGAAGGCAGACGACATGACCCAACGTTTCGAAGGCAAGGTGGCGCTCGTCACCGGAGGCGCCCGTGGCATCGGCCGCGCCATCTCGGAGGCCCTGGCGGCCGAAGGCGCCATCGTCGGCGTGCTCGACCGACAGGAAGACCTGGCCCGCGAAGCCGCCGAGGCCATCCAGGCGCAAGGCGGCCGTGCCGTGGCTTTCGGCGGCGACGTGGCACGCCGCGACACCTTCGCTCAGTCCATCCCGGCGCTGAAGCAGCAGTTCGGCAGCTTCGACATCCTGGTCAACAACGCGATCTGGGTGCGCTACGGACCCATCGAAGCCATCACGCCCGAGATGCTCGAGCGCATGGTCGGCACTGGCTTCAACTCGGTCGCCTGGGGCATCCAGGTGGCGGCCGAAGCCATGGGCGAAGGCGGCAGCATCGTCAACATCGCCTCGTCGGCGGCCTACCTGGGCCTGCCCGAAGGCATGCTGTACTGCGGCGTGAAGGCCGGCGTGCTGGGGCTCACGCGTTCGGCGGCAACCGACCTGGGGCCGCGCGGCATCCGCGTGAACGCGATCTGTCCGGGCTCCATCGCAACCGAGGGCGTGAAGATCAACCTGACGCCCGAGCACGTCAAGGTCCGTCTCGCCAAGACGCCGATGAAGCGCCTCGGGGCCGTGGACGACGTCGCCAGGGCGGCCTGCTTCCTCGCCTCGTCCGACAGCAGCTTCATCACCGGCGAGTCGCTGCTGGTGGACGGCGGCGTGACGCACGCCTTCCTCTGAACGCAGGCACCGTCCCCGTCATGGACACCATCCTCGAGGCGCGGCAACTCAGCCGGCAGTTCAGCGGCTTCTTCGCCGTGAAGAACGTCGACCTGCGCGTGCGTCGGCATTCCGTGCATGCGCTGATCGGCCCCAACGGCGCGGGCAAGACCACCTGCTTCAACCTGCTGACCACCTTCCTGCGGCCCTCCGCCGGGCAGGTGGTCTTCAATGGCCGCGACATCTCGCGCAGCAACCCCGCCTCGGTCGCCATGGCCGGCCTGGTGCGCTCCTTCCAGATCTCCGCCGTGTTCGGCCAGATGACGGTGCTGGAGAACGTGCGCGTCGCCTTGCAGAAGAAGGCGGGCGGCAGCTTCGCGTTCTGGCGCAACGCGCGGGTGTTGCGCAGCCTAGACGCGCGCGCCATGGAACTGCTCGAACGCGTGGGGCTCGCGCCTTGGCGCGACACGCAGGCCGGCGAGTTGCCCTACGGCCGCAAGCGCGCGCTGGAGCTGGCGACCACGATCGCGATGGACCCCGAGATGATCCTGCTGGACGAACCGATGGCCGGTCTGGGCCACGAGGACATCGCCCCGGTGGTCGAACTGATCCGCGACGCGGCCAAGGGCCGCACCGTGCTGATGGTCGAGCACAACATGAAGGTCATCGAAGCCCTGTGCGATCGCGTGACCGTGCTGCAGGCCGGCGAGGTCCTGGCCGAAGGCAGCTACGACGAGGTGTCGCGCGACCCACGCGTCATCGAGGCCTACGTGGGGGGCGCGCATGCCTGAGGTCACCGAAACCACGCCCATGCTGCGAGTGGAAGGCCTGCGCGGCTGGTATGGAGAGACGCTGGCGCTGCAGGGCATTGACCTCGAGGTGCACGAGGGCGAGGTGGTCTGCCTGCTCGGACGCAACGGCGCGGGCAAGACCACCACGCTGCGCGCGATCATGGGCCTGCTAGGGCGCCGCGAAGGACGCATCCACGTCGGCACGACATCCTCCATCGGCCTGCAGCCCGAAGCGATTGCACGGCTCGGACTGGCCTACTGCCCGGAGGAGCGCGGCATCTTCGCCAGCCTGACAACCCAGGAAAACCTGATGCTGCCGCCAGTGCTGCGCCCGGGCGGGCTGGGCATCGACGAGATCTACGCGCTCTTTCCCAACCTGCAGCAGCGCCGACACAGCCCCGGCACGCGGCTGTCGGGTGGCGAGCAGCAGATGCTGGCCATCGCGCGCATCCTGCGCACCGGGGCCCGGCTGCTGCTGCTGGACGAACCCACGGAAGGCCTCGCGCCGGTCATCGTCGAGCGAATCGGGCAGACCATCGGCATGCTGCGCGAGCGCGGCTTCACCGTGCTGATGGTGGAGCAGAACTTCCGCTTTGCCTCCACGCTGGCCGACCGCTTCTACGTGATCGAGGAAGGCCAGGTCGTGGCGCATTTCCATCGCGACGAACTCGGCGCGCAGCGCGGCCACGTCGAGTCCCTGCTGGGACTCTGAGCACGGCCGCCATCCCTCAGACGAACACGGACACACATCACGATGGACGGACTATTCGGAATCCCCCTGGCGGCACTGATCGGGCAACTGATGGTGGGCCTCATCAACGGCGCCTTCTACGCGCTCATGAGCCTCGGGCTGTCGATCATCTTCGGGCTGCTGCGGGTGGTGAACTTCGCGCATGGCGCGCAGTACATGCTCGGCGCCTTCGTCACCTGGGGCCTGCTGGAATACCTCGGCATCGGCTACTGGGGCGCGATCGTCATCGCGCCGCTGGTGGTGGCCGCCTTCGGCCTGCTGTTCGAGCGCTGGATGCTCAGGCGGCTGTACGCGCTCGACCATGTCTACGCGCTGCTCCTGACCTTCGGCGTCGCCCTGCTCATGGAGGGCGCGTTCCGCCTGCAGTTCGGCGTGAGCGGCCAGCCCTACCCCAACCCGCTGTCGGGCGGCTTGGACGTGGGCGTCACCTTCCTGCCGCTGTACCGCGTGTGGGTCATCGTGGCCGCGCTGGCGGTGTGCCTGGGCACCTGGTACTTCGTCGAGAAGACGCAGCTCGGCGCCTACCTGCGCGCCGCCAACGAGAACGCGCCGCTGGTGCGCACCTTCGGCATCAACGTGCCGCGCATGCTGATGCTGACCTACGGCCTGGGCGTGGGCCTGGCCGGGCTCAGCGGCGTGATGGCCGCGCCCATCTACCAGGTGAGCCCGCTGATGGGGTCGAACCTCATCATCGTGGTGTTCGCAGTGGTGGTGATCGGCGGCATGGGCTCGATCCTCGGTTCGATCGTCACCGGCTTCGGCCTCGGCGCCATCGAGGGCCTGACGAAGATCTTTTATCCGGACGGTGCCGGCGTCGTCATCTTCGTGGTGATGATCCTGGTCCTCGCCGTCCGTCCCCACGGCCTGTTCGGCCGCGCCCACTGAGGAACCCGACATGGACGCACTTTCGCGCCGCACGAACATCCCACTGCTGGCCGCCGCCGTGGCGCTGCTCGCGCTCGCTCCCCTGGCGGTCTATCCGATGTTCCTCATGAAGCTGATGTGCTTCGCGCTGCTGGCCGCCTCGGTGAACCTGCTGGTCGGCTACGTGGGGCTGCTGTCCTTCGGGCACGCGATGTTCTACGGCGCGGCGGGCTACATCACGGCACATGCGGTCAAGGTCTGGGGCTGGGACGGCGCGGCCGGCATCCTCGCGGGCATCGCGACAGCCTCGCTGCTGGGCCTGTTCACCGGCCTGCTGGCGATCCGCCGCCAGGGCATCTACTTTTCCATGATCACGCTGGCCTTCGCGCAGCTGGTGTACTTCATCGCGCTTCGCATGCCCTTCACGGGCGGGGAAGACGGCATCCAGGAGATTCCTCGGCCCATGGTGCTGGGGCTGTTCTCGCTGCACGAAACCATGACGCTCTACTACTTCGTCGCCGCGCTGATCGTCTTCGGCTTCTGGCTGATCCACCGCGTGGTGCATTCGCCGTTCGGTCAGGTGCTGCGCGCGATCCGCGACAACGAGCCCCGCGCCCAATCGCTGGGCTACCGCGTCAACCGCTACAAGCTGCTGGCCTTCGTGCTGTCGGCCGCGCTGGCGGGCATGGCCGGCTCGCTCAAGGTGCTGGTGTTCCAGCTGGCCTCGCTCACCGACGTGCACTGGGCCACTTCCGGCGAGGCGCTGCTGATCTGCATCGTCGGCGGCATGCATACGTTGCTGGGCCCGGTCGTCGGCGCCATCGTCATCGTGTCGATGGAGAACTACCTCGCATCGTTCGCCGAATGGGTGCTGATCATCCAGGGCGTCGTCTTCGTGCTGGTCGTCATGATGTTCCGCAAGGGCATCGTCGGCCAGATCCATTCGCATCTCGCCACCCGCCGACAGCGTCGCGCGGCCACGGCACCCTGACCGAGGCACCGCCAATGGCACATGACCTTCCCCCGACTTGGCCCGCCACGCCCGGGCTGCTCTCCGGCCGCCTGGCCTTGGTCACCGGCGCCGCCAGCGGCATCGGCCGCGCCATCGCGATGGCCTTCGCCCAGGCGGGCGCGCGCGTCGTGGTCACGGACCTGCGCAGCGAGCGCTGCGCCGAGACACTCGAGGCGGTGCGGGCCGCGGGCACGGAGGGCTGGGCCTATGCGCTGGACGTGTCCGATGCCCAGGCCTGCCTCGCGCTGGCGGAAGCGGTGAAGGACACCGCTGGCGACATCGACACGCTGGTCAACAACGCGGGCGTGATCATCCGCGAAGGCATCGACAGCCCGCGCGCGCAGGAGAACCTGCACCGCACCATGGACGTGAACCTGTTCGGCGTCTTCAACACCGTGCACGCATGGCTGCCAGCATTGAGGCGCACGCGCGGCTGCATCATCAACGTGGCGTCGGGCGCCGCGTTCATCGCGCAAGGCGGCGCGCTGGGCTACTCGGCCTCCAAGGCCGCGGTGAAGATGCTCACGCAGACACTGGCGCTCGACCTCGCGCCGGACGGCATCCGCGTCAACGCGCTGGCACCGGGCGTGATCGAGACCCCCATGACCGAGGCGACGCGCGCCGACCCCGCGCGCCTGGGCCGCTTCATGCAACGCATTCCAGCCGGCCGCCTGGGCCAGCCCCACGAACTCGCGGGCCCCGCGGTGTTCCTTGCCTCCGGGCTTGCGAGCTTCGTCAACGGCACGACCCTGCCTGTGGACGGCGGCACGCTGGCGGTGTAGGTTTTCCGACCCGCGTCTCGCGGGTCAGGGCTGAACGAGGCCCTGGAAGGCGATGCCGCCACCGCCCTCCATGGCAACACGCCGGGCTCAAGCCGCGAGCGCCTCCTGCGCGTGATCGAAGACGAAGTCGCGGTAGCCGCCCTGCGTCGCCGCGGCGCAGTACTCCCTGTACTTGTGGAACCCGCCCGTGAAGAGCGTGAGCCCCTGCGGCTTGTCCTTCACGTTGGCGCCGACATACCAAGTCTTGGCCTTGAGCAGCAGCGAGCGCTGCGAAAGCGCGAAGACGATGTCCATCCAGGCCTGCTCGGCCTGCGGCGTCGGCTCGATGGTCGACAGCCCGTTCCGGTCCATGTGCGTCATCGCCGCCGCGATCCAGTCGACGTCGTGCTCGCTGATGCGGATGATGTTGGCGAGCGCGGCCGGTCCGTTCGGCCCGGTGGTCATGAAGAGATTGGGAAAGCCTTCCATCATCAGGCCCAGGTGCGAGCGCGCACCGTCCTTCCACTTGTCGCTCATCGTGCGTCCGTCGCGCCCAATGATGTCGAAGGCCAGCAGTGCGCCCGTGAGGCCGTCGTAGCCGGTGGCGAAGATGAGTGCGTCCAGCTCGACCTCGCCCGAGCGTGTTCTCACGCCGCGCTCAGTGATTTCCTCGATGGGATCCGAGAGGCAATCCTTCAGGTGCACGTTCGGCCGGTTGAAGGTCTCGTAGTAGCTGCTGTCCAGGCAAGGGCGCCTCGCGAAGATGGGGTAGCCGCGCGGCTTCAGTTTTTCGGCCGTCTCGGGATCTTTCACGATCTCATCGATCTTGCCGCGCACGAACTCGGCCACGTGCTCGTTGGCCTCCGGGTTGGTCAGCAGGTCGGAGAAGGTGCCGAGCATGGCCAGGCCACCGTTCTTCCACGCATCCTCCAGCAGCTGCCGGCGCTGTTTCGGCGTCACGCTGAAGAACGCGCGCGTGGATTGCGGGCGCACGCCACCCACCGCGCTGTTGCGCGCAGACTCGCGGATGCCGGCGTAGTTGCGCTTGACCTCGGCCACGTAGTCCGGCTCGAGCGCCTCGTTGCGCATCGGCATGGTGAAGCTCGGCGTGCGCTGGAACACGAAGAGCTCGCCGGCCTCCTTGCCCACCTCCTGGACGATCTGGATGCCGGTCGATCCCGTACCGATGACCCCCACGCGCCGGCCTGTGAAGTCGACAGGCTTGTGTGGCCATTTGGCCGCGCGCAGCAACTGCCCCTGGAAGCGCTCGACACCCGGAATTTCAGGATCCTTCGGGATCGACAGCGGACCGGTCGCCATGATGCAGTAGGTGGCCTCGTACCTTTCACCCTTGTCGGTCGTCACGCTCCAAAGCTTGCGCACCTCGTCCCATACCGCGCGGGTCACGCGCGTGTTGAACTGGATCTGCCGACGCAAGTCGAGCCGGTCGGCCACGAAGTTGATGTACCGCAGCAGCTCGGGCTGGGCCGCGAACTGCTCCGACCAGGTCCATTCCTGCTCGATCTCCGGCGAGAAGGAAAAGCTGTAGTCGATGCTCGGCAGATCGACGCGCGCGCCCGGATAGCGGTTCCAGTACCAGACGCCACCGACATCGGCGCCCGCTTCGAAGCCCTGGACCCTGAGGCCCATTTCACGAAAACGGTAGATCGCGTACATACCCCCGAAACCGGCGCCGACGACGACCACGTCGAGCCTCCTGGTGCCCGGCTGCGGGCGCGATGCGGGGGTGGATGGATGCAGGGTGCGGGCCTCGGCTGTCATGTCTGTCTCCTGTTTGTTCCGCCCTCGACGGACGGCGATGCACTCAGGAGAAATGATGCCCAGCGCTTTTCAGGCCATCAAGAAAATCACATCGGCGCTCGAAAACATCACATCCATGATTTTCTGAGGAAGGTCAAGAAGCCCCTCTCTATGCCTGCGCGCCTTCGTCCAGCTGCTGTACCAGCCTTCGCATCAGGGCCGTGTAGCGCGCACGGTTCGGCCGCATGCGCTCGATGGTGCCGCCCATGCCCAGCACCGCGATGCGCCCCTGTACCCGGCACGGCAACACCACCCCGATGGTGGCACCGCCAAGCAGCGGCATGTTCTCCATGTAGAGCGACTTGCGCTCGCGCGCATCGGCCACCTGCGGCGCGATGACATCCAGCGCCACGCGGTCCTCCTTACGCGATGCCGCGATGTTGGCGCGGCGCACGAGGTTCTCGATCTCCGCATCGGAGCGATCGGTCAGCAGGAGCCATCCCGCTGCCGAGAGAGTCAGGGGCCGCATGCTTCCCTCGTCCGTGTGAAAGCGCAGCTGATGCGTCGACTGGATCACTCGGATGTACTGGAGGTAGATGTCGTTGAGCATGCAGATCGACACGGTCTCGCCCGTGACGCTGTGAAGGTCGCGCATCACCTCGACGATGCGGCCCTGCCCGAACAGCGCCTGCGTGACCCAGTCGCCCAGCGACGCTACGCGCGGCGTGGGGAAATAGACGCGGTCGGCGCGGTTGTAGTTGAGGTAGCCCAGTGTGATGAGGTTCTTCAGCAGCACTGTGGTGCTGGACTGCGGATACCCCAAGGCCTCGCTGATCTGCTTGAGGGCCAATGGCTTGCGCACCTGCGCGAAATATTCCAGCACCTGCAACACGCGTGTGGCCGATTTGACTGTGCCTGCGGGCATCGATCTCCTTCCGGAATCACACATGTGATAGTAGTGACCGCATCGGCCCTTTCTCTAGCGGGTGAACCATGAGGCGAGCATCATGGGACGAGCCCCACCAACCTACTTTCGAAGGTTCACCCATGAAGAAAGCGTCCGGCGTCTTGCACAAGCCGTCGCGCCCCTGCGCGACCGAGACCCCCTGCATGGAGGTACGCGGATGCGCTGCCTCGTGACAGGCGCCGCACGCGGCATCGGGCGGGCCATCGCACAGCGGCTCGCGCACGACGCTGTGGCGCATGGTGGCGCGCAGCTCGCGCTGATCGACCAGCACCACGGCGAACTCGACATGCTGGCCGACGAACTGCACACGCTCGGCAGCCGGGCGCTGGTCTTGACCGGTGACCTCTGCGATCCGGCGCTGACGCCGCGCCTCGTGGTGGCTGCGCTCGAAGCGTTCGGGGGACTGGATGCCGTGGTCAGCAACGCAGGCTTCGCCATTCCCGGCGAACTCGCAACGTACGAGCTGGCGTCGTGGGACCGCGTCTTCGCAGTCAACGTGCGCGCACCCTGGCTGCTGGCGAAAGCCGCGCACGCGGCATTGAAGGACTCGCGGGGCGCGTTCCTTCTGACTGCGTCCATCTCCGGCACGCACGCCACTTCGCCGCTGGGGGCGTACAGCCCGAGCAAGGCCGCGGCGCTGATGCTGGTCAAGCAGTTGGCCAACGAGTGGGGAACGGATGGCATCCGTGTCAACGCGATCTCGCCCGGCCTCACGCTCACACCCGGCACTGCCGCCGCGCATGCCAGCCCCGCCGCGCGGCGGCAGCGCGAGCAACGCGTGCCGCTGCGACGACTCGCCGAAGCGCAGGACATGGCCGGCGCGGCAGCCTTCCTGCTCGGCCGCGATGCGGCGTACATCACGGGTGCCGAGTTGGTGATCGACGGCGGCCTGGGCAACACGCTCATGGGTTCGCTGCAGATGTCGGGCTGGCAAGCCGCCGGTGCGCGCTAGAACGCCACGCGCACGCCGACGTGGGTGGCGCGGCTGTTGCCGCTGCTGCCGAGGCCCGCCTGGGTGGTGGCACCGGTCACCGCGTATGCCGCACCGTTGCGGTTGCGCACGCGCCCGTAGTCGGCGTAGAGGCTGGTGCGCTTGGACAACGCGTAGATATAGGCGATGCCGAACTGCGTCGCGTCGCGATTCAGCGGCCCCCTGTCATCGACCCGCACCACCTGTGCGAGCACCGTGCTCGCCCCGAAGGGAACGGCAATGCCGATGGAGCCGCTGCGGTCGTTCTGCCCACTGTAGTAGCCCACCAATGGAAAACCCGCGAACATGAGGTTGTTGTCCGCTGCAGCCTGGGTCGCCGGCGTCGTGGCCATGCCAGGATTGCGGAAGGTTGCGTACGAACCGAAGAGCTTGGCCACGCCGAAGTCGTAGGCAGCCGCGGAGTGGAACCAGCGCAAGGTGCTGGCGTCCGCCAACTGCTTGTAGGTGGAATAGCCGATGGCAGCGCTCAGGCCGCGGCTCGCGTAGAACACCGACACGGCCGTGCTCGCGCCGGCCTTGAAGCGTCCCGTGCCGTTGCTTGTGACCGTGGTTTCTCCAGGCGAATACGACATCTTGGCGAGGAAGCCGCCGAAGCTCGGCGTCTGGTACCAGATGGTGTTGTTGACGCGCCCCGGCGCGGGCTGGATGCCCTGCAGGTTGCCACCACCACCGAGTCCGAAGGCGTCGCCGACCGCCTGCACCTCCGAACCGATCGCCACCACGGTGCGCCCCAGGCGGATTTCCCCAAGCGGCCCCGAAAGACCGACGACCGAGCCCCGGCCGAAAGACTTGGCACCCGCGCCCTGGTTCTGTCCCAGGGTCCCGGCGTCGGAGTTGAAGCCCATCTCCAGCAGGAAATTGGCGCGCAGGCCTGCGCCGAGATCCTCGCTGCCCTTGAAGCCAAGGCGCGAACCGTTCATGTGTCCGCTGTCCATGCGCCGCACCCGCCCTCCGGCATTGCTGGCGAAGGCCAGGCTGGTGTCCACCAGACCGTACAGCGTCAGGCTCGACGGCGACGAGGCCATGCCGCCGGCCGGTTGCACGATCTGCCTCAATTCCTCCTTCTGTGCCTGCTGGGCATGGACCGGCGAAGCGCCGCAGAACCCTGCCGCGACCAACGCTGCGGCCCACGGCACGGGATGCTGAGCGCGGTCGCGCGCGCTCGACGATTTCAGGAAGCTCAAGATTTGTCTCCTCGTATGCGTATGGCATTTCTGATTGCAGGCCCGCACGGCCTCGGGCCTGGCCGCCGTTCGCGCATGGCTGCCGGCTGGCATGCACGAAGCCGCCCTGCGGCACTGCCGGGGGCGGATGGGAGGAGACAGGAAGGAAGGTCTGAAGGCTTCGCCAGGAAGATGCCTGGCGCGGCCTCTTCAGCGGGAAAGCGATGCCGTCAACGCGTACCAGGGGTCGTCGGGGAAACGGCCGCCGTTGGGCTGGCGTACGCCGAAGCGTTCGGCCTCGCTGCCGATGGGTACGGGCGATTCACGGATCCAGTCATAGACCACCGTACGCGCGGCCACCCGCCATTCGCCCGCGCCGCGCCGCTCGAAGCGGTCGACATAGCGGCCGATGAGGAAGGTCGCGCGCTCCTGGCCCAACGCGTCGATATCGGTCTGGAACGCCTGGAAGTAGCTCTCCACCGCCGCTTCGGTACCGCGCAACTCGATCGAGATGTTGCCCAGCGTGTGGATCACCCGGCCACTCTCCCTGATCTTGACCAGAGCCCAGTCGATGAAACCGTTCGCGCTCCCGCTGTAGGGACCGTGCCGATCGGTGGCATCGGGCCAGTACGTCGAGCGCAGCGCCGCCTCGTCGCAGCGGTCGATGCCGCGGCAGTAGCGATAAAGGCAGGCGCGGATCGCCTCTTGGGCGCTCAGCGCTTCAACCCGGGCCTCCAGGACGAGAAGACGCTCTTCAGTGGTCTGCATGCGCTTGCTCCTTGGCATCCGTGGCTCGCAACACGATCACGGCGTCGAGGCAGGCTGCGCCATCGACGCGCACGACGAACGGATTGATGTCGACGCTTTCCAGCTCGTTCGCATGCGCGATGCCGAAATCGGACAGGCGACACATCGCATCGATCAGCGCGGCCTCGTCATAACGCGGACCGCCGCGCCAACCGCGCAACAGTTGCGTGGAACGCACGCGATCAACGAGGGCAGCGGCGCGGGCCGGCACGAGTGGCGCGGAGGCAAAGGCCACGTCCTTGAAGAGCTCGACAGCCGTGCCGCCGCAGCCGTACATCACCATCGGCCCGAAGGTCGGGTCCCGATGGATGCCCAGGATGACCTCGACCCCACCCTGCAGCATCGGCGCGATCAGCACGCCCTCGAGCCGGGCATCGGGCCGCGCGGTGGCCGCGCGCGCCATCAGTTCCTCGTGCGCGGCCTCCACGGCCGCCGCGTCCTGCAGGCGCAGCATGACGCCGCCGACCTCGGTCTTGTGGGGGATATCGGGCGAAACGATCTTCGCGACCACCGGGAAGCCCAGGGCACGTGCGGCCGCCACCGCTTCGTCCTTGCTGCGGCACAGGCGCTCGGGCAGCACGGGCAGGCCGGCCAGTGCCAATACGCGCTTGGCGCCGTCCTCCGTCGACACGTCGCTGCGCAGCGCCGCTGCGGCCTGGCGCTGCACCGGCCGATAGAGCATTTCGCGGCGCGCGCGCAGATGGGCCAGCGCGGCTACCGCGCGCACCGCGCGCGAAGGATCCTCGAACACCGGGATGCCATGCTGTTCCAGCGCCTGGTTGACCTCGGGCCTGGACAGCATCACGAGCACCATGAGCCGATCCGGATGCCGCTGGCGTTGCGCGATCAACTCCGCCTGCGTCGAGGCGAAGCGTTCAGGCGAGAGTCCCACGTGGGCGAGGTAGGCGAACACGGTGCCGTAGGCCGTGTGATCCAGCATCACGCCCACGGTGCGCGAGACACCGCTCGGGACCGCAGTCACCTGCGCCGTCATGTCCAGCGGATTGCTCGCCACCGCGAAGGGCAGCAGCTCGAGGGCGGCACGGCGCGCAGCCGCAGGCAGGGGCGGCAGGGACATGTCCCGGGCGCCACCATCGTCCGCCATCAGCACGCCGATGCCGCCGGAGCCCGTGACAATGCCCATCTCGGCGTTGTGCGGCAGCGCGTTCGACACCGAGAACGCATAGGCGATGTCGAGCATTTCTTCCAGCGATTCGGGCCGCCACGCGCCGCATTCGGCGAAGACCGCGTCGTAGACCGTGTCGTTGCCGGCCAGCGACCCGGTGTGGGTCGAGGCCGCAGCGGCGCCCACTTCCGTGCGGCCCACCTTCATGATGAGCACGGGCTTGCCGGCGCCCGCCGCCTTCAGCAGCGCGCGCCGCAGACGCTCGCCGTCGCGGCACGACTCGAGCGCGGCGCAGATGATGCGCGTGTCGGCATCGTCGGCGAGGTAGTCGATGCACTCCGCCACATCGACATCGCCTTCGTTGCCGGTCGCGATGATCTTGCTGAAGCCCAGCCCGCGCAGCGAGGCCATGCCGTAGGCGGCCGAACCGAAGGCCCCGCTTTGCGTGGCCAGCGCGATCGGCCCGGCCTTGGGCTTCAGGCCGTTGAGCGCCGTGGAGAAAGTCGAGAAGAAACGCGTCGGCACATTGAGCAGGCCCAGCGAGTTGGGCCCCACCATGCGCACGCCGGCCTCGCGGCACATCTGCACGAGACGGTCCTGCAGCGCGCGCCCGGCGGCATCGATCTCGGCGAAGCCAGCCGTCAGGACCTGGATCGCCTTCACGCCCTTGCGGATGCTGTCGCGCACCGCGGCTTCGACGCCGGGAACCGGCACGGCGATGACGGCCTGGTCGACCGGGTGCGGGATGTCCAGCACGCTGGCGAAGGCCGGCAGGCCCTGGATCGTGTCGCCGCTCTTGTTGACCGGATAGAGCGGCGCCTCAAAGCCGCCTTCGAGCATGAAGCGCAGCGGCCGCCCGCCGATACGCTCTGGATCGGAGGAGGCGCCGATCAGCGCCACGGACGAAGGATTGAAAAGTGAATCGAGCAAGTGCACGCCGGCCTCCTCAATGCAGCACGGCATCGGCGGCGAGCCGGTCGAGCTGGCTGAAGCGGTCGCCCCACCGCAGGGTACAGGCCAGTGCATGCATGGCCAGGCGCGCGGCGGGCAACTCGCGCGACATGCCGATGCCCCCGTGCAGTTGGATCGCGGTCTCCGCGACCTGCCGGCCGGTGACGGCCAGGTACAGCTTCACGAGCGACAGTTCGCGGCGCAGCTCGCGCTGCGGCAGCGCCGGGGCAACATCGTCGAGCACGCACACCTGCTGGCGCACCATGCCGCGCACGTTCTCGTAGGCCACATACATCTCGACCACCTTGTGACGCAGGGCCTGGAAGGTGGCGAGCGCAACGCCGAACTGCTCGCGCGTGCTCAGGTACTCGATGGTCTGCTCGATCATCGCGCCGATGGCGCCGACCATCTGCGCGCAGGACAGCAGTGCCCCGAGTGCGTTGGCATGGTCCACCAGCGGTGCGACCGGGTCGCCGTGCAGCAGCACGGCGGATTCGGGCAGCGCGAGCCCCGTCAGGTCCACATCGGTGATGTGGCTTGCATCGATGCCCGTGTAGCTGCGCGCCGCGCCCGTCAGCGCGGCGCGCGGCAGCAGCACGAGGGCCTTCTTTCCGTCGAGTTCGACCAGTGCCAGCAGGTGCGTCACGGGCTCGGTGAGGTCGGCGCCGTGCAGGCAGCCGTCAAGCACCACGCGCGCGCCCTGCAGGCGCCCCTTCGGGGCGGGTTCGCCGAGCGCGAGCACCGGGCAGACGGAAGCCTCGCCGCTGGCGATGTCGCCGAGCAGCGCCTGGGCGGCGGGGTTGCCTGCAATGCCCGACAGCAGGGCGGGCACCACGGCGCATCGCTCGACCAGCGGTGCGACGAGCGCGTGGCGGCCCGCTGCCTCGGCCATCGCCGCGATGTCGCCCAGCGTGGCGCCCGCGCCACCGCTGGACTCTGCCACCAGCACGGCCTGCCAGCCCAGGTTCAGGAATTGACGCCAGGTCGCGCCCGATGCGTCCGCATCGGCGCCAGCGGGCGCCGCAGAGGCAACGCGCAGCGTGGTGTCGTAGAGGTCGCCGGGGAACATCGGCTCTGCATGGAATGGCATGAATTCAGGCTCCGAAAAGGTCGCGCGCGATGACGTTCTTCTGAACTTCGCTGGTGCCGCCCGCGATGGTGCGCGAGCGGTAGAAAAGATAGGTGTGCACGAGCTCGCGCTGCAGGTCGACGCCCTGCTGCGTGTCGACGCCGCTGGACGCTACCAGCCGCGCCGTGTGGGCCGGGCCCGCGATGTCGAGCGCAATGCCGATGATCTGCTGCGACAACTCGGAACAGAAGAGCTTGAGCGCCGAGGACTTCGACGCGGCCAGCGTGCCCTGCATTTCCTCCTGGATGGCGCTGAGCAGCATCTCGCGCGCGCCCTTCACGCCAGCCTGGGCCAGGTAGAGGCGCTCCAGCAGCACGTGGAAGCTGGGCGAAGCCGCACTGGCGCGGCGCCTGGCCATGAGCAACTCCCCGACCTGCTCGGCGAGTCGGGCCAGGCGCGGCACGGTCGCGGGCGAGAGGCGCTCGCGGTCGAGCAGGAACTTGGCGCACTTCCAGCCTTCGCCCTCGGCGCCGACCAGGTTCTCACGCGGCACGCGCACCTCGTTGAGGAACACCTCGTTGACGTGGTGCCAGTGGTCGATGGTGGGAATCGGGCGCACCTCGATGCCGGGCGTGTTCATTGGCACCAGCAGCAGCGAGATGCCCGCCTGCTTGCGGCCTTCGTTCGAAGTACGCACCAGCGTGTACATCATGTCCGCCTCTTGCGCATGCGAGGTCCAGATCTTCTGGCCGTTGAGCACGTAGTGATCGCCGTCCAAGCGCGCGGAGGTCTTGAGCGAGGCCAGGTCGGAGCCGGCGCCGGGCTCGGAATAGCCTTGGCACCACCACTCGCTACCGTCGAGGATGCGTGGCAGGAAGCGCGCCTTCTGCGCCTCGGTGCCGAAATGCAGGATCACCGGGCCGATGTGGCCCAGGCCATGGTGGTACTGCGGCGGACAGTCGGCCTGGGCCGTGATCTCCTCGAAGAGGTAGCGCTGCTGCAGGTCCCAGCCGGTGCCGCCGTGCTCCACCGGCCAATTGGGGGCGGCCCAGCCGCGTGCGAACAGTTTTTCCTGCCAGATGCGGTACTCGTTGCGCGTGATCTTGCGATTGCTGCGCACGAACTGCTTGAGTTCTTCCGGGCACTGCTCGGTGGCGAACTGGCGCAGCTCCTCGCGGAACGCGGCGTAGGGGTCGGTCGATGTGGGGCTGGTCATGTGTCGGGGAGGTCTCAATGAAAACTGCGGCCGCCGTCGACGGCCAGGGCGATGCCCGTGACGAAGGACGACTCGCGGGAACTCAGGTAGAGCGCCGCATGCGCGATCTCCAGCGGCTGGCCGATGCGTTGCAGCGCGTAGCGCGGGGCGACCTCGTCGCGCAGCACCTCGGCGCTGTAGCCGCCGCGCACCATGGGCGTGTCGACGGCACCGGGGCAGATCGTGTTGACGCGGATGGGAGCCCATTCGAGCGCCAGCGTCTTGGTCAGCGAGATGACCCCAGCCTTCGACGCGGCATAGGCCCCACGGCGCTTGAAGGGCTGCAGCCCCTGGCCCGAAGAGAGGTTCACGATCGTGGCGTTGGCGCAGCGCCGCAGGTGCGGCTCGCAGGCCTGGCAGACCAGGAAGGTGCCAGTGAGGTTGATGTCGATCACCTCTCGCCATGCGCGAGGCGCCAGGTCGGCCAGCAAGTCGGTGTTGGCGACACCCGCGGCGTTGACGACACCGTCAATCCCGCCGAAGCGGGCAACGCTCTCGGCCACGCCGCGTGCCACCGACGCCTCGTCGCGGATGTCCATGGACAAGGAAATAGTGTCGCCCGGCGGCAAGGAGGCAAGCGGCTGGCAGTCGGCCAGCGCCACGCATTCGGACGCGAAGAGTTCGGCCACCGCGGCACCGATGCCGGAGGCCGCGCCCGTCACAAGAATGCGCCGTCCCTGCAGGCGTGGCGCGCGCAGGTCGAGCGGTCGGCCAGGATCGGCTTGGAAGATGGTCATCGCTTCGTTCTCAATCAAGCTGGATGCGACGCTCGCGGATCACCGGTGCCCAGCGCTCGTGCTCCGCGCGCAGATAGGCCGCGAACTCGGGTTGTGTCATGAGCCTGGGTTCCACGCCCGCGCGCTCGATGGCCTCGCGCACCTCAGGGGTCTCCAGTACCGCACGCAGATCGGCATAGATGCGCTGCTGCAGCTCGGCCGGCGTCTTGCTTGGCAGGAAGAAGCCGAACCAGCCGCCCGCGGCAAAGTTCGAAAGCTGCGGCACGCCCGAGCGCGCGATGGGCACCATCCCCTGCAGGCGTGCCACGGGCGCTTCACTGGCCACGCCAAGCGCCTTGAGCCGTCCGGCGCGCACATAGGACATCGAGGCGGAGGAATCGAACATGGCCTGCACCTGGCCACCGAGCAGGTCGTTCAGCGCGGGTCCGTTGCCCCGGTAGGGCGCGTGCACAATTTCGATGCCCGTGAGCGACGCCAGCAGCTCCGCAGCGATGTGAGGGCTCGAGCCGTTGCCCGAGGAAGCGAACACCACCTCCTTCGGATGGGCTTTCGCGTAGGCTATCAGCTGGGGCACCGTGTCTACGGGCAGCTTGGCTGACACGAACAGCACGCTGGGCGCATCGGCCACGATGGTGACGGGCACCAGCGCGGCGGGGTCGTACGGCAAGTTCTTCATCAGCAGCGGATTGCCGATGTAGCCGAACGCGGTGAGCAGCAGCGTGTAGCCATCGCCGGGTGCGCGGGCCGCCGCGGCGGTGCCGATCGAGGTCCCTCCCCCGTTGCGGTTGTCGACCACCACCGGCTGCGCCCAGCGGGCAGACAGCGCCGGCGCGATGAGGCGCGCCAGGTTGTCGGTCAGACCACCGGCCGCGTACGGGACGATCAGTTGCACCGGCTTGTCGGGAAACGCCAGGGCCAGCGTCGGCAGTGCGGCGACGATGCCGCAGCACACCGAAAGAAGGATTGATCGAAGGACTCGCATCGCTGAATCTCCAATTCAGTTTACCTAACGGCCGGTAAGTTAATGCGCGGGTTTACCCTTCCAGAGGTGCAGCGCATGTTCGCGCCGCAGGTTCAAGGAAGGTCAGGCGCGCGGTTTCGCGCGCAGGCCGCCGAAGGCCATGTCGAGGTATTGCTCGATCACCTCGCGCGTGCTCAGGCGTCCCTTGGGCGAATGCCAGCGGCAGATGTGATTGAGCATCGACAGCAGCATGCGCCCGGCGATGGCGGGATCGACCTTGCGGACTTCCCCCTTCGCAATGGCTTCGGCGATGCAGTCGCGCAGGAGGTGCTCATACTCGTCGCGCAGGTAGACAGCGCCAGCACGCGGATCACCCTCGCTGCCCGACCAGAAGGCGTTGGAACCCGCGATCCAGGAATCGCGGCTGCGATCCAGGAAGTCGGCCGATGCCTCCATGAACAGGCGCACCTTGTCCAGTGGACCCTTGCCGCGGGACATCGCCTCGCGCACCGAATCCACCAGCGCCTGCATCGACTCCAGCACGATGCGCTCGTACAGCGCCTCCTTGTTGGGGAAGTGGTAGTACAGCGCGGCCTTGGTGATCTTGGCTTCGTCGGCGATGTCGCGCAACGATGTGCCCTCATAGCCCTTCTTGGCGAAGAGCCGGCACGCGATCTCGGTCAATTGCTCCTGGCGCACATCGGACTTGCGCCTGGAGCCCCGTTCCGGATCTGCCGCTTCGGCGGCGTTGGACAGGGTGGCCATGGGCGAAGGTCCTCTTGAAGTTCTTGGCTGGGAGCCGGCGGCGGTGGCGCGTAGTTGGGCCCCTGCGCGCGACCCACGGCTGATCAAAAAATAATAGCACGCACCGTGTTGGCGCCAGGCCTGCAGCGACTGCCGTCAGCGCCCCGTGTAGACAGGTGCGCGCTTCTCGAGGAATGCGCGCTGCGCTTCCTTGGCATCGTCCGTCTTGGACAGCGCCACCGTGTTCCCCTGCTCGTAACGATAGGCATCGCGTGACGGCATTACCTGCGTCATGCGAGCGGCCTCCTTGGCCAGGCGCAGCGCGATCGGGCTCTTGGAGGCGATCTCGGCAGCGATCTCCATCGCGTACGGCATGAGCTGGTCGGCGGGCAGGCAGGCCTCCACCAAGCCGAGCCGGTACAGCTCCTGGCCGGTGACCTTCATGCCCGTGTAGAACATGCGCCGTGCACGCGAGCGGCCGAACACTTCTTGCAGGAAGGTCACGCCACCGGCCAGGCCGACGTTGATCTCGGGCATGGAGACGAAGCAATCCTCGGAGGCCACCCAGATGTCGGACGCCATCACCAGACCGAAGCCCGCACCCATTGCCGGGCCGTTGATGGCGGCGATGACGGGCTTGGCGCATTCCACCACCGCGTAGTACGACTCACGCACCAGACGGTTGTGGCGGCCGTAGGCGCCCGGCGTCGCTCCCAGGTTGGGGCGCTCCCGGATGTCAGCACCGGCGGAGAAGGTCTTGCCGCTGCCGGTGAGAACGACCACCGAGACGTCCTCACGATCGGAAAGCTCGTCGAACACCTGGGTCAGTTCGCTGCGCAACTCGGCGTTCTGGGCGTTGACCGGCGGGCGGTTGAGCGTGACGAGCGCGATGCGCTCGCTCACGGTGAGCTGGATGGTTTTCAGTTCCATGGTTGCCTCGTGTGTGAATAAATTACCTGTCGCACGGTAAGTAATGGTGCGTGAAAGCTGAGGCGTTGGCAATGGTTGCCGCCCACACATCTGTCCCCATGGGGACTGTGGCGGTGCAGCCTTCGCCACGATCGCGCCGTCGAGAGCACCACGTCCCGCGCTCGCTGCCGCGGGTGATCGCATTGAATCAACGCCACGACACGGAAATGGCCCACCAACGCGGCCTCACGCAGGTCCAGTGGGACACGCTGAAGAACTTCTAGGCGTCGGCAGCGCCGCCGAGCGACAGGCCCGTCGGCGCTGTGACGCTCGCCGCCCACCCCGCAGCGCATGCCGCATGCCCCATGGCCCGTCTGCATCTGGCACCTTCGGGCCTGGATGCGCGCGGCCATGCGGGCCTGCCTCGCATAGGCGCTCCATCGCCGGTCGGCGCGGAAATTCAGATTCTGCTCACTGGGCCCCAAAGGATGCCGCGCAGGGCCGCCAGTCCCGGCAGGCGCACGCAGCCCAGTTCGGGAAGGCCCATCCCGAGACCGCACAGGCCGAACGCGATGTCGGGGTCCCCAGGGGTCGATCGGCGCCGAGCAGCCGGGTGGCGCCCGCATCGGGCGCGAACAGCTTGACAACGGGCCTCGGCACCGTTGCCGGCACGCCGCAGCGCAGCCGTCAGTTTCGAGAGACGGCCCTGAGGCCGCCAGCGCGCCGCGATGAGAGAGGCGCGTGCAGACGTTGACGGCGAGAACGGTGTGCCACGATCAAGGCGCCGACAAGCCACACACCGTCACTGCGGCCTTGTTTCTTTTCTCCTTCTTCGGGTAATTGCGAGCCGAAGCGAGCCGCTCCCGAGCCCCGCAGCCCCAACCAGATTGTGAACTCGCTCCAATGGCAAAGACGAACAACGGATGCCATCGCGAGCACGCACCTGGTTAGGATCGATCTCTATTCACAGGAGCGAGGCAATGAAGAAAAAAGCACGAGGGCTGATCGGAATCTGCATGGCCACTGCAGCCGTGGCGGCAGCCGCCGGCCCCTTCGGGCTCAATGCAGGAGACACCGTCGAGACCGTGGGCAAGGTCGCTCAACTCAAGCCCACCGAGCAGCAAGGCGTCTACACGGTAAGCCGGCTTCCCAACGGTCATCCCGACCTTGACAGCTACCGGTTGATCTTCGGCCCCGCCACCGGGTTGTGCCGGATCGCGGCGTGGACGCCGGCCGCCCAATCCAGCGCCTACGGTGACGAGATCCGGCGCGATTTCCGCTCCTGGCAGGAGGCCCTGACCGCGAAGTACGGCGCGCCCGAGAAGTTCGACTACCTGCGCTCCGGAAGCATCTGGAACGAACCGAAGGACTGGACGATGTCGCTCGCCAAGAAGGAGCGCAAGCTCGTCGCGTTCTGGACGCCCACGCCGCCCGTCGATCAGGTGTCGAGGATCGCCGTGGAGGCGATCGCGACGAGTTCTGGCAGGTACTCGATCAACCTCGAGTATGAGTTCGACAATTTCGACGCATGCAGTGCGTCGCTCAAATCCAAGAAGAACGCCAATCTCTGATGGCGCGCGGGATTGCCGCGCTTTCGTTCTGTCCCGTCCCCGGTCTCATCGCCGCGGCGCGGCGAGCGCGTCCACAGGAGCGCTTGCCCCAGGTCGCAGGAAGCCTTGCGTTTACGCATGCCGAGCCTGGGTTCAACGCGATTCCAGTCGGGAGATGATGGTCCTGCAGCACTTCGGTGCTGGCTAAGATACACCTCTTTACAACCAATGGAGGGAAGTGATCGTGGGATTCCAAGAGACGAAGAAGTCGAAGCGCATGACGACAACTTGCATTCCGATGACGTTGGCGTCGATGGCAGCCGTCATCAGCTTGGCCGGCTGCGGCACGCCGCCGACCGAGGTGAAGGAAGCGAATGCAAATCCCGACGCTTTCCTGGCGAAGAACTACACCTTGCAGGCGCTGCGTCCCAGCTATGTCGAGACCTTGAAGGCGGTGGGCGCACCGGGGCCGACCGACTTCAAGGAGATCACGTTCAAGTTCGACCACCGCTATAGAAACATCGGCGCGACCGAAGACTCGGTCACTGCACCGCAGGCCACATACAAGCCGCTGGGCAACGGCTTCTTCCAGCATGTCAGGACGCTCGAGAACAACGGCTTCCTCGTCAATCGAAGCTACGAGCTGACCTTCCTGGGCGCTCTCAGCCTCAAGAAGGAGAACGCGTACACCAACGCCAAGCTCACGACCTTTGAATCCGTCGTGAAGGAAGTGAAACCCTTCAAGCTGGATCCCTCCAAGCTCACGCCGGGAAGCAGGTTCTCCGTCGACTACGGCAACGCCTTCCCGCTGCAAGAGTTCAACTTCCGCTGGTCGAAGGTCACTTGCACGACCGAGAGACTGGGCGCGGCCTCGGAAATCCACCCCAAAATCCGGGGCAACGCGGTGTGGCTCGCTTGCAATGCGACGCACGAGTCAGGCGGCGAATCGAAGTTCACGAACGTGTACTTCGCACAGTATGGCCTGCTGCTCGCCATCAAATACGCCGACTCCAGGTTCACGGCCGCCGATACCGTGACGGACTTCATCGAGCGGTAACGCAGCCGATCGGTCTCTCCCTCGACGGGCGCAACGGGGAGCGCAAGTGGGCAGGCCTAGGCTCGCCCACCCTTCAGGCATCCCCCGACCCAGGCACCCATTGCCCGGGGGGCGTCCCCCGCGGCAAGAACCACCACCGGATGCCATCCATCGAATTTGGAGCCACGCAAGCACAACAGCTCTACTGAGGATGCCGGCCGGCCGGCCCGCCGCCGGGGGTATCCCCGTCGTCGACGCCAACTTCGGGCGCGGCGGCGGCGCAAGCCGGCTATGAGTACCAGCTCAACGTGTCGGTGCTGGCCGCCCTGCGACTGCTGCTGATCACCAAGTCGGCCGCGCGGATTTCCACAACATCTTGATCACGTTGTCGGGGCTCACACGATGATCTCCGTCACCATGAAGCCCGATGCGCGCTACCTTGACGGCCTGTGCGTGCACCAGTGCATGCGCCGGAACTGGTGAAAACGCTCTGATCACATCGTTGCATTGAGCCAGAGGGCTTCGTTCGCGATGCTCTGTTCGTATCCGCTGTATCTGGAGACCTGACACGCGCTGAGCCGCTCTTCGACATGTCGTTCACTCCGTGGCCAGGCCCAGCATATCGAACGAGGGCCACCAAGCATTGATGCTGAACCTCGTCTCCCGCCGAACGGCGCTGAGCATTGAGCACTGGCCGACCAGCCCAGTGATCGATGCGCGATCGCGTGTGGTGCACCGATCTGCTCAACGCTGAAACCTCGCGTCGAGCCCAGTGAATAGCAGAAACAACTACGTCAGACGCTCAGCCGTGAAGTCACCCGCACGGGCCATCGCGTCCCTGCCTCCGAAACACAAAATAGGCCTACTCCGAGGCCTTACCCTCCATTGAAGCGTCGATGGACTTCAAGGCGCCCCTTTTTCGATCGTCTTTTTTCTTTTCGACCAACTTTATTGTTTCCAGGCAGTCAGGACTTGAGCACCTTTCGAAGCCTGTACCATGGCCGCGGTTGATAACAATGGCCATGGTCTGGTTCTGCGGGGGTGGAAGGCTCAAGCTGCCCAGGAGACAGCGTCCCGAGGCCCCACCTGAGCTCAGTGTTGCCATGCTTTCGAGCCCACGATCCGAGGCGACCTATCGCTCAGGTCGAGCCGCTCAGCCGGGCTGACTCCATCTTGCAGAGGCACTCAAGCCGGCATGCTTACTTTTGGCCAGGGCGCGCGCCGACGCACGGCTGGCCAAGAGGCCACCGGTCTCGATCTCGGAATCGGAGCTCGCCGACTTTCGCGGCATGCGACGACGGGTGACGTAGTCCGGATGGATGCAGCGCTGGGTGCCATCCTCGAAAGCCACCGTGACGGATCCCTCCGTCGAGGCGACGACGACGCCCGCACCAAAACGCCTGACCTTGACCGGATCGCTTTCGGCGAAAAGCACCGGTTTGCGTGCGCGCGCCTTCGCCTGAGGGTTCGCAGCAGCGGCCGCAGCCGCCGTTGTCGACGGCGTGCCCACGAGGATCGGCTGCGCCAGCGTGGCCTCATGGGCTGCAATACGACGGCAGTTGTCGCATGTGCCGCAGCGCTTCGCCTCGGCCGAGGGGTCCAGATCGGCCAGCAGCAGTTGCCAGCGGCACTGCCCCGTCTGCGCGTACGACAGCATGCGCTCGAGCGTCTGCCGGTCCTGCAGCCGGCGCTCCTTGTAGGCGTCGAGCATCGCGCTCAGATCGGCGCGCGAAGCGGCCTTCTGTCGAAGTGCCATCTCTCCTCGCCGGCCGATGCGCAGCAACTTTGCCTGCCGCAGCAAAGCCACAGCCGCCTGCATTTTGCTGCGCGGGCGATCCAATGCTTCGAGGAGGCTGGCGGTGGTCCAGCCCTCGTCCCCGGGCGGCGTGGCGAGCAACTGGCGATAGACCGCATCGAGGTCCTCGAGCTGGGGATATTTTCCGGCCAGAAAGAACTGCTGAACCACCCTGTCCTTGGCCTGGAAGAGCAGCACACAGCGCGCTCGCTTTCCGTCACGACCGGCGCGCCCCGCTTCCTGGTAGTAGGCGTGCAGACTCGACGGCATCTGGCAGTGAACGATGAAGCGAATGTCGGGCTTGTCGATGCCCATGCCGAACGCGTTGGTCGCCACCATCACCCGCGCGGCGCCGCTCATGAAACGCTCCTGTGCCTCACCACGCTCGCGCGTTCCCAACTTGCCGTGATAGATCGCGACCGACTCGTTCCGCGCGCGCAGAAGCTCGAAGGCCTGCTCGGCGGCCTTCACCGTGGCGGCATAGACGATGCCGCTGCCGGCTTCCTGCTGCACCAGTTCCACGATGCGCCGCTGGCGATCTTCCTCCTGCTGCATCTGCTCCACCGCGAAGTGCAGGTTGGCGCGATAGGCGCCCGTCTCGACCAATCCCCCGCGCGGGATCGCGAGGTGTTTCATCACGTCGGCGGCGACCTCCGAGCCGGCCGTCGCGGTGAGCGCCAGCACGGTGGGAGTGCCCAGCGCCCGGATGGCAGGGCCGATGTCGAGGAAGGCCGGCCGAAAGTCATGGCCCCATTGCGAGATGCAGTGCGCCTCGTCCACCGCCACCAGGGCCACAGGATGGGCCGCGAGCTGCTCCAGGAAGGCGTGATCGGCGAGCCGCTCGGGTGTGGTCAGCACGATGCGCGCGCTGCCATCGCGCAGTGCCGTTTCGGCCGCAGCGAGCTCGTCCGCGGAAAGGGCGCTGTTGACCTGGATCGCCTGGATGCCCAAGGCTGTGAGCTTGTCGCACTGGTCCTTCATCAACGCGATCAGCGGGGAGACCACCACCGTGCGTCCCTCGAGCAGCAGCGCCGGCAACTGATAGCACAGCGACTTTCCTGCGCCCGTGGGCATCACGGCGAGGGTGGACAGCCCTTGCATGACCCGCTCGATGACTTCGGCCTGGCCGGCGCGCAGCCGGGTGTGCCCGAACACGCGGCGCAGGGTGCGGTTCAGCGGGTTGGAGGATGGCCACTGTCCGGTGGCGGCAGGGGCGCGGGTGGAAGGCATCAGCGCTGCCCGTGACCTTCGCCCTCGCCCTCTCCGCCCTCTTCGCGGCCGCCCGCTTCCTCTTCGTCTTCTCCATCGGCTGCGACTTCGTCGGCCAGGTCCTGCGCGCTGAGTGCCTCCGGGTCGTCCACCGAGCTCTCCACCTCGGCCGCGGCATCCGGGAGGACACCTACGCGGTCCGGGAGTATGTCGGCATTGGTGGGGGTTTCGAGCCCGCCTTCGGCCGCCGCGCGGTTGTCGCCCGATGCGTCGCTGCCGCTGTCGCTGGAGTCACTCGGCCCGAGGCTCTCCGCATCGGTGCCCTTGGGTGTGACGGGCGCGTGCTCGCCGCCGAGGATGCTGCTGGTTGCCATGATCTCTTTGCCTCGATAGGAAGATGCGCCAAGACTGCGCGCCGCTGGACGCCGAGGAAGTAGGAGATTTGCGCGTTCCGGCCGCTTCTGATTTCGGTCGAGACGCAGCAGGTCATGGCAGGTCCATGCGCGACGCAGGCAAGCCCAGGGGGCCGCCGAACCGTTTGATCCACCGAGGCCCGGTTCCCGGTCCCTCAAGTGCAGGCCATGCGGTGCGTGCGGACAGCAGTGCTTCAGCGCAACGCGTCTGCCACGCCGCGGCACTTCTCGAACCTGTTGCCACTGCCGCAGGGACAAGGACCGTTGCGCCCGATCTCGTGCTGCATCGCCGGCATCGCGCGTGCACGGGAATCGGAGTGCTCAGCGCAACGTCATGGAGCGTGAGCACGACAACAGCGCGAGCCGTCGATTTTTCGGAGCAAGCACGCCACGGAACAGGCATCGGTCCGGATCTGGCCACCGACAAACCGCTTGACGCTTCACCGGCCACCCCAGATACTTAAGCATCTTCTTAAGTTTTAGGCCGGCGATGTCCTTCACCCTCTACTACCACCCGCTGTCTTCTTTCTGCTGGAAAGTGCTGATCGCACTTTATGAAGCCGGCATCGCTTTCGAGCCGCGGCTGGTGAACCTCGGCGACCCGGCCGACCGTGCCGCCTTCCAGGCGGTCTGGCCGCTGGCGAAGTTCCCCGTGCTGCGCGATGACGCGCGAGGCAAGACGATCCCGGAGTCGAGCATCATCATCGACTACCTGGCGCGCACCGAGCCCCGCGCTGCTTCCCTGCTTCCAGGCGATCCCGAGTTGGCGATGCAGACCCGCTTGAAAGATCGACTCATCGACAACTACATCCACGCACCGTTCCAGCAGGTGGTGGCCGAACGGCTGCGCCCGGATGGACAGCATGATCCTTTCGGCACCGAACAGGCGCGTCGCCAGATCCGATCGGGCTATGACCTCGTCGCCCCCATGATCAGCGGTTCCTGGGCCATGGGCGAATCCTTCACCCTGGCCGACTGCGCGGCCTTGCCGGCGCTGTTCTACGCCGACCACGCCGTCCGCTTGAGCGAATGGCCCGAACTCGCGGCTTATCTCCTTCGCCTGAAGGCACGCCCCAGCGTGGCCCGCGTGCTGGCCGAGGCCGAACCCTACTTCCAGTATTTCCCCTTGAGGAATGGCTGATGCCACATGCGACCGCCAATCTCGACCTGACGTTCCAGGCGCTCGCGGATCCGACGCGGCGCGGCATCGTGGAGCGCTTGTCGCGCGGCCAGGCCACTGTCAGTGAGATCGCCGAACCCTACGCGATGTCGCTGCCGGCCATCGTCCAGCACCTGGCAGTGCTGGAGGCCAGTGGCCTGGTGCGCTCCGAAAAGATCGGGCGGGTGCGCACCTGCCGCATAGATACCGCCACGCTCAGTCTTGCCGAGCAGTGGTTCAACCGGCGCCGGGCGGAGTGGGACCAGGGTCTCGACCGCCTCGGCGAACACCTCAAGCGCTTTCCAGACGGAGAACCCAAATGACCCCTCAGACCGAACCGACCCGCAGCGTGTCCCACGGCGTCTTCACCATCGAACGCACCTATGCGGACGTGAGGCCGCAGCGGGTGTTCGACGCCTTCGCGAGCATCGAGGGCAAGAACGGCTGGTTCACGGCACCCAACGACAACTGGAAGATCGTCGAGCGGACCATGGATTTCAGGGTCGGCGGCCGCGAGCGGCTGAAGGGCCAATGGAAATCCGGCATGGTGACCGAGTTCGAAGCGACCTACTTCGACATCATTCCCGGTGAACGGATCGTCTATGCCTACGAGATGCACCTGGACGCACGCAAGATCTCGATCTCGCTGGCCACCCTCGAGTTCAAGGCATCGGGCACAGGGACCCGGCTGATCATGACGGAACAGGGCGCATTCCTCGATGGCTTCGATGACAACGGCAGCCGGGAACGCGGCAGCCGCGAGATCATCGACAAGCTCACTGCGTATCTGCAGCACTGACGGAAGGCGATGCCTGAGTTCAAACTCGAGGTAAGCATCGTTAGATCGTCCTGCAGATCGAACTCTTGGAATGTGCAGTGTGGCGCTCAACCAGCGTACGCACGAAGTCGACCTCGCCATCCTCGAACTGCAGTTGACGAAAGCGCCGAGCTGCTCGGTGCAGTCCTGCGTCAAGTCCGCCGCCGTGTCGCTCAAGCGAGGTGTGACGACGCCGATGTCGGTAACACCGGCGGCCGGCGATCCTGAATTCATGCCCACAACGCTCGCCGATGCACGGACAAAGATTCGGCCAGCTTCGCCACATTTCGCCATATCTGTTTTGGAGGCAGGTGCGCGCGTGAGGCCGTCTCCTCCACGGCCATCACCATGATCGGCACGGGTGCCTCGTCAAGCAAATGCATCAGGTGCGGGGCAAATGGAGGCGGCACATCACCGCTTGCCAGGACCTGTTCGAGCGCCTCGGGGGCCAGTTCGCGCGCATAGCTGACGCTGGCCGTCTTGGCGGCCACCCACAGGCCGCGCTTCTTGCGCCGCGCCAGCGTATCTGGTTTGGGGGTGTCCAAACCCAGCACCGCCATCACCTGCCCTAAACGATTGACGCCCAGATCGCTCAGAGCACCGTTTTCCAGGCCGATCACGGTCTGACGAGACAAGCCACTCAGGCGTGCCAACTGCACCTGGGACAGGCCCAATTCCGTACGTCGCACCCGCACGGCATGGCCGATGTCGATGAGGTTCACGGAAAGTCGCAGCCGAAAGATGTCAAAAATATTTGACATACTATGCCGATCCACACCCTCCTGCAACGACGGGTGTCTTCGCCCTGCACGGCAACGCCTTGACCTCACATCATGAAGCAGCGCCCACTGTAGGAACAGATCACCCGACACGCCGCCGCTGGCTGGATGCGCGGCGGGAGCGGTGCCGTCGCCCTTTCATCGCACCACTTGCGCAACGGAGCACGCCGCGCGATAACCGCGGGCCACAGCGGCCACCGGAGACGCTGGACAATCTACGCCGTCCGGGCCCGCGGGTCACGGTCGAGCGCCACGGCGACGCCCCTCGTTCACTTCCAGTTCTTCCCCATCCAGGTGCGCACATTGGCCCAATCGGGCGAGTTCTCGATGTAGTTCTGCGTCGCACTCACCAACTCGCCCACGTTCTTGTAGTCGTCCAGGCCGAAGGGCTGGGCCAGTGGCACGTTGGCGCGCATGTAGTTGCCGCCGAGCAGTTGCGCAGCCTGGTGCGCCGCGAGTTCCGCAGTGGCATCCATCGTGAGGTTGAGCAGTGCCGTGGCCGGGATCACACCATTGCTGAACGGCCACAGCCAATGCGTGACGCCCCAGTCCAGAGGGTTGGACACGGCGCCGGTCGGCATGCCCACCGGATTGACACCGGTGCCCAGCGAGAGCATCACGATGTCCGACGTCGCGCTCGCATAACCTTGGTAGATCGCCTCCACAATCGCCGTCGTCGAGGGGTTGTTGGCGAAGGTGCCGCCGTCGGCGAAGTAGCCCAGATCGCCCACCTGGTATGGCGGAAAGTACGTCGGCGCGGAACCGGGTGATCCAGCGGCCGTGAGCCGCTGCCTGGCATGGCGAATGGATGTATCGGGTCCCGGGCCTCCTCTCATCTGCAACACTCCTTCCGACCATGCGGCGGTGGTGTGTTGCAGCGACCGGTTGAATCCCCCCTCTCCAGGGCTCTTGAGGGAACGCGGCCTATGTAGTCAGCGATGCTTCGCCCCCAGGAGGCATGCCTGGCGCGGGGACGAGCGGACTGCAGTTGGGCATCTCGCACAATTCCTGAGAGAGGCTTGGGCACCCGGCAGCGCTTGGAAAAGCCGCGTGAGCGTGGCACGCCGAGACGGTCGCCGAGCCTCGAGCTCGCCAGGCCCCGTCTGCCACCGGCGCTATTCGCTCAGTTGGACTTGGAGGACGGATTCCTCGCTGCTCTTTCTCGAGCGGGAAGCTTCGATCCGCGAGTCCGGAGGGCCATCGCCGGCGCGCACCACTGCCTTCGATTCCAGCTCCGGCATCATGCCGGCCACAAAGTCGATGAACGCCCTGACCTTGGCGGGAACGTGGCTTCGGCTGGGATAGTAGGCATACAGAGGGTACGTCTCGTCAGGCCAGTCCGTCAGGATCGGCACCAGCGTACCCGCGCGCAGGTGCGCGTCGATCCCAAGGTCGATGACCTGAGCGATCCCGTAGCCTGCAAGACAGGCTCCGATCTTGGTTCCGGCATCCGTGACCGTGAGGCTGCCACCAACGGCCACCTTCACCTTCTCATCGCCCCGCCAGAATTCCCAGTCGAACGGCCTTCCGGTTGCTGGGTCGATGGCATGGATGCATTCATGACCATCCTCGACCAGATCCTTAGGCGATCCTGGCCGACCGCGTTGCGCCAGGTAGGAAGGCGCCGCCACCGTCAGGACCCGCGGACTGTAGAGCCTGCGACAGACCAAAGTTGAAATGGAGGGCTGTCCGAATCGGATGGCGAGATCGAATCCTTCACTCACCAGGTCCGGAAAGTCGCTCCTGGTCTCCAGCTTCAGTTGGAGAGCAGGATGGGCCCTCAGGAACTGAGCCAGCTCCGGCGCCAGCACAAGACGGGCGAACACCGCATCGCACGCCACGCGCAGCGTCCCTTGGACGACCGTGGTGTGCGCCGAGATGCCAGCGCTCGCCTCTTCGATGCCCTGCAGCAGCGGAAGCACCGTGGACAACAACTCGTGCCCCGCGTCCGTCACCTCCACGCGTCGGCTCGTGCGGTGCACGAGCTTGGCGCGCAGGCGGTCCTCCAAGCGTTGGACGGCGCGGCTCACCGCGGGCTGCGTCTTGCCCAGGCGCGATGCGGCACGGCCAAAGCTCTGGGATTCGGCCACGGCTGCAAGCGCAATCAGGCCGCTGACAAGGCCCGCGTCAAGGTCGTCCATGATCTATGTGTTCCGGTAATGGCAGCGATAACCGCTTCGCCGTAGCCGAGGGAGAGGCGATCTTTCACTATACGCATCTTTCAAATGCAAAAGGAAAGCTCGCCATGACCCAAACCCAAGCCGTCGTCGCCTTGATCGATGACTATTTCAACCTGGCCTATGAACCGAAGAGCCGCGACTTCGACAAGGTCTTCCATCCGAGCTGTCTGGTGCAGTGGCTTCATGAAGGCCAGTTGCAGACGCTGACATCGCCGGACTACGCGCAGCTCGTTCACGCAAGGCCGAGTCCGCGATCGATGGATGCGCCCCGTGACGAGGCGATTCTCTCCCTGGAGAACCTCTCGGACAGCCTTTCAACCGCAACGGTGAGAGTGCGGATCGGGCCGAAGCTGTTCAACGATCATTTCGTCCTGCACAAGATACAGGGAAGCTGGTTGATCACGAACAAGTCGTCCGTCGTGGTGCACTTGTTCGATTGAACATGAGCGCAGCGCCGCCTGCCGGCACCCGTGTGCCAATCTCCGAGCGACCAGGGATTCGAAACGATCCGACCCGTCCCTACCGCCATCTCGGAAGACAGAACAGAAGGGGGCGCATCAATGACATGGAGGTCGAGCACCTGCATGGCGACAGCAGCACGCATCGCGACCTAGGCACCGTCGTCGCCGACCAGCTCCACTGAACGAAACACCCGCCGCAACTGCGGATCATCGGAGGCGAGGCAGGCGCGCGTCTGCGCCATGAAGTGTTCGAGAAAGCGCGATGCGGCATGCGGCAGTGCTTCATTGGCGCGGCGAACGATGCCGACACGGCTCGCGTGGAATCGCTCGCGCAGTGGCAGCGGCACCAGGCCGCTTCGCAGGCTTTCCACCAGCGGCCACGGGCATAGACTCAGCATGTCGGTCTGCTGCACGAGCGCCAGCGACAAGGCAGCCGAATGAGCCAGGTGGATGCGATGGTGCGGCGCCTCGAGGCCGTGCTGGCCAAAGAGGTTGTCCATCAGGGCGGCCCGCTCGGTGGGTGCAAAGTTCAGTATCCAGTCCTGATCAAGCAGTTCGGCCATGGTCCGGGCGCCAGCGCGCGGGTGGCCGTCGCGGGCCACCACCGTCGTGTCGTATGTGAAGTGGGCCGTCGCCTGCAGGCCCTCCATCGCTTCGGGTGGAGCGATGCGCCCGATCATCAGGTCCAGAGCGCCCTCGCGCAGCATGGGATAGCTCAAGCGCGAGAAGCCGTCGAAGAACTCCAGCTGCACGTGCGGCAGTTCGGCGCGAAACGGTGGCAGCACGCGCGCGAGCAACGTCTGGGCGATCCACGCCGTGACACCGATGGCAAGCCGTTGCGTCGATGCACCGTCGCGATGGCGCGCCAGTGCGTCTTCGGCCTGGCGAAGCTGCGTCATCACACGTTGCGCATGCTCCAGCAGTTCCTGGCCGGCGGACGTGAGTGCAATGCCTGCGCTGCCGCGCGTGAGCAGTGCGACGCGGGATTCGGCTTCGAGCTCGCGCAGGCCCTGCGTGACGGTGGACTGCGTGACGCCGAGCGATCGTGCCGCAGCGCGGATGCTGCCGTCGGCTGCGATGGCCACGAGATAGCGCAGCTGGTGCAGTTTCATCGCGGCATTATCCGCGGCAGACAGAAGGACAGACAGGCACAGCCGCGCAGCGCACAGCCCTGCCTGTCTGCCGGCCGGCGCAGCCGCTGCCTAGACTGGCCGCATGACAGACAAGACCGAACACCCGGCCCCCTATCCCGCCCAAACCGACCACGTGCTGCCGGCAGTACGCAGCATCGCAGCAGAGATGATCCAGGTGCGCCGGCACCTGCACGCGCACCCGGAACTTGCGTATCAGGAATTCGAGACCAGCGACCTGGTCGCTGCGCGTCTGGCCGAATGGGGCTACGAAGTCCACCGCGGCCTGGCCGGCACTGGCGTCGTCGGCACGCTCAAGCTGGGTCAGGGCACGCGCCGGCTGGGCATCCGCGCAGACATGGACGCCCTGCCGATCCACGAAACAACAGGGCTGCCCTACGCGAGCCAGCACGCCGGGCGCATGCACGCCTGCGGTCACGACGGGCATACGGCCATCCTGCTGGCATCGGCGCGCGTGCTCGCGCAGGAGCGCGGCTTCGACGGCACATTGCACCTGATCTTCCAGCCTGCCGAGGAGGGCCTGGGCGGCGCGCGGCGCATGGTCGAAGAGGGCCTGTTCGAGCGCTTCCCCTGCGACGCCGTCTTCGCGCTGCACAACATGCCGGGGTTCCCCGCGGGCCGCTTCGGCTTTCGCGAAGGGCAGTTCACGGCATCGTCGGATTCGGTGACGATCAAGGTCCTCGGCCGCGGCGGGCATGGCTCGACGCCGCACCTGGTGGCTGACCCCATCGTCGCGGCGGCGTACATCGTCATCGCGTTGCAGACCATCGTCTCGCGCAACGTCGATCCGCGCGACACGGCGGTGGTCTCGGTCGGCGCCATCCACGGCGGCGACGCGCCCAACGTCATTCCAGCAACCGTGACCCTGCGCCTGACGGTGCGCGCCTACCGGCCGGAAACCCGTGCCATGCTGCGCGAGCGCATCACCGAACTGGTGCAGGCGCAGGCCGCAACGCTGGGCGTGCGCGCCGAAGTCGACTACCACTGGCGCTATCCCGCCGTGATCAACGACGTCGAGGCCACGCGCCTGGCGCGCGAGGTGGCGCGCGAATGGCTGGGCGAAGAAGGCATCGTTCAGGACCTGCAGCCCGTGACCGGCAGCGAGGACTTCTCCTTCATGCTCGAGCGCTGCCCCGGCAGTTACCTCATCGTCGGCAATGGCGAGGGCGACACGCACGGCACCGGCGGCTGCCAGGTGCACAACCCCGGCTATGACTTCAACGATGCGATCCTGCCCGTCGCAGCCAGCTACTGGGTGCGCCTCGCGCGGCGCTTCCTCGTCCCGCAGGGCTGAGCGTTCCCCCCAACCATCTCGCTTCGAGGTCATCATGCGCTTCCATCTCTGCACGCTTCTGACACGCCGCCAGGTCGTCGCAGGCCTCGGCGCTGCCAGCGTCGGCCTGGCCGCCCCGTCGTTCGGCCAAGCCTATCCCGCCCATGCCATCAAGCTCGTGGTCGGCTACGCGGCGGGCGGCTCGGTTGATGTGATCGGTCGCATCGTCGCCGACCTGATGGCCGCGAAGCTCGGATCGGCGGTGATCGTGGAGAACCAGGCTGGCGCGGCAGGCGCCATCGGCGCACTGCGCGTCGCCCGCAGTCCCGCGGACGGCTACACGCTGCTGATGGGCAGCAGCAACGAGCTCGCCGCCACCATCACGGTGAACCCGGCGCAGAAATACGATCCGCGCAAGGACTTCACGCCGATCGCGCTGATTGCGACCGCGCCGGTGCTGCTGGTGGCCAGCGCGGCCACCCAGGTGAAGAACCTCGACCAATTCCTCGAACGCGTGAAGAAGAATCCGGGCAAGTGCAGCTACGGCACCTCCGGTGTGGGTTCGCTGCAGCACTTCGTCGGCGAACTCATCAAGCAACGCGCGCAGGTGGCCTTCATTCACGCCCCTTATCGCAGCGGCGGCGCGCTGGTGAGCGACGTCATCGGCGGCGCGGTCGATTTCGCGGGTCTGTCGCCCACCATCGCCGCCCCCTTCCTGCAGGATGGACGCATGGTCGCTCTGGGCGTGAGTTCCGCATCCCGCTGGCCCGGCCTGCCGCAGGTGCCGTCGCTCGGCGAGCACCCGCTCCTCCAAGGCTTCGACCTTTCCGGCTGGTTCGGACTCGTCGGCCCGCACAACATGCCGTCCGGCGTCGTGCAGCACCTGCGTGCACAGTTGCAGGCCGGGTTGCAGGATCCGGTGGTGCGCCGGCGACTGCAGGAAAACGGCGCGCTTCCCGCGGCGGGCGCCGAGGACATGGTGCGCCTGATCGAGCAGGACGTGGCACGCTATGGGACGCTGGTGAAGTTCGCGAACATCCGCGAGTGAGCACCGCGCCCCACCCATGCAGCAACCCGATACCGGTGACTTCAACAACTGGTGGCGGCAGAAAACCTCAGGGTTCCGCCGCAACGTCCCGGTCATCTCCCATGCCGTGGTAGCCGCCCTGGAACAGGATCGTCACGTGGCGCGGATTTCCCACGCGATAGACCTTGGCAAAGATGAGGGTGGCCACCATGCCCGCGCCGCAGCCGAACCTCAGCTTCCAGGCCAACTCTGGTGCAGGAGGGACTGAAGCACTTGCAAGCTGCGCGAGGCTCGCATTGCGGCGATGAAGGACCGACAGGTCCGCTGTTCGACAAGCAAAGCAAGCAGCGCTTCAGCGTGCTATATGTGGCCGTCGTGCCGGCCAATGAGCGGCGGGGACCACGTCACACCGGCACCTGCGGCAGCACGCTCGCGCCTTCCCCCGGCCGCCAGCCGAGCATGGCGCGGCACGCTGGTATGCGGCGACTTCAGTGGCTACAAGGCGTACTTCGAGCTCGGCGTCAGCCGAGAACTCATTTCTCAAGTCGAAAGCCTCTCATCTTGAGGGCCGCGCGGCTTCAGGACTGGGTCCCGTCCAACGGCACTCCGCGGTAGGAAAGAATCATCATCAGCCCCGCGGCCACCGTGATAGCGATGTCTGCGACATTGCCGACGAAGAAATTCCCGTAGGCAATGAAGTCGATCACGTGGCCCCTACCGAAGCCGGGGTCGCGCATCAGCCTGTCGATCAGATTGCCAAGCGTGCCGCCGAGCAGCAAACCGAGCGTCATCGTCCACCAGGTGCTGCTCAGACGGCGGGAGAAACGGACGATGAGGACGGTTGCCGCGACGGCAATCACGGTGAGCAGCCAAGTGCTCCCGCTGCCCAGGCCAAGGACGGCGCCGGGGTTCAACAGCAGTTGGATGCCTAGTGCGTTGCCCAGGACTGGGTGCTGCACCCCTTGCTCCAGACCGGAGAGCGCACATGCTTTGGTGACCTGATCGACCATCAACACGATCAACGCAAGGGAAGTCAGCAAGCCAAGCCGGGACCGACGCGCCGGAACGGATTTGCGTACGGCGGAGGTCTCGGACGTGATTGGCCTGAGGCGCTGGTTGCTCGACATCGAACAAGTTTACCCCGCGTCAGTCGCCGCATAGGCAGCTCGTGACCTTGGGCTCCGCAGCGGGTTTTGGTCTTGCCTCCCAATGCGTGAATCAGCCCGGGACCTGGCGGGCGCCATGCTGGCCGAGCCCAGAAGCCGATCAAGATGGATTCGCCGGACACATGCTTTTCGGCGATGACGTCATGATCTTTTCCGAGAAGCACATTGCGTTCCAAGACAAGGATCTGAAGATCGCTTGGCCGCGGTGATTCAGGCGCGCCGTGACCGAGTCGGCGAAGCAGTTGCATGGCGCTATGAGCTGGCTTGGGCACTGCCCCGACCGCATCTTTCTAGACGCTGCTTGCAAGCGGCCGTCGACGGCGATCAGCCACGCCTGAGTCGCGCGTTCCGCGACCGCCTGCGGCAGCATCGAAGTTGTTGAAAGACGCTTGCACCACGGTACCTATCCTCTCAAACCAAGTGCGCGCAACCAAGCATCGACCTGACCGAAAGCATCCTGCTGCCACTGCTCGGGGCTGCGTTCACCGAGCACTTTCGTTTCCTCGACAAAGCGACGCACACAGGTCGGTCCAAAACCATCGACCGTGTCGAACTTGCCGGCAATGAATTCGTAGCCTGCGGCGCCACTGGCATGGTCAAGCAGCGGCCGGCACTCCTCAGCCAGCACCTCCGGCCCTCCAGGATAGTTCCGGACACAGTAGTAGATGTCGTAGGCATCTTTCTGCTTGTAGCGCCCCTCGATCGCATGCCCCTTCATGGCCAGAAGAGCCGGTATCGAACTAACTGCGATCTCGACGCGGTTCGTACCACCGGTGGGCATCGAGCCAGTGATCGCTACCAGTTGATAGAAGCGAAGGGCCAGATCAGCGCCATCTGCTCGTTGCACCGCGAAGTCGGTGATCAGCGGCGGCACGTTCTTGATGATCTCGGCATTGCGAGGCATCAGAAAGTCGACAACGATGTCGATCGGAGCACCGCCATCTTCAGTCGCGATCTGGCGCACGAGCTGAAAACGCCGAAGGTCATGACGCTGCTGGTAGCCGTGCCCCTGCAGAGCCTCGACCAGCGTGGCGTATTCGCCGTCACCCAAGGCCTCAGCATCTAGCCCGAGATCCACATCGAGCGTGCCGACGTGCGGCATGTCCTCATTGCCAAGCAGCAGCCACGGTACGGCACCGCCGACGATGGCGAACTTGCCCTTGAAACTTCCGAGGATCTGGCCGATTTCGAGCAACACCGTTTTGACTGCCGCCGTCGTGCGATCGTCGTAGTCGGCGGCGGACTGTGGCTCGCCTGGGGTCACTTCTGCCATTTCAACCTTTCTTGTCGTAGATGGTCGGCCGCCTCCCGCCCCCGCTCGCCGGCTGCTGCGAGATCCAGGTAGGTCTGGACGGGACTGGTGCAGGTGACGCCAGGTGCCGGCTCCACCGTATCGCGGAATACACCGAGGTCTTTGAGCAAGGTCACCGTCACGTTCTCGCCCTTCGAGGCGGAAGACAGCTTCAGGCCCGAGCGCAGATGTTCCAGGCCCGCATCGTCCGCATAGAAGTACTGCGTGCCGGTGCGGCCATACGGAGCAAGCCAGTGCGCCGCCGAGAAGGACGCCATTGCCAAAAGTCCCGTTGCATGCTGCGAACTCATCACTCGCCGCGCAGCCTCCTCGAACGAACTGCCGTGCAACGTCGTGTAGAAACTCATACGCCGGCCGACTGGCGGCTCGTAGGCGTCGCGCCATTCATCGAGAAGCACGTCGGGCTCGGACAGGTACAGGCCTTCGCTGGAGACTTGCGCCCACTCGCGGTCCAACAAGCCAACGCGCACATTGCTCACATGCCCCAGACTGACCTCGGCGGCCTCTGCAAGCTCCGTAACGCGCCATGCACGCTGCGGATCTCGAAGCATCACGCGCAACACCTGGGCGGACTTCGGCTTGAAAAGCGACCTGAGTTCACGCCGCTCCACAGCAGGCTTGCTCGCTACCTGGCGCTCGATGAAAACGCTGTCGAGCGCCAACCTCGCGTTACCTTCCAGGTCAAGGTAGCCCACCTCGTGCTCGCGACACAGTGCCTGGGCCTCAGGCGACAGGTAGGGTGCGATGAAGACGGGCACGGCATCCTTTGCTTGATTCATCACGTAGTCGCGCAGCTGCAGCAGCGCGAGGCGGACGTGGCGCGGCTGGCCAGTGGACTTCACTTCGCAGACCAACGCCTGTCGCCTGCCGTACACCTCGAAGTGCGCCACGATATCGACCCCGTGATCGGGGCTCAGCGCTTCGTGCTCGATGGCCAGAAGCTGGATGGCTGGCACTTGCTCTAGGAGCAGGCGAAGGGCAGCAGCAGCCTGGCGCTCGACATTTTTCACCAAATCATCGATTTTCAGCATCTGCTGAAAATACCATTTTTGATGAAATTATCAAGGGAATTTCACCAAAAATCCCGCTTCCAGCAACCGCTGAAATGCGGCAAACTGGTGAAATTGCGGCAAATCAAAGGACAGAACGCATCGACGCCGGACCAGCTCCTCGAGCTAGTCAGGATCGATCGTGCGCCAGTGCCGCTTCAGCTGCAGCGCGCAGTAGTAGATCCAAAGGTCGGGAGATCTCGCCGTCCATGGCGAAATAGTACTGTATATTTAAACAGTTCTGTGTGACGTTTACATCCTCTACGAGTCCAGTGAACTGCGGCCCGACGCCGAGGTGAAGGCGCATCCAGCCCGCGGGTGGCTCTGTTACGTGACGCCGGCCGCAGCTATCTGCCGGCCTAGGTGAGGTACCGGACCACCAACCGGGTCACTTCGTCGATGAAGGGTTCCCCTGTCACCCGCAAGAAGCTCCGGTCGATGCAGCACCGCGCCGTGCGCCAGGGTTTCCACGCTCGACACGCAGACGAAGGTGGCCAGCCCCAGGTCCAAGTCGCGGCGCAGCTCGCCGCGATGCGCCTCAAGGAAGGCCCGCACCAGCTCGCCGGCCCTGCGCTCGAACCCCTCGACCTCGGCCAGCCGGCCCGTGCAGGGGATGACATTGGCTCCGAGGGAAATTCCAGGATTGCCAGCGATGAGACAGCAACTCTTCGGTGCGTTGACTCCAGGGGTATGCCAAGGCATTCCTGCTGAAGAATGGCTAAAATGGCTAATCACTCTCACCCGAGTCCAATCATGCAAGTCAGTGCCACCGATGCCAAGAACCGCTTCGGCTACTACCTGGGTCAAGCCGAGCGCGAGCCCGTGCAGGTCATGAAGAACGACCGCGTCGCAGTTGTGATGGTCTCGGCAGCCCGTTACGCCGAGCTCGAGGCACTCGAACGGACGAAGACGCTCGGCCAGCGCAAGCGCGAATTCAACGAAACCTATGCGGAGTGGATTGCAGCCCAGAACGAGCTTGTCGAGCGCGTGGGTGTTTTCGGCGAGGACTACCGTCCCTGGTGATTGCACGATGGCCCAGTTCGATGTCTATGCCAACCCGTCCAAGACCCAGCGCGGCGAGATTCCCTGGATGGTGGACATCCAGAGCGAGATCCTCGACAAGCTCCCGACCCGCCTCGTGATGCCGTTGGCACTGCGTGCCCACATGCCGGCGGCGATGCCGCGGTCCCTCTGTCCGACCATCGGCTGGAACGGAGCGATGCTGGTGGCATTGCCCCATCTGGCTGCACCCTTTCGGGTCAAGGATCTGGGCTCTGTCCAGGGCAACCTGCGATCTCAAGCCAGCGACTTCGTGGCCGCGCTCGATGCAGTGATTAGCGGAATCTGAGTCGAGCCTTCGGCAGGGGGTGCGGACGAAAACTTGGACTGGTTTTCATGCCGCCCCCGCCGGGTCAGGATCCATGGAAATCGACACGGCTACGGCGCACCACCGCGATTACACAGCCCTCAAGGCCTGCTACGGGCACATGGCCAGCCCGAGCTGAGCGGGACGCTGCCCACTCGCGAGAACGCCACAGGGCGAGGCGCCCGGATCGGACGGGTCAGGAGCAACTGGTTTCCTGGATGCCACAGAGGCGATCCACCCAGACGCGAAAACGGCCCGGCGGCAGGCCCGCGCGCGCAGCAGGTTCGACCTTCAGCGTGGCGCGATCCTGGGCGGGGAAGCGCTGATCCGCGAACTCGACTTGCGCCCATTCGCCCTGGCAGTCGCTCAGGCGGGCGGCTTCGATGAAGCTGTCGCCATCGAAGGTTTCGCCGTCGCCCACGCGCAGGTGGACCGCGGCGGCACGCGCCGGTCGCGCGCGGCCCGCATCCGCCTGGGACTTCACGGTGAGCTTGCTGCCGCTGACCCATCCCCTGCCGCTGTACATCGGCCGCGCCGGACGACCGGTGAGATCGGCGTTGTCCTTGGCGTTGCGAATCAGGAACCAGCCGTCGCGCACGCCGATGACCTCGACCTCGACGCGAACACCGTAGTTCATCGCAGGCTCGACGAAGGTCGGCGGGAGCCTGCCCAAGACCCTGGCCGCAGTGCTCGGCGCCTCGCGGACATTGAGTCCGGCCGGGTCGGTCTCGGCGACGAAGGCACCGAAGTTGCAGGATTTGGCCGGAGTCACCGCCGGCGATTCCGGGCGCGAAGCACCGTCGGCGGGACCCGCGGCATCCGCGCCGCTGGCGAGCGCGGCCAGACAGGCAGTGATGGCGATCAGGATCGCCCTGTGGAGGTGGAAATCAGCAGCCATCGGTAGCCATCGAGAGAATGTGGTGGAACGCCGGCCTCTTCTACACCTTCTGCACCATCAGCCGGCCCTGCGACGCGCAGTCAGGGTCACCAGCCAGGCCACCGCGAGCAATACCGCCCATGTCGCCAGGTAGCACCAGTCCGCAGGCCCTGAATGGCCGACGGACTCCCAGCCCGTGGTGGCCTCCCACCATGACCAGAAGGGATACAGAACGAGCGTGACGGGCCGGCCGGCACCACCCAGGCAAGGGTGATCAGCAGCCGCAGCACGGGGTGGCGTTGCGCGGGTGGGGTCGGCGAAGGATCGGAAGGGCGCGGCATGGTCCATTCTGTTCGGCCTGCAGCATTTCCGGAAGGGTCGGCAGCCCTCGAGTGGCCCACAACGGCGCTGCGGCAAGCACCTGATGGCGGCTGTTATCGTCTGCCGGCCGCAAGCGCCCCCAGCGGTGGCGGCTCTTGCCCCGCGACGCCGGTCGACTCCTCCCCTCTTCTCCCAGCGATACATGTTTGCACTGATCAGCCTGACCATCGACCGCGCCCGGAAGGAGCGCTTGCCCCAGGTCGCCGGAAGCCTCGCGTTCACCACCTTGCTGTCGATCGTGCCCCTGTTCGCGACGAGCTTTGCGCTCTTCACGCGATTCCCGGTCTTCTCGCGGTTCCAGGACGCGCTCCAGGAGTTCTTGCTGAGGAGGCTTCTTCCCACGGACATCGCGCGCACGGTGCTGAAGTACCTGAACCATTTCGCCGCGAATGCAAGCGGCATGACCTGGGTGGGCTCGCTCTTCCTGCTGTGCACCGCCATCGCGATGCTGCTGACGGTGGAGAACGCACTGAACCAGATGTGGAAGGTGCGCAGGAACCGGCCGTTCTTCAAAAGGGTCGGCCTGTACCTGCTGATGCTGGCGATCGGCCCGCCCGCCCTCGGCCTGAGCCTGTGGGCGACATCGTATCTGCTGGGCATTTCCATGGGCCTGATCGGCGCGCTGCCGCCATCGCTCGCGTTCGTGCTCGACCTCGGGCCGTTCCTGCTGGGCGTCACGATGCTGACCAGCATGTTCTACCTCGTGCCGAACACCAAGGTCCGGCTGCGCGATGCCTTCGCGGGCGGCTTGATCGCCAGCATGGTTTTCGAACTCGGCAAGCGGGGCTTCACCGCCTACCTGGTCAAGATCCCGACATACAAGGCCCTGTATGGAGCCTTCGCGATTCTTCCCATGTTCCTGCTGTGGGTGTACTTCTCGTGGCTGGTCACCCTGGTCGCGGCCATGGTGACGGCCAACCTGGCGCTCAACCGCCGGCAAGCGGCAGGCAAACCTGCCCGGGCGTGAACTCGGCCTCCGGTCGCCCCATCGGCGAGGAAGGCGTCTGCGCGCCGCACCGGGCTCCGGTCGCTGCGCAAGGGCCTCAGCCTCCACCAGGTTCGACAAGCTCCCGCAGACTGACCTTCAGCGGAAGCTCGTAGTCACGGCCGATGAGCTCCGCTCGGAAGGACTTGCGAGGATGGATCGTCAGCACCTCGTCCACGAGGGACAGCCGGTCGACCAGACTGGGGGCATCGTCATGGAACCGGACCTGCGCGACCTGAACCTCCAGAGCGCGCGAAGTGGCGCGTTCCTCGATGCGTGCGAACACCCGGCTCGGCGCGGGATGGACCGGAATGTCCTGCTCCACGCGTATGCGGTATTTCTGCGTTTCCTTGGTCCGCAGCGTCACCCGCAGCGCATTGCCTTTGCTGGCCATCTCTTGCTGCAGCAGGGGCAGCAACTCCACACCCCTTGTTGCCAGCGCCGCGATCGCCCCGAAGGTCGCGCTCTGAACCACTGACAACTGCTCGCCCGGCGGGCGATCGCTGTAGTCGCTGGCCAGTCCGACCATGACAAACCTGTGCCATCGCTCCAGGGCGTAGTCGGTGTGTAGCAGGCTGGCCTCAGGGATGCAGGGCGTGAGGCAGACATACAGGTGGTCGGCATCCCCGATCGATATGCCGAGTTCCTCGCACTTTCTGCCGATGCGCTGCCCCAGGGCGATCGCGTCCTTCGGGAGCTTAAAGAGCTCGCCCGCGTAGCCCGGCATGGGAGAACCGGGCCGCAGGTGCTCGGGACTCTCGAAGTAGCGAACGTCCCGCAGCGGCTTGGCGCGTTTCACAGACTTTTCCATGGTTGCAATGTATCGCGCGGCATCGCGGCGTCCCCGGGACTTCGCGCGAAGGCAGAAGCCACACGAATGCGTTTTTCGCCCATCGATTTCGATCTGAAACTGCAGCCCATGCCCCCTATCCTCGCCACACGCAAGCCCGTCGATGAACTCACGGCCGCCGAACTGGAGACGTTCCCTGTCTGGGAGTTCGCCGTGGATGAGGATGGAGACGGCGAAGAGCAGGACCACCTGGGGTGAAGCCGGACCCGACCAGCGAAGTGCCGGACAACGACTCCTCGCTCGGTGTCGCCGTCGCCCTGAGGCTGGCCGGCGGGCGGGTCTATCCAGGCGTGATGTTTGCGACACGCAAGCTGGCTTCGATGTCGCGGCGGTCGCGCTGTTCACGACCGAAGGTCAGGGCCTTTTTTCGCAAGGCGATTCACCCGCCCAAACCCAGCGTAACCTGAAACGCCTCGGGCTGGCCCATCAGGAAGTCTTTCCGCTGGACTACTGCACCGCGTTCCGTCGGCACGCATCGAAGTCTTCGAACGTGGCACGTTCAATGTGCTACGTGCACAGTGCTCGCGCTCAGCATCCGTCAAGCCTGCGGCCCAACGAACACGGGCCTGGTCGCTCAGGCAAACTTTTCCGCCACCTCATTGGACAGCCGGAAGCGCATTCCGGGCGCTGCCCACTGGGCCCTGAGCCACCAGTCATGCGCCACGGCGATTTCATGGCAGATTGCCAGGCCCAGCCCGGCCCCATGGTCTCGCCGATGCGCGCCCTGCGGGTCCTCTAGCCATTCAATACGAGAGATCCCTGCGGATATTGCTCGCACATGAAATCGACAAACGCCCGAACCTTCGGCGCGGGAAGTCGTCGTGAGGTATGCAGGACCCAGAGCTCGACCTCCGCACCCGAGACCCGGCCCCATTGAACCAGTTCTCCGCGCGTGAGCTGGTTCCACGCAATGGATTGGGGCATCAGGGCAGCACCAGCGCCGGCGACTGCAGCGTCGCGAATCATCAGGAATGAGGAAAGCCTCAGCCTCGGAATCGGCTCCAGGACCAGGCGCCCATCGTCGAGCGTCCAGTTCGTGGGTTGAAAACTTGTGGACACGATGCCCGGAACGGGGCTGACCTTTCCGGGGGGCGGCAAGGGAACGGAGGGCGCCGCCACGACCACTAGCCGGTCCTTGGCGAAGCACCGGCCTACGAGGCTGCTGTCGGGGCTTGGATTGATCCGGATCGCGGCGTCGAACTGCTCTTCGACGAGGTCGACCAGGCGATCGTCCGCCACCACCTCGCACGTGACATCCGGGTAGGCCGCGCAGAACCCGGCAGAGATGCGCCCCATCGCCAACTGCGAGAACAGCACCGGCGAAGCAATGCGCAAGCGTCCGCGGGGCACCGACAAGCCCTCGCGCGCGGAGGTCATGGCATCGGCCACCTCGTGCATCGGCCCTTCGGTGCGATCCATGAGCATCTGTCCGGCTTCCGTGAGCTTGAGCCCGCGGGCGCTGCGCTCGATGAGCCGCACGCCGAGTTGCTCTTCCAGCTCCGCGATGCGCCGGGACAAGGTCGCCTTCGATCGCCCGCTCGCGCGACTTGCCTTGCCAAGGCCTCCATTCGCCGCGACGAGGGCGAAGTCGGTCAATGCATTCAGGTCCATGTGTTCCGAATTTGAAACGAGGTGTCTTTATCTTCGCATCTTCGTTTTATTAATGCAACGAACTATCTTCTCCCCATCGCAACTTCGACATGAGGAAATTGAAATGACCACCAATCAACGTGCTGTCCTGATCCGGGCCTATGGCGGTGCCGCCGCCGCCGAGGTCGCCCAGATCGCGAGGCCCGCTGCCGGACAGGGCCAGGTCCTGGTCCGCGTTCGAGCCGCCGGCGTGAACGGCATCGACTGGAAAGTTCGTGAAGGATTCGTCCGGGATGCTTTCCCGCTTCAACTGCCGGCCGTGCTGGGTATCGAACTCGCGGGTGTCGTTGAGGCCGTCGGGGCCGGAAGCTCACGCTTTCTCGTGGGCGATCGCGTCATGGGGCCGCTTGGCAGGCTGGGTGCCTATGCCGATTTCGTGGCCGTCGACGAGGCCAACCTGGTGCGCACGCCGGACAGCCTGGACGACGTCCATGCGGCTGCAGTCCCGGTGGCGGCCGTGGCCGCATGGCAAAGCTTGCACCACGCCGGTCCGATCGCCGCAGGTCAGCGAATCCTGATCCACGGCGCGGCCGGAGGCCTGGGTGGCTATGCCGTGCAGTACGCCAAGCGGGCAGGCGCCATGGTCTTCGCAACAGCGTCGGCTGCGCACGTCGAATACGTTCGCAGCCTGGGCGCAGACCGCGTCATCGACTACCGGCGCGAACGCTTCGAATCGGTCGCGAGCGACATCGACCTGGTGCTCGATTACGTCGGGGGCGAAGTGCTCGATCGCTCGTGGCAGGTGCTGGCGAAGGACGGCGCGATCGTCGGCACGACATCGCCCGACATCCTTGCCCGAACGCCCGCCGGCCGTCGTGGCCTGTGGTTGATGAACCAGCCGGACGCAGCCCTCCTGGAGCGGCTCGCAGCGGAGATCGCCCAAGGCACCCTGGTCTCGAAGCTCGACGAAGTCGTGGGCTTCGACGACATCCCCGTGGCCATCGAGCGCAATCGCACAGCCGCTCGCATCGGCAAGGTCGTCGCGGATTTCTCACGTTGATCGACCTTGTGATCCATCCCTTCAACCGTTTCCCTCAACCACCTGGAGATCTTCATGAGCATTCTCGTCACCGGTGCCACCGGCACCATCGGTTCCCTCGTCGTCCAAGGGCTGGCCTCCGCCGGCGCACAGGTCAGCGCGTTCGTTCGCACACCCGGAAAACAAAGCTTTCCGGCCAGCGTCAAGGAGGTCGTCGGCGACTTGACCGACGTGCCGTCGTTGCGCGCGGCCCTCTCATCGGTGCGCACGCTGTTTCTGCTGAACGCTGTCACGCCCGACGAGGTGACCCAGGCCCTCGTCGCGCTGAACCTGGCGCGCGAGGCCGGCATCGAGCGCGTGGTCTACCTGTCGGTCATCCACGCGGACAAGTTCACCAACGTGCCGCACTTCACCGGCAAGCACACGGTCGAGCGAATGATCGAGTCCCTCGACATTCCGGCGACCATCCTGCGACCGGCGTACTTCATGCAGAACGAGCGCTCGGTCCAGCAGGTGATCCAGGGCTACGGCGTCTATCCTATGCCGATCGGCTCGGCGGGCGTCGCGATGATCGATGCGCGCGACATCGCGGACGCCGCCGTCGCCGAACTGCTGCGTCGCGATCGCGAGCCCGGCCCCTCACCGCGCACGACGCTGGACCTGGTCGGGCCAGAGCTGTTGACCGGCGAGTCGGTGGCCAGGATCTGGAGTGCCGCGCTCGATCGCGAAGTGATTTACGGCGGAGACGACGCGGCGGCCTTCGAAGAACAGCTGGCCGCGTTGGGGCCGTCCTGGCTTGCCTATGACATGCGCCTGATGATGGTCGGCATCCAGAAGTTTGGCATGCACGGCACGGACGGCACAATCGACCGCCTGCAGGCCATCCTTGGCCGTCCCCTGCGCAAGTACGCCGACTTTGTCAAAGAGGCCACGGCCGCGTCGTAGGCGGAGCGCTTCGCGTACGTCGGCCGGGACCACGGGCCACAAGCAATGCTGATTTGTGCACGCGGACAGGTATCCAGGATTCATCACCAGATGCGCTCCGAGGCCCCTGATATCTGTTCCGTGGTGCAGCGATTGCTGGCATTCAGCGGCAAAGCGCGAACGAGTACCATCGGCCGAGGCCGTGTAAAACGCCGCCGTCGTGCCGATTGCCTGAAGGCGATCTCTCAGATCGCACCATGATCGACAATCATGCCTCGGGGAATGGTTTTGGCTGCCCGCGAAAATCACGACCTCCGCACGTTTTCATACGCCAGGAGCGGTCGTTCGGCCCGGGCTCAGGTGCAGCCACAGCACGTACACCCCCTTGGGAAGAGAGCCAAAGCGGGCAGCCGTGGCATTGGGCCAAGCGCCAGCGGAATGAATGGACAATACGTGCGAATGACCCAGAGGCGCAGCCGTCCTCCCGACTCCCCGCGCCGCGCCCGAATTCAGAGCCTGGCATCCGAATCCATCAAGCCGCCGCCCAGGGCCTTGTACAGCGCCACCGCACTGCCGAACGCACTGCGCCGCAGATCCAGCTGCGCCTGCCTGGCGGCATAGAGCTGGCGTTGTGCATCGAGCAGTTCGAGGCGCCCCTCCGTTCCCGCACGGTAGCGCAGGTTGGACAACTCCGCACGGCGTTCTGCGCTCGCCACCGCGCGGGCCTGGGCTTCGAGCTGCACAGCGAAGGTCTCCCGCCCTGCCAGACCGTCGGCCACTTCTCGGAAGGCTGTCTCGATCGCCCGCTCGTATGCCACCACCGCGCTGGACTTGCGCACTTCGGCCAGACGCAGCTCGGCGCGCAACCGGCCGGCCGAGAACAACGGGACGGAGAGCTGCGGCGCAAAGCTCCACGCACGCTGCGCGCCATCGAACAGACTGCCCATGGCTGGGCTGGTGTAGCCGAGGGATGCCGTCAGCGAGAGCCGCGGGAAGAAGGCCGCCCGCGCAGCGCCGATGTCCGCGTTGGCCGCGACGAGCGCCTGCTCGGCCTGCTGGATGTCCGGCCGCCGATACAGCAGGTCCGAGGGCAACCCCGCCGGCAGCTGGCTCACCACCGGCTGAGCCTGCAGGGGCAGCCCATCCGGCAAGCCGGCCGGGATCTCCGCGCCCACCAGCAGCCGCAGCGCATGGCCGGCCTGCGCCATGGCGCGCCTTCGCGCCTGCACATCCGCCTCGGCGGTCGCCACCTGCCCCTCGGCCTGAGCCACCTCCAGCCCGCTGCTCTGGCGCGCGGCCTTCAACCGACGCGCCAAGTCCAGCGACTGGCGCCAGTCGGCGAGCGTGCGCTCGGACAACTGCAGCTGCTCCTGGGCCAGGCGCTCGGTGAAGTAGGCATCGGCCACTGCGCCGACCAAGGCGATCTGCGCGGCCCGCCGTCCGTGATCGCTCGCCAGGTAGCGCGCGAACGCTGCGTCCGACAGTGCGCGCACGCGGCCAAAGAGATCCATCTCGAACGCGCTCGTGCCCACGCTCACACCGAACTGATTCTGAACAGCGGCGGGAACGACGGGGTTCGATGTGTCATTGGCCGCGCTCCGCTGGCGCGTCGCGTTGCCGGTCGCATCGATCGCGGGCCTCTGCGCCGCGCGCTGGATGCCGTACTGAGCCTGCACCGCCTCGACGTTCAAAACGGCGATGCGCAGGTCGCGGTTGTTCTCAAGTGCCAGTGCGATCAATCGCTGCAGCCGCCGGTCGCCGAACATGCTGCGCCAGCCGAGGTCTGCGCCGTGCGCCGTGGCATCGGTCGTCACTTGGCCCGGATACACCTCAGGGATCGGTCTCGCAGGCCTGACCAGTTCGGGCGTCAGCGAGCAGGCGGACAACGCCATCACGACAGGAAGAAAGAGGCGCCGCATCGCGTCAGCCCTCCTGCCCACGGTCATGCCCGGCGTGGGGGCGGCGCGCCCTACGCGACGCCGCGATGCGCTCCTGCAAGCCCATCACGAACACGAAGAAGGCGGGCACGAAGAAGATGGCCAGGGCGGTGGCCGTCACCATCCCGCCGAACACACCGGTGCCGATCGCGCGCTGTGTCTCGGCACTGGCGCCCGAGGCGATGATCAGCGGCACCACCCCCATGCCGAAAGCGAGCGATGTCATCAGGATGGGACGCAGCCGAAGGCGCGCCGCCTCGACGGCCGATTCGATCAGCCCCTCGCCCTGCTCATGCAGTTGCTTGGCGAACTCCACGATCAGGATCGCATTCTTTGCCGACAAGCCGATGACGGTGATCATCCCGACCTTGAAGAACACGTCATTGGGCATGCCGCGCAGCAGGACGGCCGCCACCGCGCCCAGCAGGCCCAAGGGGACGACCAGCATCACCGACAGCGGGATGGCCCAGCTCTCGTAAAGCGCCGCCAGCACGAGGAACACCACCAGCATGGACAGCGCCATCAGCATCGGTGCCTGGGCGGCGGACTGCCGCTCCTGCAACGACTGGCCTGTCCATTCGAGCGCGAAGCCGGGCGGCAGCTGCCGAGCCAGCCGCTCCATCTCCGCCATCGCCGCTCCGCTGGAAGCACCCGGTGCCGCATTGCCTGAAATGCGCGTGGCGGGGAACCCCTGGTAGCGCACCAGTTGCAACGGCGTGTCCGTCCACACGGGCGTGACCACCTCCTTCAATGCCACCATGCCTGCGCTGCTGTTGCGCACGTGCAGGCGCAGCACGTCGTCGATCTGCATGCGCGCCGGCGCATCGGCCTGAATGACGACCTGCTGCATGCGCCCCGCGTTGGGAAAGTCGTTCACGTAGGCCGATCCCATCGCAACGGACAGCGTTTCGCTGATGTTGGAGAAGGACACGCCCAGCGCCTCGGCTTTCTGCCGATCGACATCCAGACGGATGCTGGTGCCCTGCGGCAGCCCATCCGGGTAGACGCCGGTCACGACCTTGCTCTGAGCGGCCAGCGCAAGCAGCTTGGCCTCGGCGGCCTTGAGCGCGGCATGGCCCTGGTTGGCTCGGTCCTGCAGCCGCAGGGCGAAGCCCGAGCTGTTGCCCAATTCGTCGATCGCGGGCGGCATGAGGCTCATGACCGTTCCCTCGGTGGTTCCCGTCATGGCTTGCTGCGCCAGAGCTACCTCGCCGCTGGCGGTCGCGCCGTTGCGCTTGTCCCAATCGCTGAGCATGGTGAATGCCATGGCCGCGTTGGAACCTGAGCCGGAGAAGCCGAAGCCGACAACGGTCATGTTGGACTGGATCGAAGGGCGGCTCGCCGTGTGCGCCTCGAACTTCTTGACGACGTCCAGCGTGCGCTCCATGGTGGCATCGGCGGGCAGCTGTACCACCGTCATGAAGTAGCCTTGGTCCTCTTCGGGCAGGAAGGCCGAGGGCAGTTGCCGGAACGCAAGGGCCAACACGGCACAGAGCGCCACGAACACCAGCATGACACGGCCGGCGCGCGCGACCAGCTGGCCGACGCGCGAGGCGTAGCGCGCGTTCATGGCATCGAAGCGCCGGTTGAATCCGCCGAAGAAACCCCGCTTCTCGTAGTGTCCCTGCGCCACCGGCTTCAGCAGCGTCGCGCACAGCGCAGGCGTCAGCGTCAGCGCCAGGAAGGCGGAGAACAGGATCGCCACCGCCATCGACAGCGCAAACTGCTGGTAGATCACGCCCACGGAGCCGCTGGCGAAGGCCATGGGAATGAACACGGCCGTCAGCACCAGCGTGATGCCGACGACTGCGCCGGTGATCTCCCGCATGGCTTTCATCGTCGCTTCGCGTGGCGCGAGGCCTTCCTTCGCCATGATCCGCTCGACGTTCTCCACAACGACGATCGCGTCATCGACGATGATGCCGATGGCCAGCACCATGCCGAACATGGTGAGCACATTGATCGAAAAGCCCGACACCAGCATCACGGCGAAAGTGCCGAGCAAGGCGATCGGCGCCACGATGGCCGGAATCAGCGTGTAGCGGATGTTCTGCAGGAACAGGAACATCACCAGGAACACCAGCGCCATGGCTTCGATCAGGGTGTGGATCACCTTCTCGATGGAGATCTTCACGAAGGGCGCGGTGTCGAACGGGACCGAGTAGTCCATGCCCGCCGGCATGGTGCGCTTGAGCTCGTCGAGCCTGTCGCGCACGCCCTGCGCGGTGCGCACGGCATTGGCGCCCGGAGACAGCTGCACGGCCGCCGCCGTGGCGACCTTCCCGTTCTCACGGTTGATGAAGCCATAGGACTGCGCACCCAGTTCGACCCGTGCCACGTCGCCCATTGTCACCTTGGAGCCGTCGGCGCTGGCGCGCAGCACGATCGCCGCGAACTGCTCGGGCGTGCTCAGCTGGCCCTGCACCGTCAGCGGCACGGTCACGCGCTGCCCTGGCAGCGATGGCGAAGCGCCGATGGCACCCGGCGCGATCTGCGCGTTCTGCTGGGTGACTGCAGCCGACAGGTCGTTCATCGACAGGCCGTACGCGATCAGCTTGGCGGGGTCCACCCAGATGCGCAGGGCCTGCTCGGCGCCAAACATCTGCACTTTGCCCACGCCCTGGATGCGGCGCAATTCCTCGACGATGTTGCGGACCATGTAGTCGCTCAACTCCGTTTCGGAAAAACGTCCATCCTTCGAGCTCAGCCCGATGATCATCAGGAAGCCCGATGCCGCGGACTCCACCGCCAGACCGTTCTGGCGCACCGCCTGCGGCAGCCGCGGCTCGATGGCCTTGAGCTTGTTCTGCACGTCGACCTGGGCCATGGCAGGGTCCGTGCCCGGCTTGAATGTGGCCACGATGGAGGCCGAACCGGAGGCGTCGGCGGACGATTCGAAGTACAGCAGGTTCTTGACGCTGGACAGCTCTCGCTCGATGAGGCTGACGACACCGTCGTTCATGGTCTGCGCCGACGCTCCCGGGTAAGTGGCGGTGATGCTGACGGTGGGGGGCGCAACCGAGGGATAGCGGGCGATCGGCAGCATCGGGATCGCGATGACCCCGAACAGGATGATGAACAGGGAGAGGACCCAGGCGAAGACCGGGCGTTGGATGAAGAACTGCGGCATGGCGGCGTTCTCAGCGAGCGGCCGCGGCATCGGCCGCCGTAGCCACATCGGCCGGCTTCCAGTCCCGGGGCGTTACGGATGCGCCCTCCGACAGGCGCTCCATGCCTTCGACAACGATCCTCTGGCCGGCACGGAGGCCGGAACGCACGCGGTAGCTGCGCTCGACCAGCTCACCCAATTCGACCGCCTTGCGCTGTGCCTGCCCTTGATCGTTGAGCACCCACAGCTGCGGCTGGCCCGCCACGCGGACCACCGCCTGCTGCGGCACCATGAGAGCCTGGGCGTGGCTGGCTTGCGGTACCCGCGCCCGCACGAACATGCCTGGCAGGAGCTCGCGCAAAGGGTTGTCCACGAGCACGCGCAGCAGCAGCGCTCCGGTTCCGGCATCAACGTTCACACCGGAGAACAGGATGCGCCCCTTGGCTGCGTACGGCGCGCCATTGCTTCGCAGCAGGGTCACCGCCAGACCGTCCCGGGAGCCCAGCTGAAGCGTCGAAAGCGCATCACGCAGCGCGTCGAGCGACGCGGCCGGCTGGCGCAGGTCCACGTAGACCTGGTCGATCTGCTGGATGCGTGCCATCGGATGGGTGTCGCCGCTGCCAACGAGGGCGCCTTCGGTGACCAGGGCCTGGTCGATGCGGCCCGAGATCGGCGCCTCCACGAGCGCGAACCTGAGGTCAAGCTGTCTGCGCGCCAGGGTCGCGCGGGCCTGCTTCACGTCGGCGGCGGCCTGTTCGCGCTGGGAGACGGCGTCGTCATAGGCCTGGCCACTGACCGCATCGGCCTCGACCAGGGGCTGCAGGCGCGCCGTCTGCGTCCGTGCGCGTGCCAGCGCGGCCTCGGCACGCTGCAAGCTTGCCGCAGCCGTGTCGACTTCCGCCTTGAACGCAGCCGGATTGATCTGGAACAGGCCCTGGCCTGCGCGCACCTCTGTGCCCTGCTCGAACAGCCGACGCTGAACGATGCCGCTGACCTGGGGACGGATTTCGGCGACACGCACGGCCGCCACGCGACCCGGCAGGTCCTGCGTCAGCGCCAGCGGGGCGGCACGCACCGTCATGACCGAGACGATGGGCGCGGGCGGCGCGGCCTGCCCGGTTTCGGTCTCCGCGCCGCCACAGCCGGCGATAAGGACCAATACCAGGGCGAACGTGCCGCCCTGGCGGAGCAGAAAATCGATCTTCATGGGTGTCTTCGAGAAGCTGGCGGACCTCCGCGAGCGGCAACAAAAGACGATTGTTCAAGGGCAGCGTTGGGGCTTGGATGAGCCTGTGTCGAGATTCGATGGAGAATTTGAGAACGCAAGGTTCGCCGCAGGCCGACAGCCATGGACTAGGACGTCAACAAGCTGGCCAGCCTGTGCATCGGCGCGGACGACGATGTGGTCAAGCCCTTCAACGCCATAGAGACGGTGGCACGTGGCGGTGGACCTTTTTCAGCGTAGCCCTAGGCCGTGTGATTGATCGAAGATCAGGGAGCAACTCTCCCTTGGTCACGTGACGAACTCCGACGATTAGCGTGATCGAGTCTGCCGGGCTGGGTCCAGTTCGCGCGATACCCAGGCGGCGACCGCGTCGATAAAGGCGCGTACTTTCGGCGGTAGAAACGCTCGCTCCGGGTAGACCAGCGCGATCTGCATTTCAGCGCCGACGATGTCGGCCAGCACCTGTATAAGCGAGCCGCTGTCCAGGTGCGGTGCTGCGAGGCCGTGCGGAAGGAGCGCGATGCCCAGCCCGCGGACGGCGGCGTCACACAACAGGCCGATATCGTTCGAGAAGAATACGCCGTCGACTTGGAGCTTGGCTCCCGAGACCAAGGGCCAGTGAAACTGCGGCAGCTCGCCACGAGCGAAGCCGAGCAAACAACGGTGCGCACGGAGATCGTGCTGCGTCTGGGGCGTACCGTGAGCGATGAGGTAGGCGGGTGCCGCCACGGCAATCATCGGATCGCGCAAGAGCGTGCGCGCGATGAGGCCGGGCTGCATTTGGCTGCTGGCACGCAGTGCGACGTCATAGCCGTCGTGGAGGATGTCAACGTGCTGGCTCGACGTGTGGACGTACATGCGCAGCGCGGGATGGCTCGCCGCGAAGTCGCAGAGCATCGCGTGGAAGCTGGCGTCCATCATCGGCGGGATCGAGACGCGCAGGTCGCCACGCACGACCTCGTCGCTCTTGCGCACGCTCTGCTCGGCCAGGCGCACGGCTTCGAGCGCAGTGCAGGCCTGTCGGTAGAAGACCTCCCCGACTTCGGTGAGGACAAGGCTTCGCGTGGTGCGGCGCAGAAGACGCGCCCCAAGACGCTCCTCGAGGCGCGCGAGACGACGGCTCACTGTCGCGCGTGGAACGCCCAGTTCGGCGGCTGCCCGTGAAAGAGAGTTGGCGTCCACCGTCTTGGTGAAGGCGATGAGTTCTGATGTTTCGACAGGATCGTCCATATGGATCAAATCCTAGCAAATGCTGCCAATTTTTGCGGCATTGCCACGAATATCGATCGAATAGAAGATCCACCTATCCGATTAACAAAACGTTCCCGCGTCCGTGCCGACGTGCTGGAGCCAGAACCGAAAGAGGTGCAGTGATGTCCGTCGAAAAGAAGCTGATTGCCGTCTTTGGCGCAACGGGAAACCAGGGATCCGGGGTTGTGCGAGCCCTGAAAGCCAACGGCCGATTCAAGGTTCGAGCGCTCTCGCGCGAGCCGGGCAAGTACAAGGGTGGCGCCGACGAAGTTATCGCCGCGGACCTGGCGCGGCCAGAGACGCTTGGGCCCGCGCTCGAGGGCGCGCACGGCGTGTTTCTCGTCACCAACTTCTGGCAGGAGGGCGCCGATGAGATCAAACAGGCGATAGCGGCCATCAAGGCCGCGAAGGCTGCCGGCGTGAGCCATCTGATCTGGTCGACGCTGCCGAACGTCGAGGCGATCAGCGGCGGCGAGTTCAAGCTTCCCCAGTTCACGGGCAAGGCAAGGGTCGATGCGATCGTGAAGGAGGCCGGATTCGCGCGCCACACCTTTGTCGTGCCGCCCGCCTACTACCAGAACTTCTCAGGCCCCTTCGGGCCGCAGAAACAGCCGGATGGCAGCCTGGGGTGGGTTCTGCCCATCGATCCTACGGTGCGTTGCTTTCACATGGGCGACATCAACGAGCTGGGCGACATCGTTGCCGGTGCATTCGCGCACCCCGATGAAACCGGCAACGGCGCATACCTGCCATTGGTCGGCGACTTCCTGAGCTTCGACGACATGGTCGGCGCGTTGAATGAGCTGGGCCATCAACTCACCTTCACCCGCGTTCCGCGAGAGGTGTACGCAGGCTTCTTCCCTGGGGCGGACGCATTGGGCGAAACACTGGCCTACTACGAGACCTATACCTACCTCGGCCCAGGATCCCACAGTGATGAGATCGCGCTCGCGAACAGGATTGCGGGACGGACGCCGACTCCTTTCGCGTCTTGGGCGAGGGACAATTTCCGGATCGGTCAAGCTTCTCGGGCCTGAAGCACAGGACGGTGCTCAAGTAGCAATAGGGCCGCCGTACCTGCTGAGCCTGTCTGCTCGTGCGGCCCTCGTGCGCCAAGCAGCACGCGACGGAAGATAGCGCTTCATCCTTCGCGTGGCGAGTTCCGGGTCGATCAGCACACCGCTGGCATGCCGTCCATGGTGATTGCACGGTGGCCCAGTTCGACGTCTATGTCGACCCGTCCAAGATCCAGCGCGGCGAGAAGCAGATCAACTGGCGGATAAGCGTTCTTTCCCGGGAGGGAGGGAGGGAGTAAGCACCGTTCGAAGCGCCGTTCGCCTGCTCACGGCGCAACGTCGCGCTACAGAGCTTTCGAGAAGAAGGCCGCTTGACCAATCCTTGATGCTGCGCCCACCGAACTTCGATGAAGCATCGGCAGCATGGCGGCATGGATCAATTTCAGGGCCTCGGAAACCGCACGCCGTTGCTGCTTCCGCAAACGCAGGTCCGCCCCTCCTGTCACACCTCAACGACTTCAATGCAAGGACTTTTCATGAAGAACCCGCAACGCAAAAGACGGTGTTCCTCCGCAATGGCTGCGCTCCTGCTGCTGGCAGCGGGGTCGGCGACCGCTGGCGTGAGCTGGTCCATCGGCATCGGTTCGCCGAATGTGGTCGTGGCGCCCCGGCCGCCGGCCGTGGTCTATGAACCCGCGCCGGCCTACGTGGTCCCGGCGCCGGTGTATCCGGTCGTGCCGCGGGTCGTCGTTGCTCCGCCGGTCATCTATCAGCCGCCGTCCGTCGCCCTGCGCGTCGACCATGACCCCGACCCTTACTACCACCACAGGCACGACGACGACTGCGATGACGACTGACGCTCGCCGGTGAGCTGCGCAGCGCGAGGCGCCGCGCAGCACGCACCTGCCCTGAAGTCATCGTCCAACCGCAGGGTCATCGCTCGCCTGCGCCGCTGCCCAACATGCCCGTTGCATGCGCGGCGGCAGAACTCCATTGCTCCGATGAATGCCTTGCCTGCGGGCCTTTCCCCTTTTGCCACCGACATGTGGCGTCTCCTGAAACCCTTCGCCGGTGTCGCTGCGGTCGCGACGCTCATCGGCAGCGTGGGTGGCCTGGCCACGGCCGCCCTGCTGGAGCAGATCAATTCGGCGCTGCACGGCAGTGCGGCCATTTCCGTTTCCGCCATCGCCGGGCTCGCGGTCCTGGCCGTGTTCGCCGTGGGCGGGCATACGGTGGCAGGCGTTCTCAACAGCGTCACAGGCCAGCGGGTGGTCGCAGCCCTTCGCAAGGACGTCTCCCTGCGGATCATGGGCGCGCCGATCGCTGCCGTCGAGCGCATGAAGAGCCACCGGCTGCAGGCGATCCTCAACGAGGACATCGACACCATCAGCGACTTCACGTCGGAGTTCGCCGGCCATGCTTCGGCCTTCGCGGTCACGGCGGGCTGCGCGATCTACCTGTTCAAGCTCTCGCCCGTTCTCTTCCTCGTCAGCGCGCTCGCGCTGGTCGTGGGCATCTGGATCAATTTCGCCGCGGCAAGGGCCTGGAGCCGCAACTTCGAGAAGGCCCGGACCGGCGAGGACGAACTGCAGAAGCACTACCGCAGCGTCGTGGAGGGCGCCAAGGAGCTCCGGCTCAACCGGATGCGCCGGGCCCAGGTGCATGGCGTGCGCCTGTCGGGCGCGGCGGATCTCATCGCGCGGCTCAAGGCCCGGGCGCTCGGCCTGTTCTGGGCCGCCGAAGGTACGAATTCGGCCATCTTCTTCCTGGTCGTCGTGTGGATCCTGGCCGCGCGTCCGTCGCTGGGAATCGATGCCCAGGTCGTCAGCGGCTTCATCATCGTGCTGCTCTTCGTCAAGGGACCGATCGAGGAATTGGCCGCCCTGCTGCCTTTCCTGAGCCAGGCCCAGGTGGCTTTCCGCCGGATCGCGCGCCTGTCGGCGGAGTTCCGCAAGGAGCCGCACGCCGTCGATTCCGCACAGCCGGCATTTCTCGCGAGCCACATCGAGCTGCGGCAGGCTCGCTACCGTTTCGAAGCGCGGCAGGAAGGCGCCAAACCCTTTGAGGTGGGGCCGATCGACCTCAGGCTCCGGCGCGGCGAGACGCTGTTCATCGTCGGCGGCAACGGCAGCGGGAAGACGACGCTCGTCAAGCTGCTCCTGGGCCTCTACCAGCCGAGCGAGGGACAGCTTCTGCTCGACGCAGCGCCCGTGAACGACCGCAGCCGCGAAGCCTATCGCGGGCTCTTCTCCGCCATCTTCTCCGACTACCACCTGTTCGATGAACTGGTTGCGCAGGATGCCGAGCACATCCGGGCCGCCGGCGAACTGATGCGCCGCCTGGGAGTCGCGGACAAGGTCCAGCTCGTCGACGGCAAGTTTTCCACGACGGACGTCTCGACGGGCCAGCGCAAGCGCCTCGCGCTCGTGCATGCCTGGCTGGAGGACCGCCCGGTGGTCATGTTCGACGAATGGGCCGCGGACCAGGACCCGGAGTTCCGCAGCGTCTTCTATCGCGAGCTGCTGCCGGAACTCAAGCGCGAGGGCAAGACCCTGATCGTGATCTCGCATGACGACCGCTACTTCGACGTCGCGGACCGTGTGATCCGAATGAGCGCGGGTCGGGTCGTCGAAGAGTTCCTCCCGCCTGGGGAGCCGAAGTCATCCAGGTCCGACGTGGCGGATGTTCGATAGGCCTGGCGGCGCTGCATCACTGCAGCCGCACCAGCGATGACAGCTGCGCAAACCGCTGCGGAGATCGGAAGCGCAGATGGAGCGCGTAGATCGCCGCCAGCAATCCGGCTGCCAGCACGCTAAAGGCCAATGCGTAGCTCGGGCCGGCCGGCAGCCCCGACAGGAGCTGTACGTGGGTGATCATCTGCCACAGGAAGAACGTCAGCACGGCCGCGCTGATCACCGGTGCAAGCAGCGATCGCCAGCGCGAGACCTTCATCGGATGCTTCCGGAAGAACGCGATGACAGCCAGCGCGGCGAGCACCTGGCAGGTCAACACGCCGATCGCCGACGGAACGCTCGCCCAGGGCAGGGCCTGGAGCATCGGATCCAGGCCTGCCATTGCACACAGCAGAACCAGCATCACCGATATGCACAGCGTTGCCGCGGACGCCACGTGCGGGGATCTGTGCCTGTGGTGTGTGCGGGACAACCGGCTCCAGACAAGGCCGCAGACGGCAAGCGCGTGCCAGTATCTCGCCAGCACGTTCGTGAAACTCAGGACGGCGGCAAAGAGGCTGGTGATGACCAGCACCGCGCCGATCCTGGCTGCGGTGGGCCCGGCCAGGGTCGAGAACATCGATAGCCACATGCCGCCGGGATCGCTTGTTGCCACGGCCACCGCCCGCGAGAGACCGAAATGGTTCAGCATCAGCAGGATGGACCCCGCATACAGAATGCCGATGAATGCGATCGACAGGTACATCGCTCGAGGCACCGAGCGTCGAGGGTCTCTGGCTTCCTGCGAGTAGATCGCCGCGGTTTCGAAGCCCATGAACGATGCGACGACGAAGATCAGCGAAGGCCCGAACCCGGGGGTGAACACGGCCTGCGGCGAAAACGGCGCGAGGGACAGCGCGTGGCCGGCAAGCCGCAGGTTGAAGATTTCGAGAAGGTCCGCCAACAAGATGGCGCCGACCTCCGACAGCATCAGGATCAGGAGCAGCCGCCCGCTGAACTCGATGCCGCGTACGCAAAGCAGGTGTGCGCCCACGGCGCAGCCCATTGCCCAGGCCCACCATGGCGCGTCAAGGCCCAGTGAAGCCATCGCCATGTGGACGAAGTGCCCCAGCATCGCATAGCAGGCCAGCAGGATCGCGATGTACGACAACACCGCAATGCATGCGCCCCCGATGCCCGGAATGGTGCCCAGGCCCTTGGTGATGTAGGCGTAGAAGGCTCCGCCGTTCTCCACATGGGGACTCATGGCGCAAAAGCCGACGGCAAAGAGCAGATACGCGGCACAGACGATGGCGTAGGAGCCCGGAAGGCCGATGCCATTGCCCAGCGTGATGCTCACGGGTACACCGCCGCCCATGGAGGTCAGCGGACCATTCGTCGTGATCACCATCAGGAAGATGCCGAACCAACCGATCGCATCCCGCTTGAGGCCCGTGTGTTCCGCTGGCGGACTCGCTGGTTCAGACATCGCATGCTCCTTGCACATAAATCAGGGGTCTGGCCGCCGGCCTAGGAGGTACCGAAATCGCCCATGCCATACATGTCGGCCGCGATGACCCAGGAAGCCCCTTGCCTGCGCCAGGCCGTGAGCGATCGCAATGCGATCACCTCGCCGGCCGGCCCGTCTGCCGGCGGGGAAGTCCACTCCAGCCAGGTGACCGCCGCGCCTTCCGAGAGCTCCGTCGTCCGCACGGAGCGAATCGAGAGCTTGGGCGTCATCTTGAGCATTTCCGTGAGCGCTGGCAGCAAGTCGGCACCCACGGTGATGCCGGGAGCGCCCTCGCCGCTGACGCTCGCGTCCGGCGCGAACATCTCCTGTTGCAGCAAGCGAGCGTCGCCTTGGCGGCACAAGCTCTGAAGTCTTTCGATGGCCTGTTCCAGTGTCATTGCTTTGTTTTCCTTTGAAAAATGGTGTGTCGGGATCGGGGGGGTCTTGGGACTTTTATTGCTACTGCGATCGCAAGAATTCGAGTGCATCCCTGGCACCTCGAATCCCGTCTTCGATCGCGCCATCGATGAACCCCCTCCAGCCGGTGGCCCAATCGGTGCTGGCGAAAAAAAGCGGCGGCGCCTGGGTCTGGAGCGTTGCCAAAACCCTGGAGGTCTGGTTTGGCGAGAACCAGGTCCAGCCGCCCTTGGCGTACGGGTCGTGCGTCCAATCGTGCGCAACGACCTCCTGCACATTGATTTCCGGTATGAATTTGCGCAGTTCTGCTTCGACCACGCGGATGTCCTGAAGGTCGACCGCATCGTCCGGCCCGAAGCCGACCAGGACGGACTTGCCGTCGACCTCGCGATCGGCAACCACCATGGTCAGCGGATTGGGATAAGGCGCGAAGCCGACCCACGCGCCGACATTGCGATCGACACGGGCGATGAATTTCGTGCCCGCGCAGACATGTCGTTCGCGATGTGCAGCCGAGCGTGCCTCTGGCAGCTTCGGCACGAAGTCGATGTCGCTCAACACGTTCATCGGAACCGCGAGGACCACCGCCTTGCAGCCGACGGAAAAGCTCTTCGCCTGGATCCGGACCTTGCCGTCCACCATTTCAACGCTGGAGACCGGCTCTGCGAGCGCCAGATCGGCATTCGAATCCTTCAGCAACGCAAGCGCCAGTGCGGACGTGCCTTTCGCGATCTTGTAGCGTCCCAGGCGCTTGAGCAGCGAGTCCGCCGAGTAGTCGCCAAGCGCCCACCAGCGAAGCTGGTCATACAGGCCGCCTTTTGCCGGATCGGTCGCGGCGTTCATGGAGATGAACGAGAGCAGCAGATCGCGCTGCCGGCCGGAAACGGGCATCTCCCTGAATCGATCCGTCAGGCTCTGGCCATCGAAGTCCGACAGCAGGCTGGCGGAATCGACATGAGGGTTCGCGAATGCGACCCGGCCGTTCGCTCCATCCACATTGCAGTACGCGCTCAGCGCGGCGTCGAGGTCATTGCCCATCGCCTGCGCCGAGTCCGTCACCAGGCCCTCGGCAGTCAGCAGACTGATCGAGTCGGCCGTGCCGCTGACGGACTCGGTGGTCTCCAGTCCGTATCGATGCAGTTCATTCCAGACGTACGGCTGGCCCCAGTGAACCCAGGTACCGCCGACTTCGAATTTCTGGCCGTCCTGCTCCGCGGTGAAGGTCCGGCCACCGATTCGATCGCGCGCCTCGATGATGGCCACGCGCAGGCCCCTCAGACCCAGCTCCCTGGCCGCCGTCAGGCCGGCAAACCCGGCGCCGATCACGACCACGTCGTAGTCGTCGTGCGGCAGGCCTTTCGCAGGAAGCGCCGCGGGCGAAGTCAGACCGCGGCTCAATGGGAGTCCTGGCTTGATGTTGAATCCGTCTGAAGTTTTTTTCACGGGATGAATGGATGGTGTTGTGTCGGGAATGGGGCCCAATGATTGCGAATCCCGCCGGGTGCAAGTAGCCGAAATCGGCAAGCGCTGCGGGGCGCGTTGCGGGCCATCGGCAGGGCAGCGGACTTGCCGATTCGGGCTAACGGACTCCGGTGATCGATGCAACCATGGCTGCAGCCGGCGTGCTGAACGCGCCTGCACTCAAGCACCCAGAGACTCAACGAGGCATGTTGTGACCGACATCGAATCCATTCTTGAAACCCTGCACTTCCCGGACGCACCGAAGATGGTTGCAGGCCCCTATCCCGGACCGCGCGCGGCCGAAGCCCTGGCGCTGTCGGCGCGCACCGAATCCATGGCGCGCGGCGGCGGACGCATGCCGGTCGTGATGGACCGCGCCTTCGGCGCCACCTTCAAGGACCCCGACGGCAGCACCTTCATCGACCTGTCGGCCGGCGTGGGCGTGAGCAGCGTGGGCCGCTGCCATCCCAAGGTGCAGAAGGCGATCGTCGAGCAGTCGCAGCAGCTGATGCATGCGATGGAGGTCAACAGCACCCGCCGCACCGAACTGGCCGCGCGCCTGTCGGCCCTGATGCCCGAAGGCCTGCGCAATGACTGCATCACCTTCTTCGCGCAAAGCGGAAGCGATGCGCTCGAAGCGGCGGTGAAGTTCGCGCGGCGCGTGACGGGCCGCCACCAGATCATCGCCTTCCACGGCGGCTATCACGGTGTGTGGCATGCGTCGAATGCGCTGACCACGGGCACAGCCTACCGCAAGGGTTACGGGCCGTTCATGGGCGGCGTGATCCATGCGCCCTACCCGTACGCCTATCGCTTCCCGTTCGACACCACCCACAAGTCGGCGGAACAGATCGCCGGCGAATACGTGGACTACCTGCTGAACACGCCCTACACGGCCGCCGACGACGTGGCCGCCGTGATCGTGGAGCCGGTGCAGGGCGAAGGCGGGTATGTGCCGCCTTCACCCGAGTTCCTGCAACTGCTGCGCAAGGCGTGCGACCGCAGCGGTACGCTGCTGATCGTGGACGAGGTGCAGTGCGGCGCGGGCCGCACGGGCCGCATGTGGGCGGTGGAGCACACGGGTGTGAAGCCCGACATGCTGACCTTCGGCAAGGGCATCGGCGGCGACGTTCCCATGGCCGGCATCGCCATGCGCAGCGACCTGGCCGCGCGCATTCCCGATGGCTCGGTCCCCAACACCTTCGCGGCGAACTCGCTGTCGGCCGCGGTGGCGCTCACCAACCTCGAGATCCTGCACGACCCCGAACTCGGGCTGATGCCGCGTGCCGAAGCGCTGGGCCAGGAGGTGCAGGAACGGGTGCGCGGCTTCCAGAGCCCGTACGTGGGCGAAGTGCGCGGCAAGGGTCTGATGATCGGCATCGAGCTCGTCGAGGACAAGGCCACCAAGGAGCCGCTGGCGCCGGAGAAAGTCGGCCGGATCATGGAGTACGTGCTCGGCCACGGCGTGCTCATGGTGCCCTGCGGGCGCTATGGCAACGTGATGCGCGTGATGCCGTCGCTGACCATCTCGAAGCGGCTGCTGCACCGCGCGCTGGATGTCTTCGGCGAGGCGCTGGCCTCGCTGTGAACCGGCCGTACCGCGCGCGGTACGCCCGCCTCGCCTACTGCTGGGCGATGCGGGCGGTGAGCTCCGACGCGGCGGTGGTGATCAGCGTGCACAGGTAGCTTTCCTGGAAGGCCCTGAAGCGTTCGTTGCGTCCCACCAGCGTCATGCTGCCGAGCACGCGCTGCTTCTCGTCGAAGATCGGCGCTGCCACGCCCGTGCGGCCGGGGTGCAGCTCGCTTTCGCTGATGCAGTAGCCCTGCTTGCGGATCGCCAGCAGGCCCTTGGAGAAAGACTTCCATTCCAGCCCCTGCTGCTGCCCCTCGGGCGTGCTGGCATGCGCATCGAAGACGCGGCGGATCTGCCGCGGCAGCAGGTAGGCCAGCACCACGCGCGAGGTCGCGCTGTGGAACAGGTCGATGGGGCGGCCGCGGCCTCCGCCCACGGGCCCGGGGTCGGGGCCGCGCCGGATCAGCACGTTGACCACCGAGTCGCCGTACCACTCGCTGATCACGGCGTCCAGGCCCGTCTCGGCCACGAGCTTCTCGACGAGATCGCGGCTGCGCACCAGCACCGGGTCATAGTCGGTCATCTGGTGCTCCAGCGCGATGATGCGCGGCCCCAGCGCATAGCCGCGGGGCAGGCGCACGAGGAGGCCGGCATCGCCGAGTTCGCGCAGGTAGCGGTAGGCACTGGCGGGCGTGTAGCCGAGCTGGTTGCAGATGATCTCGACGTCGATGACCGGCTGGTCGGGCCGGAAGAGATCGAGGACATCGAGCATGCGGCGAAGGCTGTTCATCGTCTGGGAAGGCTGCGGTCGTGAAACAAGAAATCGTACGGGCACGCGAAGGCGTGGCGCCCTTCATTGTCGGGCACCATCCGTGGACCTGATCGAGGCCCGCGGCGGTGCCGGATCCCCGAGGCACAGACACCTGAGACAGGACGCAAGTAAAGACCATGCCCCTTGAGAAATCCATCCACACCCCGAGGCTCGTCCTCCGGCGCTTTCGCGAGCAGGACGCGGCGGACCTGTTCGACTACCTGCATGCACCGACCGCGAGCTGCTTCCTGTCGCTCGCGCTCGCGGACCTCGAAGCCGCGCGGGCCGAGGCCCGAAGACGCAGTACCGACGGCGAGCACGTGGCTGTGTGCCTCCAGGAATCGGGGCGGCTCATCGGCGATCTGTTCGCCATGCAGGAGGAAGACACTTTCTCGGTCGGCTGGAATCTCAACCCGCGTTTCGGTGGCAGGGGCTACGCCCAGGAGGCAGCCTCGGCGCTGTTCGCCCATCTCTTTACTGCCCGCGCCGCCCGCCGGCTCTATGCCTACGTGGAGGACCACAACGCTGCCTCCCGGCGGCTGTGCGAGAAGCTGGGCATGCGCGCCGAAGGGCTGTTCCTGGAGTTCATCTCGTTCCAGAACGACGCGCAGGGCGAGCCCATCTACGAGAACACCATGCAGTACGCGATCCTGCACAAGGAATGGCTGCGCGCTTCATCGGCTTGACGGACGCCACGCCGGCGCTCAGCCGCGGTCCTGGCCCAACGCGGCAAAGCGCTGCGGATCGCGTCTCGCCAGCCGCGATGCGGCCAGCCAGCCGGCCGCCGCGGCCAGGAGCACGGTGACCACCAGGGCCGCGGAAATACCCCGGCTCGCGCCGGTGAGCACATGGAAATTGCCGACCGCCAGCACCAGCACCACCAGCAAGCCCGCGCACGCCAGCAGCGGCAGCACGCGGATCCGTAGTCGGCCATAACCGTGCGAGTCGGCCCGGAAGAAGCGCACCACCGCCACGGCCGTCGCGATCATCAGCACCAGCAGGCACAGCGTGGCCAGGTTGCTGAGCCAGGCGAACTGGGTCAGTACCGGGTCGGCGCCCAGCAGCGCGAACAGGCCCACCGCGACGGCGCTCAGCACCGTCTGCAGCACCGAGGCCACATGCGGGCTGCGGTGGCGCGCATGCGTCCAGCCCAGGCGAGCGGGCATCAACCCCTCGCGGCCCATCGCGTAGAAATAGCGCGCGCTGGAGTTGTGGAAGGCGATCAGCCCCGCATAAATGCTGGCAATGAACATCAGGCGCAGCAGCACGGTGAGGCCATGGCCCGCATAGGTGTCCGACAGCAGGTACAGCAGGTTGGTCGGATCGGCCAGCGCCGCGATGGTGGTCACCACCCGGTCGCTGCCCGCACCGAGCACCAGGCACCACAGCGAAAAGGAATAGAAGCCCCCCACCAGCAGCAGCGCCGCGTAGGTGGCGATGGGAATGCTGCGCTTCGGGTCCTTGGCCTCTTCGCTGTAGATGGTGGTGGCCTCGAAGCCGATGAAGGCCGCAAAGCAGAACAGCAGGCCGATGAAGGGGTTGCCGCTGGTGAAGGCCTCGGGAGAGAAGGAGTGGGCATCGATGCCGTTGGCACCGCCCTTGGACAGGATCAGCACGTCCAGTGCCAGCACCGCCAGGTACTCGGCCACCACGAAGACCGCGAGCACCCGGGCCGAGAAGTCGATCTGCCGGTAGCCGAAGACCGCCACGCTGGCCATCGCCGCGAAGGCGCAGGCCCACCAGGGCACCGCCAGGCCGAACTGCGCCTGCAACGCCTCGGACGCCACCGCGCCCAGCAGGCCGTAGAGCCCGAACTGCAGCGTGACGTACCCGAACACGGCCACCATGGCCGCCGCCCCGCCCGCCCTGCCGCCCAGGCCACGCGCCACCATCGCATAGAAGCCTCCGGCGCTGGTCACGCAGGTGGCCATGGCGGTGTAGCCGGTCGCGAACATCAGCAGCAGGCCGAGTGCCACCAGCACCAGCACCGGTGTGCCGGCGCCATTGCCCAGCATCATCCCGATCGGGAAGCCGCCCGCCACCACGCTCAGCGGGCTCGCGGCCGAGATGACCAGCAGCGTGATGAAGCCGGCGCTCAGCGTGCCGCGGCGCAGGCTGGTGGCGTGGGGGTGGCGCGTTTCCTGGGCAGGCGTCATCGCGGGGGTCAGCGTTTCCATGGTGCGTCGCAATGCATGCCGCGCGCAAACGCGTGCAGCTTGGAGAGAGAAGGCCGTGCACCGGAGCGCCGGCCGCTGAGACAGGCAGTCTAGGAAGGCATGCGCGCGCAGCGGTATCCCGGATCGGCAATCCGGACGCGCAGGCCCGCTTCAGGCGTCATGCCACCTCGCCGCCCGCGGCGTCTGCGACGGCAGTTCGCCGAAAAGCTCCTGGTACTCCGCTGCGAAATGGCTCAGGTGGAAGAAGCCCCACTGCCCCGCGGCATCGCCCACGGTCAGGTCACCGGCGCGGCTGCCCATCAGGGCGCGCCGCACCCCATTCAGGCGCACCGAGCGCAGGTAGCTCAGCGGCGTGGTATCTGCCACCGCGCGAAAGCTGTTCTGCACCGTGCGCCGGCTGACCTGCAAGCGCTCGCACAGCTCCATCACGCTGGGGGCGCTCATGGTCTCGGCCATGGCCATCCGGTGGCACTTCTCGACGATGAAGTCCTGGGTGGAACTGCCGCTGCGCTGGTGCCGGTCGCAGGCCGGATCCATCACCAGCCGCAGCAGCTCGCCCAGCAGCGCGTGTTCCAGTTCGTCCTGCCGCGCGGGCGTGCCGCTCATCTCGTCGTTGACCAAGGCCTCGGAGAATATCGCCAGCAGGCGCTGGCGGCATTCGACGAAGCGCTGCTGCGGCACCTTGATGACGGGCTGGCGCAGCAGCCGGGCGATGTCGTCGGCGAACGGCACCTCCCGGAGCGTGGCGTCGAAGAAGGCTCGGTCGAAGGCGATGGACAGAAGGTCCATCCCGGTGGGCATGTGGCACATGAACTCCTCGCCGCCGCGCAGGAAGTAAAGGCTGCTGCCGTCCGCATCGCGCCCCTGCATCCGGACGGTCCCCGGCATGGAGATGGGGACCGCAAAGCACACGCTGTCGCGGGGTGCTTCGCCCTGCTGCACAACGCGCTTGTTGATGCGCTCGCGAAAGGCGTGGCAGTGTTCGCTGGACAATTGCTGCAGCGAGCTCTCCAGTGCGCCCGACGCGAGCTGGCTGTAGACGAGCTGGCTCCAATGAGCGACTGATGCGGCATGCGCATGCACGTCCTGGAAGTGGTGGATGCTTCGGTTCATGGTGCGGAGTCCTCGATCTGGAAGGGCTGCGTCGATCAACAGATATGCACTTTTCTCAAATAGGGAAAATTCTGCATTTTTTATGCCTGACGCCAGACAGGGGAAACCCGATGGATCCCGCCGCGAAGCTGATCTTCTGCTTGCTTGATTTGTTCACAGCAACAATCGTGCACACATGCCGCAAGCCAACCGCACCCTTGCGGTGCGTCGTTGTCGCGCACCGTTGCTGATTTGGGCTAACGCCGCACGGCGCCCTCCCGGACACTGCGGCCGCTCGAACATCCGCAGACACCCCATGACCCAGAACCTGAAACATTTCATCGAAGGCGCCCACGCCGAAGCCTCCGACGGCGCGCGCATGCGCCTCCTCAGCCCCGTGGACGAACAGGAATACGGCAGTGCCGCCCGCGGCACCGCCGAAGATGTCGACCGCGCCGTGGCCGCAGCCCATGCCCAGCTCGAAGGCGGCACCTGGAGCCGGCTGCATGCCGGCCAGCGCGCCCAGCTGCTGCTGCGCCTTGCCGACCTGGTCGAGCGCGACACGGCCCTGCTGGCCGACATGGACGCCAACGCCATCGGCCGCTCGCCGATGGAGCCGCGCATGATGGACGTGCCCAACGCCGTCGCCAACCTGCGCGCGGCCGCCGGCTGGACCCAACAGCTCGAAGGCCGCACCGTGCCCACCGGGGGCTACATGGGCACGCCCACGCTGTCGTACACGCTGCGCGAGCCCGTGGGCGTGGTCGGGGCCATCGTGCCTTGGAACTCGCCGCTGATGATCACCGTGTGGAAGCTCGCCGCCCTGCTGGCCGCCGGGTGCACCGTGGTGGTCAAGCCCGCGGAGGAAACGCCCCAGTCCGCCCTGCACCTGGCGCGGCTGGCGCAGGAAGCGGGCTTTCCCGACGGCGTCATCAATGTGGTGACCGGCTTCGGCGACGTGGTGGGCCGCGCGCTGTGCGAGCACCCGCTGGTCGCCAAGATCAGCTTCACCGGCAGTCCCGAGGCCGGCCGCGCCATCCAGCGCATCGCCGCGCCGCTGTTCAAGCGCGTCACGCTGGAGCTCGGCGGCAAGAGCCCGCAGATCGTGTTCGACGATGCCTCGTTCGACGACGCATTGCGCGGCTGCGCCATGGGCCTGTTCGTCAACCAGGGGCAGGTGTGTGCCGCCGGCTCGCGCATCCTGGTGCAGCGCAGCCTCGCGAAGCCTTTCGCGCAGGCACTGGCCGAGGCCGCCCGCGCGGTCACTGTCGGCGACCCGCGCCAGGCCGGCGTGCAGATGGGGCCGGTGGCCAAGAAGTCGCAGTTCGAACGCGTCAACCGCTACATCCAGCTCGGCCAGGATGAAGGCGCGGTGCTGCTGGCCGGCGGCGTCTCCCGGCCCGAGAAGGGCTGGTTCGTGCAGCCCACCATCTTTGCCGAGGCCACCAACCAGATGACCATCGCCCGGGAGGAGATTTTCGGCCCGGTGGGCACCGTGATCCCCTTCGACACCGAGGAAGAAGCCATCGCGCTGGCCAACGATTCGTCCTATGGGCTGGCGGCCACGGTGTGGACCACGCAGCTCGCGCGGGCGCACCGCGTGGCCGCGCGCGTCAAGGCCGGGGCCGTGGGCGTCAACTGCTGGAGTCCGCTGGACGCCAACCTGCCCTGGGGCGGCCTCAAGACCAGCGGCATCGGCCGCGAGGGCGGGCTGCCCGGCGCGCTGGCGTACACCGAGGAGAAGGTCATCACCGTGCTGCTGCCGGCCTGAGGCCCGGCCTCACAATGCACCACACAAGGAATCCTGACATGGGTTGGCGCAACACGATCGACGCCTGGGGCCGGGCCTCGATGCTCTTTCACTGGGCCACGGCCGCGGCCTTCATCACTGCCTACGTGGTCGTGTACTACGTGATCTGGTTCGTCGATCCGCAGACCAGCATCAAGCCGGCGCTGTTCGGCACCACACCCAATGCCGAACGGGTCGTGCCGCTGCTCAACATCCATTGGGTGCTGGGCCTGTCCATCGGCTTTCTCACGCTGCCCAGGCTCGTGTGGCGCATCGCCGGCGGCGTGCCGCGGCATGTCGCGGGCTCGCGCCTGGAGCGTCTGTCGGCCGACGCGGCGCACTGGGCGCTCTACGCCATCCTGATCTTGATGCCCCTGTCGGGCTACATGACGACCTACGACCCGACCGACTTCGGGCTGTTCGTGATCCCGGCCTGCCGCGACACCGCCTTCGCAGCCGCAATTCGCGGCGCATTCGACCTTTCCGTGGCGCAGCTGGAAGATGCGGCCTGGGCGGTGCACAGCTTCATCGGCGCCTGGCTGGCTTGGCCGCTGGTGGTGCTGCACATCGGGGCCGCGCTGCTGCACCACTTCGTGCGCAAGGACGCCGTGCTGCGCCGCATGCTGCCGCTGCGTCGCAGCACCGGCTGATCCACCCCCCTCCGCTACCCGACCCGCACCACGACACACCACATTGCGGTGCGTTGCGGCGTGGTGCGGCGTCGTGCAGCCACGCCGGGAGCGGCGCGATCGCGTGGCCGCAAGCAGATGCCGATCTCGGATAACGGCCAGCGCCGCCTCCCTTCGATAGTCCAAAGACCCCACTGCCGGTTGGTAAAGCGGGCATCGGCGCAGCCCGGCCACGGTCCGGGCGATCCGGATCCACACACCTCGCCTCTTCATCTTTCAGGAGTTCCCATGACCCAGCACTGTGCAAGAACCCTTCGCCCTCTCGCCCTGGCGGCGGCCATCGCCGCGGGCCTGCTCTGCCCCGGTTTCTCCGCCATGGCCGCGCCCGACGCGGCGCAGCTCGACAAGCTCACGCCCTCGGGCGCCCAGCGCGAAGGCAACGCCGACGGCAGCATTCCCGCCTGGCAGGGCGCGGAGCCGCCGCTGGCCGGCTGGGAGTGGGGCAAGCTGCGGCGCGACTTCTGGAAGCACAAGGACGAGAAGCCGCTGTTCACCATCGATGCGGCCAACGTCGACAAGTACGCCGACAAGCTCTCGGCCGGCCAGGTCGCCATGCTCAAGCAGCGCAAGGACTACCGCATGGACGTCTATCCGTCGCACCGCACCTGCGGCGTGCCGGACTTCGTGGCCGCCAACACGCGCAAGAACGTGGGCACCGCCCGCCTCAACGACGACGGCTGGAGCCTGAAGGAGGCGACCGTGCCGGGCTATCCATTCCCCCTGCCCTCCAATGGCGTGGAGGCGATGTGGAACTCCAAGATGCGCTACCGCGGCGTGGGCGTCGACTACAAGGGCACCATCACCGCCGTCTCGCCGCGCCGCGGCAGCACGGAGTGGATCCGCGCCGACTCGGAGCAGACGGTGTTCATTCCCTCGGGCGCCAAGGGCTCGCAGCAGCTGTCCTCGCTGCCGCCGGTGGAGTTCTATGTGTACTTCGGCTACACCTCGCCGGCCGCGCTGGCCGGGCAGGCCCTGGCGATCACCCAGTACATGAACCAGGCCGAGAACGAGACCTTCTACTACTTCCCCGGCCAGCGCCGCGTGCGCCGCATGCCGACCTACTCGCACGACTCCCCGCAGATCGGCATGGAGAACCAGTACACGCTGGACGAACCGCAGGTCTTCAACGGCGCGCTCGACCGCTTCGACTGGAAGCTGGTGGGCAAGAAGGAGATCTACGTTCCCTACAACGCCTTCGGCGCCTATGACTTCAAGGCCAAGTTCGAGGACGTGGCGCGCGACGACTTCATCGCACAGTCGCATCGCCGCTACGAGCTGCACCGCGTGTGGGTGGTGGAGGCCACCGTCAAGGCCGGCATGCGCCATTCGGCGCCCAAGCGCACCGTCTACCTCGATGAGGACAGCTGGGCGCCGCTGCTGATGGACGACTTCGACGGGCAGAACAAGCTCGCCAAGATGCGCGAGGGCTTCCTCATCCCGGTGTACGAGACGGGCTCCTGCGACGCGATGGCCATGGTGCAGAACAACCTGGCCGAGGGCCGCTACGTCTTCGACACGCACACCGTGGGCGTCGGCAAGGACATCCGCTGGTTCACCGAGCCGACCGGCCCGCGCATGCGTTCGGGCTTCTACACGGCCGACAACCTGCGCGCCATCAGCGAGCGCTGAACGCCGCGCCCAGAACGACGACAACAAGCCCCGAGGAGAAGAACCGATGAACTTCACCGCCCGCCCCTCCAGCACCCTCGCCCGGCTGAGCGCCGTGCCCGCCGCCTGCCTGCTCGCCGCGACGGGGGCCGCTCATGCCTTCACCTTCGAGACCGACAACGTTCGAGGGAGCTTCGATTCCACCATCACCATCGGCACCGGCATCCGCGTCAAGGACCCCTCCTGCACGCTCGTCATCCAGGGTGCGGTGGGCGTCGGCGCACCCGCCGGCTGCCTGGCACCCACCTCGTCGATGGGCGACCAGGGCAACCTGAACTACCGCAAGGGCGATGCCTTCACCACCTACGTCAAGGGCAGCCACGAGCTGCTCCTGAAGATGCCCGATGACATCACCTTCCTCGGGCGGGTGAACTGGGTCCGCGACCTCACGGCCACCCACACCACCGGCTACACCAGCGCCGCCGCGACGCAGTACCTGCCCGACGGCCTGGCCAGCGACGCGCGCAGCGACCTGCGCTTCAAGGCCCGGCTGCTGGACTTCTGGGTGAGCAAGACCTTCCAGCTCGGCGGCGAAACGGCGCGCGTGCGTGTGGGCAACCAGGTGATCAGCTGGGGGGAAAGCCTTTTCCTGCCCGGCGGCATCAACGCGACCAACGCGCTGGACATCATGCGGCTGTCGCAGCCCGGCACGCAGCTGAAGGAGGCGGTGCTGCCCGCGCCCATCGCCAGCTTCGCCACGGGCCTGGGCCACGGCCTCAACTTCGAGGCCTACGTGCAGGCGCGCTGGAACGGCAACTACATGGCACCCACCGGCTCCTACTGGTCTGTGGCCAACGGCATGGGCAAGGGCCACGACGCCTACGGCCTGATCGAGACGAAGCCGAAGAACGGCGGCCAGTGGGGCACCGCCCTGAAGTGGCAACCCGAGGGCACGCAGCTGAACCTGGGTGCCTACGTGATGAACTACAACGACAAGTCGTTGAACTTCAGCACCAATGCGGGCGGCACCGGCCGCGCGGGCTGGGCCTACCCGGAGAACCGCCGCCTCTACGGCCTGAGCGCCAACATGCCGGTGGGCGACTGGTCGGTGGGCACCGAGCTGTCGTACCGTCCGCGCGATGCCGTGGCGCTGAACCCGGCGGCGAGCGGCTGCTCGTTCAACCACGGCAACTGCTGGGTCGACGAGAAGAAGCTGCAGTGGCACCTGACCGGCATGCTCAGCCTCACGCCGAGCAATGCAGGCGGCGTGCTGCGCGCCCTCGGCGCGGACACCGCGACGCTGATGGCCGAGGCCGTGGTGGTGCGCTATCCCAACCTCAAGAAGTACTACGGGTCCGATCCGATCGCTGCCGGTGCATGGGGCTGGGGCCAGGAGTTCAGCGCCGCGGGCACGCCGCAGCCGGTTGGCTCGAAGACGGCGTGGGGCTACAACCTGGACTTCAGCTGGGTCTACGACGGCTCGCTGATTCCGGGCTGGCAGGTGATTCCCGAGGTGTACTACTTCCAGGCCGTGAAGGGGCGCACGCCCAACGGCGCGGGCCAGTTGATGGAGGGCGCCAAGTCCGTCAACCTGGTCGTGACCTTCGTGCAGAACCCGGCGAAGTGGCAGGCCTCGATCAACTACGCGGCCTTCTTCGGCGGCAAGCGCGTGTTCGACCAGCCCTATCGCGACCGCAACTTCGTGGGCCTCACCCTGTCGCGCAACTTCTGACCTGTCGCGCCGCGCACCGCCCGCGCGGCGGTGGCGGCGCCGCCTGCTGAAAGCACTCCGTGTCCGATCCCAATCACGCCCCCGCCCCCGCACCTGTTCCCGCCCAGGCCTCCGCGCTGCAGCGCGCCGTGCAGCGCCTCGAGGCCTTCTGCTTCTCCCATCGCCGCGGCATCCTCGTCGCGCTGGCCCTGTTCACGCTGGCCATGGCGTGGTTCGCGGCGCAGCTGCGCATGGACGCCGGCTTCGACAAGCAGATGCCCTCGGGCCACGAGTACATCCAGACCTTCCAGGCCTACCGCGAGGACGTGCTGGGCGCCAACCGGCTCAACGTGGTGGTCAGGGCCCGCCACGGCACCATCTGGACCGCGCCGGCCCTCAAGCGCCTGTACGAGGTGACCCAGGCCGTCACCTACCTGCCGGGCATCGAGCGGCTGGGCGTGCAGTCGATGTGGACGCCCAACAGCTTCGTCAACGAGATCACCGAGGAAGGGTTTCGCGCCGATCCGCTGATCGACGCCACCATCACGCCCGATAGGCTCACGCCGGAGATCATCGCCGGCATCCAGCGCGCGGCCGCCCAGGGCGGCTTCATCGGCACGCTGGTCTCGCGCGACCAGACCAGCGCGATGGTCACGGCCGAGCTGGCCGAGTACGACGCGCAGGGCCGCAAGCTGGACTACGTGGCCTACAACCACCTGCTCGAAGAAAAGATCCGCGCGCGCTTCGAGGATGGCGACTTCGAGGTCCAGATCATCGGCTTCGCCAAGCAGATCGGCGACATCGCCGACGGCGCGCAGTCGGTGCTCAAGTTCTGCCTGGTCGCGCTGCTGCTCACCGCCGGCGCGGTGTACTGGTACTGCCGCTCGGTGCGCTTCACGCTGCTGCCCATCGCATGTTCGCTCGCGTCGCTGGTGTGGCAGTTCGGCACGCTGCGGCTGCTGGGCTTCGGGCTCGATCCGCTCGCGGTGCTGGTGCCCTTCCTGGTGTTCGCCATCGGCGTGTCGCACGGCGTGCAGCAGATCAACTACATCGTGCGACGCATCTCGCAGGGCCACACGACCTACGAGGCCTGCCGCGACAGCTTCGGCGGCCTGCTGATCCCCGGGACGCTGGCGCTGGTGACGGCCTTCGTCTCCTTCGTCACGTTGCTGATGATCCCGATCCCGATGGTGCGCGAGCTGGCCATCGCAGCCTCCCTGGGCGTGGCCTACAAGATCGTGACCAATCTCGTCATGCTGCCGGTGGCGGCTTCATTCTTCGAGGTGAGCCGCGACTTCGCCGACCAGGCCCTGCTGCAGCGCGAGCGCCGCTCGGGCTGGCTGCGCGTGCTGGCCCGGCTCGCGCAGCCGCGCGCGGCGGCCGTGATGCTGCTGGTCACCGCGGTGGTGTTCGGCGCCGCCGTGTGGCAAAGCCGCGACCGCGTGGTCGGCACCTTGCAGCCCGGTGCGCCGGAACTGCGCGAGGACGCCCGCTTCAACCGCGACGCGGCGTCCATCGCGCGCAATTTCGACACCGGCCTGGACTGGCTGACCGTGGTGTTCGAGGCACCGCCCGAGAGCTGCGGCAACGTGAACATCGGGCTCTACCAGGACCGCTTCGTCTGGGCGATGCAGCCGGTGGAGGGTGTGCTCTCGATATCCTCTTACGCCGGACAGCTGCGGCTGTACAACGAGGGCTACAACGAAGGCAACCCGAAGATGGCCGTGGTGCCCATCGATGCGGGCAACTACGCCGCCCTGTCCACCGAGATCGCGCGCATCCGCGGCACCATGCGCAAGGACTGCAGCATGACGGCGGTGAACCTCTTCCTGACCGACCACAAGGCCACCACCATCCAGCGCGTGATCGACGCGGTGAAAGCCTTCCGCGGCGGCCACCCCATGCCCGGCGTGAACATCCGCCTGGCCGCGGGCAACGCCGGCGTGCTGGCGGCCATCGACGACGAGGTCGAGAAGAGCGAGCTGCCGATGATGCTGTACGTGTACGCGGCCATCGTGGTGCTGGTCTTCCTGGTCTACCGCGACCTGCGCGCCGTGGCGGCCTGCTGCCTGCCGCTCACGGTGGGCACCTTCATCGGCTACTGGTTCATGAAGGAGCTGCAGATCGGCCTCACGGTGGCGACCCTGCCGGTGATGGTGCTGGCGGTGGGCATCGGCGTGGACTACGCCTTCTACATCTACAACCGCCTGCTGATGCACATGGCCGCGGGCCAGACCATCGTCAAGGCCATCGAGCATGCGATCCTGGAAGTGGGCACGGCCACCATCTTCACCGCCATCACGCTGGCCGTGGGCGTGGCGACCTGGTCTTTCTCGCAGCTGAAGTTCCAGGCCGACATGGGCAAGCTGCTGGCCTTCATGTTCATGGTGAACATGGTCATGGCGATGACCGCCCTGCCCGCCTTGGCGGTATGGCTCGAAAGGCTCTTCCCGCGCCGCAAGCCCGTGCGAGCGACCGGACTGCAGCAGCACTGACATCCATCTGACGATCGACGATGAAATCGACTTCCCTTCTTGCGCGCACGGCATTGGCCGGCGCCCTCGTTTCCCTGTCGCTGGCCTGCGCGGCGCAGGCGCCGCAGACCCAACAGGCCCCAGCTGCTGTTGATGGCGTACCCCTACTGGTTCCCGCGGTTCGCGCCGCGCATGCCGCCCGCGCCACGATGCTGGCCAGCACCCGCGCGGGCGAGCGCATCGTCGCGGTGGGTGACCACGGCGTGGTGCTGCTGTCGGACGACGGCGGCCGCAGCCATCGCCAGGCGCGCCAGGTGCCGGTGGACGTGGCGCTGACCTCGGTCTCCTTCATCGATGCCCGACAGGGCTGGGCCGCGGGCCACTGGGGCGTGATCCTGCACACCACGGACGGCGGCGAGACCTGGCAGATACAGCGCAGCGACGCGGCGCAGGACCGGCCGCTGTTCGCCGTGCACTTCTTCGACGAGAAGCAAGGCGTGGCCGTGGGCCTGTGGTCGCTGGTGCTGCGCACCGAGGACGGCGGCGCCCACTGGCAGCCCGTCGAACTGGCCCCGCCGCAAGGCGGCAAGCGCGCCGACCTCAACCTCTTCGGGCTGTTCGCCGACGCGCGCGGCCAGCTGTTCGCGCCGGCAGAGCGCGGCATGGTGCTGCGCTCCGACGACAGGGGCCGCAGCTGGAGCTACATGCCGACCGGCTATGCGGGTTCCTTCTGGAGCGGCATCGCGGGCCTCGGCGGCACTTTGCTGGTGGCAGGGCTGCGCGGCTCGATGTACCGCAGCGTCGACGACGGCAGCAGCTGGCAGCGCGTGGACACACACACGGAGTCGTCCATCACCGCGCTCGCCGGCGCCGGCAAGAAGATCGTCGCTGTCGGCCTCGACGGGCTGGTGCTGAGCAGCGAAGACGGCGGCGCGAGCTTTGCCGCCCATATGCGCGAAGACCGCCTGCCCCTGACCAGCGTGGCACTGGACGGCCAGGGCCACGCGACGATGTATTCGCGCCAGGGCGTGGTGGCTGGCGCGGGTGCCAAGGATCCGTCGGCGCGCTGAGCGCCTCGGACCCGGCGGGAACGCAGGCTACTGGCGGAACACACCCTCGGCGGCCGTCTCGGCGAGCGCCCGGCGATCGCTGGGCGCTTCGAGCTTGCGCACGCCATCGGGCAGCACGGCCGGATCGCCCTTCCTGCCCACGGCCACGACCGTCTCGATCGCATAGCCCTGCGGCAGCTGGATGGCCGCGCGCAGCTTCTCGGCGTCGAAGCCGGCCATCGCATGGGCCGACCAGCCCGACAGCGTGGCCTGGAACGCGAGGCTGGCCCAGGCGGCGCCGGCATCGAAGGAATGCCACTGGTTGGGGGCCGCCTCGGCGCGACCCGGGAACAGGGCCTCGCGCTGCGAGACCACGACCACCAGCGCGGCGGCGCGCTTCGTCCACATCTGGTTGAACTCGACGAGGCTGTCGAAGATGGGCTGCCAGGCGGGCGTGTCGCGGCGCGCGTAGATGAAGCGCCAGGGCTGCACGTTGTACGCCGAGGGCGCCCAGCGGGCCGCTTCGAGCAGGCTCATGAGCGCGGGCTCGGCGATGGTCTCTTCGGCGAAGGCGCGCGGCGACCACCGGTTGGTGAACAGCGGATCGATGGGGTGGGCGGATTGGCGGGGATTGCTCATTGAAGACTCCAGGGGAACGATGAAGGAAGATGCGGCACGGCGGTGCCGCGCAGGGACGCGCCGCGAAGACGCCGCGCGGGAAAACGAAGGCGCAGAAGAAGGCGCTTCAGCCGCGCATCAGGCGATGCCGGCCATGTTGATGTACTTGATGACCAGGTAGTCGTCGATGCCGTGGCGCGAGCCCTCGCGGCCCAGGCCCGACTGCTTGACGCCGCCGAAGGGCGCGACCTCGTTGCTGATGAGGCCGGTGTTGACGCCGACCATGCCGTACTCCAGCTGCTCGGCCACGCGCCAGACGCGGCCCAGGTCGCGTGCGTAGAAGTAGCTTGCCAGGCCGAACTCGGTGTCGTTGGCCATGCGCACGACCTCGGCTTCGTCGCTGAAGCGGAACAGCGGCGCAAGCGGGCCGAAGGTTTCTTCGCGCGCCACCGTCATCGCCTGCGTCACGCCGGTCAGCACGGTGGGCTCGAAGAAGCTGCCTCCCAGCGGATGGCGGCGGCCGCCGCTGAGCACCTGCGCGCCCTTCGCCACCGCATCGGCCAGGTGCTCTTCCACCTTGCGCACGGCGGCCTCGTCGATCAGCGGGCCGATGCGCACGCCCTCCTGGTCGCCGGGGCCCACCTTGAGCGCGCGCAACGCCTCGGCCAGCTTCTGCGCGAAGGCGTCGTAGACCCGCTCGTGCACGTACAGCCGGTTGGCGCACACGCAGGTCTGCCCCGCGTTGCGGAACTTGGAGACCAGCGCGCCTTCGACCGCCGCGTCGAGGTCCGCGTCGTCGAAGACGATGAAGGGCGCGTTCCCGCCCAGCTCCATCGACACCTTCTTGACGGTGGAGGCCGTCTGCTGCATCAGCAGCCTCCCCACCTCGGTGGAGCCGGTGAAGCTGAGCTTGCGCACCACGGGGTTGGTGGCCAGCTCGGTGCCGATGTCGCCGGCGGAGCCGGTGAGCACCGACAACACGCCCGCGGGCACGCCGGCGCGTTCGGCCAGCACCGCCAGCGCCAGGGCCGTGAGCGGCGTCTGGCTCGCGGGTTTGACCACCATCGTGCAGCCGGCCGCGAGCGCGGGGCCGGCCTTGCGCGTGATCATGGCCGCGGGGAAGTTCCAGGGCGTGATGGCCGCGCACACGCCCACCGGCTCGCGCACGACCACGATGCGCTGCGACGCCACGGGCGAAGGGATGGTCTCGCCATACACGCGCTTGGCTTCTTCGGCGAACCACTGGATGAAGGAGGCCGCATAGGCGATCTCGCCGCGCGCCTCGGCCAGCGGCTTGCCCTGCTCGGCCGTCATGATGCGGGCCAGGTCTTCTTGGTTCTGCAGGATGAGTGCGTGCCAGCGCGCGAGGATGGCCGAGCGTTCGTGCGCGGTGCGGCGGCGCCATTGCGGCCAGGCGGCCTCTGCCGCCTCGATGGCGCGCCGCGTGGCGGCGGCGTCCAGCCGGGGCACGTGGGCGATCAGCTCGTCCGTGGCGGGGTTGGTGACGGCGATGGTCCGCTCGGCGGAAATCCATTCGCCTGCCACCAGGCATTGCGCGCGCAGCAGCGAGGGGTCGTCGAGAGTCAGCATGGGGTTCCGATTCAGATCTGGGTGATGAGCTTGGTACTGAGAAAACTGTCGAAGGACTCGGTGCCGCCTTCGCTGCCGAAGCCGCTGTCCTTCACGCCGCCGAAGGGCAGCTCCGGATGCGCCATGCCCGAGTGGTTGATGTTCACCATGCCGGCCTCCAGGCCGTCGCCCACGCGGTTCGCGGTCTGCAGCGAGCGGGTGAACACGTAGCTGGCCAGGCCGAAGGGCAATGCATTGGCCTGCTGCAGCGCCTCGTCGACCGTGTCGAAGCGCGACAGCGCCGCGACGGGACCGAAGGGCTCTTCGTGCATGACGCGCGCATCGGCGGGAACATGGGCCAGCAGCGTCGGCGCATGGAAGTGGCCTTTGGCTCCAATATGCGCGCCAATCCGCCCGTCGATGTGCCCGCCGCCCGCCAGCAGCTCGGCGCCGCGCGCGCGGGCATCGTCCACCAGCGCCTGCACCGCCTGGAAGCGGCGCTCGTGGATCAGCGGGCCCATCTGGACGCCATCCTCCAGGCCGTGGCCCACCTTCACCGCACCAAGCGCATCGGCGAAGGCGGCGGCAAAGCGGTCGTGCACGCCCGACTGAGCGTAGAAGCGCGTCGGCGACACGCAGACCTGGCCGGCGTTGCGCGTCTTCAGCCGCGCCAGCAAGGCCACGGCGGCGTCGACGTCGGCATCGTCGAAGACCAGCACCGGCGCATGGCCGCCCAGCTCCATCGTCATGCGCTTCATGTGCAGGCCGGCCAGCGCGGCCAGTTGCCGGCCCACCGGCACCGAGCCGGTGAACGAGACCACGCGCACCAGCGGCGACTCGATGAGCTGGCGCGAGATGTCCGCCGGCACGCCCCACAGCAGGTTGAACACGCCCGGCGGCAGGCCGGCATCGTGGAAGAGGCGCGCCATGGCCACCAGCGCGCTGGGCGATTCCTCCGGCCCCTTGAGCACGATGGGGCAGCCCGCGGCGATGGCCGCCGCGGCCTTCTTCATCGCTTGCCCGAAGGGAAAGTTCCACGGGCTGAAGGCGGCGCACACACCGACCGGCTCGCGCACCACCAGCTGGCGCACGCCGGGCAGGCGCGCCGGCACCACGCGGCCGTAGACGCGGCGGCCCTCCTCCGCATGCCACTCGACGTGCTCCGCGGCGTTCAGCACCTCGGCCACGGCATCGGCCAGCGGCTTGCCGTTGTCCAGCGTCATGGCACGGCCGATCTCCGGCGCGCGCTCGCGCGCCAGCGCGGCCACGCGGCGCAGCAGGTCCGAGCGCTCGAGCGGCGACACGCGCCGCCAGGCCGCGAAGGCCGCATGGGCGGCCTGCACCGCGGCCTCCACGTCCTCGGTCTCGGCCCATGGCAGCAGGCCCAGAGGCTGCTGCGTGGCGGGATCGTGCACGGCCTGCGTGCGCCGGCCCTGCGCGTCGATGAAGCGGCCGGCGATGTAGAGCGAGAGTTCTGGGTACATGGTGGGAGGGCCCGCGGCGCGGGTATTGGGGCGCCGGTATTGGGGCGCCGGTATTGGGGCGTCGGTATTGGGGCGCGGTTCGCGCGAGTCTTCAGGCCGCGAGGGCCTCGGCCTGCACGAGGGATTGATTGGCTGCAGCCTGTGGTTGCGCCGTATCGGCTGGGGCCAGCACGGCTTCGCAGAAGCTCTCCAGTTCGGCCGCGGCGTCGGCCCGGCGGCCGACGGCGGCGATGAAGCGGTCGGGGCGGATCAGCACCCAGTCCACGTCCTTGCCGTGGAACCAGAAGTGCAGCGTGTTCTCCAGGTCCTCGATCACCGTGCCCGTGAGCTGCCCCGGCATCGGCGAGCCGGCCTCGTTGCCCATGCTGCGCGAGCGCACGGCCACATAGTGGTCGCAGCCCAGCCTGGCGAGCTGCGCGTGCAGCGCGGCAGGCGCGCCGGCCAGCGCATCGCAGCGCCAGCTCAGCAGCGCGAAGCGCGCGCCGACCACGTCGTCGAGCTTGCGCGGCAGGCCGTGCTCTCGCTCCACGTTGGGCTGGATGAACATGCGGCCCACGAGCGCGTCGCGCCCGGCAATGCCGCTGTTGCGCACGATGCCCTTCGCGAAGCGCGGCATGGGCTTGAACTTCATCTGCAGCACGTAGTCGCGCACCTTCGGAATGTTCCGGACCGCCATGAAGAAGCGGTCGCGCGCCCAGGCCAGCAGCGGGTTGCGCTGCGACAGCACGGCACCGAAGGTGTCGGCCAGGTCGATCATGGCCTTGGCATGGGCATGGCGCTCGTCGTGGTAGCTGGCCAGCAGCTCGGGCCGCAGCCGGCCCTGGAGGACCCAGGCGAGCTTCCAGCCCAGGTTGAACGCATCGCGCAGGCCGGCATTGAGGCCTTGGCCGATCCATGGCGGCGTGATGTGCGCGGCATCGCCGGCCAGGCAGACACGGCCTGCGACGAAGCTGCCCGCCACACGCGAGTTGTGGGTGTAGACGCGCGCCCGGATGACATTGAGCGCCGCCGGGTCGGCCACATGCCGGCCCAGCAGCTCGCGCACCTTGTCGGGTGCGAGCATCTGCTCGCCGTCCTCGCCGGGAAAGAGCATGAACTCCCAGCGCCGCAACCCGTAGGGCAGGCGCAGGCAGACGTAGGGGCGCTCAGGTTCGCAGTGCAGCGCGGTGTAGGGCGCGTCGAGCGGATCCTGGTCGCATTCGATCACCACCCACTTGGCCGGGTGCGTGCGCCCCTCGTAGGACAGCCCCAGCATCTCGCGCACGGTGCTGCGCCCGCCGTCGCAGGCCACCGCATAGGCGGCGCGCACCTGCTGCTCGGCGCCGGCCTCGTCGCGCAGGGTGGCGGTCACGCCTGCCTCGTCCTGCACCAGGCCCACCAGCTCCAGGCCGAGGCGCAGCTGCACATGGTCGAAGCGCGCCAGGCCGCGGCGCAGCGTCTTCTCGCCCAGGGGCTGCGAGAACAGGTTGCGGCGGAACCAGCCGAACTCGCGCGTGCTCGGCAGGATCTCGGCGAAGCACTGCTTGCGCGCGGTGTACATGCGCATGGGCACGTTCTGGATCATGTCGCGCAGCATCTCCTCGGCCAGGCCGGTGGCCTGGAAGGTACGCAGGGCCTCGTCGTCCAGGCCCACGGCGCGCGGGAAGTCGAACACCGCCGTGCTGCGCTCGACCACCAGGGTCCGCACGCCGTAGGTGCCCAGCAGGTTGGCCAGCGTCACGCCGACGGGGCCGGCGCCGATGATGAGGACGGGGGCTTCCACGGAAGCGCTCATGAAAACTCCTTGGGACTGAGAGGGGAACGGCGACCTGCGTGAGTGCCTCAGGCGGCCGAGAGCAGCCGGCTCTCCTGGCGCACCAGCAGGTGCCGCACCTGCTTGCGGAACTCCGCGAAGGCCGGATCGGCCATCAGCGCGGCACGGCGGCGCGCACGTTCATCGAGGCTGTCGAAGGCCCAGTGGAAGACCAGCTGGTTGATGTCGCCGCTTTCCGGCGTCATCAACGCGATCAGTTGCCCGAGCGTGCGGGTCTGCAGCGCGCGGCCGCACTCGTTGTAGATGCGCAGGTAGTCGCGCACGCCGCCGGGCACGAGGGTGTAGGTTCTGAGTTCGTGGATCATGGATGGGACTGGCCCGAGGCGGCCGCATCAGGCCGCGTCAGGCCGCTTCAGGAAGGTGGTGACGGCCTCGGCGAAGAGCGCCGGCTGGTCGTCGTGGACGTAGTGGCCCGCGTCGGGAATCTCGAGCGTGGAGATTCGCGGGTTGAGCGCGCGCATGTGCTCGGCCATGGCCGGCTGCAGGTAGTCGGAGCGGCCGCCGCGCACCACGAGCGTCTCGCACTGCAGCTGGCTCACATCGGCGGCAAGGTCCACCTGGCGGGCGGGATCCGGGTTCAGGCGCGTGGCAGCGATGCCCGCATGGTCGTAACGCCAGGTGAAGCCGCCGCCGCTCATGGGCTTGAGCATGCTGTGCAGCCGCTGCTGGCGCGCTTCCTCCGTCACCGTGGGGCGCAGCGCGCGCATGAACGCGGCGGCTTCGTCCCAGGAAGCAAAGGCGGTGGGCGTGCTCGCCAGTTCCCTGCGGATGCGCGTGGCACCGTCGCTGGCGTCGAAGGCGCCGGGGCCGGCGTCCTCGATCACCAGTCGGCGGACCCGGCCGGGATGGTGCGCGGCATACACGATGGCGTTGATGCCGCCCATCGAATGGCCGAGCAGGTCGAAACGCTGCAGGCCCAGCTGCGCCACCAGCGCCTCGACGTCGGCGACGTAGGCGTCGGTGTAGTAGTCATGCCTCGGGTCCCAGTCGGTCTCGCCGCGGCCGCGCTGGTCGAAGGCGATGACGCGGAACCCGGGCTGCAATGCGGCCGCGACGCCCGCGAAGGTCTCGGCATAGCCGCGGATGCCGTGCAGCATCAGCACCGGCCAGGCATCGGGCTCGCCCCATTCGGTGACGTGGAAGCCCAGGCCGTCGTGGCTCAGGCGGTAATCGCGGCGTTGCACGTGTGGCTCTCCGGCCGCGCTCAGACGAGGCCGTCCTCGCCCTTGATCTCCGAGGCCTTCAGGCCGCCCAGTCGCGCGTTGAGCCGGCCGCGCGTGGCGAAGGCCCAGATCAGCACCACCTCGTCGCGGTTGGGGCCGTCGCCGAACATGGCCGAGACGGTGTCGTAGTGCGAGCGCACGTACAGCGCGTCCTTGTGCGCCAGCGGAATGTCGATGACGGTGCCGGGCCCACCGCGCTTGCCGGTGGAAGGCACCCACGACTTGCCGCCGCCCACGCCCTCGCGCACCGGGTTGGCGGCGGGGTTGGTCAGCAGCGCGTTGCCATGCTCGTATTCGCCGTCGATCCCCACCAGGCAGGCCTTGCCATAGCTCTCGATGGCCTGCCCGCCCGCGGCCTCGCGGATGCGGCGGCCGAACTCCTTGCCCAACTCGGGCGAAGGCGCGATCCAGGACGACAGGTCTTCGACGTAGCGGCCTGCGAACGGGTTGCGCAGGCAGGCGGCAATGACGATCTTGCGCAGCGGCTCGCCGTCGGCGGGTGCACCGGTCTCTCCGGCCAGGGTGTCCTCGATCTGGAGGTACCACTTGCGGATGTGGAAGGCGCTGAGGTCGGGGGTGCTCATGGTGATCTTTTCCTGGAATGGGGGTGAATGGGATGGATGTGCCGCAGGCGGCCGCTCACAGCGGCTGCAGGTCCAAGGCGTTGCTGGGCGCGTTGTATTCGCCCAGCAGGCGCTTGGCTTCCTCGTCGTCGTGGACGAGCTCGAGGAAGAACTCGAAGCGGTGGCCGTCGGGGTCGTGGAAGTACAGGCCGTAGCCCACCTTGTGGTCGGTGGTCTTGACCACCTCCACGTTCTTGCGCAGCAACATGCCGTAGAGCCGGCGCAGGTCGTCCAGGCCGCCCTCGATCTCCAGGCCGTAGTGCTGCATGTTCACGGTGCCGCGGGTGGCGGCCTCGGGCTCGTCCACCTGGATGAGCGCGATGTCGTGGTGCTTCTGTCCGAAGGAAAGGAACACCCAGCGCGTCCCGCGCGCCGTGACCTGCATGCCCAGCACCTCTTCATACCAGGGGGCGGAGGCGAAGGGGTCCTTCACGAACAGCGCCAGGTGCGTGCGGCGGATGCGCGGGCGAACCTCTTCGCCAGTGCTGCCGGTGTTGCCGGTGCCGTCGGTGGAAGCGGGGTCGCGGGTGTTCATGGCCGGCCTCCGTGCTTCAGTGGATGGACTGCGGATGCGCGTGCACCGGCGCCACGAAGGGCGTCCAGGCCACCGAGGTGATCTCGCTGAAATCGCGCCACTCCTTGAACCAACTGCGCCCGCCGTTGGTGGAGCGCAGCAGGTGGCCGTACTTGGTGCCGGCAAAGAGCAGCCCTCGGTTGCTCGCATGCGCGCCGAAGGCCCACACGGTGGAGTTGGGCGCGGTGTTCAGCAGCGTCGGCACCCAGGTCGCGCCGCGGTCGGCGGAGCGATAGATGCGCGTGCGCGAACCCGGCGTGCCGTCGCCGAGGGCCAGCAGCAGCTCGCGGCCATCGGCATCCAGCGGCTGCACCGTGCGGGTGTAGTACAGGCCGTCGAAGCGGTCCTTGGACGGGTGGCAGACGAAGCTCTGGGCATCGTCGATGCTCTCGCACACCGAGTTGACGGTGACCACGATGTGCTTGGCCGGCGCATCCGGCGTGGCCGGCAATACCGAGATGGCATGGATGTCGGAGTTGTTGATGCCGCGCCCGGGCGTGTCGATGCGCTCCCAGCTGTCGCCCGCATCGCGCGTGCGCCAGGCGCCGCCTTCTTCCACGCCGAACCAGGCCTCGCCTGCGCGCTGCGGGTGGAAGGCGATGGTGAGGATGCGCGGGCGGTGCACGCCCGAGCAGAACTCGGGCAGCTCCACGTCCAGCAGCTGCCAGCTCAGGCCGCCGTTGCGCGAGCGGTACATGCGCGCCCGCGAAGGTGCGCCGGTGCCGGCGAACACCAGCTGCGGGTCTAGCGGGCTGAAGGCCAGGGCCCACACGGTCTGGCCATCGGCCGGCGAGGCCATGCGCTGGAAGTGCGCGCCGCCGTCGGTCGACAGGCAGATGCCCGCGTCGGCGCCCGCCAGCACGCGGCTGGGGTCCGACGGGTCCACGGCCAGCGCGCGCACCGTGCCGTCGAATTCGATGGCCTCCTTCAGGCCCAGGCGGTGCCAGGTGGCGCCGTCGTCCACGCTGCGCAGGATGCCCTGCCCTGCCGTGCCCACGAGAATGGTTCCGTTCATGTCTGCGACTCCTTGGATGGATGGCTCAGAGAAAGATGCCGCGGGTGATGCCGCCATCGACCGCGATGGATTCGCCGGTGATGGCCGCCGCGCGGTCCGAAGCGAGGAAGAGCACCGCGTCGGCGATCTCGCCCACCTGCAGCACGCGGCGGATGGGGGTGGCCTTCGCGTAGTTCGCCTCGACCTGCGCGAGCGTGAGGCCCTGCAGCTTGGCTTCCTTCGCGTAGAGCTCGTGGATGTGCGGCGTCTCCACCACGCCGGGGTGGATCACGTTGACCGTGATGCCCGAGGGGCCGAGCTGGTCCGACAGGGTCTTGGTCATGTGCGCCACGGCCACGTTGCGCATGCCCGAGAGCTGCTTGCTGCCGCGGCCGGTGAGGCCGCCGATGTTGATGATGCGACCCCAGCCGCCCTTGCGCATGTGCGCCGCACAGGCCTTCGCGAAGCGCATGTAGCCCACGACCTTGATGTCGATGTCCTGCAGCAGTCCTTCGGGATCAGCGTTCTCGATCTCGCTGCGCACCAGGCCGCCCGGATGGGCCGCGCCGTTGACCAGGATGTCGATGCGGCCGAAGTGCGCCGCCGCCTTGTCGACGGCGGCCTGCACCTGCGCGGTGTCGCTCACGTCGGCGGGGGTGGCCAGCACCTCCACGCCCGTCTTCGCGGTGATTTCGCGCGCGGCTTCCTCCAGCGCGCCCTCGCTGCGCGCCACGATGGCCACGCGCACGCCCTCGGCCGCGAAAGCTTCCGCCACCGCCCGGCCGATGCCCAGGCTGCCGCCCGTCACCACGGCCACTTTGCCCTTGAGTCTGAGATCCATGTTCGATTGCTCCTTGAATGGTGGGAAAGGCGCCAGTCCGAGTGGCTCAGAGCGCCATTTCGATGAGGGCCGGCCCGCGGCGCCCGAAGGCCTCGCGCAGCTGGACCGAGAGTTCTTCGGCCGTGGCGGCCCGCGTGGCCGGCACGCCATAGGACTGCGCCAGGCCCACCCAGTCGATGCGCGGCGAGTCGAGCGCGGTGAGCGCCTCGGCGCGCGCACCCAGCGCGGCGCCGCCGCGGCGCAGTTCGTTGCGCAGGATGGCGTACTGGTGGTTGGCGGCAATGAGCACGACCACGTCGAGCTGCTCGTGCGCCATGGTCCACAGCGACTGGATCGTGTACTGGGTGCTGCCGTCCGACAGCAGCCCCACCACCCGCCGCCCGGGGCAGGCGATGGCCGCGCCCACCGCCACGGGCAGGCCCTGGCCGATGGCGCCGCCGGTGTTGGTCAGCGTCGTGTGCGGTGCCGCGGCGGCCGACGCCGCATAGAAGGGATAGCCGCAGGTGCCGCCTTCGACCGAGACGATGGCGCCTTCGGGCAATGCGCGCGTGAGCACCGCGCCGATGGCCGCGGGCGTGAGCGCGCCGGCGGGCTCCGCCGGCAGCGGATGCACCGGCGCCTCGAAGGCGGGGGCCTGCAGCGCATCGGCCAGTTGCTCCAGCGCCTCGGCCACCGGATGGCCGGGCTCGCCCAGGCTCAGCAGGCGAGCGGCTTCGACCATCAGGCTGGGGTGGCCCGTGTAGCCGAAGTAGGTGACGGGGGGCAGTGCGCCGGCCAGCACCACCAGGTCGGCGGGGTCGAGCACGGCGCGTGCCGGCTCGGGAAAGTAAGGCAGCCGGTCGAAGGCCGGCAGGCCCTGGCCGCGTTCCGCGCGGGCCGGGAAGGTCTCGGCATAGGCCGTGGCGCCGAGCGCTGCGCACAGCCGCGCGGCGGCATGCTGGGCGCGCACGCCCAGGCCACCGCGTTCGCCACCGCCGCCCAGCAGGAAGACGATGCGGCGCGCCGAGCGCAGGCGTTGCGCGCAGGTGGCGATGTCGATGGGCGCGGTTGATGCCGCGTCCGGCGCCGGCGTGCCGGCGGCGGACGCCGCGCCCTGCAGCGGCTCGGCCTGGTAGTCCGCCGGAAAGATCAGCGTCGCACCCTGCCCGCCGTTGGCCAGCGACTGGCGCACGGACTCTGCCGCGGCACGCGGCGCATCGGCCGTGCTGGCGATGCGGTGCACCCAGCCCGAGACCGGCCGCGCCAGCGATTCGATGTCCGAGCTCAGCGGCGCATCGAAGGGCAGGTGCCAGCTGGTGTGGTCGCCGATCAGGTTGACGATCGGCGTGCGCGCGCGCCGCGCGTTGTGCAGGTTGGCGATGCCGTTGGCGAAGCCCGGGCCCAGGTGCAGCAGCGTGGCGGCGGGCCGCCCGAGCATGCGGCCGTAGCCGTCGGCCGCGCCGGTGCAGACGTTCTCCTGCAGGCCGATCACGCAGCGGATCGAATCCTGGCCTTCCAGCGCGCGCACCAGGTCCAGCTCCGTCGTGCCGGGGTTGGCGAAGCAGGTGTCCACCCCTTCGCCGGAAAGCGCCGCCCACAGGGCCTGCGCGCCAGTCTGCTCAGTCATCGCCGATGTCCTCTCGTTGCTTCTCTCTGTTGGGAATGCCGCGACCGGCGTCACTGCACCTTGATGCCGCGCTCGCGCACGAGGCGGCCGATGCGGTCGTTGTCCACGGCGATGCGTGCGTCCAGTTCCGCTGGCGTGGAGGCGCCGGCGCCCAGGCCGCGCTCGGCTGCCCAGCGCTTGAGCTCGGGCTGCGCCAGCACCTTGGTGAGTGCCGCGTTCATGCGCGCCAGGATCTCGGGCGGCACGCCGCTCTTCGCGTGGAAGGAGTAGGAGGTGGACAGCAGCATGTCCGAGCCGCCCGCCTCCACGATGGTGGGCACGTTCGGCACGATGGCCTGACGCGTGGGCGCGCCCACGGCCAGCAGCTTGAAGCTGCCCTTCTGCACGTAGGGCAGCATGGCTTCCACGCCGCCGGAGGTGACTTCCACCTGGCCGCCCAGCATGGCCGGGATCACCTCCGCCAGCGCCTTGTAGGGCACGTGCAGGAACTTGACCCCGGTGCCCGATTCGAGCAGCTCCATGTTCAGGTGCATCACGCTGCCCACGCCGCCCGTGCCGAAGGTGACCTTGCCCGGGTTGGCCTTGGCATAGGCGATGAAGGACTTGAAGTCGTTGGCCGGCAGCTGCGCGCTGGTGACCAGGTAGAGGTTCACGTCGGCGATGTTGCTGACGGAAACGAGGTCCTTCTTCGGGTCGTAGGGCGGCTGGTAGAGCAGCGGGTTGACGGTGAGCGTGAGCCGGTCGACCAGCAGATAGGTGTAGCCGTCGGCTGGCGCCTTCACCACCTCGGCGGTGCCGATGATGCCGTTGGCCCCGGCCTTGTTCTCCACCACGACCGAGGCCTTCAGCTCCTTGGAGAGTCCCTCGCCCACGAGCCGCGCCATGACGTCGGGACCCGTGCCCGGCGGGTAGGGCACTTCGATGCGAATCGGCCGCGAGGGCCAGCTGCCCTGGGCCGAAGCCAGCGGCGACACCAGTCCGCATGCCGCCGCCAAGGCGACGGCACCACAGACCTGCAGAACGGACTTTCTTTTCATTGCGCGATTCCTAGGCACCCCTGCGAAGACGGGGCCGGCACCAGGAACCAGAGGGGATGCACCTGGGCGGCAATGGACGACTGACGACACCGAACACTCATCGGTCACCGAATCATATGCTGTTTTGTCGAATAAGCGAAATTCAGCAAATAAAACGACTGTTGGTGGTTTCCCTTAGGATCAACTTTCGTCCATGTGACGCTTGAGCAAGCAATCGGCGTTCCAGGAAGGTTTTGCGATGTCGATGTGTCTATTACTGCATAGTGATAAGTTGTGATCCATGACAGTCGCCAAGAGGAGGAAGAGGGCCCGGAGCTCATCGAAGTAGCACCGAACCCAACGTTTGCCAGCGATCCGAGTAGTTCTACCGACGCGCTCGACCCGAATCGAATGGCATATTTATCGCATAGAAATAATTTGATGGCCATGTCTTCGACCCTATGCAACAAAACGGGGCGCCGTTGCACCAGAACGCCGCGCAAGCGGCGGGCCGGCACCGCAAGAGCGCCCGCATCGGCGTTCGCCTCGGGCCTGCCGACGCGCAGGCCTGCCTCTCCATCCCCAGAAAGCGCCTTCCCGCCATGAAGCTCTATCTCACGCCTAGGACCTGCGCGCTGGCCGTCGACATCGTGGCGCGCGAGATCGACCTCGCGCTCGAGCTCGTCTGGGTCGACGTGCGGGCCAAGAAGCTCAAGGACGGCGGCGACCTCCACCGCATCAACCCCAAGGGCCAGGTGCCGGCGCTCGAGACGGACGACGGCCAGTTCCTCACCGAGGGCGGCGTGATCATTCAGTACCTGTGCGACCGGCACGGGGCGGACCACCTGCTGCCTCGCAGCCTCGACATGGAGCGATACCGCGTGCTGGAGTGGATGGGCTTCATGAGCTCGGAGCTGCACAAGACCTTCACGCCGCTGTTCCGTGCCAGCACGCCGCCGGCCTACCGCGACATCGCCATCGAGAACCTGCTGCGCCGCTTCGCCTGGCTCGACCGGGTGCTGGCCACCCGGGGCTTCCTGCATGCGCAGCGCTTCACCGCGGCGGACGCCTACTGCTTCACCATCGTCATGTGGGCCGAGCTGCACGCCATCGACCTGGCGCAGTGGCCGCACCTGCATGCCTACCTGCAGCGCATCGCGGCGCGCCCCAGCGTGCAGGCGGCGCTGGCCGCCGAGCGCGACGAGCTCGCCACCCAAGCCGCGGCCTGAGCCGCCGGCACCCCCTCGATCCGGAGAACCCATGAAGCTCTATCACGAAGTCCGCGGCTGCTCGCTCGCGGTGGACATCGTCGCGCGCGAACTGCAGCTGCCCCTCGCCCTCGAATGGGTCGACATGAAGACCAAGCGGCTGGCCGACGGCCGCGACTATTTCAGCGTCAACTCCAAGGGCACGGTGCCCACGCTGGAGATGCCGGACGGCCAGCACCTGAGCGAGGGCTGCATCGTCATGCAGTACCTGGCCGACCAGTGCCCCGGCAACACGCTCCTGCCCGCGTCGGGACTGCCGCGCTACCGCGTGCTGGAGTGGATGAGCTTCATCGCGGCCGATCTGCACAAGGGCGGCTTCATGCCGCTGTTCAAGGCCGTCACGCCGCCCGAGTACAAGGCCGTCGCGCGCGGCATCGTCGAGGCCAAGCTGCAGTGGATCGACGAGCAGCTGGCAGGCCGCGCCCACCTCACCGGCGACACCTTCACGATCGCCGACGCGCACTGCTACACGATCGCCATGTGGACGCGCGCGCATGCCATCGACACGCGGCGCTGGCCCCACCTGGAGGCCTACCTGGCGCGCTGCGGCGCCCGGCCCAGCGTGCGCGCGGCCGAGGCCGCCGCGGCCGCGCAGGGCGAACGCGAGCGTGCAGCAGCGGCAGCCGCAGTCGCGCACTGAGCCCGTCTTCGCCACCCTCGCAAGGAACGACCATGCCCATGCTCCGACGCCTCCTGCTGCCCTGCCTGGCGGCCCTCGCCGGCCTGCTGCCGGCACTGGCCTGCGCCCAGGCCTCTCCCTCGGCGCCCATCCACCTGGTGGTCGCCTTTCCGCCCGGCGGCGGCACCGACGGCGCGGCGCGGCTGATCGCCGAGAAGCTGGCGCCGGAACTCGGGCAGTCGGTCGTGGTGGACAACCGCGCCGGTGCCGGCGGCACCATCGGCGCACAGTCGGTGGCACGCGCCAGGCCCGACGGCCAGACGCTCCTCTTCGGCACGGGTGCCGAACTGCTGATCAACCCGGTCACGCGCAAGACCGCTCCCTACGAGCTCCTGAAAGACTTCGTCCCCATCACCGAGGTGGGCACCGTGAGCTTCGTGCTGGCCGTGCCCGCGGGCTCGCCGGTGCGGGACGTGCGCGAACTCATCGCCACCGCCAAAGCGCAGCCTGGCAAGCTCAACTATTCGTCCTTCGGCATGGGCTCGACCAACCACCTGATCGGCGAGCTCTTCCTGAAAGCCACCGGCACGCGGGCCGCGCATGTGCCCTTCCAGGGCAGCCAGCAGGCCATGACCTCGCTGCTGGCCGGCGACGTCGACTTCACCTTCGACACCACCGCCGTGGTGCTGCCGCAGGTCAAGGCCGGCAAGCTGCGCGCCCTGGCCACGCCCTCCCCCAGCCGACTGCCGGGCCTGCCCGAGGTGCCCACGCTGCAGGAACTGGGCTACGGCGGGCTGGTGGCCGAAGGCTGGATGGGCGTGTTCGCGCCCGCGGGCACGCCGCCGGCCGCGGTGGCGACCCTGGGCGCCGCGCTGGACAAGGTGATCCGCACGCCCGACATGGCATCGCGCCTCAATGCGCGCGGTGTGGCGGTGACGGCGGCCGACGGCCCGCAGTTCCGCGCCAGGCTGCAGGTCGAGCTGGACAAGTGGCGTCGCGTGGCCCGCGAGGCCAACGTGTCGCTGGACTGAGGCTGCCATTGCGCATCTTCCCAAGGAGCCCTGCCATGCCGATCCTTTTCTCCATCCGTCGCCGCGCCGCCCTTTCCCTCCTGGCCGCTGCATGCCTGCTCGGTGGCACTGTCGCCCGTGCCGATGCCTGGCCCTCGCGCCCCGTCACGCTCATCGTCTCCTTCGAGCCGGGCGGCTCCACCGACATCTCGGCGCGCGCCGTCGCGCAGGCACTGTCGGTGGAGCTCAAGCAGCCCGTGGTGGTCGAGAACCGCGCAGGCGCGGGCGGACGCATCGGCACCAAGGCGGCAGCCCTGGCCCGGCCCGACGGCTACACCCTGCTGTGGGGCAGCGGCAGCAGCCTGACCGCGGCCCCGGCGATCTATCCCCACCAGGAGCACGTCGCCACGCTGGTGCCGGTGAGCCTGGGCGCCACGCAGGCCTTCGTCTTCGTCACGAATCCGGGCCTGGGCGTGCGCACGGTGCAGGAATTCGTCGCGCTCGCAAAGCGCGAGCCGGGCAAGCTCAACTTCGCCTCGGCCGGCGCGGGTTCCAGCAACCACCTGCTGGGCGAGATCTTTCTGGCCGCCACCGGCGCGCCCGTGGTGCATGTGCCCTACAAGGGCGCCGTCATGGCCAAGGACGCGGTGATCCGCGGCGAGGCGCAGTTGATGGACGAAGTCACCTCGCCCCTGATCGGCGCCCTGCGCGCCGGCCAGCTGGTGCCGCTGTTCATGACCGGCGAGCGGCGCGACCCGGCCTTTCCCGACATTCCCACCGCTGCCGAGGCCGGCCTGCCCGAGATGACGATCCAGGGCTTCTTCGGCCTGCTGGCGCCCGCGGGCACGCCGCCGGAGATCGTGGCGCGGCTCAACGCGGCCATGCGGGCCGCACTCACTTCCGAGCCTGTGACCAAAACATTCGGCAACCTGGGCTTCACCACCGTCTACAGCACGCCCGGGCAGATGGCGGCCCGCATCGCCGAGGGCCGCGCAACCTATGACCGCATCGTCAAGGCGCGGCAGATCCGCGTCGACTGACGCACAGCCCTCTTCTTCTCCAGTTTTCCCGCCACACCATGACTTCAGCGTCGTTCCATCGCGAACTTCTCGTCCATCGCCGCAAGGCTCTCGGCACACTCGCTGCGCTGGTCGCCTGCGGCAGCGGCCCGGCACGCGCCGCCACCTGGCCGGAACGGCCGATCAACCTCGTGGTGCCTTTCGCAGCCGGCGGCGGCACCGACACGGTGGCCCGCCTCATCGGCCAGAAGCTGCAGGCCGCGCTGGGCGGCACGGTCGTGATCGACAACAAGCCCGGCGCCAACGGCCTGATCGCCGCGCGCACCGTGCTGCAGCCGCCGGCCGACGGCCACATGCTGATGTTCGGCAGCAACTCCACGCACGTGATCGCCGCGCTCGCCTCGAAGCAGCAGGTGGCGCCCGGCAAGAGCATGCAGGAGGCCTTCACCATCGTCAGCGTGATGGCCAATGCGCCGCTGGTGCTGGCCGTGCGCGCCGACAGCCCCGCCAGGGACCTGCGCGCCTTCCTGCAGCAGGCCAAGGCCGGCAAGCTCAGCTATGGCAGCTTCGGGGCGGGCTCCTCGGCCCACGTGATGGGCGAGGTGCTGGCCGGATCGGCCGGCGTCGAGCTGCTGCACGTGCCCTACAAGGGCTCGTCGCCCGCCATCACCGACCTGATGGGCGGCCAGGTGGATGCGGTGTTCCTCACCGTCGCCGCCGTCGAGGCCATGGTGACGGCCGGCTCGGTGCGCCCGCTGGCGGTGACGGGCCTGCGCCGCGTGAGTTCGCTGCCCGCGGTGCCCACTTTCGAGGAGCTGGGCGTGCGCGACATGGGCAACGCCGGCTGGTTCGCGGTATTCGCTCCCACGGGTACGCCGGCCCCGGTCGTGGCCAGGCTGGCGGCGGCGCTGCAGTCCATCGCAGGCGATGCGCAGGTGCAGTCGCGCATGGTGGCGCTGGGCCTGGAGCCGGTGGTGAGCACGCCTGCACAGGCGTTGGAGACCTGGCGCCGCTCGCTGGCCGCGGCCGCGCCCATCGTCAAGAAGGCCAACATCGTGTTCTGAACGAGCTGGCTGGCGCGTCTACAGGTGCCCGTCGGCCGACAGGCGCACGCTGATCATGTGCGCGGTGCGCTTGACCAGCTCGGCGATCGCCTCCGCATCGAAAAGCGCCAGCCGCGCATCGCTGCCCAGCGCGGTGACGCTGGCGACCACGAGCCGCCCGCGCCCGAAGATCGGCGCAGAGACCCCGGTCTTGCCTTCGTTGAGTTCGCCCGAGGTCCGGCAGTAGCCCTCGCGGCGGATGCGCTGGGCTTCTTCGTAGAACGCATCCCACGGCGGGGTGTCGGCCGCCTCGCCGGCCATTTCCTGGTGCAGCTTGCGCAGCCGCGCGGCCGGCAGGAAGGCCACCAGGGCCTTCGCGCTCGCGCCGCGCGACACCGGCACCGGCCGCCCGCGGCCATAGCGCAGGTGAGGCAGCGGGTCGTTGAACTCGGTGTGCACCGTGATGATGGAGTGGCCATAGAGCTTGGACAGGAACACATCCAGGCCCGTCTGCTCGGCCAGTTCGCGCATGGGCGGTGCGGCCGCGCGGATCACCGGGTCGGACTCGCGAATGCAACGGTCCAGCTCGATGATGCGCGGACCCAGCGTGATGCTGCGGTCCAGCCGCACCAGCAGGCCCACCTTCGACAGCTCCTGGATGTAGCGGTAGGCCGTGCTCTTGGGCACCTTGAGGCGGGTGGCGATCTCTTCGACCGTGAGCGAGGGGCTGGCCGTGGAGAAGAGCCCCAGCGTGCCAAGCAGGCGCGAGAGACTCGACTCAGGCGCGCCGCGCGATCCCCCATCGAGCTCGTCGGCCGCCGCCGGCGCGCCTGCACCGGCACGCGCCCCGCGTTCCATATTTTCCATCCGGCGCGCCCCGCGCCCGCCCTCTTGCTTCATCGAACTGATCTTAGTGGATGCGATTCGTGGGAAACACGTAAGGTTGCGCGAGCAGGTCGGGAACGCATACCGCGCCGATGTCCGCCAGTGCTGCGCCGATCAACATGCTCGCCTCGTTCGCGTCCATCCGTCCGCCAATGGGAACGTTGTACGGCCGGCCGTCCGCTGCCCGACGCCCACTGCCGCCGCTTTCCTACTGAACAGCCGCCTGAACTGCGCATCATGCCGCCATGGACCGATTTCCGCGCCACGCGCCATACACAGCGAAGGGCACCGGATGACACGAGCGCGTCTCTCAGCACCCGATGCTTCAGGCAGCCACCCTCGCAAAGTCCGCCTCCTGCCTCTGTGCAAGGAGGCGATCAGTGCATGGATCGACGATCTGGCGCCCAGCATGGGAGCGGCGATCGCGTACTACACGATGTTTTCGCTGGCGCCGCTGCTGGTCATCGTCATCGCGGTGGCAGGCGCGCTGTTCGGCACGGAGGCCGTGCAGGGCCAGATCGCCGCACAGCTCTCGGGCCTGGTGGGCGAGGAAGGCGCAATCGCGGTGCAAGGCCTGATCCGAAGTGCCAGCGAGCCCTCCCGAGGGCTGATCGCCGGGGCGATCAGCATCGTCGTGCTCGTGGTGGGCGCGACGACGGTGTTTGCAGAGCTCCAGAGCGCGCTCGATCGCATCTGGCACGTGCCGGAGCGCGCGAAGCCGCATGGCGTGTGGGGCATCCTGCGCGCGCGCGTGCTGTCGTTCGGGCTGATCCTGGGTCTGGCCTTCCTGCTGATGGTTTCCCTCGTGGTGAGTGCCGCCCTGGCCGCGCTCGGCACCTGGAGCGCGGCCCTGGTGCCGGGATGGGAGGTGATGTTGCAGGGCCTCAACCTGCTCGTGTCGCTCGGCATCCTGACGGTCCTTTTCGCGATGATCTTCAAGTTCATGCCAAGCGCCCCCATCGCATGGCGGGATGTCTGGACCGGCGCGGCCGTCACGGCGGTGCTGTTCGAGATCGGCAAGGTGCTGATCGGTCTTTATCTCGGCAAGAGCGGTGTCAACGAATCATTTGCAGCGGCAGGTTCCCTCGTCGTCCTGCTGGCCTGGGTCTATTACGCGGCGCAGATCTTTTTGCTCGGCGCCGAGTTCACCAAGGTCTACGCCCATGCGCACGGTTCTGTGGCGGCGGCCAAGGCGCAAGCCGCCACCCAGGAAACAGCGCACAAGGCCGAAGCAGGAACGGACGATGTAGAAGGAGCGCCCAGGGGCCTGCGCAAGCCTTCTGAGACGCACGCGGCTCTGGAGCGCAAGGACCTGATCGTGGCGCTCGCTGGGCGGCTTGTCGTGGCGGCGGGTTTCGTGATGCTTCACTCGCTGCTCAACGGCAAGCGCCGCGCTCGACCCGACCGGCATCGGCGAGGCCCGAGCTGAACTCGGCGCTGTTGCTTTCGAGGCCTGCACCTGAAGGGAGATATCGCTCAGGCCGGGTCCCTGGGACGGGCGAATCTGCTCGGATGAGCATCAGGCCGGCGCTCCGCAAGGGGCCAGGGCCACGCATGAGCAAGACCGTCGGGCCGGCACCACCCCGCACGGCGGCGAACATGGTTCCTCCGTGGAATAGGTCCTTGCCGGCAATGCACGTGGCCGGCCCGGCAACCGTGCAGCTACTTCAAAGTGGACGGACCCGCGTTGTCCTGCGGCAGCGTCGCGGCGCCTCGGGCAGGGACATCGCCGGGTGCTTTTTTCGGCGCGTGCATGCCATAGGCGAAGAGCAAGCTGACAACGCTGACCACGGCTGCCGCAAGCAGCGCGGCCAGGAGGCGGCGGCCGATGCGCACCTTCGTGTCCCGATGTCTGCGGTGCATGTGGGTTCCTCATTCAGTGCGTCATTCACAGTGCTCGCCCGGCGGTTCAACAAGCCGCAGCACGAGAGATGTGGAACGGCTACCCCGAAGGCTCCGTCTTGAGCAGCCCCCGCATGTTGAGGGCCGCCAGGCAGACCTGCAGCGCGATCAGTGCATAAGCAGAGCGGTGCCAGCCCCACGCCGTCCACAGCACATTGCTGAGCAAGAACACCCAGAACCCCCAGTTTCTGCGCCGCCTCGTATCGGATGCAACCAGCCAGGCCGCAGCGAGTGACGCCAGAAAAGCCGGCCACTGAACCAGATCCAGCATGTTGTCCATGACGATTGTTCTCATCGCAATTTTTGGACCGAACGCAACGACGCCGATCATCGGAGCCCTCACCCTCGGGAAGGACTTCGCGACAAGGTAGGCAGACTGCACGCCGCGGCTCGTCGGCTGGTCCCTCTCACGGTTGTAGGAGGAACCGCGAGGCGCGGGCCGGCCCCGGCGGCCCTGCTGGCGGTGGTCGCCGGAGGCGCTCGCGCGGGTTCGCGAACGACCGCCCCTGTTTCTGCAGCCCCGCCCGGGCATCGCCCATGAGACGCAGCACGGGGACGACAAACCCGTGGCCAGGACTTTGAAGCTGACCTTGACCACCGTCGGCGAAGACGGGTTCCCGAGCGTCTCGGACTACGACGTCAAGTGCCGTTGAATCCGCACCACCTTGGCGGGACCTCATCGAACCCAAGGAACGCGCCGACTGCGACGCTATTTTGCGCGCCTGTAGTGCCAGCCTGCGCGCCGTGGTGGCCTGCCGCAACGAAGGAAGCTACGCGGAGCGCACTGCGGCTTCCTGAAAGCTTGCTCAAGGCAATGGCGCGCTGGATGCGCGATCGACCGGCGGCAGCGTGCCCCCCAGGCGGACGACAAGGGCCCGCTCGCGTGTTGCCCGTCTGGCCGGCAACCCGCAGGGCTGAACGAGGAGACAACCTCGATCATGCGGGTGGATGGTGCAAGGCGACACCGGCCCCGTAGCCGGACGCTCGACCCGCGCCCCGCACCATGCCCTGGTTCGTATCGACCTTGATCATGTACGGATGGCCCAGGCCCTGAGCGCCATCCGCCAGACCGGGGCCACGCGAAACCAGTGACGACCGGCGATGTCACCGGGCGACGGGCCGCATCAAAGCAGTGACCGCCGATCCGATCGGCCGGTCAGGCGTTCACCGATGCATCTTGCGCGGGTCGCAGTGCGAACCCTGCGCCGCGACGGCGAGTCATTGCGCGAAGAAGATCACGCCGTGATGGAAATGGAAGTCAAAAGCGCTTCATGGGCGGCCTATTTCTACATCTACAGCCAGCCGCCCTGGAGGTCCAATGCTCCCCCTCCTCACCTCCACCGGACCTCCGCATGGCCGATATCCATTTCCCGAACTCCGTGGCCGTTGCGAGGACGGTAAAGCGCTGGCTCGGCGCCGCCATCGCATCCGCCGATGTCCTGGTGCTGATCGTGGAAGGAATGCAGCTTGCCCGGTCGGGCTTCGCCACTGGTGCGGCGCTCACCAGCGGGTGCATCGGCGTTGGCCACTGCACTCGGCACCGTGCCCGACCCATCTAATCATCGAACCACGGCTATCTGCGAGCGGATTCCGCCCTTGTACGTGAACAAAGTCAGCGCGCCGTTCCTGATGTCCCCCTTTTCGTCGAAGGCGATGGTTCCGGTCAACCCCTCGTATTTCACCTTGCTCAGTCCAGGCAGGTAAACGGAAGGCTCCGCCGAGCCGGCCTTGACCATCGCATCGGCCAACACGCCTATCGCGTCATAGACATACGGTGCGTAGATCTGCACGTCTACACCGTTCTTTTCCTTGAATCTGGTTCTGAACTCCTCCAGTGCTTGCTTGGCGCCGTCATCGACGCCCCCTGCCACGGCGCACACAACCGCCCCCTCGCCCGTGGCATCCCCGGCGAGCTTCGGAAGTTCGGTACTGCACATTCCGTCGCCGCCCATGAATTTCGCGTCAATTCCGAGCTGCCTGGCCTGCTTGAGCATCGGGCCACCGACGGCGTCCATGCCGCCGAAGAACAGCACGTCGGGCTTGGCAGCCTTCAGCTTGGTCAAGATGGCGTTGAAGTCGGTCGACTTGTCGGTGGTGAACTCGTGGCCCACGATGGTCGCGCCAGCGGCTTTGGCCGACTTCTCGAACTCCTCGGCGACGCCCTGGCCGTAGGCGGTGCGGTCGTCGATCACGGCGATGTTCTTGCCCTTGAGCGTTTCGACGGCGTACTTGCCCAGGGTGCTGCCGAGTTGCATGTCGTCAGCCACGACGCGGAAAGCGGTCTTGAAGCCCTGGCGGGTGTACTTCGGGTTGGTGGCCGAAGGCGAGATCTGCGGAATACCGGCGTCGCTGTACAGCCTGGAGGCGGGAATGGTAGTGCCCGAATTCATGTGGCCGACCACGCCTTTGACGTTTTCGTCGATCAGCTTCTGGGCCACCGCGGTGCCCTGCTTCGGATCGCCAGCGTCGTCTTCGGGAACCAGCTCGAACCTGGCGACCTTGTCGCCGATCTTGAGCTTCTTTGCATTCAGGTCTTCGATCGCCATCTTGGCACCGAGCTCGTTGTCCTTGCCGAGGTGGGCGATGGGACCGCTGGTCGGGCCGGCGTGTCCGATCCTGACGATCAGCACACCTGCGTCCGGAGCCGTTGCCGCGGATGCCGCGGCTTCTTCTTTCTTGCCGCAAGCAGCCAGGGTGAGTGCGGCCAACGCGACCGCAATCCATTTAATTTGCATAAAAGCTCCAGAGCATGGTGGGGGAAAAAAGTCGAAAACCGTTGTGCGATTCGGCGTTCAGGCCGCACAAACTTCTCGCCGCTAACCAGCGGCACCCTCGTGCTTGCCTGGCGTCGTTGACGAAGGAGCCGATCGAAAGACGCTGCTCAAGCGCAGCAACCGTATCAGAGCGCCATCTTGTGGGACACGGTCTTCACCACGGTGTAGTGCAGAAGGCCTTCCGCGCCGCCTTCACGGCCGAATCCACTGGCCTTGACCCCGCCAAAAGGCGTTTCGGCAACTGATGCTTCCAAGGTATTGAAGGAGAGATTTCCCGTCTCGATTCCGTCGATCATCCGGTCCACGTTGGCCGCGGAATGCGTGAGCCCGTAAGCGGCAAGGCCGAACGGCAGCGAGTTCGCCTTTGCAATGGCCTCATCGAGGGTGGAGACCCTGTTGATGATGGCGATCGGCCCGAAGGGCTCCTCCTGCATGACCTTCGCGTCGTCAGGAACGTCCGCCAGGACCGTCGGCGCGAAGAAGTACCCCTTGTCTCCGATCCGGTGCCCCCCGGTAAGGGTTCTCGCGCCTCTGGCAGCCGCATCTTCCGAAAACGCCGTCAGCGCTTCGACTCGCCGGCCGCTGGCTACGGGCCCCATCTCGGTTCTCTCCTCGATGCTGTTGCCAACCACGATTGCCGCCGCGTGCTCGACGAAAGCATCGGCGAAACGATCGAAGACTTTCTCGTGGACGAAGAAGCGCGTTGGCGAAGTGCACACCTGCCCCGCGTTGCGCATCTTCCTCGTGGCCGACAGCACGCCGGCCTTGTAGGGGTCCACGTCGTCGCAAACGATCACCGGTGCATGGCCGCCCAGTTCCATGAGCACCGGCTTGCCATGCTGTGCGGCGAGCCCAGTCAGGTGCCGGCCGACGGCCGTCGAACCCGTGAAGGCAACCATCCGTACCTGGTCGTGCGGGATCAGATAACTCGAAATCTCGGCCGGGATGCCGAACACCAGGTTCAGGACACCGGGCGGAAGCCCAGCATCATGGAAGGCGCGCGCGATGTGAACAGCACCGCCTGGGGTTTCTTCGGCCGCCTTCAGGATGATCGAGCAACCTGAAGCCAGGGCGCCCGCTACCTTCCGCGCAGGCTGGCTCATCGGAAAGTTCCACGGCGAAAAGGCTGCGACCGTCCCGATGGGCTGATGCACCGTCATGTACCGGATCCCCGGCTCGCTTGGAATGACGCGGCCATACATGCGCTGCGCCTCGCCGGCATCCCATTCAAAGAATTCGCAGCCACGGATCACTTCCATGCGCGCCTGCCTGATCGGCTTGCCTAGCTCCGAGCTGATGGTGTAGGCGATCTCCTCATTGCGCTCACGCAGGAGCGCACTGGCGCGCATCATGATTTCAGCGCGTTTGCGCGGTGCGGTACGGCTCCACGTCTTCAAGCCTTTTGCCGCGGCTTCGAGCGCATCGTCGAGGTCCGATTGCCGCGCAACGGGCAACGTACCGATGGTGGATTCGTCCGAGGGGTTGATGACCGGCATCGTCTCGGACGCGCAGCGCCATTGTCCGTCTATGTACAGTTTCAGATCGGGATAAGTAGGCATGGTGTGCTCGGCAGATGGAAGGCCCGCAGCTGCCGAATGAATGAGTGTTGAATGGATGAACGATGAAGCCGAAGCGCGGGGCTCAAGCGCCGCGCGCCGTGTGCCACGCTTGCCAATCCCGTCCCGGATGCACCGCGCCGCACGAAGGGCAGCGCCTTTGCTCCGGCGCCGCGCCGTAAAAGCTTTCATAGACGCGCGGCAGGTCGTTGACGATGCTCTGAAGCTGGATTTCGGTGCGGTTCACCAGGTGACCGCATTCCGCGCAGTACCACTCGAAGGCATCGATGGTGCCCAGCGGCCTGGTGCGCTCGATCACCGTGCACAGGCTGTTGGGCTCGGGACGCTGAGGCGAGTGGCGAACATGGGCGGGCAGGAGGAAGATGTCGCCCTCGTGCAGGTCGATGCGTTCGAACTTGCCGCGGTCTGCCACCAGCAGGTGTGCATTGCCTTTGAACTGGTGAAAGTATTCCTCGAAAGGATCGTCGTGGAAGTCCGTGCGCTGATTGGGGCCACCGACCACGGTCACGATCAGGTCCGTGTCTTTCCAGATCTGCTGGTTTCCGACCGGAGGCTTGAGAAGGTGCTGGTTCTCGGCAATCCACTTGGGGAAATTAATGGGTTTCAACATGGAGTCTCCATAGGAACATAGGGCGATCAGATCGCCATGGCAGCGCTACGGTTCAGGATGGTCCTGAGCACGCTGTGCGCCGTCATGACGGAGGTGCGTGCGTTGCCGGCGTCGGGTTGACCGGCGATTCGAGTGACCATGCTCCCGCCCGCCGACGCCGCCTCGATCTCATGCACGTTGACGGACGCACCCGGGTCTGCGATCAATTCGACTTGCGTTGCGTCCAGGCCCAGACCGGCTAGCGCCACGGTGGCTGCAACATTTGCGTTTCGGGGGTAGAGGGCGGCGGCTTCTCGCGCGCTGCCTTGAAAAAAAGCCGTCGGGCTGGCAAGCGAAGCGAGGTCCACGCTTCTTTCCGCCACACTGCCAGCCCACGCCTGCGACGGCTTGGACGCGCGATAAACCACGCGCGTGAGCCCTGCCGTGCGCGCCGCGCCGAGCCAGTCGATGCCACCGATTGCGCCCGGCGGCACGAGGATCTGGCGGCCCGCAGCGGCGGCCGCATCGCGCAACCGTTGTTCTCGCGAGGCATCCGCGAGGGCGCCGCTCGAGACCAGCACCAGATCGATGCCTGCATGCAGGATGGGGGCTGCGTATGTGTCCACCGCCAGATGGCCCGCGCATTCGACGACCATGTCGAGACCGAAGTCCAGCATGGTTTCCAGGTCCTTCGTCACCGCGAGCGATGAACTTTGGGCATGCGGTTGAACGGATGCGGGCGTGGAGACGAGGATGGCGGCCACTTCCACTGAAGCTTTCGCATGCGACAGCAGAAGCTGATGCAGCGCGCGACCGATGGCGCCATAGCCGATCAAACCAATGCGCTGCATTCAATGCCCCTTTTCTTCCATGGTCCGGCTCAGGCCTGCTTGAGACCGCTGCGGGCGAACGCTTCGCGTGCTGCAGCCTTCTGCCCTTCGGTCAAGTTCAGCAGAGGCCGGCGCACCGGGCCTCCGACCTGGCCCAGCAACTCCAGCCAATACTTCGTATACGCCTGGGGTGTGCCGCTCGGGCGTGCCGAACGAAAAGCGGTGCGTGCGGGTTCCAGGCTGTCGCGTATCGCACGAGCCTCGGCCAGCTTGCCGTCGAATGCGAGTTGTGTGTAGGCATTGATGCGCTGGTCGACTGCGGTCTGCAGCAGGAAGGGCGGGGTGGAGCACAGGTACAACTGCCAGCCGAGTTCGACGATGTTTTCGAGCCACTCCTCTTCCGAGGCCGTGCTGACGAGGATCCTGTCGCCGGCCAGCCGTGTCAGTTCACGGTACAGCGCGCGATCGACGCTGTACTTGATGGCAACGATGTTGGGCAGCTCGGCGATGCGCGCGCACAGCTCGGGGCTCATCACATAGCCGCAATCCGGGTGATTCCACAAGGCGATGCCGATGTCCAGCTGCTCGCTGAGGTAGCGGTAGTACTCGTAGACCGTTTCTTCGACGTCCTGGTGGAAGTGCAGGACGGGGCTGTGCACGACGATGTAGTCAGCGCCGATGTCCTGGGAATGGCGAGCCAGGGCAAGCACAACGTCCAGATTGGCATCCGAGCAGGAAGCCACGATGCCGCAATGGCCCGCAGCTTCCTCGACGGCGATCTCGAAGCTTCGTTTGCGCTCTGCCAGCGACATGGAGAAGAACTCTCCCTGCTTGCCGGTGACGAACAGTCCACCCAGCCGCAGCGTGTGCACCCAATGGCGCAGATTGCGGCGGAATCCCCCTTCATCGAACGACAGGTTTTCGCGGAACGGCGTGACGGTCGCGGCCCAGACGCCACGGAAATGTTCGCGGGCATAGGCCTTGGCATCTTGCTTGCGGTACTTGCGGTTCATGGAGCTGCTTTCTTGAAAAGGGTTGTTGCCTATCGCACCGGATGTGTTGCGTCGGCACAGAGCGCATCGGGACGGAGTCGACCGGCGGCATGGGAATTTGCCCGCCAGGCGGCGGAGCCGGGGCCACGCGCCGCTTCCTTTTTCCTGCTCCGCACCCTTGGTTGCGATGGGTCGGATTTGGCCGTCTTGCAGGCGCCAGAACAAGCGAAATACTTTGAAGGATTGCTCAGCGTTTCTGCAAAGTCGCCAAGGTTTGTCTCGCCTCACGCGTCGCATTCACCGTGATGTCGGGCGAGACGGGTGGATGCTGTCTCGATGCGTGCCCGATGCATGGCGCATGACGCGGGCGAGACCAGCCGCCGGCGTCGCCATGCCCGCCGGTCGTCGCGCGCTGCCGCGAGGGCAGGCCCCTCAGTAACGAGCCGCTCCCATCCCGGCCCGCATCGGCAATTTCCTTATTCGGGAATCGGAACGCCGATCGCCGCTTTCACTTCCTGCATGGCGAAGCTGCTGCGCAGCATCTTCACGCCCGGCAATCGCCTCAGCTTGTGCTGCATCAGCGTCGAGTAGCGCTCCAGATCCTGTGCGACGACAAGCAGGATGAAGTCCTCCGGACCGGACACGCCGTAGCACGCAATCACCTCCGGGATGTCTTTCACGCTTTGCTCGAACAGCATCGAGTGCGCTTCGTCCTGGCTGTCGATGCTGATCGTCACGAACACAAGCACTCCCCACCCAAGCGCTCGCCGGTCCAGCCTTGCCTGATAGCCCGCGATGACCCCTGCTTCTTCCAGCCGCCGGACGCGCCGCCAGCTCGGTGATTGCGAAAGATGAGTGAGCTCCGCCAGCTCCGTGCTGGTCAGGCGACCGTTCAGCTGAAGCTCCCGCAGCACCAGGCGGTCGATTCGATCCAGCTCTACTTGCATGATTTATCCAATCGTGAAGATATATTGAGATTGATTAGTCGTGATAGGCGGCATTCAAGCGCAATAAAGCCTAACAAATGCGCATCGTGCTGCATACACTTTCTTTCTCATGAACACCCCTGAACCTACGAAATCGATCCCTTTGACACGAGAGTTCTGCCTCGGGTTGGACAGCGAAGACCCGTTGTCCGCGCACCGTGCACGCTTTCAGTTGCCGCAAGGCGTGATCTACCTGGACGGCAATTCGCTGGGAGCCCTTCCCAAGAGCGTTCCGCAGAGGCTCCGTAAGGCCGTGGAGGTCGAGTGGGGGGATGGATTGATCCGCTCGTGGAACGACGCCGACTGGTATCCCGCCCCGCAACGTGTGGGCTCCCGGATCGCCCGCCTGGTCGGCGCCGGAGCGCGCGAACTCATCGCTGCCGACTCGACATCCGTGAACCTGTTCAAGGTCTTGTGTGCGGCTCTACGGATGAGGCCGGGGCGCAAGGTCATCCTGGGAGAGAAGGACAACTTTCCTACCGACGCATACATCGCCAGCGGCGTGAGCAGCCTGATGGGCGCGCAGTTCCGTGCGGTCGAGGCTTCGGATGTCCTCGACGCCATCGACGAGACAGTCGCCATTGTTTCGCTCACCCACGTGAACTACCGCACGGGGCGTCTCTATGACATGGCGGCGATCACCGCGCGCGCCCACGAGGTCGGCGCGCTGGTGGTATGGGACCTGTGCCATACGGCCGGAGCGATGCCTTGCGACCTGAATGGCTGCGGTGCCGACTTCGCGGTCGGCTGCGGCTACAAGTACCTCAATGGTGGCCCGGGCGCTCCGGCGTTCGTCTTTGTCGCCGAACGCCATCAGGAGGCTTTGGATCAGCCGCTGTCGGGTTGGCACGGCCACGCGAAGCCTTTCGAATTTGTCCAGCAGTATCAGCCGGCGACGGGCATCGACCGGATGCTCGTCGGCACGGCGCCTCAACTGGGGCTGATCGCGCTGGAGGAAGCCCTGCATGCATTCGACGACGTCGACATGGCCGCACTGCGCCGCAAGAGCGAACGGATGACCGAGCTCTTCATCGAGCTTGTAGACCAGGAGCTGGACGGTTTCACCGTGGCGACGCCGCGCGAAGCGGCGCTGCGCGGCAGCCAAGTGTCGCTGGCGCACGAACACGGCTACGCGATCATGCAGGTCCTCATCGAGCGAGGCGTCATCGGCGACTTCCGTGCACCGAACATCCTGCGCTTCGGCTTTGCGGTGCTCTATCTGCGTTTTGCCGACGTGTGGGACGCCGTGGCGCAGATCAAGGATGTGATGACCACAGGCGCGTGGAAGAGCGACCGGTACATGGTGCGCAAGGCGGTCACCTGAACTTGCGCCATCCGTCTCTCGTGTGTTCTTTCCATTTCCTGTGTTGCAGCGATGAACAATGACTTTCCAGCTCGGCTGGTCGATCTCCTGGGAGCGTCGGCCGTCAGAGTCGGCGACGCCGTTCCGCTGCATCACGCGACGGATTGGAGCGGTATGGCGCCGGTGAAGCCCCTTGCACTGGTCATGCCATCCAGCACCGAAGAGGTCGCCGGTGTCCTGCGGCTGTGCCAGCGTTTCCGTACACCCGTGGTGCCGCAGGGAGGGCTCACCGGCCTGGCCGGTGGCGCGAGGCCCGTCGGCAACGGCATTGCGCTTTCGCTGGCGCGGATGAACGCCATAGGCCCCATCGACAAACAGGAGTCCTGCGTGGAGGTTCAAGCAGGCGCGACGCTTCAGGCCGTACAGGAGGCCGCGCAGGCCGAGGGTCTCTCGTTCGGGATCGATCTGGGGGCGCGCGGCTCCTGCCAGATCGGCGGCAACCTGTCGACCAACGCCGGTGGCATGGGCGTCATCCAGTCCGGAATGATGCGCGAACAGATGCTGGGCCTGGAGGTCGTGATGGCCGATGGCCGCATCCTGAACATGCTGCGGCCCATGTTGAAGAACAACACCGGCTACGACCTCAAGCAACTCTTCGTGGGCGCCGAGGGAACTCTCGGCGTGATCACGCGCGCCTTGCTCAAGCTCCGTCCCGAGGTGCGTTCCAGGACGACCGCTTTTCTCGCGCTCCCTGACTACAACAGCGCGATCGTGTCATTGAGACGGCTGCAGACCAGCTTTCCGGGCGCCGTCGCGGCGTTCGAGCTGATGTGGGAAGACTTCCATCGGCTCGCCATCGCCTGGAACGCCATGGCGCCTCCCTTTTCCGAGCGCTACCCTCTGTTCGCCTTGATCGACATCGATGGCCCTGAGGATGCTTCGACGACCGCGCAACTGGAGAGCGTGCTGGCTTCGCTGATGGAAACAGGGGCGGTTGCGGATGCCGTCATTGCCCAGACCAGTGCGCAATCGCGCGCGCTCTGGCGCGGCCGCGAGATTCCGGCCGAGTTCCATTCGCGGATGCACCCCATCAGCTTCGACATCAGCCTGCCGGTGTCGAAGCTCGGGGACTTTGCGCAGAGCTGCGTGGCAGCCATGTCGCAACGGTGGCCCGGCCATCGAACGGTGCGCTTCGGCCATCTCGGCGATGGCAACTTGCATCTGACGACGGATGCGAGATCGATCGACGCCCCTCCCGAAGAGGCCGAACGCATGGTGGAGCACTTCGTTTTCGATCTCGTGGCGCAGATGGGGGGCAGCGTGTCCGCGGAGCATGGGATCGGGCTGTTGAAAAAGCCATACCTCCGCTTCAGCCGCACCGAGAGCGAGATCGCCGCGATGCGTTCGGTAAAGGCGGCATTCGATCCACTGAATCTGCTCAATCCCGGAAAGATCTTCGATCTGTCTTGAGCCCCTTGCCTTTGTCCCTGTTCGACCTAAACCCACCGAGAAAAATCAGATGAAATTTGCGGCCCGGCTTGTCCAGCAACTGAGCGTATCGGCATTGATTGCATTCGCGCTTGCACCGACTTCGACATTTGCGCAGAACGATTCCCCCATCCGGATACTGGTGGGTTTCTCTCCGGGCGGGAGTACCGACATGATTGCCCGTCACCTGGCCCTTGGCCTTCAGCGGGAGTTGGGGCGGCCCGTGGTCGTCGACAACAAGCCGGGCGCGGGCGGACAGATCGCGGCCCAGGCGCTCAAGCAGGCGAAACCTGACGGCCTCACGATCTTCCTGTCCAACAGCCACGCCATTTCGATGATTCCGCTGACAGTCCGGCAGCCCGGCTACGACCCCGCCAAGGATTTTTCTCCTGTGGCGCTCGTCGCGCTCATCCCAGACGTGCTTGTCGTAAGTACCAGGGGCGTGCCGGGTTCGACGCCGAGCCTCAAGGATTTCGCGGCCTGGGCCAAGGCCAATCCCGGCAAGGGCAACGTCGGCGTTCCGGCCCCCGCCAGCGCGCCGGACTTCGCGGTATCGATGATTTCCGCCGAGATCTCGGCGCAGCTCGTATCGGTGCCTTACCGCGGCGAAGCGCCGTTGATCCAGGACTTGATCGCAGGCCAGATTCCGGCGGGCATTGGCTCCATCGCCGCGACGCTGCCGGCCGCAAAGGAAGGCAAGATCCGGATCGTCGCGATCAACGGGATGGCGCGCTCGCCGAGCTTGCCCGACGTGCCGACCTACGGCGAACTCGGCATCGCTGGATACGAGACAGTCGGATTCACCGCGCTGTACGCACCTGCGGGAACATCCGACGCACTGGTGAAAGCCTATGCTGCCGCGACTTCGAAGGTCGTGGGCTCGAAGGATTTCTCCGAGAAGATGACCGCCCTCGGCGCCACCGCGGTGCAGGGTGCGTCCGAAGACGTAAAGAAGCTGATGCACGCCGCCGACACCAGCTTTGCATCGATGGTCAAGCGCACAGGGTTCCAACCACAATGAGCACGGGCATCGAATACCCCATGACCTTGGCTGACCGGGAGCGGGAATACTCCCCCAGCTCTTGCATCGGCGGCAACTACCAACCGTTCCTGGACGAATACCAGGCCCGTAGCGAAGAGGCCCTGCAACGCCATGCGGTGGTACTGAATCTCTCCTATGGCGAGAAGGCATCGAATCGGCTTGACTTCTTTCCTGCGCCCGCAACGGCGACCTTGCCTCCGTTGCTGGTGTTCATTCACGGGGGTTACTGGCAGGAGCTGACGAAGGCGTCCTCGCTTTTCCCCGCGAATGGTTGCGTGCCCGAAGGCATCGCTTTCGCTGCCATCGACTACACGCTGGCCCCGGAAGCCAGCGTGCTGGACATCGTCAGAGAGTGCAGGGCCGCCCTGCGCTGGCTGCATGCGCAAGGCGCCGCACTCGGCTTCGACCCACAGCGCATCGTGGTCGCCGGCAGCTCGGCGGGTGCCCATCTCGCGGCCATGTGCTGCCTTCGAGGCTGGGCGAGCGACCCGGATCTCCCACCTGGATTGCCGCAGGCGGCGGTGCTGGTCTCGGGCATCTACGTGCTCGAACCGCTCATCGGCACATCGATCGACGCGGCCTTATCGCTGACTCCCGATGAAGCAGCACTCGTCAGTCCTGGATTGCTGCCGTTGGACGGATTTCCGCCCGCGTTGTTGTGCTGGGGCGAATTCGAGACAAACGAGTTCAAGCGTCAAGGCACGGAATTCGCGTCGCGCATCAGCCGAGCGCGATCAGGTTCTGACACTGACACTGGCATCAGCGCCTTCGAAGTGCCGTCGCGCAATCACTTCGACGTCATCCTGGATCTCGCCCAACGCGACACGCCGCTCGGCGACGCTGCCCTGGCGTTGCTCGCCCGCCCCTGAATCATTGGAGAAAAACGATGCCCGCTTATCGCCCTCAATTCCCGCACATCGTCGACATCAGCGGCGTCAATGCCTCCGCTGAAGCTCGGCCGATGCCCATGACAACGGACACCAGCCGGGCCGAAACCGCCCAGTCGACCGGGGGCGCACCCCTCGTCGACTTCGCTGGCAAGAGCAACCCCTACGTCGACTACCAGAGTATCGATCTGCTGCTGTCCCTGCAGCATCCCCGCAGCCCCGGCTATGACGAGACATGTTTCTTCATCATGGGACAGGTCAAGGAGTTGTTGTTCAAGGCCTTGCATTTCGAGCTGTACAACGCGCAGCTGCAACTGACGAAGGATTGCGTGGACAACGCCTGCGAGATCCTGGTGCGGGCCAAGGCCTATGCGCAGTACATCACCAGTTCGTGGGACGTGCTTTCGACCATCTCACCCGCGGGATTCAATGAGTTTCGCGACTACCTTGGCACGGCGTCGGGCCAGCTTTCGTTCATGTACCGACACGTCGAGTTCGTGCTGGGCAACAAGAGCGCGAGGCTTGCAAGCGCCTTCAAGAACATGCCCCATGTCTGGCCCGGCATTCACGCCGCCTTGCACTCGCGCAGCCTCTACGACGAAGCCATCGCGCTTCTTTCCAGGCGTGGTCACGCGATCGACCAGGCGGCGCTCGAGAGGGATTGGTCGCAACCCTACAGCGTGAATGCTTCCGTCGAACAAGCCTGGAGCAAGGTTTACGAAGACCCCGCCCCCGGCAACGACCTTTATCGGCTCGCAGAAGCACTGGTTGCGTTGAGCGACCAGATCAGCCAGTACCGCTGGAGGCATTTCGTTTCGGTCCAGCGGCTGATTGGATTCAAGGCGGGAACGGGCGGCTCTGCTGGCGTGGGCTGGCTCCAGCACGTCACGGAGCATCGCCATTTTCCCGAGCTGTGGTCGATTCGCACGGATTTCTGACGGATAGCGGGTGCGAACAAGGTGAGCGTGCGCATGCCGTCTTTTCCGCAGTCGGCAGTGACCATCCGGCAATTGCGCGCATTTGTCGCGGTTGCCCACGAGGGCAGCATTACGCGCGCGGCGCAACGCCTGTATCTCACGCCTTCGGCCCTGTCCATGTTGATCAGTGCGCTGGAAGGCGAACTTGCTGTTCGCCTGTTTGACCGGACGACACGCAAGATCGCACTCACGGAGGCAGGCCAGGAGTTGTTGCCATCGATTGAACGCGTATTCGAGAGTCTCGAGAGCGCGTTCGAGGGCCTTCGTGGCTTCGTCGACCGGCGCGCGCATCGTTTCGCCGTCGCGACCTCCCCTCTGCTTGCATCCACGCTGGTTCCATACCTCCTTGCGAGTTTCAAGAAGCGTTTCCCGCAGGTCAGGGTGGAGATACTCGATCTACCGGTGGACAGCGTTGCCGCGGCAGTGCGTAGCGGGCAAGCAGCATTTGGCATATGCACTTCAGATCTGAATGCGCAGGATCTCGCGACCACGGTTCTTTGCCAGGATCGTTTGATGCTCGCTTGCCCGGTAGGTCACGCGCTCGCCTCACTGCGTGAAGTGCGATGGTCCGATCTGTGCGATGAACCTCTTGTGCTGCTACGCCAAGGCAGCGGACTGCGCGTACTGGTCGAGCAGGGTTTCGCCGAGGTCGGAGAAACGTTCAAGCCCGCCTATGAAGTAGCGCAAGTAACCACCGCCATCGGACTGGTGCAGGCCGGCCACGGCATATCGATACTTCCGTCCTTCGTACTGTCGTGCGCGTTGCCTGCCAATGTCGTGTGGGTCCCCTTGGTGGATCCGGTGATAAAGCGGGCCGTTGTAGCGATTGGCAGGGCCGGGCAAAGCCTGCCCGAATCCAGCGAAGCATTCTTGGCGCACTCCTGCCATGAATCAAAAAAGATATTCAGCTCGTGACGGGGAAAAGTACTGGCTTGGTTCTGGCAACCCGGAAGGCCGTCGAGCTGGAGAAGCGATGTTCGATCTGGTGCGACTTTGCTGATGAGAACGGCCAGCCGGTGCGCTGCACTACCGGCTCGCCACGCGAGCGGCAGATGGTGCCCGAGGGCTCAGCTACTGCTGAGGCCATCGACTACAGCTTCAAGCGCCGACGTGCGCCACGCGCTACATCGATGACGGCGGTCCGCCAACGGACGACATAACTGGGCGGAAACTAGACCAAGCCGATTGCCATCGACAGATCCATCTGGTTGCTCGCAGGATCGCGTCGGCGGCCCAGCGGGCCGCGGACATCATGACCTTGATCAAGTCAGCGAAGCTCAACGGACCCGATCTCTACGTCTACATCCCGAGATGTGCGAGCCAGCTTGCCCCCACCCCGCCAGCCTTTTAGTCCGCCTTGCTCAAGGTCCCCGCCCAAAGGTTCGAGAGAGATTCTTCAACATCTCGTTCACCAATTGCGAGAGGTCATATCGGTGCCGCCACCCCCAATCGGCCCGCGCGCAGCGGTCGTCGATGGAGTTGGGCCAGCTGCTGGCAATGGCTTGGCGAAAATCTGGCTCGTACACGATGTCGAAGTCCGGCAGATGCTTGCGAATCTCCGCCGCGATTTCCCTGGGCGCGAAGCTCAAGCCTGCAAGGTTGTAGCTGCCGCGTTCCGTGATCTCGGTTGCGGGAGCTTCCATCAATTCCAGGGTCGCGCGCACCGCGTCGTCCATGTACAGCATGGGCAGGGACTCGTCGGGCTCCAGAAAGCAGGTGTAGCGCTCGCTCTTCAAGGCGGCATGGAAGATGTCGACCGCGTAATCGGTCGTACCCCCTCCGGGGCTCGCCTTCCAGGAGATGAGTCCCGGGTAGCGCAAGCTCCGCACATCGACGCCGTGCTTCTCGAAGTACCACCGGCACCAGCCTTCGCCGGCAAGCTTCGATATGCCATAGACCGTACCGGGCTCCATCACCGTTGTCTGCGGCGTGCCGTCTTCCGGAGTCGTTGGGCCGAATGCCGCAATCGAACTCGGCCAAAACACCTTGTCCAGCTTATAGTGGCGGGCCGCCTCCAGGACATTCAACAGGCCATCCATATTGAGCTTCCATGCCCATGCCGGTCGCGTCTCGCCGCTCGCCGAAAGGGCTGCCGCCAGATGATAGATCTGGGTAATGCGATGCTTCTCGATCAGCCCGGCGAGGCGCCGGGTGTCGGTCACGTCAAGCGTTTCATACCGCAGGCTTTGATGTTGGCCGATCTCGAGCCGATCGCTCACGATGACGTTTTCCGCGCCGTGGCGCTCAGCGAGCGCGACGGCAAGTTCCGTCCCCAGCTGGCCGTTAGCGCCGACCACGAGAATGCGAGGCGCATCGCTCATGCGATCACCCCCGTGTCCTTACCTGCTTGCTCGAACGCGCGCAGGGCTTCATCCAGTTGGCCCCGCGTGTGCTGCGCACTGATCTGCACACGGATACGGGCTTGGTCCTTCGGGACGACGGGGTAGAAGAAGCCCGTCACGTAGACCCCCAGCTCCAGCAGACGCCGGGCAAAGCGTTGCGACAGTTCCGCGTCATAGAGCATCACGGGCACGATGGGATGATCACCCGCCTTGAGCTCGAAGCCCCGCGCGATGAGGCCCGCTCGGAAATATCGAGTGTTGTCTTGCAACTGGTCACGCAGGCTCGTGTCAGCTTCCAGGAGATCGAGCACCTTGAGCGTGGCGCCGACGATGGCCGGAGCCACGCTGTTGGAGAACAGGTAGGGACGCGAGCGCTGCCGCAGCAGTTGCACCACCTCCCGCTTCGCGCTCGTGAATCCGCCTGACGCACCGCCAAGTGCCTTGCCAAGGGTGCCCGTGAGGATGTCGACCTTGCCAAAGACGCCGCAGTGCTCGTGGGTACCGCGCCCCCTCTTGCCCAGGAAACCGGTGGCGTGCGAGTCGTCCACCCCCAGCAATGCCCCGAATTCATCGCAGATCGCGCGCATCTCGTGCAGGCTTGCAATGGTCCCATCCATCGAGAAGACCCCGTCAGTGAACACGAGCTTGTGCCGCGCCCCAGCCTCGTCCGCCGCCTCCAGTTGCACTCGCAGGTCGTTCATGTCATCGTGCCGATAGCGGTATCGCTTGGCCTTGCACAGGCGGATGCCGTCGATGATCGAGGCGTGGTTCAGCTCGTCGCTGATGACCGCATCCTCCGGGCCCAGCAGCGGCTCGAACAATCCACCGTTCGCGTCGAAGGCTGATCCGTACAGGATGGTGTCCTCCATGCCCAGAAAAGTGGAGAGCCGTGCCTCCAGCGCCTGGTGCAGATCCTGGGTTCCACAGATGAACCGGGCACCGCTCATGCCGAAGCCGCGTGCGTCGAGTGCCGCATGGGCGGCCTGCAGGACGTCGGCGTGTGACGACAGACCGAGGTAGTTGTTGGCGCAGAGATTGATCAACGCCGGTGCACTGGCAGTGGTGATCCGACCGCCTTGCGGCGACGTGATGGCGCGCTCGACCTTCAGCAGGCCGGCCGTCTGGATCTGTTCAAGTTCCTGCCGCAACGCGGCGTAGTAGTCTTTGGTGGTTCCCATCAGATCGTCCTTGTTGTGTCTAGAGAATCGCGTCAGCGTCGCTCGTGCAGTGACGCAGAACCTGTTCGAATTGCCGCGGGTCGTGCGCCTTCAAGACTGCGGCTGGCCGCGGCAGATGCAGATCGCGCAGGCGTGACAACCAGAACCGAAGCGCGGCGGCGCGCCGCATCGCGAGCAAAAGGCCACGCTCCGCCGGCTGTAGCGGCCGCACTGCTTCGTAGGCCGACAGAAAAGTGGCTTCACGCGCTGCATTCCCTTGCCCGCTATCCAGGTCAACGCACCAGTCGTTGAGGCATACGCCGATGTCATACAGCCACGTGTCGCAGCCGGCGAAATAGAAGTCGAGAACGCCCGTGATACGCTCCCCCTCGAACAAGACGTTGTCGCGAAACAAGTCACCGTGGATAGGGCCACGAGGTAAGGCCGCGTAGTCATCCGATGCCGCGATGCGCTTCTGGCAATCCATTTCACGCGTAAGTAGCGCTCGCTGACCATCGTCGAGGTACGGCATGACCAGGGGAGCGGTTTCGCTCCACCAAAGAAAGCCTCGCAGATTGGGCTGGTAACGGTGGTAGTCCTTGCCAGCCAAGTGCATTCGGGCGAGCACCGCTCCGACGGTACTGCAGTGCGCGACGGAGGGTTTCAGTTCACTCCTGCCATGCAACCTAGACACGATCGCGGCGGGCTTGCCCTTCAGGCGATGCAGGATGCGTCCTTCGCGGTCCGGCAACGGGTCGGGCACAGGAATCCCCTGTCCCGCCAGGTGTTGCATGAGGTGCAGGTAGAAGGGCAGTTCCTCGTCTGCCAGCCGCTCGAACAGCGTCAGCACATGAGAGCCCGCATCCGTCGCCACGAAGTAGTTCGTGTTCTCGATGCCCCCGGAACAAGCGAGAAGGGCCCGCAATTCACCCTGCTCGAACTTGCGCAGGAACATTGCGGCCTCGTCGAATGAAACTTCGGTAAAGACAGCCATGGGACGATCAGGCCACGTGGGCAGCAATGTAGGCCTTCACCTGCTCAACCTCGGCCGGAAGCACCGTGACGCGGCGCGGCAGCTCCTCGATAGCTTCGAACCTGGCCGGTCGATCCGGGGCGCGTCCCAGCGCCTCCGCGACCATGGCCGCAAATTTGATCGGCAGCGCGGTCTCCAGCACGACCATGAGCGTCCCCTTGCGCACATGCTCACGCGCCACCTTGACGCCGTCGGCCGTGTGCGGATCAACCATCGCGCCGAAGCGATGAAAAGTATCGCGGATGGTCGAGACACGGTCTGCATGCGTACTCTTGCCCGACACGAAGCCGAACTTGGGATCAACCGCGAGTTCGAAGCGACCCTGGCTCGCCAGCTGTTCGCCAAACAGGCGCTTCACCTTCGCCGCGTCGCGCCCCACCAGGTCGAACACGAAGCGCTCGAAGTTGCTGGCCTTGCTGATGTCCATCGACGGGCTGGAAGTCTCGTGCGTGTCGACCGCGCCGCGCACGCGGTACACGCCGGTGCGGAAGAACTCGTCGAGCACGTCGTTCTCGTTGGTGGCGACCACCAGCGTGTGGATCGGCAGGCCCATCATGCGCGCCACGTGGCCCGCGCAGACGTTGCCGAAGTTGCCCGAGGGCACGGTGAAGCTCACCGGCTTGTCGTTGGCCGCCGTGGCCTGGAAGTAGCCCGCGAAGTAATAGACGACCTGCGCCAGCAGCCGCGCCCAGTTGATCGAGTTGACCGTGCCGATGCGGTACTTGCGCTTGAAGGCCAGGTCGTTCGACACGGCCTTGACGATGTCCTGGCAGTCGTCGAACACGCCGGTGATGGCGATGTTGTGGATGTTCGCGTCCTGCAGGCTGAACATCTGCGCCTGCTGGAACGGGCTCATGCGGCCGTCGGGCGAGGTCATGAAGACGCGCACGCCCTTCTTGCCGCGCATGGCGTACTCGGCCGCGCTGCCGGTGTCGCCGCTGGTGGCGCCCAGGATGTTGAGCTCGGCGCCGCGGCGGGCCAGTTCGTACTCGAACAGGTTGCCCAGCAGCTGCATCGCCATGTCCTTGAAGGCCAGCGTGGGGCCGTTGGACAGGGCCTCGAGGTACACGCCGTCTTCCAGCTCGCGCAGCGGCACGATCTCGTCGGTGCCGAACACCTCGGCCGTGTAGGTCTTCGCGCAGATCGCCTTCAGGTCGGCCGGCGGAATGTCGTCGATGTACAGCGAGAGGATCTCGAAGGCCAGCTCGGCGTACGACAGCTTGCGCCACTTGGCAAGCGTGGCGGTGTCGACCTGCGGGTATTGCTCGGGCAGGTAGAGGCCGCCATCGGGCGCGAGGCCTTCGAGCAGGATTTCGCAGAAGCGCTTGCGTTCGGGATCGCCCCGGGTGGATAGGTAGAGCATCATTTCTGGGAAGGAGTGGACGTGTCCTGCAGTGCCAGCTGCGCAACGGTCACAAACCAGCGCACACCGAAGGCCAACACGTCGTCGTTGAAGTCGTAGGAAGGGTGGTGCAAGGGCGCAGGGCTCGTGCCCGCGCCTTGGCCAAGCCAGAGGTAGGCACCCGGTCGTTGCTGCAGCATGAACGCGAAGTCTTCCGAGGTGAAGGCGGGTGCTCCAGCCGTCTGCGCTTCCAGGCCGGCGCGGCGTGCCGCTTCGAGCGCGAGCTGCGCGTGCGCCGGGCTATTGATGGTGGCCGGGTAGTAGCGCGTGTACTCCACGTCGATAGTGGTGCCGCTCGCGCGCGCAACACCTGCGGCCATGTCGTGCAGGGCCTGCTCGAGCATGTCCTGCACCGCCCCGTTGAAGCTCCGCACCGTGCCTGTCAGCTCCACCGCTGCCGGCAGAACGTTGTGCGACTGACCGCCACTGATGCGGGTGACCGAGAGCACCGCGTTCTCGGTGGGCGGCACACGCCGTGACACGATGGTGTGTAGCTGGGCCACCAGCGTGCTGGCGGCCAGCACCACATCAGGTGTGTGGTGCGGCTGCGCCGCATGCCCGCCACGTCCACGCACCACGATATCGAAACGATCCGCTGCGGCCATGATGGGGCCGGACCGCGTCGCCGCCACGCCCAGCGGGAGGTCCGGCCAGTTGTGCACGGCGAACACGGCTTCGCAGGGGAAGCGCTCGAACAGACCTTCTAGCACCATCTCGCGCGCACCGCCTCGTCCTTCTTCGGCCGGCTGGAAGATGAAGGCGACGCAGCCCTCGAATGCTTCATCGCGAGCGAGTTGCCGGGCTGCGCCGAGCAGCATCGCTGTGTGGCCGTCGTGCCCGCACCCGTGGTGACGGCCGGGGAAGCGACTGACATGCGGCCGCTCACCTTGCTCCACAAGGGGCAGAGCGTCCATGTCTGCACGCAGGCCGACCATCCGTGGCGAGCCTCCTCGGCGCAGAACGCCGACCACGCCCGTTCCACCGATGCCCTCATACACCTCCAGCCCCGCCTCACGCAGCGCCGCTGCGACGATGCCAGAGGTTCGGCGCTCTTCGAACGCCAGCTCGGGATGAGCGTGCAGATCGCGTCGCAGCGCAATCAGATCGGGCAGAAGATCGTCAATGGTTGCACTCACGTCTCAATACCCCCTGTCGCGGCTCACAAGACCGACCAACGGCTCGCCTGCTTGATGGCGCCGTATGTTCTCCAGTACGAGATCAACCGCTGTTTCCGGCTGGGTCATGCTGGCGATATGCGGCGTCAACAGAATGCGCGGATGTGACCAGAACCGGTGGTTCGCAGGCAGCGGCTCGGGTGCCGTGACATCGACCACGGCGGAAGAAATCCACCCGCTGTCGAGCGCGTCCAGCAAGGCTTGGTGGTCGAGCTGTGCGCCGCGCCCCACATGCACCAGAGATGCACCACAGGGCAAAGCATTGAGCAGCTTCGCATCGAGAATGTTGCGCGTCTCGCTCGTCAGCGGCAGCAAGCAGACCAGGACGTCCGTGGCAGCCAGCATCCCCAATAGCTCGCCCTCACCCGCGCAGCAAGTCACGCCTTCGAACTCATGACGCGTCCGGCTCCAGCCCGCAAGCTGGAATCCAAAACTTCGAAGCTGCGTGAGGACCGCCCGACCCAACACTCCCATGCCAAGAACGCTCACCCGTCGCTTGGCGGCAGGATGGACGCGGTGCGCGGCCCATTTTCCTTGCCGCTGCTGCTCGATGTAGGCTGGCAGGTCCCGGTGCAAAGCCAGCACCGCCATGGTGGCGTACTCCACCATGCCCGCCACCACGCCAGGCTCGGCGAGGCGCACCACAGGCAGGGCCGGCGGCACCTTGCTCAGGTCGAACTGGTCCACGCCGGCACCCGTGGAGAACACCAGTTCCGCGTTGGGGAACTGCCGCTCGAAGCCTTCTGGCAGCGTCCACGCTGCGAGATAGCGCACGCGTTCGGGCGGGCCGATGTCGGGCCAGATGTGAAACGAAATCTCGGGCGCCTTGGCGGCGAACAGGCGTGCCCATTCCGCCCCGCGCACGGGGTCGGCCTTGTAGACGAAGACCATGGCTACTTGTTGTAGACCACCCAGATCTTGCGGGTCGTTTCGATGCAATGCCAGATGCCCGTGAATTCGGGTCTCATGACGAAGGAATCTCCCGCGCGCACCCGCACGGGCTCCTTTCCGTCCTCTGTCACTTCCGACAGGCCCGAGAGGATGTAGCAGAACTCCCAGGTGCCGCCTTTGATGGATCGGTAGGTGCCAGGCGTGGTTTCCCAGACGCCAGCGCGGACCTTTTCGTCGTTGGAACGGTCGACGTCCCAGTTCTTGAACTTGGCAGTGCCTGCGAGGACGCGTTCCGGCAAGGGTCCGCCCTCGCGGGCCGTACCCAGATCGTCGAACTTGAAGAAGGTGAGATTGTTCATGAAGATGGTTTCCTTACTTATCGAAGCTGCTCAGATAGCGCCGACCTTGACCTTCGAGCCGTCGCCAAAGCGCGAGTAGCGGAAAGGCGTGGGATCCACAGGAGGCGCGTCGCCCGTGACCATGCTCGCTGCCAGTTGCCCCGCCCCGGGGCCCAGACCGAAGCCATGGCCGCTGAAGCCGGCGGCGAGCACGAAGCCCTGGATGCGGTCCACAGGCGAGATGACGGGCACCGCGTCCGGCGTGCTGTCGATGTACGCCCCCCAGGCCTGGGACACCGTGATCCCAGGCAGCGCCGGGTAGAGCCGCTTGAAGCTGTCCAAGAGGTAGTTGATCGCCCTCTGGTCGGGCGCTGGGTCCAGCACACGGATTTGCTCGAACGGCGATTTCTCGTCGAACTCCCAGCGGTTGAGTGCCTCGGGTCCACGGAAGAAGGAACTCCCTACGCCGATCTCCACCGCTTTGAGCCGCTTGACGAACATCGGCATGAACTCACGCGCGTACCGAAGGCCCTGGGGGGTGAGCTCCAGCGTCCCTTTTCCGCTGATGGCGACGATGTAGCCGCCATCGGGGCGGCGCGTCAGCGTGCACTCCGGGGTCGCCAGCGCTGGTGCAAGACCTTCAATGGGCGGTGTGCGCAGCACGGACGCACGGACACTCGCCTGCGGGAAGGAAATGCCGTGCCGGCGGCAGAACCCAGACGCCCAAGCACCCCCGGCGCACACGACGGCGCCCGTCCTGACCAAGCCTTTCTCGGTGAACACGCCGCTTATCGCGCCATTGGAAATGTCAAGCCCGCGGGCCGCGCAGTCCTGATGGATCGTGGCACCGAAAGCACGGGCTCCTTCTGCGATGCCAGGTGCCGCTAGCGCCGGATCCGCGGTGCCATCGTCCATGGAGTGCACGCCGCCCAGCCACCTGCGGGCGTTGCTGCCTCGCATCACGTTTCCGGCCTCTTTGGCGTCGAGCATGCGTGTGCGCACACCAAAAGGACGTCCATGCTGCGCTCCCCAGGCTTCCCAGGTGGCGAGTTGCTTCGGGTCGTCACTCGCGTAGTACAGGCCGCAGCGCTGGAAGCCAAGGTCACGCCCGATGTCGCGCGCCATCTCATCCCACAAACGCATCGAGAGACCCGAAAGCGGCAGCTCGCGTGCATCGCGGTTTTGCTGGCGGCACCAACCCCAGTTGCGGCTGGACTGCTCACCGCCGATATAGCCTTTCTCCAGGATGACCACAGAAAGGCCACGCTGGGCCAGGAAGTACGCCGTAGAGACACCGACGATGCCACCACCGATGATCACTGCATCGGCTTGCTCGGGCAACTTGTCGTCGCTGCGAACGCGAAGGATAGAAGGAGACATGGATTGGCGTCAGATGTCGTCGCGGATGCACGCGGTCGCGTGGTGCCGCTCGACAAACCTAAGTTCAGGAACGGCGTTCGCGCAAGCAGGCTGGGCATGCGGGCATCGCGTGCGAAAGGCGCAACCCGAGGGCGGCGCCAGCGGACTGGGGATGTCGCCCTTGAGCAGCTGGCGTGGGCGCCGCTGCTGCGGGTCGATGTTCGGAACCGCCGCCATTAAGGCGCGCGTGTAGGGATGCCGAGGATCGTTCAGCAACGATTCGGCGTCGCCGATTTCCACCAGCCGGCCTAAATACATCACCGCGATGCGATCGGAAATGTGGCCCACGACAGCGAGGTCGTGGCTGATGAACAGCATCGTAAGACCCAAGCGCTGCTTCAGCTCCAGCAGCAGGTTGATCACCTGCGCCTGCACCGAAACGTCGAGCGCGGACACCGGCTCGTCAGCCACCAGCAGCTGCGGCTCGGTCATCAGCGCGCGAGCGATGCCGATGCGCTGTCGCTGGCCGCCCGAGAACTCGTGCGGATAGCGGGTCCGATGTGCGGGATTGAGTCCCACTGTCTTCAGTATGGCGTCGATCCTGTCGCGGCGCTCCTGCACGGTGAGCTCCGGCATGTGGATCTGCAGCGGCGCCGACAGCAACTCCTCCACCGTGTGCTTCGGATTCAGCGACGAGTACGGATCCTGAAAGACCATCTGCATCGCGCGCCGCAGGGGCCGCATCTGGCGGCGCGTGAGGCCCACCAGAGGCTTGCCGTCGAATCGCACCTGACCTGCCGTTGGCGCATCGAGGTTCAGGATCGCGCGGCCGATGGTGCTCTTGCCGGAACCGCTTTCGCCCACCAGGCTCAACACCTCGCCCCGGCGGATGTCAAAGTTCACGCCGTCGACGGCCTTCACGGTCTGAGCTGGCTTGCCCAGCCAGCCCCCGCCGATCGAGTACCACTTGCGCATGCCTTCGACCTGCAATAGGACGGCAGCGGTATGTTCTTGCTGCATCACACGGCTCCTTGAATTTCAGGCCAACGCACGCACCGCACCAGGTGGCCAGGCCCGACGCCCTCGAGGTCCGGCACCGCGACATCGCAGCGTCCCGGCTCGAAATGGCTGCAACGCGGCCCGAAAGTGCAGCCCGGCGGGTGAGACGTAGGGTCGGGGACGTTGCCCGGGATCGCGAACAGCGGGGTCTTGCGGGCGCGATTCGAGTGCAGCCGTGGAACAGACTGGATCAGTCCGCGACTGTAGGGGTGGCGCGGTTGTGCGAACAGCGACACCACGTCCGTCGTTTCCACGATGCGTCCCGCGTACATCACCATCACCCGGTCTGCGATCTCGGCAACCGTCCCGAGGTTGTGCGTGATGTAGATCATGGCCATGCCGTTGTCGGACTGCAGCTTCTGCAGCAGCTCCAGGATCTGCGCCTGGATGGTCACGTCCAGCGCTGTGGTCGGTTCGTCGGCGATCAGCAGGGACGGTTCGCATGCGATCGCCATGGCGATCATCACGCGCTGGCGCATGCCGCCGGACAGTTCGTGCGGGTAGTTCGCGAGCCGCCGCTTGGGATCAGAGATGCCGACCTCGTTCAGGAGTTCAGCGGCGCGCTCCGTGGCGGCACGGCCTTTCATCCCCAGGTGAAGGTGCAGGCTCTCGCAGATCTGCGCCCCGACGGTGTGCACCGGGTTGAGCGAGGTCATCGGCTCCTGAAAAATCACCGAGGCGGCGCCCCCGCGCACCTGCCGCATCACACGCTCGGGCGTACCCACGAGTTCGTAGGTTTTGCCATCGCGCGCCGCCAGACGGGCAGAACCGCTGATGGTGCAGTGCGGCGCAGGTGGGGTGAGGCCAAGCAGGCCCAGGCAGGTCACGCTCTTGCCCGAACTGGTTTCTCCCACCAACGCCAGGTTCTCGCCCCGGCGCAAAGTAAAGCTCACATCGCGCACGGCCCGCACGGGTCCGCCAGATGCGCGGAACGTCACGTTCAGGTCACGCACTTCCAGGATGTTGTCCACTTCCGCGCTTTCGGCAGCGGGCACGAAGTGCAATGGCTCGAGATGGTCCATGGCAAGCATCCTTAACGATCCAGTTTGGTGTCCAGCGCATCGCGCAGGCCGTCACCAATGAAGTTGAAGCTGGTCACCGTAAGCGTGATGGCGACCCCCGGTACGATGGCCAGCCACGGCGCATTCGTCAGATAGCTTTGCGCGTTCTCGAGCATGTTTCCCCAGCTCGGCGTCGGGGGGTGGATGCCGAAGCCGAGAAAGCTGATGTAGGACTCCGCCAAAATCGCGTTGGCGATGTTCAGCGTTGCGGCAACGACGATGGGTCCCACTGCGTTCGGCAGGAGTTCGCGGAACATGATCCTCACGTCGCTGGCGCCAAGCGACTCTGCCGCAACCGCGAAGTCGCGTGAACGCAGAGAGCGGACCTGTCCCTCGACCACGCGCGCCACCTCCATCCAACTGGCCGCAGCGATAAGTACCACAATGGAAATGACCGAGGGCTCTATCAGCGCCGCGACCGCCAGCAGCAGGAAGATCGTCGGAAAGCACAACATGGAATCCACGAAGCGCATCAGTACGGTGCCAATTGCGCCGCGATAGAAACCCGCCACCAGTCCCACCAGTACGCCGATCACCATGGACAGCAACGTGGCGGCGAAGCCCACCGACAAGGAGATGCGCCCCGCGTACATCAGGCGCGCCAGGATGTCGCGGCCGAGGGGATCCGTGCCGAGGATATGGACGCCCGCGAAGGGAGCAACCAGGCGGTTCCGGATGTCGGTGTCCGTAGAATTGAACTGCGTCAGATAAGGTCCGACGAAGCTCAGCAACGTCATGACTCCGATCACCACCAGTCCCAGCGTGGCAAGACGGTGCCGCATGAAGCGGCGAATCGCAGGATGCCGTTCGCTGAAGGACCGACGAACGAGCGGGAGGGATGTTGAATGTACGGCGCTCATTGGACACCAACCTTGATGCGGGGATCCGCAACGGAATAGAGCAGGTCGGCCAGCAGACTGCCCAGCAGCACCATGCATGCAGTGAACATGAGCATGCCCATCACCACCGGATAGTCCCGGTTGCCCACACTGTCCAGGAACAACCTCCCCATGCCGGGCCAGGTGAAAACGGTTTCGGTCACGAGAGCGCCGCTTAGCAGCGTGGAAACATGCAAGCCGGTGATGGTGATCATGGGCAACAAGGCGTTGCGGAGGGCGTGGTGAATGAGAATGCGCACCGGAGCGACGCCCTTGGAGCGGGCCGTGCGGATGTAATCCTGATTGATCACATCCAGCATCGAGGAACGCATGTATCGGCTCCACACTGCCGTCGACACCAATGCCAGCACGATGCAGGGCAACATCAGGTGCTGCATGCGATCGAGCACAGAACCATCGCCGATGGTTTCCCGTCCGCCGGCCGGCAGCCATCCCAGGTTCACGGAGAAGACGTAGATCACCGCCAACCCGAACCAAAAGGTGGGAATCGATAGGGCCACCATGGCGCCGATGGTGGCGAGGTGGTCGAAGAATGAATACCGCCTTACGGCACCGAGGATGCCGATCATTCCACCGATAAGCATCGCCAACAGCGTGGAAGAGATCATCAGCTCGAGCGTGGGGCCGACGTGCATGCCGATCTTCGTCAAGACCGGCAGGTCGTCACGATACGACCGGCCCCAGTCGCCACTTAGCAGATTGCCGGCCCAGTCAAGGTACTGGAGAGGCAGCGGCCGGTTCAGGCCGTACTGGGCCATGAGCCGTTCGATGTCCTCCGGCCCCAGGGTACCGGTGGCCAGGAACTGCGACAGGGGCCCACCGGGCGCCAGGTGAAGGATCGCGAAAGCGATCATCGAAACCAGCCACAGCAGCAGCAGAGCCTGTAGCAAGCGGCTCAGGAGATATCGGCTCATGACGCGACACTCGCTTTCAGGCAGTCCAGCGCCAGCTGGCTGCGTTCCAGGCATTGGACAGCGCGTTCACGTTGCCTGCATAACCGTCCAGCCCCGCCTTCGTGCCTTCAACCTCCACGAGGTTGAACAACGGCAGGAAAGGCAGGTCGTCCATGATCAGTTCCTGGACCTTGGCGTAGATCTCCTTGCGCTTGGCCAGGTTGTATTCCTGACGGCCTCGGGCAAGCAGCGTGTCCACCCCAGCGTTCTTGTAGAGACTCACGTTCGAGCCCGACTTGGTTTCCTTCGGAATGGCTCCCGAACCGAAGCGATGGGTGACATCCGGATCCGAGGCGATGGTGTAGGTCGGCGCCGTCATCAGGCTGTCGAACTCGGAGTTCCGCCAGAAGTCGGCCCACAGCACCGCCGCCACCATGTTCTTGATCAGCATCTCGACGCCGATCTTCTTGAAGTCGTCAGCGATGAGTTGCTGCGTCTGCTCGCGCAGCTGGTTGCCCGTGACGGTGGAATTCGTGAAAGACAGGCGCACGCCATTCTTCACACGGATGCCATCGGCACCCTTCACCCAGCCGAGTTGGTCAAGCATCGCGGCGGCCTTCTTGGGGTCGTACTCGGACTTGGGCAGACTGGCGTTGTAGGCCCAGTGTCCGGGGACCAGGAAGCTGTTGGCGGGCTTTGGCAGGCCGTAGTAGACGATGTCGCAGATCGACTGGCGGTCGATGGCCATGTTCAGTGCCTTCCGCACGGCCTTGTCCGCCAGCGCGGGGTGGGCCAGATTGAGCGTCAGGTTCTCAACCGCGGAGCGCGCCGCAGGATAGACACGGCGACCGCGCAGCGCCGAGGCTTCCTTGTAGAAATTGGCCGGTATGCCCGCCAGACCGACGAAGTCGATCTCTCCCGTCTTGAACTGCGTGTACATCGCGTTCAGGTCCGGCACGTACTTGAAGATCAACCGATTGACGACGGGCACCGTCCCGAAGTAGCCGGGATTCGCCTCGAGCATCACGTAGTCGCCAGTCTTGCGGCTCACGAAGCGATAGGGGCCGGTGCCCACAGGTGCGGCCGCGAACTTCGGAGAGTTGGGATCGGGGTCCTGCGACAGGACGTGCGACGGGACGATGAAGGTCCAGCTCAGCGTGGAGGTGAGCGGCGCATAGGGCTCCTTCAGTTTCCACGTGATCACATGAGTGCCCTCCACGGCAACGCTCGCGATCATGTCGAAGGCCGTTCGGTTGCGGGCGCGGAAGGCCGGGTTCTTCATCAGGCCGATCGAATAGCGCACGTCCTCCGCCGTCAACGGTTTGCCGTCATGCCACTTCACGTCGTTGCGCAGTTCCACGCGCCAGCTCAGGCCGTCGGCCGAAATGCCGCCGTTCTCCAAGGTCGGAACCGACTTGGCCAACACGGGCACGAAGTTGCCTCGAGCGTCGATCAGCCATAGAGGGCTGAACAGGTTCCACCAGACGCCCTGATCCACTTCGTTGGACGTCATCAGCGGATGCAGGACGGTGACTTCCTGCGAGAAGCCAAGAATGGCTTGGCCCGTCGGCTTCGCAGCCGGCGCCGCAGCGCGTGCACTCACAGCCAATCCCAGCGACCCGGCCGCAAAGGCCGCCGCACCGGCGAACATGGCGTCGCGCCGTGTCAGATTGCCCAGGCCAGGGTGGCCGATGGAGCTTGAATTATTTTTGTGGTCAGTCATGGTTGTCTCCTGTGCTGATTTGCGGGGTGGTTACACGGTGGCGAGACTCGCCTGCGGCGCGCCGATGGTTTCGCCGAAACGGCGGACGCTGTAGGGGGTCAGGTCGATGCTGGTGGTACCGCGGGCGATGAGTTCTGCCATCACGTCCCCGACGCCGGGCCCGGTCTGGAAGCCGTGGCCGCAGAAGCCGAAGGCGTAATACAGGCCGCTCACGCTGTGGCTGGGTCCCAAGACCGGCAGGTCGTCCGGGAAATAGCTTTCCACGCCGCTCCAGGTGCGAAGTACGTGAAGGTTGGCGAGCGCCGGAGCGATGCGCCGCAGATGCGGCAGCTGCAGCAAAGTGTTGCCGGGCCTGGGCTGCGCGCGGCGTTCGTCAAGATAGGCGTCGTTGCGCACGCTGCCGCCGAACACGATGTTGCCTCGCTTGACTTGGCGGAAGTACATGTCGTCAGCCGGGTTGGAACTCTTGACGCCGACCACCGGCAAGATCCCGTAGGGCACGGGTTCGGTCACGCCCATCGTGGGACCGCGTTGCACCAGCGGCACCGGTTCTCCGAAGCATGTACTGAATTTGCCGGCCCAGGCTCCTGCGCAGAGCAGCGCCACAGGCGCAGTGACGCGGGTTCCATCCTTGACCGCGACATGAAAGTCAAGTGCGCCCTTCTGCAGGTCCAGAACCTCGCAGTTTTCCAGCACGGTGGCGCCCGCCTTGCGCGCCGCGCGACCGAACGCCGGTGCCGCCAGGCGGGGGTTGGCATGGCCGTCGTTCGGAGACAGCGAGCCGCCGACCACGTCTGGCCCAAGAAAAGGAAACCGCTTGTGAACTTCGGCGTTGCCGAGGATCTGCAGATCGAGGCCCCAGGGGCGCGCATCAGCAGCATACTTTTCGATGGCTGCCATGCCGTCCGCGTCGTACACCACGCGCACGTGACCGGTGACAGTGAACTCGGCGTCATGGCCGATCAACTCCGGCAACCGTCCCCAGAGTTCGCGCGAACGGTGCGCCAAGGGCAACTGCGGCAGATACCGCCCCTGCCGACGCACGTTGCCGAAGTTCACACCGCTGGCCTGCTGGCCGACCAGGCCGCGCTCCAGCAATACGACGGAGAGGCCTCGCTGGCGCAGGAAGAAGGCGCCAGCCGCACCAACGATGCCACCGCCGATGATCACGACGTCAGCGGCGAAATGCCTGCTGTTCATTCGGCACCTCCAACGGCCAGCGCCGACACGGACAGCGGCTTCACCGGGCCTTGGCCGCGGATGCGCCCGACTTGCTCTAGAGGAATTCCGGCGGCATGCGCCACGATCTCCGCTGCCGCGTGGCCGCAGTAGCGGCCCTGACAGCGCCCCATCCCCACGCGGCACAAGGCTTTGGCGCGGTTGATCTCGCAGGCCCCGAGTTCGCTGACTGCTGTGCGCAACTCGCCCGCTGTGACGACTTCGCAGCGACAGACGACGGTGCTGTCCGGCAATGCGGCCGCCGCGCGGTGCGGCCAGGGAAACGCCTGCAGCAGGCCCTGCCGGAAGCGCTCCATCTTGTCGAGGGCTGCGCGCAGTTGCACCACTTCCGCACGATCAGAACGCTCAATGCCGAGGTCTGCGAGGCAGGTCAGCGCCGCCAGACGGCCCGCGGCTTCGGCACCATCCGCACCGGAGAGACGCACGCCGTCTCCCGCGAGGTACATGCCCTTGACGCTGCTGCGGCCGTCCTGGTCGATGCGAGGCAGCCATTGGCGCGACGCGGCATCGAACCGGAACTCGCATCTGGCGATGTCCGCAAGCTGGGCTTCGGAGCGCAGGTGATAGCCCAGCGCCACGGCGTCGCATTCGAATGCATGTTCGCGTCCACGTCCGTCGCGTACGCGCACGCCAGTCACGCCGCGTCGAGGCGAACCGCCGATCTCGACCGGCGTGACGCCGGTCATCACGTGCACGCCCGCCCTCCGCAGCGAGGCCACGAGCTTCAAGCCGTTGAGCAGCGCGCCGGGCCGCGCGGCAAGCCTAGGCAGCGCCCGCAGGCGCAGTACCGAAGCCGATGTGTCCAGCACTGCCTCCACCTGCGCGCCCGCGGCCACATACTGAGAGGCGACGAGATACAGGAGCGGTCCAGTGCCCATGAACACCACGCGCCGGCCAATCGCGCAGGCCTGCGACTTGAGCGAAATCTGCGCGGCACCCAGGCTATAGCAGCCCGCCAAGTCCCAACCCGGCACCGGCATCAGCCTGTCCGTGGCGCCGCTGCAGACGATCAACGCATCGAAGGGCAGGACTTCGGCTTCACCATTGCGAACGACATGCAACGCATGGGGCTCGAGGTGCCAGGCCAACGTCTCGGCGCGCCATTCGATCCGGTCTCGCAGTTGATCGAAGCTGCGATGCAAGGCTTGCGCCTTGTCGGCTTCCGTTCCGTACAGCTTGGCGTAGGGGCGCGTGAACCCATCCGGTTGCCGGCGGTAGATCTGCCCGCCGTCACGGCGCCCCTCGTCCACGACGACCGGCCGGACTCCGCGCTCGACCAGCGCTTGCGCCGCGCGGACCCCCGCAGGGCCGGCGCCGACGATGGCTATGCGAGCCTGGCCCATTCGACCTCCTGTGCGGAAGTGAGGATGCGCATGCCGTCACGGGCAGGCGTACTGCAGGAGCGGAGGCGTTGCCCCTGCTCGTCCCGCACCCAGCAATCCTGGCACGCGCCCATCAAACAGAAGCCGGAGCGCACGCCGTCTGAAAACTCGGAATGGCGCAAGTGACCCCTGCTGGACAGCAGTGCCACGAGCAGTGTGTCGCCCTCGAGAGCATGTGCGGGCCGGCCATCGATCCAGACCTGAATTGCACGTCTCTCGGTTTCGCCAAGTCGCACGAAGCGGCGTTCTGGCGGGTTCTTGCTGTCCATTCGTTGCCTCGTTGCACCACATGAAGGATTGGCTGTCTTCAGTCAGTATCGAAGGGGCACTGCATGCGGTCAAATACAAGTTTCAGGTCACTTGATGCACTTCGGATATGTACTGTCGGGTGTCACATGGCACTGTCGCTTCCATTCGCTGTGGGAGTTCATCGCAGGGGTGTCTGCTCCCGGTCGACCGTCACGAAAGCGCAAAAGCGGACCTCGCGGATGCAACCACTCGAACCCGACCCTTGCCGTCACACAGGGAGCCCCTTCAGCGGCGACTCAGGAGCATGGACTGGAAGCCGGGCCGGACGTTGGGCGACCTGGACTTGATCGTTGTAGCGACCTGTTCGCCGCGCCCATTCTGCAACTTCGCCCTGGACCGGCGGCAGGGCCTTGACCATGCAGTGCGGTCATCGAGAGACTCCTTCAAAGTGCTGGAGCCCCTCGGTGTCGACACGCGATTTCATGCACCCAGATAGAAGTTCTATCGAACTTCATACACTACCGACATGAACCTCCGCCAGATCGAATGCTTCCGCGCCGTCATGCACACAGGCTCAATGACGCTTGCCGCCACGCAGTTGCACACCTCGCAACCCAACGTGAGCAGGGCCATCGCGCTGCTGCAGCGCGAAACGCAGATGAAGCTGTTCGAGCGCGTCGGACTGCGGGTTCTTCCCACGCCCGAAGCGCACGCATTGCTCAAGGAAGTGGACCGCGTCTACGTGGGTTTGGAGTCCATCGGCGCAGCAGCAGAGCGCATCCGCACGCTGGGTGTGGATGGCCTCAGGATCGCCGTGACGCCGGCCTTGGCCATCAACCCTGTGCCGCGCATCCTGCAGGTATTTCGCGGCATGCGACCGCATGTGCCCATCGTGGTCACCACAGCGGATTCCGCAACCATCTGCAAAGGTGTGTCGTCGCGCTACTATGACCTGGGCCTGGCGCCCTACGTCGCGCTGCCGCAGGAAGTCGACAGCGAGCTCGTTCTTTCGCAGCGTGCCGTCTGCATCGTGCCGAAGGGGCACCGGCTGGCGCGCCGCCGCAAGGTCAATCCGGGGGACTTGGCTGGGGAGTCTTTCATCTCGGCTTCGCCCCCGGACGTGGCACGTGCGGAAATCGACAAGGCATTCGTTCCCGAGGTCCGCAAGCTCGAGATCGAGACGACGCTGGCCACCACGATGTGTGCCATGGTGGCCCGCGGGTTGGGCGTCAGCATCGTGAATCCGGCAGTTCTCACCGATCTCGGTCTCGCAGGCGTGCATGCGCTGGAGTTCGAACCAGCCATCCACTTCGATTGCTACCTGATACGGGCCCATCAGCAGCCGGAGCAAGCGCTGGTTGCCGACTTCGTCGAGGCGCTGCGGATCGTTGTGCGCGGCAGCGAGAACGCCGCGCGCAAGAGGGTCAGCCGATCGCCTGGGTAAACACAACCCAGCCGCCGCGCGCCGGTCCCCGCTCGAAGACACGGCCGCGGACCATGACGGTGCCGCCGCCGACGCACGGCAGCCCTTGCGTCTGCAGCCACTGCGACAAGCCACCATCGGCGTGTACGTCGACACGCAGAAACCCGTCGACGTGCCGACAGCAGTCCGATATCAGCAGGCTCGCGGCTTCGAGGTCCGGAGCAGCCACGGGGCCGATCGCCTGACCGCGACCGTAACGCCGCAAAACTGCGAAACCTGCGGTCTGGCCGCCTCGTTCCAGGACCACGGTCCTGTCTTCCGCAAACGCGCGCCGAAGTAGTTCGGTGCGGAGCATGCCTGTGGCCCGAGCGTCGAGGGCGATGAGAGATTCGATGTCATCTTCCTCGAGTGGCCGCAGGTGATCGCCCTCCCGCCGGTGCGGCTGCGGTGAACGCTCGAGCATGCCCTGGTGTTGGCAAACCTCGCCCATAGCGACGAAACCCAGCCGCTCATAAAGGCCGCGTCCTGCTTGCGTCGCGTGCAGCAGCACATGGCGCGCACCCAAGCGGTCGAGCAGGGCCTGCATCATGCGATTGCCAATGCGCTGACCCTGCAGTTCGGGAGCGACGATCACGAGTCCGATGGTGGCGTAGTCCGCGCCCCACTGCCATGACAGCGCTGTGCCCAGCACCTTCCCATCGCGTTCGGCGACCACACCTTCACCCAGGGACAGCGCGAACTGCCAGTCCTCGGGCCGGTGCGGCCACTTCAGATCGCTGGACAAGACGTGCGCCAATCGCACGTCGCCGGGTCTGAATGGGCGTAGGTTGATGGTGCTGATGCCTTGCTTCATACCTCTAGTCCTTTCCTGGGAGCCTGAAGTATGCGGTTGGAGGACTCAGATCATTCATATCAAACTAGCATGAACACGGGCAATATTGGAATTTGACTGCATGAACTGCCGTTTCGATACTGCGCCGTCATGACACGAACGGACTCTTTAATCGTCGAACGCCTCGACGGCCGGTTGGACCGGGTTTTCATCGGAGGCGAGTGGGTCAGGCCCCGTGGGCAGGCGCGTTCCATCGTGATCGACCCATCCACGGAAGAACCCCTGACGGACATGGTGCTGGGCGATGCACGGGACGTGGCCGATGCGGTCGCGGCCGCGCGGCGCGCCTTCCCCACGTGGTCGGTCCGTCCGGTCCACGAACGGGCTGCGTTGCTGGACCGCATTCACAGCCTCATCCTGGAGCGCGCCGAGACATTCGCGCAAGCGATCTCGCTGGAGATGGGTGCCGCCATCGCCTTCGCACGCAGCACGCAGGTCCCCGTCGCGGCAGAGCACATTCGCGTCGCCCGGGACAACGCGACGAGCTACCCCTTCCTCTCGCAGCGCGGTGACTTGGCCATCCAGCGCGAGGCCATCGGCGTGTGCGGCCTGATCACGCCCTGGAACTGGCCGCTCTATCAGATCACCGCGAAGGTGGGCCCCGCGCTGGCCGCGGGATGCACGATCGTGCTCAAGCCCAGCGAGCTGTCGCCGCTGAGCGCCCTGCTCTTCGCCGAGTTGATGCACGACGCAGGCGTACCTCCTGGGGTGTTCAACCTGGTCAACGGCACGGGGCCCGAAGTCGGCGCAGCGTTGTCGGCGCATCCGGACGTGGACATGATCTCCATCACAGGCTCGACCCGCGCGGGGGTGCTGGTTGCTCAGGCGGCGGCGCCGACCGTCAAACGCGTTGCACAGGAGCTCGGAGGCAAATCGCCTAACGTGTTCTTGCCGGATGCGGACTTGGCGCGGGCCGTTCCCCTTGGCGTTGCAGCCGGCATGCGCAACGTCGGCCAGTCGTGCAGCGCTCCCACACGCATGATCGTCCCCCGCGAGCGGCTCCAGGAAGTCGAACGGCTCGCGGCGGAAACGGCGGCGAGTTTCGTGGTGGGCGATCCACGCTCCGCGCAGACCACGCATGGCCCGGTGGCCAATCGCGCCCAATTCAACCGGGTGCAGGAAATGATTGCGACGGGCATCGCCGAAGGCGCGCGGCTCGTTTGCGGAGGGGCCGGCCGCCCGGACGATCTGCGCCGCGGCTTTTACTGCCGGCCCACAGTGTTCTCCTCGGTCGGTGCCCAGATGCAGATCGCGCAGGAAGAAATATTCGGGCCGGTGCTTGTCGTGCTCCCTTACGACAGCGTCGACGAGGCCGTGGAGATCGCGAACTGCACCGTCTACGGCCTCGGCGCTCACGTGCAGGGCAAGGGCATCGTGGCGGCACGCGCCGTGGCCCAGCGCATTCGTTCCGGCCAAGTGCACATCAACCATCCGGCCTGGAGCCCCCATGCGCCGTTCGGTGGCTACAAGCACTCCGGCAACGGACGCGAGTACGGCATCGAAGGCCTGGAGGAGTACCTCGAAACCAAGGCCATTCTCGGCTTTCACTAAAAACAGCGCACAACGCGCAGGAGCAATCAATGACCGTAGCCCTCGTGCTGCATCGCGCCAACGGCGCACCCGTTTCCACGTCGTTCCGACGGGCCGCCTTCGGCAAGGACGATCCCTTCACGCGCCATCGCGAGATCGCCTGGGAAGGACCCGACGCCATGGCCGTCGGTCGCACCAGCTTCATCGGCGAACTCGACATCGCCAGCTTTCCCCACGTCGAGACGCTCGTTGTCGTCGAGGGCGAACTGACGCTCACAGCAGCAGGTGCGGCGCCGCTGGTGCTCGGTCCCCACACGGGCGCGGTCATCGGATGCGGCACCTCGCTGCGCATCCACGCCAGTTCGCGGGTGCAGATGTCCTTCTGCGCGGCAGCCTGCGACAAACCGACGCGCAGCGGCATCGCGCGGCTACGCGCCGATGCCGATTTCAAACCGTCGCGATCGCTGCCGCCGGAGGCGCTGTTCGGCCCGGCACCGGAATGCCGCAGCGACAACGTCTTTACCGAGGATGCTGCCCGATTCACGTCGGGCACCTGGGATTCCACGCCCTACCACCGCATCGTGCGACCGCACCGCTCCAACGAGTTCATGCACCTGGTGGCCGGCAGCGTGCGATTCGCGGCGCCGGACGGCAGCGCGCTGTCCCTCGCCACCGGCGACACATTCTTCGTCCCCCTGGGCGCATCCATCGGCTGGGAAAGCCACGAGCACGTGGCGAAGTTCTACGCCACCCAGACCCCTCAGGCCTGACCATCGTGCCGGCTTGACCATGTCCCCTCCCCTCCAATACATCGAGACGCCACAAACGCCGCCGCCCTCGGCGGACGCCGTCGTCATCGGCGGCGGCATCGTCGGCGCGTTCGCGGCCTACTACCTGGCACAGCGCGGCCTCTCGGTGACCCTGATTGAGAAAGGCCGTGTCGGCGCTGAGCAATCCAGCCGCAACTGGGGCTGGTGCCGCCAGCAGAACCGCGACGCACGCGAACTGCCGATGGCCAGCAAGAGCCTCGACCTCTGGGAGCGATTCGCCGCCGAGACCGGCGAGGACACCGGCTTTCGCCGCTGCGGCCTGCTCTACCTCAGCAACGACGAGGCGGAACTCGCGCATTGGGCGAGCTGGCGTGATTTCGCGAAAGGCGAGGGAGTCACCTCCATCATGCTCAATGGCCGGCAGGCCGCCCAGCGCGGACAAGCGACGGGACGCGAGTGGAAGGGCGGCGTCTTCTCTCCCAGCGATGGCACGGCCGATCCGGCCAAGGCGGCCCCGGCCGTCGCCCGTGCGTTCATGAAGCTGGGCGGCAAGCTGATCCAGCAGTGTGCCGCGCGCGGCGTCGAGCTGGAGGGCGGGCGCGTCAGCGCCGTGGTGACCGAAGCCGGAGTCATCCAAACCCGGATGGTGGTGATGGCCGGCGGGGCCTGGGCATCGTCGTTCTGCCGCCAGCTCGGCATCCGGTTTCCGCAGGCTTCGGTGCGGCAGACCATCCTCAGCGTGTCGCCGGTGGATGTCCCCTTGCCCGATGCTCTCTTCACCAAAGACGTCTCGGTCACCCGGCGGACCGACGGACGCTATGCGCTGGCCATCAGCGGCCGCGCGCGGGTGGATGTGACGCCGCAGTTCATGCGGTTTGCCACCCATTTCGTGCCAATGTTCGCCAAGCGCTGGCGCAGCATGATCCCCGGCGGCCTCGAGGGCATCCGCGGCGGGCACGAGACACTCAAGCGGTGGCGCCTGGACGCACCCACCCCCATGGAGCGCGTGCGCATCCTCGACCCCAAACCCGACCTGCCCACCGTCAAGAAGACGCATCGCCGTGCGGTCGAACTGCTGCCGCAACTTCGGCCGGCCCAGGTCACGCACACGTGGGCAGGCTTCGTCGACTGCACGCCGGACGGCGTTCCGGCCATCGGCGAGGTAGCGTCCGTACCGGGGTTCATCCTAGCCGCGGGTTTTTCCGGGCACGGCTTCGGCATCGGCCCAGGGGCGGGCCACCTGATCGCGGACTTGGCCACGGGCGCCGCGCCAATCGTCGATCCCCGTCCCTATCACCCCAGCCGGTTTGGCGACTCGTCCTGGGGCAAGGTCGCCGACTTCTAGGCGACGCACCACCACTGACCTGATATGAAAACACTGAACCACATCCATGGCCAATGGCAGCCTGCCACGAACGGCCGCGTGTTTGACGTGCGCAACCCGGCCGACGAGAGCTTGATCGCGCAGGTGCCCGACAGCGGCGTGGAGGACGCATCGCGCGCGGTCGATGCCGCCGTGGCTGCACTCGCGAGGTGGAAGTCGACGACTGCGCAGGAGCGTGCCCAAGTGCTGAAGCGCTGGCACGCACTCATCGTGCAGACCACAGAAGCCATTGCAGCCTTGATCTCGCGCGAGCAAGGCAAGCCGCTGGCGGAAGGCCGCGGTGAAGTCGCCTACAGCGCCGGTTACGTCGAGTGGTACGCCGAGGAAGCCGTGCGCGCCAATGGCGAGATGATCCCGGCCCCGGTGGCGAGCAAACGCTTCTTCGTCCTGAAGGAAGCAGTCGGCGTAGTGGCCGTGGTGACGCCCTGGAACTTCCCAGCCGCGATGATCGCCCGAAAGATCGCTCCCGCGCTGGCAGCCGGCTGCACGGTGGTGGCCAAACCGGCCGAGGACACGCCGCTCACGTCGCTGCTGCTGGTGGAGTTGGCCGAGCAAGCCGGTGTGCCACCCGGCGTGCTGAACATCGTGACCGCCTCGCGCGAGCGTACGCCCGAGGTGGTGGGCGTGTGGCTGGCCGACGGCCGGGTACGAAAGATCAGCTTCACCGGCAGCACGCAGGTGGGCAAGCTGCTGGCGCGCGAATCGGCGGGCACTCTGAAGAAGCTGTCGCTGGAACTGGGCGGGAATGCACCCTTCATCGTGTTCGACGATGCCGATGTGGATGCTGCAGTCGAGGGCCTGATGGCAGCGAAGTTCCGCAACGGCGGCCAGACCTGCGTGAGCCCCAACCGCGTATACGTCCATCAGGCCGTGCACGACCGCTTTGTGGACAAGCTCGCGACCCGCGTAGGCGCGCTGCGCGTCGGTCCCGCCACCTCGCCAGACGCCGAGATCGGCCCGATGATCAATGGCCGCGCCGTCGAGAAGATCGAGCGGCATGTGAAAGATGCCGTGGCCAAGGGCGCAAGGGCGGTGGTCGGCGGCCACCGCGTGCGCAGCGAGATTGCGCAAGGACCGAACTACTACGCGCCCACCGTGCTGGTCAATGCCACACGTGAGATGGAGCTCTCATGCGAAGAGACGTTCGGCCCGGTGGTGCCGGTGTTCCGTTTCGACAGCGAAGCCGAAGTGATTGCCCTGGCCAACGACACGCCGTTCGGCCTGGCAGGCTACTTTTACTCCCAGGACGTGCGCCGCATCTGGCGCGTAGCGTCCGCGCTGGAAACAGGCATTGTGGGCATCAACGAAGGGGCGATCTCGGCGCCGAGCGCGCCGTTCGGAGGCGTCAAGGAATCGGGCTACGGACGCGAAGGCTCCCATTGGGGCTTGGAAGACTACATGCACACCAAGTACCTGTGCCAAGGCAACCTGTGAACGTAGCAAGCTGAATGGAACACCCCCGGACTGATATGACAGCAACCACATTGAAGGACTTGCCGACGCCCTGCCTGGTGCTCGACGCGGACCGCATGGAGTGCAACATCGCCCGCTTGCGCCAGCGGCTGGATGGACTGGGAGTGGCGCTGCGTCCACACCTGAAAACGGCCAAGTCGGTGGAGGTCGCGCGGCGCGTGATGAGCTCGCCGGCCGGCCCGGCCACCGTGTCGACCCTCAAGGAAGCGGAGCAATTCGTGGCCACCGGCGTGCGGGACATCATCTACGCGGTGGGCATCGTGCCCACTAAGCTTCCACAGGTGCTGGCGCTGCGCGCCAAGGGTGCCGATGTGGCCGTCGTGCTCGATACGGTGGAGCAGGCGCAAGCGGTGGCGCGGGCCTCGCGCGAGACGGGAGCGCGCATACCCGCCCTCATCGAGATCGACTGCGATGGCCATCGCTCGGGTGTGCGTCCCGACGATAGGCAACGCCTGATCGACATCGGCCGCGCCCTGGCGGATGGCGCGGAACTGCGCGGCGTGCTGACCCATGCGGGCGGCAGTTATGCCGCGCGAGGCGCGGCACTGCAGCAGTGCGCGGAAGACGAGCGGCGCAGCGTGGTCGATGCAGCTGCGATCCTGCACGAGGCGGGCCTGGCCTGCCCCGTGCGCAGCGTGGGCTCGACACCGACCGCGCACAACGCGGCGGATCTCACCGGCGTCACGGAGGTGCGGGCTGGCGTGTTCGTGTTCTTCGACCTGATCATGGCGGGCGTGGGTGTCTGCAGCGTCGACGACATCGCCCTCTCGGTACTGGCGACCGTCATCGGCCACCAGCGCGAAAAGGGCTGGATTCTCACGGACGCCGGTTGGATGGCCATGTCGCAGGACCGGGGCACGCGCAAGCAGGAGATCGACCAGGGCTACGGCATCGTCTGCGACATCGCCGGCCAGCCGCATGCAGACTTGATCGTGGCCGATGCCAACCAGGAACACGGGATCATCACGGTGCGGCCCGGATCGGGCGGCGTGCTGCCCAACCTTGCCATCGGCGACCGCGTTCGTGTCCTGCCGAATCACGCCTGCGCCACAGCTGCGCAGCATGGGCACTATCACGTGGTACGGGGCAGTTCCAGCAAGGTGGAAGCACAGTGGCCGCGGTTTGGCGGCTGGCAATAGCGGCGGCGGTCGAGCATGACATCCCATCCTTCCGAAGCGACCCTCCTCCTGCTGGACAAGGGCGCAGTTGAACAGCTGCTCACGCCCGCCGAGGCCACGCAGGCGGTGCGTGAGGCTTTCGTGCTGCACGGGCGGCACGAAGGGCGCGTCTTTCCGCTGGTGCGCGAGAAGCTCTCCACCGGCGGCGTGTTCGGTATCAAATCCGGCGATGTGCCCTCGCAGGGCTTGCTCGGCTTCAAAGCTGCTGGTTTCTGGCCGCATAACCGCGAGCTAGGCGGCGAGCCGCACCAGGCGACCATTCTGCTGTTCGATCCAGCCACGGGCCGGCCTCGGTGCGTGATCGACGGCAATGCCATCACCACGGTACGTACCGGCGCAGCGGGTGGACTGGGGCTGGAACAACTCGCCCGCCAGGACAGCACGCGCCTCACGGTTTTCGGCACCGGGGTGCAGGCGCGCTCGCAACTGCGCTTCGCCTTGCGCGTACTGCCCCGCATTGCCACTGTTTGGTATGTGTCCGTCGACCGGAAGGCCGACCCCGCCTTCGAGGCCCTGTTCGCGGACCAGTGCGACATGCACTGCGCTCAAGATGCCGACCGTGCCGTGGCTGAGAGCGATGTCGTCATCACTGCAACGCCGGGCGGAGGGCCGCTTTTCGACGCCAGCGCGGTGCGCCCAGGAACTCACCTGAACTGCGTAGGCGCCGATACTGCGGGCAAGCGCGAACTGCCGCCGGGCGTTCTGGAGCGCGCACGGCTGGTGGTCGATGACCGCGAGCAGGCATTGCATCTGGGCGAGATGCAGTGGGCGCGTGAAACCGCCTGCGTCGAGCTTGGCTCCCTGCTTCTGGGCGAAACGCCGTTGTCGCGCGCGGCCAGCGACATCACGGTGTTCGACATGACGGGCCTGGCGCTACAGGATCTGACGGTCGCGCGCCTCATCTACGAGCGAGCGTGCGCTCAGGCGCTGGGGCACCGGATCGTCTGGCCTTGGTGAATGCATGCGCGGCAGCTCGGGGCTGCCGCGCATGCTGCGTCACGCCGTGACGCCTTCCAGCTTCAGGATGTTCTCGATCTGCTGGGGAACAGGTTCGCGCAGGAAGTCTCCGTCGAAGACGGCGCTGCCCACGGTGAAGCCCCACACGCCGCAGCGACGCATGGCCTGCACGCGTTCATTGCCGTCGATGCTGCCCGCCGCCAGGACCGGGACCTTGACCGATTGAACGACTCGCGTAGCCAGCTGCTCCACATCGCCGGCAAAGCGGTAGGCCAGCAGGTCCAATCCATGCACGCCCGGCAGCGAAGCCAGGCGCTTGGCATCCTCCACGATCTCGTCAATCGTTCCTACCAACCGCGTGGGATGGCCTTCGGTCCGGCCCGTGAAGGGGAAGTACTGGATGTCGGTGCCCTTAAGGATGCGAACCGCTTCTTCCGCATTGCGGCCGCCCAGCAGGTAGTCCACGCCGATCTCCCGGGCTGCCTCCACGGAACGCATTTCCGCTTCTCGGCTGGTGCTCACAACTTCCAGCATCACCTTCTTGCCGTCCCGCTTCATGGCGGTGGCAAGGGACACCAGTTCCGCCACGGGCAGGCCGATGTCCTTGAATCCGATATAGCGAAGCGGAGTGTGTGCCAAGTCTGCGTAAATCTTGGCGGCGTCCGGGACCGTGCGGTCCTCCTTTGTGAGCATGAAGACGAAGTGGGACATGATGATTTCCTTCAAATGGTTGCCGCAGAGGAACTGCGAGCGAGTTGGTGCGCGGTGGCAAGCGCGGTCTTGAGGCTGGATGGGTCGGCGATGCCCTGGCCGGCGATGTCGAACGCGGTGCCGTGGTCCGGGCTGGTCCGCACGAAGGGAAGACCCACCGTAACGTTCACGCCGTCCTCCACGCCCAGAAGCTTTACGGGGATCAATCCCTGATCGTGGTACTGGGCGACCACGATGTCGAAGCGGCCTTTGCGGGCCTGCATGAATACCGTGTCGCCGGGAAGCGGACCGACCGCGTCGATGCCTTCCTGCCGGGCCTGGGCCACCGCTGGCGCGATCAACTCCATGTCTTCGCTGCCAAACAGCCCGCCCTCGCCCGCATGAGGGTTCAGGCCAGCCACCGCAATGCGCGGTTGGGCGATGCCCATGCTCTGCAGGCTTCGATGGGCCAGACGGATGACCTGCAGTTCACGCTCGACACTGAGCTTGCGAACCGCGTCCAGGATCGAGCAGTGCACCGTCACCAGCAGTGTGCGCAGGTGCGGGTTGACCAGCATCATCCCGTAGTCGCTGGTACCTGAGAGATCGGCCAGCATTTCGGTATGGCCGGGGTAAGGTACGCCTGCGGCAGCGAGCGCCTCCTTGTGAATCGGCGCCGTGCAGATGGCGCTCACGCGTCCGTCGTTGGCCCATTCGATGGATTGGCGGATGGCGCCAAAAGCTGCTGCCCCGGCCGCCGCGCTGATTTCGCCGTGTCGCAGGTCCGCGGGCAATCCACTCAGACTGACCACCTGCATTCGCCGGGCGGCGGGTGCGTATTCCTCAGGGGCGAAGATGGGCTCCACCACCAGCGAGGAACCCCAACGCGCCGCGGCGTTCTTCATGATGCCTATGTCTCCGACGACGAAGGCGGGATACTGTTCCATGAACTCGGTGTCGGCGAAAGTCTTGGCGACGATCTCAGGGCCGATGCCCGCGGCGTCGCCGAAAGTGACCACGATGGGCTTCATCAGATTGCTCCTTCCAGAGATTTGAGGCAACGCTTGAAGACGTCGTCGTCCCCAAAACCTCCTGCCTTCGTGACCAACGGAAACTCCCCTTCGGGTGTCCGCATCAGGCACAAAGGAATACCCGGCTGCACTTCACGCAGCACCACGATCTCGAATGCTTGCAGACGGCGGGCGATGTGCTTGGCCGTTTCGCCTCCTGTGACGGCAAGGCCGTCGCAGCGACCAGCGAGCACCGCATCGCAGACCCTGTCAACGAGATCGGCCGTCAGCGCCGCTGACGCACCCCGCTCATCCGGGGTGGCCCAGACAAGGGCGCCGCAGGCTTCGGCGTGACGCAGTTGAGCGCGTGACCTGGGATTGAAGCTGCCAACCACGATGCCGGGGAACTGCGCGCCCTTCCAGGCCGGCGCGACCTGCTGCCGGTCGGGCAATGCAACGGCCAGTGCGCGCAGCAGTCCGGTTGAGCCGGCCCAAAGAAGATCTCTTCTTTGGCCGGCGGCAACAATCAGCTTTTCCAGATCGACTTCGGTGGATGCGTCCACCACCACCGCATTGACCCTGTCCAGAAGGCTGATGGCCTCGGTCGCGTCACGGGCAACGTGCAGTCGCTGACCTGCGGCAGCGAACAAGCCGGGCACGCTGCTGACTCGCACTGGTAACTGAGGGTCACGGGAAAAATCCGTCTCCGCGACAGGAACTCCATCGACCCACACCTCGCCGTTGACCGTGGTACGCCCGGCGGCAGGGAAAGCCGGTGCTACCAGCAGCTTCCCGCGTCCACTGGCCCGCCATGCGGCGAGCACTTCGCAGGCAAGGGGCCCCCTCAGCGTGGAATCGAACTGTTTGACCAGGATATCCGCGTCACGCCACTGGCGCGCCCAGGCCGCGACTCGCCCCCCCGCGCTGGCGTCGTCCAGCGTACGACTGTCGGTGTCGGTGCTCCAGACCTCTGGAAGCTCCGGAGAGGCAAGCCGTTCTCCAAGTACCACGCAAGTGCGCCATCCCCGCTGCGCGAACGCGGGCAGCGCATCCGTTGCGCTGGTGAAATCATCGGCGATCACCCGGATTTGTCTTATCCCGGCGAGATGCTGCGCGTCAGGCATGGAAGAACCTCCGCACCGCCGCAATACAGCGGTCGATGCCTTGGGCATCGACACCGAGATGGGTGACGAAGCGCAAGCGATACAGCCCCCATGCCAGCACGCCTTCGCGCTTGAGCGCTTCCAGCAGTTCGTCCGACTTGTCGCGCGCCGGACCGTGAAGGTCGACGAACAGGATGTTGGTGTCAGGCTCCTCGACCTGCAGGCCCTCGATGCCACGCAAGCCTTCGGCCAGCCGCCTCGCGAGCGCGTGGTCCTCTGAGAGCCTGTCGATATGGTGGTCCAGTGCATGCGAAACCGCGGCCGCCAGGAAGCCCGCCTGTCGCATCGCGCCGCCCGCCATCTTGCGGGTGCGCCGTGCACGAGCGATCAGTTCCCGTGAACCACAGAGAGCGGAACCTACCGGCGCTCCCAGCCCCTTGCTGAAACACACCGAAACCGTGTCGAAGTACCGCGCGATCTTCCTGGCCTCCGCCTTGGCGTCACCTCCTGTGCGGCGCGCCTGCTCCACGGCCGCATTGAACAAGCGCGCGCCGTCGAGATGCGTCGCAAGTCCCTTGCTGCGCGCCAGGGCGGTGGCTTCCGCGATGTAGTCCAGCGGGATCACCTTTCCCATCATCGTGTTCTCGAGCGCCAGCAGCTTGCTGCGCGCGAAGTGCTGGTCGTCCGGCTTGACCGCCTCCGCGATGTCGGCCAGCGCGAGTGTCTTGTCAGGCTGGTGCGCGATCGGCTGGGGCTGCACGCCGCCAAACACGGCCGCATTGCCGCCCTCCCAGCGATAACAGTGCTGTAACTGGCCCGCGATGAATTCGTCGCCACGCTGGCAATGCGCCAGCACCGCGCACAGGTTGCTCTGCGTGCCGGTCGGCACGAAAAGCGCCGCCTCGAAACCGAGCAGCGAGGCGATTTTTTCCTGCAGCGCGTTCACGCTGGGGTCCTCGCCGAACACATCGTCACCCAGCGGTGCGGCCATCATGGCCTCGCGCATGGCATGCGTCGGTTGCGTAACGGTGTCGCTGCGGAGGTCTACTAAGGGGTTCATTTCGCCTGGTCCGAGAAGTTGTGCAGCATGGCGTTGCCACACTCCGTGGGGATGGATTCCAAATGCTTCATGCGTAGCCTTCTTCTTAGTTGCTCCGAGTCAGGTCCGCGACGGCCGGATCTGCATGCTCAAAAGTTTGCGTGTTCATTGGTTGGTTGTTAAGCTCCAATTTCTTCCTAAATTGAGCAACCAAATTGATGCCGAACATCGCGGCTTCCGTGCTCCCGACACTGGAGATGTCCAACACATCCCAAGCTCGGAATACCCAATTGGCTTTGGCGCTTTCGCAAGCGATACGCGATGGGCGCCTGCCTCCCGGCTCTAGGCTGCCTCCGACGCGGGATGCCGCAAGTCAGCTTGGACTGGGTCGCAACACGGTGGTGGACGCTTACGCCGACCTCACGGCGGAGGGATTGCTCGAAAGCCGTGGACGGCTCGGCACCTTTGTGGCGCGGCAAGCCAAGGCTGTCCTGCAGCCAGCAACCTCGCTTCCTCGCATCGTGCGGCGCTTGCCCTCAACGTCCACCACGCCCGGTGCGGTGTCGCAGGACTGGCGATTGGGTCAGAGCGGCACTCAACTGCTCCCCTTGGATGTGTGGCGTGCAGCGTGCCGCGAGGCCGGGCGGAATCTTCCGCCGTCGGGCTATGGGGATCCCCAAGGGCTGTTCACACTGCGTGAAGCGATCGCTGCATGGCTGCGCAGGCACCGCGGTACGCGACACGAAGCGACGCAGATCGTGATCACTCAGGGCACTGGAAGCGCGGTGGAGTTGCTTGCGCGGACGCTCGTGCGGCCGGGAGACCTTTGCGCCGTGGAAAGCCCCGGCTATTCGCGTGCGCTGGACGCGTTTGAGTTAGTGGGCGGCACCATCGTGCGCGTGCCTATCGACGAGCAAGGCGCGATCGTCAAGGAGGCTTTCGCGAACACCGCTCCCAGCGTTTTTCATCTGACGCCCGCGAATCAATACCCGCTGGGCGGGCGCCTTTCAGGGTTGCGCCGCGCGGAGCTTGCAGCTCTTGCTTCGAAGGCGGGAACGCTTGTCATCGAGAACGAGTACGACCACGAATTCATCTACGAAGGACAGAACCACGCTCCGCTGGCCGCGACCCTTGCTGGTCAAACCGTTTTGGTCAGCACGTTCGCCAAATCCATCAGCCCAGCACTGAGGATCGGATTCATCGCCGCCCCACAGCGCGTCGCAGATGCGCTGGCGTCATCTATCGCCGCACAAGGCTTGCACGCGAGCTGGCCCGTGCAGGCGTCGCTGCAGTGGATGCTGGCCTCTGGAGAGCTTCAACGGCATCTGCGCCGCGTCAGGCGTCACCACGCCACCCAACGTGATCGTCTACTTGCTGCCATTCGCCAATCATGTCCTGAACTGCAAGTGCGCGGCACTGAGGGCGGACTGCATTTCTTATTGACGCTCGGGCGTAAGGAGTTGGATCGGAAGCTAGCCAAGGAGCTGAAAGCGCGAGGGGTCGTACTGCAAACAGTCACCGACTTCGGCGGCGAAACCGACGAGGTCCTGATGGGCTATGGCCATATGGAAAGGACGGAGACTCAAGCGGCAGCCGATCTGCTTCGCGGTGCGTGCGCGGCCATCTGACGATAGTTGCCGAGCATTCGAACAGATCAACCTCCCATGGGTTCGGCTGGTCAGAGGAACTCATCGCATCGGTGCGAACCACCACAGGATCTAGCGCCGCCAAGCGGCGCTGTTGATGTGAATCTCCGGCACGTGGTCGGCGCGATGTCGCCGGGGATAAGCTTGGCTTCGTCGGGACGATCCGCCATTGCGGCTCCTCACTCGTTAAGCGACGCAGTATGCGGACCAGGTTGGTGCTTAAGCGGCCCGGTCCATGTACGGGTTCGTCGGCCGATGGCGGGATCTGAATCCCAGCTTCCGCCCGGCGTCATGCGCAGTGAACTCGGCGAAGCCGAGGACATGAAGGAGCTCGCGGCTGGCTTCGGAATGGCGATGCTGACTGGCGTGCTGTGCATCTACATGGTCCTGGTGCTGCTGTTCAAGGACTTTGTACAACCGGGAACGGTCTAGGCGGCTCTGGTGCTTCCGTACCAGGAGCGATGCTCGCGCTATGGGTCACCGGCTCCGCGCTGTCAATGCCTTCCATGATCGGCCTGATCATGTTGATGGGGATCGCGGCGAAGAACTCGATCCTGCTCGTGGACTACATCATCCTTGCACGACGTGACCGCGGCATGGATCGCACGGAGGCCATTCTCGATGCCTGCCGCAAGCGCTCGCGCCCCATCGTCATGACCGCGATGGCCATGGGCGGCGGCATGATTCCGGTGGTCTTGGGACTGGGGGGTGATCCGAGCTTTCGCGTTCCCATGGCCGTCGTCGTCATCGGTGGGTTGAGGACCTCGACCTTCCTGAGCCTGCTCGTGATCCCGACCGTCTATAGCTTCGTGGACGATGGCGTTCAATGGTTGCGGCAGCGCTTCACGCCCCGCTCAAAGGCGCTCGATTCGTTGAGGCAGGCTTCGCCATGAGAGCTCACGCTGCGGCCACTCCGCCGACAGGCCGCAAAGCGCAGGCAGATCGCGCTCAATGCGCTGCCCGGATTTTCGCTGTCGCTGTGGAGAACTTCTCCCGCGGTGGCTCGCCCATCTGTCCAGCCTGACCACGATCGGAGGCTAATCTCGCAGGGTTAGGCAACAACGCCCCCATCGGCCTCAGGTTCGGGTGTGACTTCCGTCGCACCCTTTCGCACTCAGTTCCCGCGCGTGAACGCGATGCGCATCGTGTGTGCGGCATCGCCCTGTTCGCGCGTGTAGGTCCATTGCTGCCGCTCGCAGAAGCGAGCAATGATCTGCAAGCCGTAGCCGGTGGACGACGGCACATCGCGGTCGACATCGTTGAAGATCTCCAGCACACCGTGCCGCAGCGATATCCGGATGTGTGTCGCGGCATAGGCCACCGCATTGCGCAGCAGGTTGTCGACCAGCACGGTGAGCAGCTCGGGCGGCGCCGACACGGTCGCGTCGACCTCCCCGTCGAGCGCCACCGTCAGCCGGCGTTGCCGGATCACCGGAGAGAGATACGCCAACGCGCGCTCGACGTCCGCCTGCAGCCGCAGCTGCCGGCTCTGGAGCGTGCCTTCCGACGCCTCGCGGCCGAGCGCAAGAAAGGTCGCAACCAGCGCCTCCATCTCTTCCGCGCTCTGCGCCATGCGCGACAGGGCCCGCTCGCGCACCGCCGGATCGCTGGTCACGCGCAGCAGCGAGAGGTTGTTCTTGAACACCGACACCGGCGTGCGCAATTCATGGCTTGCGAAACGCGTGAACTCGCGCTCGCGCTGCAGGAAGCCGCTGAGCCGGTCGACCAGGCCGGTAAAGCCGCGGCTCAGCGCACCAATTTCGTCCGCGCGCTGGATGCCCGAGAACACGGCAGGACCTTCGCCGTGCGCATCGATTTCCTCCGTCAGCGTGACCAGCGGCTGCGCCAGCTTGCGCGCCAGCGCCTTGCCGGTGAATCCGCCCAGCGCCGTCACCGCGCCGCCGATCAGCAACAGCGCGACGAGCAGGTACGGTTCGAGCTGGTCGATGTCGAGCAGGCCGTCGCCGTCGACGATGACATAGAGCGCATCCTGGCCACCGTCCAGCGATGCGACGCCGACCATCGAGCCGTCGGCGTCGCCGTCCAGGCGCCGGTGGATGCCCGGCGCATAGTCGCGCGCCCAGGCCGGCAGGTCCGGCGACGCGCGCACGTAGAGGCGGGCCACATCCTCGGCCAAGGTCGGGCGGGCCGTGCCGTGCGACTCCCTGGTGAGGGCTTGCAGGCGCTCTAGGTTGTTCGCCCGCGGCAGGCCGGCCGCCGGCTGTTGCGCCAGATCCTTCATCGCCCACTCGAGGACCGCCCCCACGTAGCGCCGCAACAGAAATTCTTCGGTTGCTTGTGCGGCCACGTAGACCAGCAATCCGTAGAGCAGGCTCGTGGCCGCGGCGAAATGCACGAAAACGCGCGAGAGCCGGCGTTGAAAATGCAGATTACGGGACAAACCGCCACCCCTTGCCATGCACGGTTTCGATCAACGGTTTCTCGCCCGGTGCAGACAATGCGCTGCGCAGGCGATAGATGTGGGTGCGCAGCGGATCGCTGTCGGGGACGTCCTCACCCCATATCTCCTTCTCGAGCAAGCTGCGGTCCACCACATCGGGCGCGCGCGCCACCAGGATCTTGAGCACCCGCAGCTGGAGCTCGTGCAGCTTGATGCGGCGTCCGTTGCGGGCGGCCGTGCCGGCGCCGTGGTCGATCACCAGGTCGCCGATCGTCTGCGTCGACACCTGCGGCCGCCGCCCGCGCGCGGTGAGCGCCTGGATGCGGCACAGCAATTCTTCCATCTCGAAGGGCTTGACGAGGTAGTCGTCCCCGCCGCGCGCAAAGCCGGCCTTCTTGTCCTCCAGCGTGTCGCGCGCGGTCAGGAAGATGACGGGCGTGTCGTCGCGGTGGCCGCTGCGCAGTCGCTCGCACACCTGCAGGCCGTCGATGCCAGGCACCGCGACATCCAGGATGTAGGCATCGAAGGTCGCGGCCTGCGCGATGTCGAGGAAGGCCTGGCCATGAAAGGTCAGGTCGACCTCGCAGCCCTGCACCTCCAGGTAGTCGGACAGGGTGCCCGCCAGGGCCGGGTTGTCTTCCAGCAAAAGAACTCTCATGAAACACTTTCCTCGGTGCGAATGCGCGATGTGCCCGGACTTTGCAGCCAATCGCAGCCCGTGGCAACGCAGACCCGACCGCACGGGAATGGGCCTGTGCTGCGACACCGCGAGGTAGCTGAGCGGGGCTGGGCCGGTGTGGATCGTGACTTCGGCCGGCGCGCGGCCCCCGTTGGAGGCCGATGCCACGCCGCCGGGCCTGCAGCGGCCCGCCGTTCGGTCATCGAACGCGGCATGTCGGGCCAGGACACCAGCAACATCGCAATCGCCGCATCGCGATTGGCCGGATCGCGACCGGCCTGATCAGCCAGCCAGCCGGCCGCGCGGCCATCACCTCGGACACGGTGCCCGTCGCGCCGAGGCCCTTGAACACACCCGGCGCAAAGGGAACCGGGGCGATCACCGATGCCGCAGGTGCGGGGACCGACGCAGGCACGGTGACAGGAACGAACGCCTGCGTGATGCCGCCGCCGGGTCCGCAACCCGCCAGCAGCAGCGCCGCCGCCGCCGCCAGGATGCCGCCGCATGGCTTGAACGACGACGGCATGTCGATCAGAACCTGTAGAGGTAGCCGAGCTTGACGCTGCTGGTGCTGGAGCGGTCGACCAGCGGGCTGTTCTTGATGCCCTTGCCGAGCGAGGTGACGCTCACGTCGAGGAAAACGCTCTGCTCCTTCGGCACGATGTCGTAGGTCATGCGCAGGCCGAGCTCGGCCTGTGTGACGGCGCTGCCGGCATAGGCGGGCCGGTTGAACGTCGCTTCTTCGCGACGCACACCGTAGTAGTAGTCCACATACTTCTTGTCGTACCGCACCACGCCAACGCGGGGCGTGAGGCTGAAGGTGCTGGTCACCGGGAAGTCGCGCTCGACGGACAGCCTCAGCGTCTGGCCCTTGCTCTGGCTTGAGGCCCGCAGCCATTCGGCCGAGAAGGTCGCGACGTCGGTGCGCCAGAGCGCGACCACGCCCAGCCAACCAGACGACTTTCTTTCCGCCATGCCCCGGAGGACCACGGCGTCCGTGGCCTTGTAGCCGTCCGAGACGCCATAGGCCGCGCGCAACCGCAGCGACAGTCCGTTGACGGCATAGAGCTTGAGGTCAGCGCGCGGGCCGGCGATGCTGAGCCAGTTGTTCTCGACTGCCAGGATCGGCAACGCGCCGGTGTCGTTGCCGAACTTGGCATACGGCTTGGTGTTGGCCATGAAGCCGAGACCGAGGCCGAACCGGGTTTCCTTCGGCCCTGTCTGGTCGCCCAGCAGGTCGGCCCATGCCGAGGGCAAGGCCATCAGTGATGCCAATGCAACCACGCCGTGGACGAGGCGCGGAACGGGCAGCAAGGCAACGGTGGAACTGAAAACGCTCATGAATACTCCGGTGGGTGAAAAAGAGGACGAGCCTCGTGGGATCGAACGCGGGCCCGTGGTTGCAGACCCGCGTCCATGACGCGGTCGGTGGCGGACACCCGATCGGCCAGCGCGCTCTCAACGTCCTGCGCGGCGGTGCGCACGCTGCTCTCGAGCACCGCGACCGCGTGCCGGTAGCGCGCTTGCGCAGCCGCCACCCCCGCCGCGCCGCGCCTGCCGTCGAACAGGGTGGCGGCAAGCGAAGGCGCCACCGGCCAGGTGCGCAACACCAAGGTCGCGCCGCCGCCCGGACGCAGCCACTGCGTGCCCAGCAATGCGGCCAGATCGAGCCGCGGCAGGCGCTCGGCGCGCGCCAGGCCGATCCCGTCCCAGAGCGCCACGAGATCGTGCCCGGCCGCCATGACCGCCGGGTGCGACTGCGGCGCGCAGCCGATCAGTGCGGAGGTACTGGCGATGGGCAGGAGCCATCGGGTACGGGGAAGGTTCATGAGATCAGGGCACGGCCTGGCAGTGGAAGGGGCCGCGATCGTAGGAAGCCTTGCGTGAAGCAAATATCAATGCGCAAAGCCCCCGGGGCATCAGCGCGGCACGTTGATCTTTCGTTCACGACCGTCTGCCTAGCATCCCGGCCACGCTCCCCTTCCTCTCCCTCCAGCCCACGCCCCGCCATGCCTCTTTCCCTCTTCATCGCCCGTCACCGCAATGCCATCTCGCGGCTCTTCTGGCTGCTCGCACTGGTGGCGTTGCTCCTGAGCGAGCGCGTGTTCGCCGACCGGCTGATGGGCAACGTGCTGCTGACGATCGGCCTCATGCTGATCGGCCTCGCGATCGTCGGAAGGCTCTGGTGCGCGCTCTACATCGGCGGGCGCAAGAACGACGAACTGGTGAGCGAAGGGCCCTACTCGATGACCCGCAATCCGCAGTATTTCTTTTCGCTGCTGGGCTTCCTGGGCCTGGGCCTGTCCACCCGCAGCGTGAGCTTCGCGCTGTCCGCGGGGCTGTTCTTCGCGGTGGTGTATCCCTGCGTGATCGCCAGCGAGGAAGCCTTTCTGCGCAACAAGTTCGGCGCCGCGTTCGAGGCGTACTGCGAACGCACGCCCCGCTTCTTTCCCTCGATCGTTCTCTACCGTGAACCCGACGCCTGCGAGGTGCGGCCGCGGTACTTCCACCGCACGGCCGGCGATGTCGTCTGGTTCGTGTGGCTCGTGGGCGTGGTCGCGCTGGCCGATGCGCTGGGCACCCGCCTGGTGACGCCGCTGTTCGTGGTCTTCTGAGACGTGCGCGGCGCAATGAGCATCCATCCTCCGTCCCTCGTCCCGACCGGACAGCACGCCGGCCTGCAGCGGAACATCATCGTCCCCCGCTACCTGCAAGAGCAGCAGGCGCTGCACGCCATGCATGTGCGAATCCGCGCAGTGGTGAAGGCGCTGCCACTGGCATCGGAGCGAGGCGGCGCGCGTTGCACCGCCTCGCTGCGCGGTCCCGCACGACAACGTCACGGCCTCGTAACACATCCCGTCGCAGCCGCAGTCCGGAGGTCCTTCCTCGCCGAAAGGTCTTGACCATGTCCAGTTCCCGCAGGTGCGCATGCCGCACCGGGTGCCTCCCTGCGCCCGTCTTTTCGTTCCCCCGTTTCGGAACCGCGCCATGGATGCGCTGAACCTCACGCTCTTCCACTGGCTCGCCGCCGGCAGCCGTCCCACGCCGTGGGTGCTCTCCATCGCCTCGGCCTTCGCGCTCTGGGCCAGTTGGCCGGGCGCACTCATCGTCGCGGTCGCGCTGTGGCGGCATCGCGTCGACCGCGCCTACCTGGGCATGGTTGCCGCCGCGGCGGCGCTCACGTCGCTGTTGTCGCACGCCATCGCCACGTCGCTCGATGTGCCCCGCCCCTTCGTGCTGGGGTTGGCGCCGGCCTACATCGCGCATTCCGCGCGCGGCTCGCTGCCGAGCACGCATGCGGCGATGATGTTCATGGTTGCGTTTGGCTTCATGCTGAGCCCCGGCCTGCGCAATCTCGGCCTGCCGCTTCTGGCGCTGGCGGCCATCACCGGATGGGCTCGCGTGTATGTCGGGGTTCATTTCCCGCTCGACATCGCCGCGGGCCTGGTGCTCGGCGCCGCAGTGGCCGGCATCGCTGCCGTCGGTCGCTGGCTCTTTGGCCTTCTCACGCTGCGAGCGGACCCCGGTTCGCCCACGCATCAGGCGTCGCGTTCGCCATGGAGCCATTCATGATTTCGCCCACGAAGATCGAAGCCGCAGGCGTCGCGGCCGCCAGGGCCATCGAGGACGCCGACGCCCCGGAGGCACCTTCGCAGGCACGTGCGCCATTGGAGCTGCTAACGCCTGGCATCTCCTGCGTCATTCCCTGCTTCAATGAAGGCGCCAACCTTCGGCACCTGCTGCCCCGCCTCGAGGAAATCCTCTGGGCCACCAAGCTGCGCTGGGAGATCATCGTGGTGGACGACGGCAGCACCGACGACACCGCGGAGGTCGCGCGCGCCTGGTGCGAGCTCTCGGGTTTTCGCTGCATCTCGCTGTCGCGCAACTTCGGCAAGGAAGCCGCGCTCACTGCGGGCCTGGCGGCCGCTGCCGGCGATGCGGTGGTGCTGCTCGACGGCGACCTGCAGCACTCGCCCGATCTCATCCACAAGATGATCGCCCAATGGACGGCAGGCGCCGAAGTGGTGTACGCAGTGCGGGAGGAGCGCGGCGACGAAAGCCGCTTCAAGCAACTGGGCAGCAAGCTCTTCTATCGCCTCCTCGACACCTCGGACCGCTTTGCCGTTCCCAAGGACGCTGGCGACTTCCGCCTGATGGACCGCAAGGTGGTCGATGCGCTCATGAGCCTGCCCGAGCGCAGCCGCTTCATGAAGGGCCTGTATGCCTGGGTCGGCTTTCGCGCGGTGGCGATGCCGTACAAGCCCGCGCCGCGCGCGCAGGGCACGAGCACCTTCAACGCACGGCGCCTGGTGCGCCTGGCCATCGACGGCCTCACGGCCTTCACCACCTGGCCACTGCGCTTGGTCAGCGTGGTCGGATTGCTGTTCTCCTTGTCCGCCTTCTGCTACGGCCTCTACGTGAGCATCGACTACCTGCTGTTCGGCAACCCGGTCTCCGGCTGGACGACCATCGTCGTGAGCCTGATGTTCTTCATCGGCGTGCAGATGATCTCCACCGGCATCGTCGGCGAGTACATCGCGCGCATCTACGAGGAGGTCAAGGGCCGGCCGCTGTACGTCGTGAGCCGCGAGCACGGGAGCGGCCTGCGCGCCGGCAAGCCATGAAGCGCGCCAGTTCCGCGGATCGGATGTCACCCCGGCCGCTGTGGCTCCTCCTCGCGCTCTTCGCATGGCTGCTGGCCACCGCGTGGGTGCGGCCCCTGATGGCACCCGACGAGGGCCGCTACGGCGGCGTTGCGCTGGCGATGCTGCGCTCCGGCGACTGGCTGGTGCCACGGCTGGACGGCCTGCCTTTCTTTCACAAGCCGCCGCTCTTTTACTGGATCGGCGCCGCTGCGATGTCGGTGACGGGGCCGGTGGAATGGGCGGCCCGGTTGCCTTCGGTGCTGGGCGCAGTCGCGGGTGCAGCGGCGCTGTACCTTTTCCTTCGCCGCTGGTCGGCGGCGCATGTCGCGCTGCTGTCCACCGTGGTGCTGGCGACCATGCCCTTTTTCTTCCTGGGCGCGCAGTTCGCCAACCTCGACATGCTGGTGGCCGGATGCATCGCGTGCACGGTGCTGCTCGCGGCGGGCGCGGCATTGAGCAAGGAGCGCGAGGAACCATGGCGCATGCTGCTGGCGGGCGCCTATCTGTTCGCGGCTGCCGGCCTGCTGGCCAAGGGCCTCATCGGCCTGGTGTTGCCTGCGATGGTGATCGTGATCTGGTGCAGCGCGACACGCCGGCTGCCGCTGGCGCTGCGGCTCGCGCTGTGGCTGCCCGGCTGGGCCGTGCTGCTCGCTGTGGCCGGGCCCTGGTTCCTGACCATGCAGATGAAGTACACCGACTTCTTCGACTACTTCGTCATCCAGCAGCATTTCCGGCGCTTTGCGTCGTCGGGCTTCAACAACGAGCAAGGCTTCTGGTTCTACCTGCCGGTGCTGGCGGGGCTCACGCTGCCGTGGTTCGGCTGGCTGCTGGTGCCGCGTGGCAAGGACGACGATGCGCGTTGGGGGAACAGAGACGTCGACCGGCTCATGTGGATCTGGCTCGCGGTGATCGTCGTGTTCTTCTCGATGCCGCGCTCCAAGCTCGTGGGCTACGTGCTGCCGGCGCTGCCGCCGCTCGCGTACCTGATCGCGCAGCGCGTGTTCGCCGGCCGCTCGCCCGATGCGCTGCGGACCCGGCTGCGCGCGACCGCGCTCGCGTCCGCCGCGGTGTGCATGACCTGCGTGGCGGCCATGGCCATCTATTCCGTGCCGCCGGGCACACGGCTGCGGCTGCCGACCGGCATGTCGATCGCGCCCGGAGAGCGGGTACTGATGCTCGAGCGCTACTTCTACGAGATTCCCTTCTACTGGAACTTGCGCGAACCGATGCTCGTGTCCGACGACTGGCAGGCCGCGGCCCGCGACACGCGCGACAACTGGCGCAAGGAGTTCTCCGACGCGGGCCGCTTCGAGCCCGGGCGCACGGCAGCAACGTTGGTGGATCGAAGCAGGCTCGCCCCCTGGCTCTGCGTGCCGCGCACCACCTGGATCGTCGGGCCGAACACCGCGCATCTCACGAATGCCTGGCTGGCTCGCGCCCAGTTGGTGGCGGTCAACGATGCCATCGCCGCATGGCGCTTCGCGGGGAGTGCCACCAGCGATCCCCATTGCCTGGGCTCCACGTCCGCTGCAGCGGCTTCCGCAGCCCATCGGCAATGACTGAGGCCGCTGAGGTCGCGGCGACCGTCATGCAGGAAATCTGCATCTGCGCGGACGATTTCGGCCTGAGCGCCGGCGTCAATGCGGCAGTCGTCGATCTGGCCCGGCACGGCACGATTTCCGCCACCAGCGCCATGGTGCGCCGCGGCGCCTGGCTGAGCGGTGCGCGGAGGCTGCGCTCGCTCGCACCGGCACGGCTCGACGTCGGGCTGCACCTGGACCTCACGCGTCCGGCGAGCGCCGAGGGGCCCGAGCCCAGCCTCGCGCGCCTGCTCGCGCAGGCCTACACGCGAACGCTGTTCGCTGCGGGACTGCTGGCCGACATCCGCGACCAGCTGACGCGCTTCGAGGACGCCATGGGACGCCAGCCCGCCTTCATCGACGGTCACCGGCATGTCCATCAATTCCCGGTGGTGCGCGAGCTACTGCTCGAGGAAATTTCCAGGCGCTATCCGACCTCGCTGCCCTGGCTTCGCAGCACCGTGCCGGGCGGCGCCTTGCGCAGGGAGAGCCTGAAGGCCCGGGTGATCCACGCGCTCGGTGGGCCAGCCCTCCAGAGAAGAGCGTGCGCTCGCGGCCTTCCCCACAGCCGCGGACTGCTGGGCGTGTACGACTTCGGCGGCGATGCCGACGCCTACCGCGCGCGGCTGTATGGCTGGCTGCGCACCGCGCGCACCGGCGATGTGCTGATGTGTCACCCCTCCGCGGCCTTGTTCGCAGACCCGCATGCGCATGCCCGGATGCGAGAGTACGCCGTGCTGCGCACCATCGATTTTCCCTGGCACGGTGATGCCTGGCACGTTTGCCCTGTGCCGCTGACGGAGTTGCTGCAGCGCGGTGCGGGTGTGCCGTGGCGGAGTCCGGGGCCGAGCCAGCCAGGCCGGCCCTGAGCGACCTCGATGAGGCCGTCATTCATATCCATCCCTTCTGTCCCGCATGCCTGCCCGTGCTCATTGAACCGAGTTCTCAATCCTTCATCGGGAACGAGACCAGAACCGTCTTTACCGCCAGTTCATCGTTGTAGTCCACCTTGACCTGCCGGCCATCCTTCATCCAGATATCCCAATAGACGTCGCCGTCTTCTTCCTCGGTTTCCTGTGGTTGCCCGAAAGCCGCGAGCGCCTCCTCCCGGCTCCCGACCGAACCCGTGGCGAACGGAATGGATCCCAGGTATGCGGACACCTTGGCTGCTCCATTCGGGTAATAGAACACGCCGCTCATCGCATACGGACCAGACCCGATCGGATCTCGATAGTTTCGAGAGAAGAATTCCTTTGGCGTGAATGCGAGCGCAACACCCAGATCATTCAGCTGGACGAAGTCGATCGTCAACTCCTTGAGCTTCTTCGGAGAAAGCGCATCGATGGAACCGCCATTGACCTTGATCGCATCGATCACGTCATTGTCCGTATCGGTCATTCCAACCAGCGTAAACAGTCGATCTGTATTCATGCCTTACCTACCTTCTCCATGGTTCCGGATCATCATCTTCTCGAGCCATTTGTACCAATCGTCATTCGTCATTCGTCATTCGTCATTGCGGACAGTGCTTCGCGGCGTCACTGCTCGGCAAAACAGTTCCAACGACTCATCACAATCGCGCTCGATTCGTTCGCCGCACTTATTCATATTCTGTGGCTCCCAGCCGAACCAGACGCTGACACCTCGGACCCGAAGAACCATCACCTTCTTCCAATTCGTACTCGCGCTCGCGGCGCAGTAGCTCGCGCGCTGGCGCCGGTAACCGACGAAGCAGAGGCAAGCGAGATAGCAACGCACGAACTTGGGCTGGCGTGAGCGTCTCCAGCAACGCCTTGGCTGCGGTACGGGCCACGTCGGGCGAAGGGTCCGACAAGCTCCCGGTCAATACCGGCATCACACGCGTTGAGGTGAAGAAACTCAATGCCCACACGATGCGTCGACGCATGGAAGGCTCACGTCTGTCCAAAGTGCGGATCAACGGCTCGATGGCTTCACTATCGCCAATTGCAGCCAGCGCCAGCGCGGCGTTGGCGCAGCAATCGTCATCCTCGTTGTCGAGCTGCGCTATCAACGGGGCGAGTGCTCGGCGATCCGGTAGATCGATGAGCGCGTCCGTCACGTCCCTTGCCAGCTCGTCCTCACTCAGGAGTGGCAACAACAGCGGGACCGCGTCATCGGCGAGACCACGGTCGGCGAGTGCCTGCACCGCCAGCTTGCGAGCATGGAGGCCAGTCTTCCCAGGCGACTGCAATAGACGGAGCAATGCCGGAGGAATCAGCGCGCCCGCGTCGAACTCAAGTGCCTTGATCGCGGCATGGCGTATCTCGTCAACGGGGTCCTCAAGCAGCTCGGACACGAGCGACGACAAGCGCTGCGCAACGCCTTGGCCTGCAAGCGGCAATGCCTCCAGCGCCGCCACCCGGACATTTTCAGCTGGGTCGCGCAGCGCAGCGTGCCAAAGCGGAAGCGAAGCAGCGCCAGGCTGCTCGTCGAACAAAGGGGCTAGCGAGCGGACGGCACGCTCACGGACTTCTTCATCGCTATCCCTCAGCATCAACGAAACGAGTTCAAGCCGATGCACCTCAGGCAGCGAGCGTGAATCGCCAAGCGCCAGTGCGGCGGCCAACCGGAGCCTCAAGTCCTCGGCGCGAGCGGCCGATCGGAGCACATCCAATGCCTGGGTTGCGTCCAGGTAAGCCAGTGCATGGAGCGCATTCTCTCGAACCTCCAGGTCGGGATCGTGGTGGAAAACGCGGATCAATGCCTCGACCACGGACGGGACAGGCAGGTCGAAGTCTTTGAGAGCGATCACGACGTTGCTGCGCACATCGGCATCCGTGTCGCGCAGTGCGACCAACAGCGGTTCGATCGCAACGGGGTCGCTGAAACGCAGACCTTGAGCGGCGGCGGCGCGCACACAGGCATCCACGTCCCGCAGGCCCGCCGTCAACGCCTCGAATGCCGCCGTGCCGACGCCCCTGTCCTCCTCGTCGCTGAACCACCACATGGCTTGACATCTTGCGGCTGGAAGGGGATCGCAGGCGGCTTCGACGAACACCTTCGTCACTGCATCCCCTCTTGATCGAGAAACTGCCAAGGCAGACAAGGCGGCACTGCGCGTTTCTTCATCCCCGTCGGCCCACAGCGGCAACCAGGGGGCAAGTCGCCCGGCGATGTCAGTCGCTTGTTCGGCCTCTTTTTCCGCGGCCTCTATCCGTGCTTGGTCCAGCATTCCATAGCTCATTTTTGTGAGGCTGGCACGGCCGAGCGAATTTCTTCGCTGCCGACCAAGGTTCTCACGGTATTCGATGGGGCCGAGAGAGATTTCGATCCGCTTCTGGTTGTAGCCACGGATGCAGGAACCCACCGCTTCGATGAAGTCCTCAACGGTGGTGCTCGTCCGGTACCGAGGATAAAACAGTTCGGTCTTCGGTCGACCGAAGAGCCTTCGCAGGCCGCGTCGTCAGGCGAGCAGTGGAGTGAACCCTTGGGGCTGGACCAGCGGCCAATGATCTCCTCGGAGGTGCCATATCCTTTTGCCATGTCCGGAGACTGCGGGCCATCATGCACGTCGACGGTGTCAAAGAAGTTGAGACCGGCATTCAGTGCCTCGTCCATGATCTGGAAGCTGGTGGCCTCGTCCCTCGATCAGGCTGTTACCTTGCGCGTCGGGGTCGAAGCCGCGGTCTTCGTCCGGGAACGGACCGTCGATGATCACTTTGGTACGAACAGGCTTTCCCACTGCGTTGATCTCAGCACCACTTGAAGATCAGGTAGGCGGAATCGGTCAGCGATGGGCGCTTGCGCGTGGTCGAGCCCAGCGCTTTGCTGGTCGACGGTCCGATTCTGGCCGCATATTCATCACGGCTCTTTCCTCTGCGAGGCTCAGAAATGAGCGGAGATCTCACTGAGGCAAGCCGGGTTCCTGTGTGGGCACTTTCGGGGCAACGGCAACAGTCGATGCGCGAACTGAGGACAACCATCCGCCTACTCTGTGATCGCCTCGGGCAAGCGGATTAATGGATTCGACCGCTTCCAAGGACTGCGGGACCTTGAATTATTTTCAAAGCGGCTTGCGCATCGATTAGATTCGCCTCTTCGAAGAGAGAAGGCAAAAAATCGCACCTCGACGAATGCCAAAAAAGAGCGAAGTTTCAACGGGCAAATCCTTGAGAGGGGGAATAGCCATGAACGCCATATTTGCAAGACGAGGTCGCTCTCTTCGAACGAGGGGCGCTAGTTTGCAGTCAAGCTTTGCTGCGCTGGGCGTGCCCTCGCCGACGGTAACGAGTCACGACACTCACGTGGCTTCAGCCGGATGCCGACTGCGCAATAAGGTGAATCGCGACCGTCATGCGTCGCAACGGCGTCACGACCGCAGCCATTTCCGACAGAGATGACGCTGCGTTTCTTGATGACCACCCTGCCTGAGGGGCCTAGTTCGCGCTTGGCATAGCGCCGCATTCCGCATTCAGAAAAACAAATCAGAGGACATCTGAGGAAGAGATGCACTCGAAAGCTGGCGCGCAGGAGGAATGCTAATGCACTGCATAGTTGCTTTTAGCGTTTAAGTGTTATTGGCCTTTTCATTGTTCCTTAACCTGAACTTGGAGATTCGAAATGACCGTTTCAATGGATGTTGTGAAGCAATTCGCACCGATCGTCATCTTCAGCCAGTACGAAGCCTACTTTCCGTGCAGCATCGACTACCTGCTGGGCGGCAAAGACTGCAAACTGCTAGTCGATGGCGGTTCGACCATCTACAACCCGACGCAACAGGACCTCTACAACAACCCGCAGGGTGGCAACCACGTCGTCATCGATCCGAGCCAGTACGCGGGCACGCTGAAGACCAACCCCGGCGGGACACCGCTGTACTACGCGGTGCAGGAGTTCGACGACGGTATCGAGATCGACTACATCTTCCTTTACGCTTACCAGGGCGGACAGACGTTCTGGGTGACGGCGCCCTACGCCTTCGATCCAGTGACCTGGGACTATGGCGTGCACCAGGGCGATCTGGAGCGCATCGCTGTGCGGCTGGTGCCGACGCAGGGTGGCGGGTATCGCATCCTGAGCGTCTGCTACGAGCGCCATGGCGACGAGACCTGGTTTCCGGTCGGACAGGTCCCAATGCGCAAGGACGGCGCTGGCAAGGACCGCATCCTCGTGTGTCCCGCGATGTATGGTCACTCCTCGACCAATGTCCAGATGCAGGTCACGGGCGTCCACAAGGGGTGCCCGGTCGTCGACGACGGCAACTACGTGGCGCTGCAGGCGGTGAGTGTGCTGGCCTCCGATCCGACGCCGTCCGATGCGCTGGTCTGGAATCCAGCCGCACAGTCCCCCCTTGTCGAAATCGGGCTCGACTGGAATGGAGAACCGGTGAACGATCAGATCTGGGCGAAGTACGCCGGGCATCTCGGCCAGACGCAGAAGAACTCGCTGCAGAGCGCCAACTACTGGGCCGGCGGCAACGTGTCCGGCGCCGAATGGGCCTATCTCAAGTCGATCGACTTCTTCGCTTCGCCGTTCCTTTCGAGCCTGACGGTGGGCGAGGGGCCGACGGGGCCGGGATCGCGGTACTGGATCAAACCGGGCAGCGGTTCGATGGCGGACAACGAACTGCTCGCGGTCTGGGCGGGTGACAACATGGGAGTCACCAGCGACGCCTTGGCGCGCCTCGCGCTCGACCTCACTGGTGCAGGAACGGACGTGGTGCTCGACTTGTGGAGCAATAACAAGAAGGTCGCCGCCACGATCTTCAGCCCCGACGGCCAGTCGGGCTTCAAAACGACTGGGGGGATGTCGCCCAATGCCCCCCAAGAGGGCTACAACGCGATCGCTTGGCTGGCCGCCGGCCTGCGCAGCGGCGGTAAACAACAAGCGCTGCAGTTGTACAAGGGTGGCCACAGCCATCTCGGCGTCATTGTCTACGGCTCGGACGGCGGACAGAACCTGACGGTCCTGCAGCAGCATGACGATACCGGCCAGGGATGGGGTTTCGTGAACTTCTCGGTCGCGGACCTGCGCGGGGACGGCACGGACCAAGTGGTCCAGTTCTGGGACAACGGCAACGTAGCGGCGATCGTCTGGGGCGCCAGCGGCAACGATTGGTTCGCAAACCTGAATGCCGGGAGCACCAATCTCGGCGAAGGAACGGGTGCCCTTGCCTGGCTGGTTGCCGACCTGCGCGGCGACGGCAAGCAGGAGATCATCCAGCTCTGGCACAACAAGAAGAACGACCATGTCGGTGCCGTCGTCTATGGATCCAGCAGCAGCCAGCTCTTTGCCAAGCTCAGCCACCAGGACGATCTCGGTGAGGGCTACGGCGCGGTCGCCTGGTGCGTGGCCGATCTGAACGGCGACGGGCGCGACGAGATCGTCCAGATCTGGAACGACAACGGGCAGGCGTTCGCCGTCGTATACGGCACCAATGGCGACAACGGTCTCACCAGACTGTGGCGAGGCAATCTCGGGCAGGGTTCAGGCGCCGTTATCTGGCAGGTGGCCGACCTGAACGGTGACGGGCGCGACGAGATCGTGCAGCTGTGGGATAACGATGGCCATCTCGCGGCGATCGTCTACGCAGGCGGTTCGGGCAACTCCCTAGTGGTGCAGTCGACCAACGGCGACTTGTACGAGGGTCCCAACACAGTGAAGGACTGGGGCTGGCTGTCGGGAAACTTCAACGGCAAGGTGGGCGAGGTGCTGCAGTTCTGGAACAACGGCGGCAGCCTGGGGATGATCGCCTACGGCACCGCGCAGGGGGCCAGTACGGAGGTCGGGGCTACGATGCCGGAAGTTCGTGTGGCGTAGCGCGCGGACGGTCCCGGCGTGGGTGTTCTTCCTTCCCCGGGGCCGATCTGTCATGGGATGCGAGAACTCAAGAGACGGGCCGAGATCGCGGCTCGTTGTCCGGGCCAAGGCTGGCCTGTGCGCACAGCCCAGCCGCGTTCACGGCGGTGCTCTCTCGTGCGCGCGCTTGCAGCCGGCAGTGGCGCGGGCATGGCGCCGAGCTTCAGATGGAGCTTCTGAGCTGCCGTATTGGATTCGTTGAGACGATGGCCGGCCGCATCAGGCTGAGCGCGCAGCAGCCTCGGCGCACAGCCGCTCGCTGAGTTCCCAGAGGCCGGCCGCGAGCTTGGCATCTCTGGCTTGTGTCCACGCCGAAGTAGAACTGAGCCACCGCTGGAGTGAACCCCTGCGGCTGGACCACCGAGCAAATCAGAACTGATACGCTGGCCGGGCCTTCAACCAGGAGAAGGTCATGTCATCGAGAGGTCCGTACCGGCGCCACACGCCGGAGTTCAGGATCCAGCTATGCCAAGACATCCGCAGCGGCGCCATCGGGCGCCGTGATGCCCAGGAAGTACACCCTGTCGACCAATCTGATTCAGCTGTGGCTCGCCTGCGCGAGGGATCGCACTACTTCAACGCCAACGACTACAACCTGCTGATCCAGATGGTGCTCAACGACCAGGGCGTCGCGCTCGGCTGGGACCATCTGGTGCTGCCCCTTGCCGAACAGGGACGCTTGATCAGGCCAGTTGAGCAGGAAGTGGTGCTCGAGGAAACACGCCACTACCTCGCCTACAGGGAGGACAAGGCGGACGACGATACCTTGAACCGCTTCCGCGACTGGTTCATGGGCCAGCTCGGGCGCGCCGGCCATGCTGAGAGCAGCGACTCCAGAGTAGAAGCCAGTGTCCCAGCGAGTCATACCTCGCAGAAAGGGACCCGATGCAACGCATGAAAGCGCCGATTCCCCAGTCATGCCGACTCAAGCAGGCAGCGATGTGACACATCCCTCGCCTTCCGCCGCGATGATCTTTCCCGCTGCGCTTTGCTGCAGGGCGAAGCCGAAATCGCGGGTCCCCCAAGCAACTCGGTCGACCGTCGTCCCCCTAGGGAACAACGGAAGCACGGGCGCTCAACCTCAAGATGCCCGAGGAGAGGCATTACCAGTGGCGGCGCAATTACTCAAGCATGTCGCTGAAATCGAGTTTGGGATTGGTGACTCGAGAGCCGTTTTCGCTTTGAATCCACTCGTGAAGCTGATGCCTCATGGTCAAACCGTAGAGAGCCTCGCTGACTCTGCGCTCTCTCGCCTCGGCGGCATCGGCACGCTTGCGAGAAACGCTGTTCGCCGCCCACAACTGCTTGAGCGCCATCTGGGTATACGAAAGCTCCCGCTGTATCGTCAGCAGGTCCTTCAGCAACTCAGGGGGAATATCTTTCCCCACGAGCGTTTGGAGGGTGGCAAGCAAGTCCGCGACTCGCTCGGTTCTGAGCCGGAAGGGCAACTCGACATTGTCGCGAAGCTTCCTCGAGATGTAGCTCATCGTCTGAGCGGCCTCGTCGCAAGCGAGATAGCACGAGCGCGCCGTCGCGAGCCGGCCCTCCCAGTGCCGTCGTTTTTCGTCCTTCGCCTGCCTGCGCTGCTGGCGCGCAGGGACTGCAACAGCAACGCCAATCGCAACAATGGAACCCACCGCCTGCACCCAGGCCGGGGCCGCCGATTCCAAGAACTTCGCGAACCAGGTCCATCCTCCTGCGGCAATCAGCGCCAGAGAGACCAGGAGCAACACAAGCGAGGTCACACCGACCGCCGTCACCCATTCCGGTGCTTCTTCCTTCATTTCCACTCCAGGTTTTGTGGCGGGAGTATCACCCGCTCCTTACCCGTAAGCGAGCAGAGGCTTCGCGGTATCCGGCCGATCATCGGCCTCTTGTGCACGAATCAAGGTGCGATTGATGGCCTCGCGGCCCGCTGTCTGATGTGCTGCACATTCGAACCCAAGGTCGATGCCGCGAGCGGTCTCTCCTCGATCAGCACATGGATCTGGCATCCGTAAGGCCTGGACACAGCCTGTAGAACGGTGGGGTCCTTTCCTCCTGCGGGCTGCGGCCGTCCTTGTTGTCATCTGCCTGCCTGCTTTACGTCTACGCCCTTCGCAACGGCAGGCGCCCGCCAATGAGAACCCGCAACTTCTATCGCCGATTGACTTGGTCACCTGCAGCGAGCATGGATGCCCCGCCGTGCTCAGGGAGCGGCCTTGGTGAGCGGCCACTTGGCCCTCAGTTCCTCGATCGTGCCGTTGTAGACATTGACGTCCATGTCCGAACGGGTCCCCTTCACGGGCAACTGCGGCAGGATCTCGCTGGAGAACTGCCACAGCGCATAGGTCGGCCACACGCCTTTCGGAAAATCACTGACGGTCGACTTGAAGCGGGCGTACCACAGCGGCGTTTGCGAGAAATCACTGTCCTTGAACTTGCTTGAGATGAGCTTGGCGCTCGCATGGTTCGTGTAGAGGACCGGGTAGCGCCCGGTCAGTTGCTTGACGCGCCGGATGAACAGCAATGCCTCGTCCGCATTCATCAAGGTCTTGGATGTTGCGTCCTCGAGGTCCAGCGCGATCAACTCGTCGGGACTTGGTTTGACGGTGTTGATGTAGTACTCGGCCTGCCGCTCCGGATCACCCGCCACACCCCAGTGGTAGGAACCCCAGAGGTACCCCCTCTTCCTCGCCTCTGCCTTGCGGGCGAAATACTTGCTGTCGATCCGCGACGTCCCGATGGTCGACTTGTGGATGATCGCCACAACGCGCTTTTCCGTCTGCAGCTTGTCCCACACGATGAGGTTGTCCGCATAGGGGTCGATGACCAGCGCCGTGCTCTCCTCGCGCCACGGCCGATCGAATTCGCCGGCGTGGGCCGATCGCATCAAGCCGATCGCGGCCGAGGCTGCGACCACGAGCAGCGAGAGGAAGAATGCGCCGAGCAAGCGATGCAGTTTCATGATGTCTGTCCTCCGTAAAAGCTAGGATCCCTCGCCGGCACGCCAGCCGAACATCGAGCCGTGGGTCAGTCCAAGTACGTCCCCCGAAAACCCTTCTTTTCGTCCGGGACCTTCTTGCTCTTGCATTTCTTTTCTCCGACGGGCATGTCGCCGTCGTCGCTGAGGGCGTACCAGCGGCCGCTGCCGTTGACCTTGAAGAGCGCCTCGGGATGGAGGTCAGCGAACTTGCCCTGCGGTACAAGCACCGGCTGCGTCCCCGGTCCGCCCCACCTGAATAATTCGAAGCTCAGGGCATTCGGATCCTTGCCGCGGTCGCCATGAGGGCCGCCCACGATCAGGTACTCGGCGCCGCTCCACTCCAGGCTGCGGATGCCGCGTTTGCCGAGATCGAGGCGGATCACCTCGCCGAACACGGGATCCGCTCCCTTGTCGAGTACCGCGGCAGGATTGCGCAGGGGCAGGACGAGCGCCTGTCCCTGGGGCCGGGGGTTGCGCAAGCCGATCAGCAACTCTCCGCTTTGCGTCGCCGCCAGGCCCTCGACGCTCAGACCCTCCTCCGATTCAGGATCGAGCTTGGATGCACGCTCAAGCAACGATGCCAGCGTGGGATCCGCGAGTGCCTTCTCGAGCAGCTTGGCGTAAGGCGGCGTCCCGAGCAGCCGGACGGTCGGCGACGGGGCGTTTTCGACCGCGGTTGTCGCAAAGAACCGGCGCCGAGCAGGTTGAGGTTGGCCCTTCCCGTTGCTGCCATGGGATGCGATCCAGTAGATCCTGTCGCCGACGCGCGCAGCGCCCTCGATGTCGACTTCCTCTGCGTCCCCGGCACTCGTGACGACACCAAGATAGGCGCCCAGGTCCACCCGACCCACGGCGACGGGCTGACCGACGCGGTACACGAACAACGTGTGCTTCTCGTCATCGCCCACGACGAAATGATCGGGGCCGAGTCCGACGGCCGCCGACGCGTCACATGTGCCGATGTAGCGCGTGACCTGCCCTTGCGCGGTCGCGGCTGTCAATGCCAGAAGCGCCGCTCCCAGAATCCGTAGAGCCGACATGGCGTGTCCCTCCCATGCAATGCATCAGGATGCTAGGGAAGCCCGGGAACCCGCGCATCCCTTGAATATAGGAGCGGGCATCCACCACCTGTCTCGTCAGGGAACGGGCAAACGGCAACCGGAAGAAGGGCCGCCAGCGCTGAATCGCACCTGCCGGAACGAACCTGCAGCCCGCCTACTCTCGCAGCGTGAAAACCGCCGAGAGGTACGACACCGGCCCCGAATGGATCACTTCGATGCCATGCAGCGCGGTCGCATCGAAGAGCAGCGTGTCCCCTGCCCCCACCTCCACCGCCTTCACGCCGTAGCGGTAGGTGACCGACCCTGACAAAAAGTACAGGAACTTGAGCCCGGGATGCTGGAAGGTCACATACGGCCCGGCCTCCGGCAGCAACGTGACCAGATAAGGCTCCACGAACAGGTTGCCCGACAGCGAATGTCCCAGCAGTTCATACCGGTAGTCCGCCACCGCCCCAATGCGGTCGACCACGAGCCCCTGCCCTGCCCGCACATGGCAGAAGTCCGTGCGCCGAGCCTGGTCGCCGAAGAAGCGAGACACCGGCACGTGCAAACCTTGCGCGAGCCGCTCCAAGGTCTCCACCGAGGGTGAGACCAGGCCGCGCTCGATGCGCGAAAGCATCGAGGCAGAAATCCCCGATGCAACCGCGAGTTGCCCGGCCGATAGTCCAGTCGCCATGCGCAGCGCCCTCACCTGCGCGCCGATGCGCGACGCGGACGAACTGCGAGCGACGGGGGCTGGTCGCCGAGGCCGGACGCGCGTTACCGAGGCTGGCAGCCGCAACGGAAGGGCCGTAGGCAGGGGCGAGGCGATGTGGCGACGCGTCATTTGGATTTCGTGCCCGCAAAGAAGGCCTGAATGGGAGAGTTCTGGCCGAGTTCTCCGACGCCCCCTGCGATCCAAATTCGATACGGAGGGAGCCGCGCTCCTCATTTTGTACCATACAAACGGGTGCATAAAGAAGACCGTGCGATGAGAGTCATCGCATGCGATCGACGCAGGATCCCGCACTGCTGAAAGCCTTTGCGGCCGAGCTCAAAGCTCGGCGGGCAGTGCGCGGCTTCAATCAGGAGGAGCTGGGATTTGCGTCTGGACTCAATCGCACGTTCATCGCGAAGCTCGAGACCGGCACCTCCAGTCCTTCGCTGACCAGCCTCGTTCTCCTGTGCAACGGACTCGAAACAGATCCGGCAGAGCTCATGCACTCCCTCATGAAGCGCTACCGGAAAGAACTCCGAGCCAAGCCGACAACCGGGTAGGCCTTCAGAAGACCTTAATTCCCACCGTCAGACAGAACAAGCAGACACGGATTCCCCCGCGCGCAGTTCCCCGATGTTCGGCATGCCGAACACCAGGGAAGGAAGAGAAAGGATGCATCGCGCTGCCGATGCAATAGCGAGCCATCGACCGGACCACGCGCAACGGCACCTGGGAACGCTGGCCCTCTTTCAGGCCAGCCGTGCTGCTGACCGACCCTCATGCAATGTGCGCGGCCAGCATGGAACAGGCGCGCGCAGCCTTCCGGCCCCCGCCGCCTTGGTCAGGCCCTCTGACGGAGTGCCTTTTCGATCTTCTTGTCGGTCTTGTACTGACCCAGCCCGTACACAGCCCAGATCGTCGCCGGCAACCAGCCAATGATCGTGAGCTGGAGAATGAGGCAGATCACACCGGCAATCGGCCTGCCGATGGTGAAGAATGTCAGCCAGGGCAGGATCAAAGCAATCAGCAGGCGCACTTTTTCTCTCCTAGATCGTCGGACAGCCATTCAACCCGTTGGAATCTCAAGCCCCGCCTTGACCAGCTTGACGCCAAGCCACGCTGCCCACGAATTTCAAGCAATGATGAGACCTGTTCGTCCGAACCCGAGACCAACGGCTCGAAACATGATCACACCACATTGATGAGAATCAATGTAGAGGTGGGGCCAACTTTGCGTCACTCGCGCAGCGTGGACACCACCGAGAGGTATGACACCGGCCCCGAATGGATCACCTCGATGCCATGCAGCATCGTCGCATCGAACATCAGCGTGTCCCCTGCCCCCACCTCCACCGCCTTCGCGCCGTAGCGGTAGGTGACCGACCCTGATAAAAAGTACAGGAACTTGAGCCCGGGATGCTGGAAGGTCACGTACGGACCTGCTTCCGGCAGCAGCGTGACCAGGTAGGGCTCCACGAACAGGTTGCCCGACAGCGAGTGCCCCAGCAGCTCATACCGGTAGTCCGCCACGGCCCCGATGCGATCGACCACAAGCCCCTGCCCCGCGCGCACATGACAGAAATCCGTGCGCCGAGCCTGATCGCCGAAGAAGCGAGACACCGGCACGTGCAGCCCTTGCGCAACCCGCTCCAAAGTCTCGACCGAGGGCGAAACCAAGCCCCGCTCGATGCGCGAGAGCATCGAGGCGGATATTCCCGACGCCAACGCCAGTTGGCCAGCAGACATTCCCGTCGCCATCCGCAGCGCCCTCACCTGCGCACCGACGCGCGACACGGACGGATTGCGTGCCGCCGGAGTCGACCGTCGCGGCCGCACACGCGTCACCGATGTCGGCAAGCGCAGCGGGCGGGCCGTCGGAAGAGGAGATGCGATCGTTCGATGGGACATCGAGAAGCAATCAGGCGAAGCGAAGTTTGCGCCTCCATTCTACGTTAAACGTAGAGACGGGTGAAGCCGAACTTACGAGTATCGTAGAGTGAGCTCCGATCCCTCTCCGTCCCGCTCGGTCTTCGGCGCGCGCCTGCGACTCGCGAGGCTGGCTGCGGGCTTGCCACAAGACAAACTCGGCGTGAAAGCAGGATTGGATGAAGGGACTGCAAGTGCCCGCATCTCTCGTTACGAGAGTGGTATCCACGAGCCGAACGCATCATTTGCGAATCGACTTGCGGACGAGTTAGGCGTGCCGCTCGCCTATTTCTACGCGGCAGACGATGAATTGGCCAGACTCATTCTCTGGTTCGGTCAACTGAGCACGAAGCAGCGAAAGTCGCTCCTCGAGTTCGCCAGCCAGCTCAAATCGACCTCTTAAGTTCTGAGCGAGGTCGAGGGTTCGCAGGCGTCCGGTCATGAGCGCTCGCAAAAACCGGACCGAGCGGGACCTAGAGCTTAGCGTTCGTAACACACGCAAAGCACAAAGCGAACATCCGGGCTTCTGCATGCAGGGAAATTATCCCATTGCGGTAGTCAATGTTCCTTCTGCATGGCCAAACTCGCACACCAAGGAAGCTTCGCATCCAAGCATCGCGGGCAGTGCTTCAAAGTCTGCTTTGCAGCGATTGCAGTCGGTCGTCTAGCCGAGCCGAACTCACGCTAGCTGATAAGAGCAGTCGTTGGCCCCTCAATCGCCTGACACGTACGTCAACGCCGTCCCCTTGCTTGGCCTGACTGTCGAAGATCCCGTCCAATCTACCCGACCAAGGTGACCGACTTGGCTCTTTCGCCTGCTTGGTAGACTAAGGACGATTTAAAACGACTTTGAGATATTCTGAGCGCGAATGCCATGAGTGCCGAACCCTGGGTCACAGCCATTGATGTCGCTAGCCATCTGGGCGTTGTAAAGGACACCGTTTATCGTTGGCGCGAGAGCAAAGGACTCCCCGCGCACAAGATTGGGCGGCTGTGGAAATTTCAGTTGTCTGAGGTTGACGAATGGGTGCGCGCGGGTGGTGCCGATGACGGCACGGAGAGCGGAAGCGAACATAAATGAATCCAGTGGGGAAGGCTACGCGTGACCAAATCCGAGGCACAAACCCGGTCAGAGTTGATCGACCAGCAACTCGCTCAGGCGGGCTGGAACGTGAAAGACCCGACGCAAGTCGTCGAGGAATTCGACATCCTTACTGCACTGCGCGATGGGGTAGCGGAGCCGCGCAGGTCCTACGAGGGCCACCAGTTCAGCGACTACGTCCTGCTCGGCAAAGATCGCAAACCCCTGGCAGTGATCGAGGCCAAGAAGACCAGCCGTGATGCCGCCATTGGCCGTGAGCAGGCCAAGCAGTACTGCTACAGCATAGAGAAGCAACTGGGCGGTGAACTGCCGTTCTGCTTCTACACCAACGGCCATGATCTGTACTTCTGGGATTTGGAGAACGCCCCACCGCGCAAAGTAGTCGGCTTTCCCACCCGCGACGACCTGGAGCGCTTTGCTTATATCCGCCGCAACCGCAAGCCGCTGACGCAGGAATTCATAAACACCTCGATTGCCGGTCGCGACTACCAGATCCGAGCGATTCGCGCGGTGCTCGAAGGCATCGAACAGAAACGGCGTGACTTCCTCCTAGTGATGGCCACCGGCACAGGCAAGACCCGCACCTGCATTGCCATGGTCGAGGCCTTAATGCGGGCTGGACACGCAGAAAAAATGCTATTTCTCGTAGACCGCATCGCTTTGCGTGAACAGGCATTGGCCGCCTTTAAGGAGCACATGCCCAACGAGCCGCGCTGGCCCAACGTGGGTGAAAAGCTGATCGCGACGGATCGCCGTGTGTATGTCGCCACCTACCCGACGATGCTCAACATCATCCGGGATGAGGCGCAGCACCTGTCGCCGCACTTCTTCGATTTCATCGTTGTCGATGAAAGCCATCGCTCTATCTACAACACCTTTGGCGAAGTGCTGGACTACTTCAAGACCATCACGCTGGGACTGACGGCCACGCCTACCGACATCATCGACCACAACACCTTCCAGCTTTTTCATTGCGAAGACGGCATCCCCACGTTTGCCTACACCTATGAAGAAGCCGTGAACAACATGCCTCCCTACCTCTGCAACTTCCAGGTCATGAAGATTCAGACCAAGTTCCAGATCGATGGCATCAGCAAGCGCACCATTTCGCTGGAAGACCAGAAGAAGCTGATCCTCCAGGGCAAAGAAGTTGAAGACATCAACTTCGAGGGTACTCAGCTTGAAAAGCAGGTGATCAACAAGGGCACCAACACCCTGATCGTCCGCGAATTCATGGAGGAGGCCATTAAGGACGCCAACGGCGTGCTGCCCGGCAAGACTATCTTCTTTTGCGCCACCAAGGCCCATGCCCGGCGGATGGAAGAAATCTTCGACAAGCTCTACCCGCAGTACCACGGTGAACTTGCAAAGGTGCTGGTGTCGGATGACCCGCGTGTCTACGGCAAAGGTGGGCTGCTCGATCAATTCACCAACAACGACATGCCTCGCATCGCCATCAGCGTGGACATGCTCGACACCGGCATCGACGTGCGCGAAATCGTCAACCTCGTGTTCGCCAAGCCGGTCTACTCGTACACCAAGTTCTGGCAGATGGTCGGGCGCGGCACACGCCTGCTGGAAACCAGCAAGCCCAAGCCCTGGTGTCTTGAAAAAGATGTGTTCCTGATTCTCGACTGCTGGGACAACTTCGAATACTTCAAGCTCAACCCCAAGGGCAAGGAGCTCAAACCGCAGTTGCCGCTGCCGGTGCGGCTGGTGGGCCTGCGCCTCGACAAGATCGAAAAGGCCAAGGACAGCGGCCATGCCGACATCGCTGCGCGGGAAATCGCCAAGCTCCGCCTGCAGATTGCGGCGCTACCCAAAGAGTCGGTGGTGATCAAGGAAGCCGCCGCTGCGCTGGCGCGGCTGGACGATGACAACTTCTGGATCAGCCTCAGCCACGACAGGTTGGAGTTTTTGCGCGCAGAAATCAAGCCGCTGTTCCGCACCGTCTCCGAGGCCGACTTCAATGCCATGCGCTTCGAGCGCGACCTGTTGGAGTACTCGCTGGCCGTTTTGAGCGAAGAAAAGGAACAGGCCGACACCCTCAAGGAAGGCGTCGTCGAGCAGATCAGCGAACTGCCGCTCTCCGTCAGCTTCGTCAAGCAGGAAGAGACCCTGATCCGCGCCGCGCAAACCAGTCACTACTGGGCCAAGGCGGATGAAGACGCCTTCGACGAACTGGTCGCCAAACTTGGCCCGCTGATGAAATTCCGCGAGCAATCCACCAGCCAGGAACAAACCCACCTCGATCTGGCCGATGAACTGCACAAAAAGGAATGGGTAGAGTTCGGCCCACAGCACGAGGCGGTCAGCATCACCCGCTACCGCGATATGGTGGAAAACCTGATCGCCGAACTCACCGCGCACAACCCGGTGCTGCAGAAGATCAAGAACGGCGAGGAAGTGAGCAGCGAAGAGGCCAACGAACTGGCCGAACTGCTGCACGAGGAGCACCCGCACATCACCGAAGACCTGCTGCGTCAGGTCTACAAGAACCGCAAGGCGCGCTTCATCCAGTTCATCCGCCACATCCTGGGTATTGAAGTGCTAAGGAGCTTCCCGGACGAGGTCAGCGCCGCCTTTGACCAATTCATCCGCGCCCACACCACGCTCAGCAGCCGGCAGATGGAATTCCTCAATCTGCTGAAGGGCTTCATCATCGAGCGCGAAAAGGTGGAGAAGAAAGACCTGATCAACGCCCCCTTCACGGTCATCCATCCGCAAGGCATCCGTGGCGTGTTCAGCCCGCTAGAAATCAACGAGATCCTGCAGTTGACCGAACGGTTGGCTGCCTAAGTCACAGGGCACACCATGCTGCAAAACAACCCCGAACTCAAAAGCAAGATCGACCAGCTCTGGAACAAGTTCTGGAGCGGTGGCATCAGCAACCCGCTCACCGCCATCGAGCAGATCACCTACCTGCTGTTCATGAAGCGGCTCGATGAACTCGACCAGAAGCGCCAGGCAGATGCCGAGTGGACCGGAGAGAGCTACACCTCCAAATTCACGGGCACGTGGATTCCGCCCGAAGAACGCAACTGGTCAGCAGCGAAACAGCGCCCCATCGATAAGCGCACGTTGCGCTGGAGCGAATTCAAGCGCATGCAGGCCGAAGAAATGTTGCAGCACGTGCAGGGCAAGGTGTTTCCTTTTCTCAAGGACCTCAACGACGCCGAATCCAACTTCACCCACCACATGAAGAACGCCGTCTTCATCATCCCCAAGGCCGCCCTGCTGGTGGAAGCGGTGAAGACCATCGACGCCATCTTCGAGGTGATGGAGAAGGACTCGAAGGAGAAAGGCCAGGCCTTCCAGGACATCCAGGGCGATGTCTACGAATTCCTGCTGTCCGAGATCGCCACCGCCGGCAAGAACGGCCAGTTCCGTACCCCGCGCCACATCATCAAGCTGATTGCCGATTTGGTGCAGCCGCAACTGGGCCACAAGATTGCCGACCCGGCCTGCGGTTCAGGCGGCTTTCTGCTCGGCGCGTATCAGTACATCGTCACCGAACTGGCGAAAAAAGCAGGCGCCCGAGACCTCAAGCCCGATGAAGACGGCTTCACCCGCACATCGGTCACGGCAGCGCTCACCGAAAAGGCGCAGGCCATTCTGGCTAACTCACTGTGGGGCCATGACATCGACCAGACCATGGTGCGACTGGGGCTAATGAATCTGATGATGCACGGGATCGACGAGCCGCACATCGACTACAAGGACACTCTCAGCAAAAGCTACACCGAGGAAGCCGAGTACGACATCGTGTTGGCCAACCCGCCCTTCACCGGCAGCATCGACAAGGGCGACATCAACGAGCACCTGCAACTGGCCACCACTAAGACCGAGCTGCTGTTTGTCGAGAACATCTATCGCCTGCTGAAGAAGGGTGGCACCGCCTGCGTCATCGTGCCGCAGGGAGTGCTGTTCGGCTCTGGCGGCGCCTTCAAGACCCTGCGCCAGATGCTGGTGGAGCGTTGCGACCTCAAGGCCGTGATCACCTTGCCTAGCGGTGTGTTCAAACCCTATGCAGGGGTCAGCACCGCTATTTTGCTGTTTACCAAGGTCTGGGGGCCGAAAAACAAGGTGAGCAAGCCCGCCACCGAACACGTCTGGTTTTACGAAATGGCCGCCGACGGCTATTCGCTGGACGACAAGCGCAGCAAGCAGGAAGGCTCTGGCGACCTGCAAGACATCGTCGTCAGATATCACTCACGCAATCCCGCTACTGACACCGACCGCACCGCCAAGTGCTTCATGGTGCCGCGCGCCGAGATTGCCGACGAGAAGAACAACTACGACCTCTCGCTCTCCCGCTACAAGCAAGATGTCTTCGAGGAAGTGCACTACGACGCGCCGGGTGTGATTCTGGATCGGTTGATTCAGGCCGAAGTGGGTGGTGTAGGTGAAGCGGAACTCATTAAGGTGCAAAGCGGCATCGTGCGCGAGCTGCTGGAGTTGAAGGGGATGGTGGGATGAGAGTCGTCACCCTCGGCGAAGTATGCAAAGTTATTTCAGGATCGACGCCAAAGAGGGAGAAGACCGAATATTGGGGTGGTGATATTCCATGGGTTACACCAAAGGAAATCAGCCGCTTGTCTTCGCCCTACTTGTGGGACTCTGAAGAAAAAATCACCCAAGAAGGATTTAATTCCTGCTCTACATCCATGCTCCCAATTGGCTCTGTACTGCTGAGCTCTAGAGCGCCTATTGGACTTCTAGCGATTAACAAGGTACCTGTCTGTACAAACCAAGGATTCAAAAGTCTTGTTCCGGGCAATGAGGTAAATTCTGAGTACCTCTATTATTTTCTCAATGCCAATGTAAAAGCCCTTCAGGCCCGAGGAAATGGCGCAATATTCAAGGAGCTGGCCAAGCCGGCCGTCGAGAACTTCGAAATCCCTCTACCACCCGTCGAAGACCAAATCCGCATTGCCCATCTGCTCGGCAAAGTAGAAGGACTGATCGCTCAGCGCAAACAACACCTGCAACAACTCGACGACCTGCTCAAAAGCGTGTTTCTGGAGATGTTCGGCGACCCAGTGCAGAATGAGAGGGGGTGGGACAAACCTGAGTTGAAAGCCTTCGGCACGATTTCGACCGGCAACACGCCACCCAGAAATGAGCCTGCAAATTACGATGACGACTTCATCGAGTGGATTAAAACGGACAACATCACCGGTGATGCTGTTTTTGTAACGCAGGCCACCGAGCATCTTTCTGAGATTGGAGCGGAAAAGGCGAGAACGGTCACGAACGGTGCCTTGCTTGTGGCCTGCATCGCGGGCAGCGTCGAATCAATCGGGCGTGCCGCATTAACAGACAGGACGGTGTCGTTCAATCAGCAGATCAATGCCATCCAGCCCGGCAAGGATGTGAACGCCCTGTATCTGTATGGTTTGTTTAGGTTGTCTAGGGCTTACATACAGAGCCACGCCACAAAGGGGATGAAGAAGATCCTTACAAAAGGCGATTTTTCGAAGATCACGATGATCAAGCCGCCCGTTGAAATCCAGGATCAATTCGCTGTCATCGTAGAACAAGTCGAAGGCATCAAATCCCGCTACCAACAAAGCCTCACCGACCTCGAAGCCCTCTACGGTGCCCTGAGCCAGCAGGCATTCAAGGGCGAGTTGGATTTGTCGCGGGTGGCCCTGGCTGCCGCACCCATAGAAGGAGGAGAAAGCCCCGCGGCCGCTGCCGTGCCTGCGCCCATCACTACGCCGGTGATCGAGCTACCCGAAACCGATTTGCTGTTGCCCGTACTGCAAGACCGCGCACAACTTGCGCCTCTGTTGCGTTTCTGGCTGGATGCCTATCGCATGCAGTTGGGCCGTGCGGTCTTCTCCCTAGAACGCTTCATCGCCGCCGCGCAAACCCGGCTGGCCGAACTGCACCCGGACAACGATTTCGAATTGGCTGCCAGCGACTACGAGTCCATCAAGGCCTGGGTGTTTGAGGCCTTGGCCGCTGGCGCCCTGACGCAGGGGTTTGACGACGACGGCAACCGCATCGAACTCAAAGCCGTCGCCGAGCAAAGCCTGGCATGAAGTTACTGCGCCTCAAGATCACCGACCCTGCAGGCTTTCGCAGCCTGTCCTGTGGCTTCGAGCACCACTTCCGCACCGAGTGGAGCTTGCAGGACGAGCTGGCGCAAGCGAACGACTTTGCGCCTTTCGTTTGCGCCGGGCCCAATGGCAGCGGCAAGTCCAACCTGCTCGAAGCGCTGGCGGCGATCTTTTTCCAGCTGGAAGTGCTGCGCGTGCGCCGCAGCTTTCTTCCGGAGGCCTTGCAGGACGAGGCGCTGGATGTTTCGCCCATCGCCTTTGAGCTGGATTACCTGATCCGCGTGCCCGCCGAGTACCGGAGCCCCGACAGCCCGAAGTGGGCGAAAGTAGGTGTGTGGAAGAACGCTGGCGAATCGGTGCGCTTTCTATGGGAGAACCAGGGCGACTTCAGCACCGATGTGTACGAGGCATTCAAGGGCGGACACGCCGACATCCTGCTGCCGCAGTACGTGCTGGGTTATTCGTCGGGCGAGAACGAGATCCTCAGCCTGCCGTTCTTCAAGATGCGTTTCGTGCAGTTCGACGAGTACTGGAATGCTCTGACCCGGCAACTGAGCTACCCCGGCCATCCGGAAACACGGCTGGCCTATCTGGACAGCGGATTCAGCCAGGCCATCCTGCTGTGCAACCTGCTGTTTCAGGACGACAGCACACTCCAGCCCTTCCGCGAGGATGTGGGCATCGAGGCCTTGCGGGAATTCCGCATCATTCTGCGCCGCCGAATTCCGATCGACGCAATACAACTGGAAGCCTTCGACCTCGCTGACGAAGATCAGAAGCGCGAGCGACAAAATCGAATACAGGCGGAAGCTCGAACACGCGGACTTTTAGAGTCTGATATCAGCCAGTCAGTTGATGATTGGGTTTGCCGCGAGATCATCAAAGATAACCCCGCGCTCTCGGAAACTGATGAGCCGGGAAGTACGCGCTATCGCCTGAATCTGCTGCAGCTGCTGGAGGCTGACGAGAAGTCCTCGCTGGTGGTGAGCGCTCTCAAGCGTTGTGCCACGCTGAGTTACGTCGACGATTCCAGCGATGCGCTGGTGCTCGACTACTGGGTGAATGAGGCGACCCGGCAGGCTTTCCGCGAGAACTTCGATGGTTCGGCGCTGGCGCTGTTCCAAGCGTTTCAGGTTTTGTTGACGCTCAACCTGTATGCCGTCAGCGAGGTTCTGAAGACCGATCTCTACACGTCCACCAGCCACTACGTCAGCGAGACGGTGCCAACCTTGGCATCCGACCAGCGCATCATGCGCTTCAAGTTCGTGCGCTTCACCAAGCAGGGCGTGGCCGAGCCGATGACGCTCAAGGAGCTGTCGGACGGCGAGCATCAATTGCTGCACAGCCTCGGCTTGTGCCTGCTGTTTCGTAACACCAACAGCCTCTTCCTGCTCGATGAGCCCGAAACGCACTTCAACCCCGACTGGCGCGCCAACTTCATCAGCCGCTTGCGCCAGTGCCTGCCGGGTAAACCTGAATTCGCACAGGAAATGCTTGTCACCACCCACACGCCCTTCCTGATTTCCGACAGCAAACCGGACAAGGTGCTGGTGTTTGCTAAGGACAAAGCCAGCGGCAAGGTCGGTATCCGCCACCCGGACTACAACACGCTGGGCGCTTCGATCAACAAGATCACTATGAGCACTTTCGGCAAGCGCGAAACCATCGGCGGCCATGCGCAGGCCTTGCTGGACGCGTTGCGGGCCCGCTTTGAACAGGGAGCCGAAGACAAAGAAGCCTTGATCACGGAGATTCATCGGCAGCTTGGTGACTCGGTGGAAAAGGTGCTGCTGATCAAGGCCATCCTCGATGCTGATCAGCTAGGCGATGGAGAGGCTCGGGGCTGATGCTGTTTCCGTACACCTATGTGCCGCATCAGATGGAGAAGATGCAGCGGTTTATCAACTTCATCTTCTATCAAGTGTGGTGTCGGGCGCGGAAAGCCGGCCCCTACGGACTAAATCTGTTTGATGCCAATCCACCGCTGAAAGACGTAATGACGTCTTTTGCGTATGACCACACCGATGCGGGGGATCGTTTTTCGAGTCAGGTTCAGGCTATTTATCTAAGCTTCTCCCAGCTCAAGCACAGAGATATCGTGCAGTTCAAGCGGTGGTACCAAGGCAATAACGATTTGGAAGGGGTTTGCGCAAACAACCCTGCAACCCATCTTGCTCGTTACACCGATATCGCGGTCAATCACGAGAACCTTACCGCCCAGCTCGCTACGTTCTTCAAGGGTCTGTACTCGCAATCGCTTCTCGGCTTAGCCACGTTGCGCGCCAAGATCGGCGATATCGATGACCACTACAAGACCTTTGTGCAGACCAACAAGGTCGAGAAATGCCCGTTTTGTGGAATGAGCGATTTGCTCGGTCCAAACCATATTCCTCGCGACGCTTATGACCACTACCTGCCCAAGGCGCTGTATCCGTTCAACTCCATAAACTTCCGCAACCTTGTCCCGGCCTGTCACCACTGCAACAGCAGCTATAAGACTAGCAAGGATCCAGCCTACACACCCAAAGATCCAGCAAGAGCAGCTCATCGCCGCGCCGTCTTCTACCCCTACAAAACGACGCCGCATTCCATCCAACTGCAAATCGAACTGCAACATTCAGACATTGCCAAGCTGACTCCGGCTGACATCGCTCTGCAATTCGGCCCTGCGGCCATCACGCAGGAGATTGACACCTGGAAGGACGTGTACGGGATCGAAGAGCGCTATAAATCCAAGCTTTGTTCAGAAAGCGATGGCAAAGCTTGGCTCACGCAGGTGTTGGATGAGTGGAGAGAGCTCGGGAAAGATCCTCAAGATTTTCTCAAGACGTTGGCGTTCAACACCGGCAAACGTCCATTCACCGACTGCAATTTCCTTAAGCAACCTTTTCTCGATGCCTGCAGAAGAAAAGGGATATTCAAATAGGAGCAAGCTGCATGAGTAACGGAGGTCCACACGACTCTTCCGGGACAATTTGGTTCGTCGGGGCCAGCTTTAGTCACACCGACGACCAGAGCGCCCGCTTCCTCGAAGAAGGTATCTGGGAGGTTCACAGCCCGAACCAGAAAGAACAAGCCTTGGTCCGCTCTATGCGGTCTGGTGAGCGCATCGCCATCAAAGCTACCTATGTGCGCAAGCACGGCCTGCCCTTCGATAACCGCCAGCAGCCGGTGGCCGTCATGCGTATCAAGGCCACCGGAGTCATCACCGAAAACCCACAGGACGGTGAGTGCGTCAAAGTGCAATGGCAGCCTGCCGATGGCGTGCGCGAGTGGTACTTTTACACGTACCGCCCGACCATCTGGCGCGTTGTGCCCGGCGAGTGGAATGCGGATGCGCTGATCGAGTTTGCGTTTGAAGGCAAGCCGCAAGACATTGAGCGATTTCGCAACGCCCCGTACTGGAAGGACCGCTTCGGCACCCTGTTCCAGTGGGCAGACTTCTACGAGGCTATCGCCGAGAAGCTGCTGGGCTACGCAAGCAATCGGGCGCCGCTGATTCAGGGTATCCACCAGATTGCTCAGCACGTTCAAGGTCTGGGCTATCTGCAGGATAAATTCCCTGACGGAAGCAGTGGCCCGCTGCAGGACATCTGCCCGTTCACAGTGATGGGCACCTTCAACCGAGGGATGACGGACGCCAACCGAAAGCTGATTGCGGCAGAGCTGGCGAAGCTGCTTGGCGTTACCGTGCCTGTGCCCGCGACGTTCGAAGGCATTCCCGTGCTCAACAACCAACGGTCCTGGTTCTTCCGCTACGCGGACAAGCGCGGGGCGGGAGACATCGACGCCCTGTGGCGTGCCTTTGCGGCGGCGCAGGCGCTGGTTGAAGACGACGGGCCAGGCACCCGCGACGAGTTCATAGAGGCCTATGACGCCGCCACCCAGGTCTGGGGTGTGGCGTGGAATCTGTCTACTGGTTTGTATTGGGCTGCTCCGTGGGAGTTTCCGACGCTGGACAGCCAGTCGCGGCACTACATCCAGAAGCGCCTCGGCGTTGCGATCACCACACCGACGCCGCAAGCACCTTGTGGTGCGGCCACGTATTTGCAGCTTGCCGATGACTTGCGCACGCGGTTTGCGGAGGACGACTACCCGGTGCACAGCTTCCCGGAGTTGTCGCTGGCATCGTGGCAGTTCAAGGATGCGACGCCTGCGCCTCAAGAGGATGGCGCCACGCCTGATATGGCCAACGATGACTCCGGTGATGAGCTTGCAGCCGAGGTCGTCCAGTCTCATGCCCCCATCGTTCCGTACACGCTCGACGACATTACCTGCGAAGGTTGCTTCACCTCGGAGCCAGAGCTTGAACTAATGCTGGATCGGCTGCGCACCAAGAAGAATCTGATCCTGCAGGGGCCACCCGGCACCGGCAAGACTTGGCTGGCCAAGCGATTGGCGTTTGCCTTGATGGGGCAAAAGGACGAGAGCAAGGTCAGAGCCGTCCAGTTCCACCCGAATCTGTCGTATGAGGACTTCGTGCGCGGTTGGCGGCCCACGGGCGAGGGAAAGCTCACGCTCGCCGATGGCGTCTTCATGGAGGCCATCAAGGCTGCGAAAAAAGAGCCCGCTGCCCAGTTCGTCGTCGTCATCGAAGAGATCAACCGAGGCAATCCGGCCCAAGTGTTCGGTGAGTTGCTGACGCTGCTGGAGGCAGGCAAGCGAACCCCCCGCGAAGCGTTGGAGCTGTGCTACCCGGATGCTGACGGAGTACGTCGGCCGGTTCACATCCCCGAGAACCTTTATGTGATCGGCACCATGAACATCGCTGATCGGTCGTTGGCGCTGGTAGATCTGGCGTTGCGGCGCCGCTTTGCGTTTGTTGGCCTCGAGGCTCGCCTCGGTCCAGCATGGCGAAGCTGGGTGGTGTCTGCCTGCGGTGTGGATGAAGCGCTTGCGTCAGACATCGAGCGACGCATGGCCGAGCTGAACGAGCAGATTGCAGCGGATGCACGCTTGGGCAAGCAGTTCCGAATCGGTCACAGCTACGTCACACCTGTGCATCCGCTGGATGCGGGCGGTACCCAGCGATGGTTCCAGCAAGTCGTGGAGACGGAAATCGGCCCCCTGCTGGAAGAGTATTGGTTTGATTCCCCAGAGGAGGCACGTCAGGCCACATCACGGTTGTTGCAGGGCTGGTGATGGGGCTGATCGCTCCACCGGTTTCCACTGAATCGGGGTTCACGCCCGGATTCGTGGGGCGCATTCCTGTCCGGAACCTGTGGCTCTTGATGCTGTATGCGTCAGACCTGTTTCGGTCTGGCGGCACCGCCCATGTGAAGGTCGAAGAAAGCCCAGATGAATTGCCCGATCTGGTAGCGGAAATTTTGGCCCATGCCGTTGAGATTCGGCTGCACCGTCAGCTGAGCCTGGGCTACGGACCTCGGGAAGAGTGGCTCAGCCGCGTTCGTGGGCGCATCGATGTGCTGACCACTGTACGACGCCAATTGTTGGATCGCGGCTTGGTAGCCTGCCGCTTTGCGGAACTCACCATCGACACGCCACGGAATCGTTTTATCCGCGCGGCATTGGAGTCAGTTGCCCGCCTGGTAAAGAAGCCCGCTGTCGCTCATCGGTGCCGATCTCTCGCAGCAGCGATGCTGGCCCGAGGCGTCGCAGGCCAGCCGCCGACCCGCGCACAAATGAGCGCTGATCGCTTCGGACGCCATGATGCGGACGATCAGTTCATGGTGGCAGCAGCTCAGCTTGCCTATGACCTGGCGCTGCCCACGGAATCCGCCGGCGGCAACGTGCTGGCGATGCCAGGCCGGGAGGAAACCTGGGTTCGCCGTCTGTTTGAGCGCGCCATTGGCGGCCTGTATGCCGTGGCGCTCAGTCCACTTGGGTGGCATGTGCGTTGCGGCGCCACGCTGCAGTGGCAAATCTCGTCCAAGACGGAAGGTATCGACGACATCTTGCCCGCCATGCGGACTGACGTGGTGCTTGACTATGATGGCTCGGGGCGACGTATCGTCATCGACACCAAGTTCACCTCCGTTGTCACGGCGGGGTGGTATCGAGAGCAAAGCCTGCGCAGCGGCTACATCTACCAGATGTATGCCTATCTGAGGTCACAAGTCGGCTGCGGCGATCCGCAGGCAGACTCGGCAAGCGGCTTGCTGTTGCACCCATCTGTTGGAACGATGATCGATGAAACGGTCGTCATACAGGGGCATTCGATCCGCTTTGCGACCGTGGACTTGGTATCCAAGCCTGCCGAGATTCGTGCGCAGTTGTTGAGGTGCGTTGAAGTGTGATGCAGATGCCAGAGCCGGGTGGGCGTTCAGTCCAGCTTGATCTGGCTCGAATCCACATGGATGTCACTGCGCACCAAGGCTTCGGGAGCGAAATTGGCCCTTACGTTGAGTCCGCGGTGCAGCAGCTTCCATGAAGGTCTCCCATCGAGTGAATGGGTCATGAAGACGCGCCTCCTCGATGTACCTGCCCACGAGTGACCACGCTGGTGGTGTCACCTCTCGCTGTCCAGAAGGAGTTCTTCGAATGCATCCACCGTCCGCTCCTCTTGACAGCAGTCATTTATCCGCAGTCGGGTGGATGACTGCATCCAGTCTAAGGACTAAACCGCTCGCGCGGTAGCCCGCCGCAATGGCCGCGGTGCGGATAGGCATTGCGCCCGTGTCTATGTTGAGAACCGAGGCAATCGGCCTCGTTCTTCGACAGGAGCACGATCATGACCCCTTCCACACCGGCGGTTGCACCGCTGCGCCAGCGCTTGCTCGACGACATGCGCATGCGCAAGCTCGGCCCCAAGACGCAATCTGCCTACATCCGTGCCGTGCGCTACCTCGCGAGCTTCCTTCAGCGCTCCCCCGACACAGCCACCGAGGAGGATCTGCGGCGTTTCCAGCTGCACTTGGTCGATCGGGGCGTTTCGCCGATCACGCTCAACGCCACCATCACCGGCCTGAAGTTCTTCTTCGACGTCACGCTCAATCGCGGCGAACTGGTCGAGAGGATGAGCTACGTGCATGTGCCCCAGAAGCTTCCGGTGGTGCTCAGCCGCGACGAGGCCGCACGCCTGATCGCAGCAGCCACCAACCTCAAGTACCACACGGCACTGTCCATCGCCTACGGCACCGGCCTGCGGGTCAGTGAGATCGTTGCGCTGAAGGTCGGCGACATCGACAGCGAGCGCATGACCCTGCGCGTCGAGCAGGGCAAGGGTCGCAAGGATCGCTATGCGATGCTCTCGCCGGTTCTGCTGGAGCGGCTGCGGGCCTGGTGGCGATACGCCAATGCAATGGGCAAGATGCTGCCCAACGGTTGGCTGTTCCCCGGCCAGAACCCAGTCGACCCCTTGACCGCGCGCCAGCTCAACCGGGCAGTCCATGACGCTGCCGAAGCAGCCAAGATCGACAAGCGCATCACCATGCATACGCTGCGCCACAGCTTCGCCACGCACCTGCTGGAGCAGAAGGTGGACATCCGCGTGATCCAGGTGATGCTCGGCCACAAGAAGCTGGAGACCACGTCGGTCTACACGCACGTGGCTACCGAAGTCCTGCGCGACGTCGTCAGCCCGCTGGAGAAGCTGTCTGCGTAGATCGTCTTCATGGCGCACTGCGCCCTGGAAGTCGCCGACATCTTCCGCACCCACGGTCCTGGCTGGCGCAACGCGCAGCGTGGTCACCTGAGCCTGGGTCAACTCAAGGTCATGTCGGCCATCGAGCAGTGCCGCAGCGCGGCGCTGGGCGGCCACGTGTTGCGTTGCGAAGGCTGCGGACAGGATCAGATCGCCTACAACTCATGCCGCAACCGGCATTGCCCGAAGTGCCAGGCGAGTGCGGCGCACCGCTGGCTCCAGGCGCGCCAGGCCGATCTGCTGCCGGTTGACTACTACCACGTCGTCTTCACCTTGCCGGCGCCGATCAGTGCCATCGCCTACTACAACAAGGCCGAGATCTACGCCTTGCTGTTCGATGCGGCCGCCGAGACCCTGTTGACCATCGCAGCCGATCCCAAGCACCTTGGCGCGAGCATCGGCGCGACCCTGGTGCTGCACACGTGGGGATCGGCACTGACGCACCACCCGCATGTGCACGGTATCGTGCCGGGCGGAGGTCTGTCGCCGGATGGCGAGCGCTGGGTCGCCTGCAAGCCCGGCTTCTTCCTGTCCGTGCGGGTGCTGTCGCGCCTGTTCAGAACGCGATTCCTCGAAGCGCTCGGGCAACTGCATCGCGCGGGCCGCCTGCGGTTCTTCGGCGAGTTCGCCGCGCTGACCGACGCGCGCGCCTTTGCGCACTGGCTCGCACCGCTGCGCAAGTGCGAATGGGTCGTCTACGCCAAACGACCGTTCGCCGGACCCGAAGCGGTGCTGGCCTACCTGTCTCGCTACACGCACCGCGTCGCCATCTCCAACAGCCGGCTTGTAGCGATGGACGAACAAGGCGTCACCTTCCGTTGGAAGGACTACCGGGCCAAGGGCCGCACCTGGCGCAAGACGATGACGCTCGATGCCGATGAGTTCATGCGTCGCTTCCTTTTGCACGTCCTGCCGAGTGGCTTCCATCGCATCCGGCACTACGGGATCCTGGCCAACGGCAATCGCACGGCCAACTTGGTGCGCGTCCGCGATCTACTGGGGCAAAAGGCTGACGCCGTCCCGCAAATCACGAGCCTGGATGCCGAGCCTTGCCGTCCTCATCCGACCTTCGTCTGCATGCACTGCGGCGCTGCGATGAGCGTCTTGCTGGCGTTGGCTCGCGGGCAGCCGATCCGTGCGCCGCCACCACAGGTCCGAGCGCCATGACGACGCAACTGCTCAGCCAACCTTCGACCCTTCTTGCGATCGGGCCGATGAGAGGAAGTCTGGTCTTCGAGTCGGGTGCCCTTCGTCGACCGTCCTGGCGTCGAGCGACGCGAACGACGGCCTGGATTTACTGCGCTTCGGCAACGCCATTGGAGCCATCCACCGGGCTCCGCGCCGCAGCCAACTTGGGTCACGCGTTCCGAATCCCCATAGGCTCGTAGCGTTCCCTGTCCTCAGCAGAGCATTCCGCGGTTTCCTCCTTAGAGGCTTGTCCAACACCTGCCCTCCAGCCGTTGTCGTGCGCGGGCTCGTGGTGTTGCACGGGCAGGTATCGGACAACCTTTAACCGAAGCGGTCTTACCCCAAAAGGCGGCTACGCAGCGGTTGCTGCCGGTCAATCCCAACCACTTAATGCACGATATTGACTGCATCGCGGTCACTCAGGCAAAGAATGGCCGTAGCTTGAGGCTGAATTCCCTAGCGGCTCGGACGAAGATGAATCGCGTACTCGACGACCTGCTTCGGCCCACGCTTGCCCTGAGCCTTGTAGCGGTGGTCCATGCGAAAGACGTCCGCTGTTTTAGCATGACCTTCTAGGCGTGCCAGCGTCCCGTTGATTGAAGCCACCCCTGTGTTCGAATAGCTCCACAAGCAGTTCCAGCCTTGAGCCAAACAAGCTTGGATTGCTCTGGCGATCTCGGCCTCCATGAGATCAGCGCGTCGTCCGCTGAACTTTGAAGCGTATCGACCTTCTGAACCTCGCTTAGGAAGCCTGCCTTTGCCCGAGACCGCCTGCGGCTGATAGCGAACCACTGCCTCGAGGACATGGTAGTAACGGCTGTACTCGTCCCGGGTGTACGGAGGATCGATGTAGACGCAAACGGGGCGACTACCAGTGGCGCGTGCGACGGTAGGAATTGCATCTTCCCAAGGGCCGGCGATCACTGCGACGACATGCTCAACGTTCTCGCTTTCCATGGCCAAGCTCGTCAACCGCGTGAAGAACTCGTGGGTGACTGACAGCGAGCGCTGTCTGAGCGCTTCGTATATGTCCCCTCGAGCTTTGCCGGAGTCGGATATATCCAGCTTCGGCTGAGCAAAGTGGCCGCCATAGGTGTACGCGCAAGCGCTGGCGGCGCAGACCAACGCGCCCAGAGCCCACTTCCGCTCGGTCTCGTCTGAGAGATCCGATATCGACTGTCGAAGGCAATCGAGTTCGGCTGCTTGGCGATCGCCGAAGAAAACGCCCCCATAGAGATGGCCGAGAAGCCTGCCAGAGCGGTAGGCCGTGCTTACCGCGTCGAGGCTACCGAAGTTGCCTGTCTCCCAACGGATCAGACGCTCGCGCAGCTGATGCAACAGAGCTTCGGAGTCCCCGACAGCGAGTTCTGAGTTGACGAGCTGGCTCTCCACGTCGATGGCGCGGCGCACCTCGTCGCTTAGCTCATTGAAACGGCGGCGCGCACCGTCAATCACCCGCTGAGCGATCGCCTCTCCTCGAGCGTGGGTCATACCGCCGCCCTGAACCAGTCCGAGCAGACGGCAAAACTCTTGAGCGTCGGACGCGATCGTTGGGAACTGCCTGGCAAATGCAGCGGCCATAACGCCCGATCCGCACATGAGATCGATCATCGTCGTATCCGCGGCTTCGGTTGCATCGACGATGTCGAGAAGCTGGCTTGCAAGCACCGCCTTGGAACCCATGTAGTTTGCAGACCGCGCAAATAAGGCGCTGCGGCTCGCCGAAAGGTTTTTATGCCGCTCGACGCTCCTAGCTGCGATGGCATTGAGCGCCACGTTCAACGAGTAAGCTCGATAGCCCTCAATGTCAATCTCATTCCATCTCGGGCTCAGCGCGAGGTGCCCACTGTCCGAGCGAGCGGACAGCCACACCGGCAGCAGTTGCATCCACAGTGGAGATGCCGGCGATGAATGAGAACCAGCGCCCTGCGTCAAACACGAGAACGCGCCGAGTTCAGCGACGACGGTAGGCGCAAACAGATCATCCGGAAGCTGCGGGCCCACGTTCCAGTCGAACTTGGCGAGTGTGAGCTCGACGAGCCGGTTGTACTGTGACGTGGCAATCCAGTTCTCGCCTTCACGCGCGGCTACGGACGGAAGAAGGCCACAAGACTCCCAGAGTGCTTGCCGTGGTTCGGAGACATCGACGCGACGGAGGAGAGAAGTCAGGTCGCTCATCGTCAGCGCTTTTTCACAGCCACGATCGAGCCGTAGGTCGAGGCGCGGACGTGCGTCTTGAGTTCGAGAGTTGTGGAGTCCAGGTGTTCGAAAAAGGCGTCAAGCCCGATGTCCTTGTGGAAGTTTAGAGCCCAGACCCCGCCGGATTTCAGGCTGCACTGTACCCCTGCCAGCGTCTCGGTTAGGTCGCACGCGTAGTGCATAGCGTACGCACTCAATGCGACGTCGAACCGAGCTAGCCCATTGAGAAACTGCTCGCGATGCATGACAGCCATGCCTTTCGATGCGGCCGTTTTCGCTAGAACATCGCTGATGTCAAAGCCGACCAGTACCTTTGCAGTGCGAGCAACCCGTGAGTCCAAGATCGTTCCTGGCCCGCAGCCAACGTCCAAGACGGCAGTCGCGCCAGCTGAACCACGCAGTCTGCTAGCGATGTCGTAGAGCTCTTCGTAGCACGCAATGTTTCTTGAAGGCTCGATCTCATCGCTATATCGATCAGCCAGCCAGTCGAAGAACGCACCGACCAAGACCGCTTGCGCCTTGTCCTGGCCAGTGCTTGCCAGGTAGTATTCCTCGAAGACGCGTGTCCAGCTGGTGCTCCCCATCCGCAAGCCTTCGGCGAGCGTTCGGTCAGCGCTCTCGAGCACGCAGACGTCGTCCGTCAGGTAGACGAGTGTTGCTCGGCCATCGGACAGCAGAGTTTTGATCAATGCGTCCGAGGGCGGCAGGACGAGCCGGCTCGCCTTACTCACTCGATTCGTCCACAATGCGTTTGGCTATGCGACGATGAACCCCATCCGAACGCATGTGCAGGCTGAGCGCGATGTATGTCAGTTCGCCGAGTCGGAACGGGGTCGAAGTGCCCGTGGGAAGGTCCTCGTTGAGTTGCGACAAGAGCGATTGCGCGAGCTTGATTGACCCATAGAGGCTGTATGGTAGGCCAATGAACGCCTCAACCGTACGCCAGACGAAGACCCAGTCGACGGTGCGCTCGGCCGAATCATTCATCCGCGGGGAAGCCCAAACCGAGACCAGGCCTTCCGGCGACGGATTGCCATCAGACTTGGGGACGTGGGGCACGACCAAGCAAGCCCTTCGCGTCGACCGTGGCACTTCTCCCGATGCGAAGCAGGCAAGCAATTCCTTCTTAAACGCCCGCACCTGCTTCTTTGAATCCAGACCCTTGCGGATTCGACCAGATTCACTCAGAAGCACACTGTCTGCGTACCGATCCATGTCGCCTTCTTGATTGCGCAGGTACGTCGGCACTGTGAATAGGGAAGGTGTCTCGAGGGTGAGCTTGAAGGCGACCAGTTCTCTAAGCGGCTGGTGCGCATCGTCTGAAGAGGGACGAGTTTGTGACTTGCGCAGCGTGTCGATGATGATCGGGTAGGCCTGAGCTGCAGTGCGGCAGCGTAGGCCATCCGTCGCCTGCAAGGGCTGCACCTGCAACATGGCTCGTTGCGGCGAATCGGTGTCCGTAAACTCTGCAGGCAACTTGGGATTGGACGCGGGGTGCACCACCGGCGCGATCGCGTAGAGAGCATTCACTACGGACGCGGCGTCAACGACCAACTGGGTGTTCGAACGAAGTTGCGGCTGTAGATCCCGCACCTTCTTGGAAGCCACGTCGGCCAGGTACGCGATCTCATCGTCGGGCCAATCGGCGGGGCTGCGCAGTCGAAGCACCGTTTCGCTGTCGCAGCTCGTCTTGCCCCAGGCGAATACGTGGACGGGATCCGGGCCTAAGCTGGCGACCGAGCATACCTGTGCGAGCGCGGCTTGCCAGAAATCTGGCAGGCCGCCGCCTGAGTTTGGCCTGTCGTCGACTACGACCAGCTGCGTAAAGAGCTCGCTGGGAAGCGCACTACCGCCGGCCAGCTTGAGCTGGTCCTGAAGGCCTACCTGGACGCCCACGAGAACGCAGGGTTTGCGGCCGGAGTTGGGGACGTCGATCTCCACTTCGCGAACACTCGCGACGTCCGACGAAAGCTGATCGCCCACGACTAGCTTGCCTCCCTCGATCACGCTCGCCCGACTCCCGTCCTTCGAGAACCGGATGCGCAGGTCCACTGGTTTGACACTGCCTTCATCAATGCGAGCTTGAAGAATTCCGCTTGCGACCGCCACCGCCACCGCAATCATGGGCACCGCCTTCGGGGCGGTGTCCAACAGCAGACTTTCGACCGTGCAGGATGCAGCGGGCTCGATGTCGAGCCAGTAGAGAACGCTATGTAGGTGCTCTTCGAACGTCTGCGTCGGGCTGTGCCGAAAACTGCGGACGGCGCTTTGGATCATGCCGAGGCGGGGATCGCGAAAGACGGCCGGCGCCGTCAACGCGTTGCGACGTGCCATGAGCGCGGCAAGCTTGCTGAATTCCTCTGAATCGATCGATGTGGCCGCGGCGTTACTTGTGCCCGAGATCGACAACTTGCCTCGACGCTTGATTTTCTTTGACTTCTGGGCGTACTTGGTCGCAGCCTCGGCCTCGATCAGCGCACGTTTGAGATTTTCGACACTGAGTGAGCCGTAGAGAAACTTGAGGCCCAGCGTGAGGCCCACCTTGTGTTCTCGTCCCTTGTCGTCCTTGAACGGTTGGGCTTCGATCCGCTTCTTGAGACCGAAGAGCGCCTGCATCATCGGCAACAAGCCTCGGTCGGGAAGGATCAAATAGAACTCGTCCCCGCTGGGATGGAATGGCAAGCCGCCGTGGCGAAGACAAAGATCGTGTAGCTCACGATTCACTAGCTGGATCGCCTCGTCTCCGCGCTCGTGCCCGGCCTGATCATTCAGGTTCTTGAAGTTATCCAGATCGCCGAACAGCACGGCGACCGCTGCGGTGCTATTCGACTCGCCGCGCAGACGTTCGGCAGACGGCGCCAGCTTGGACTGCACTGCTTCAGGCTTCCAGTTGGGGCCGCCCATGGACCGGATGTCGTTTCCCCAGAGCGCCTTGGCAAGCTCCAAGAACTTGGGTAGAAACCGCTGTTCGGGACCAGTCATCGCGTGCTTGTCACCGCGCACCTCGAAGTCCACGGTGGAACTGAGAGAGCCCTTGCGCAGGATCGTAATTGGCGCTGCGTCGTCAAGCGCGCCCCAACGATACCTCTGTCCATGCTGCACGATCTCGACGAGCAGCCGCTTCGCAAAGAGTTTGCTTGCAATGGCATTGAGGCGCTCGGTTACCTCGCGGGGTGACAGCAGCAGCGCGCTCGCGTCAGTGATCAAACGCTCCAGCAGCTCAATTTCCTGGGTCAGCTCGGTTTCCATGGCGCGGATGCCTCCCTATCCAAAGTCTTCTTGCTCGAGTCACGAGATTCATGGCTTCTATTGCCCCTGACGAAGACGGATATGTCGTCTTAAAGCGGCTCACAGCTTGAGCACTTGGTGAAGCGTTGGCCACGCAAATGCTAATGCCGACTGCGGCAAGCAACTCGACGTCGTTGTCGTTGTCACCAATCGCCATCACCCGCGACGGTTCGATCTTCAGATTTTTTAGAAGTGCTGCCAGTCCAAGCGCCTTGGTCGACCCCGCGGGCCGGACCTCAATGAATCTGGAACCGCTCGCTGTGACCGACAATCCCTCGATCTCACGGACGGCTTCATGGAGCCGTGCCCGAACGTCGCCGTCTTCCGCCCAGAGCAATGCTGCGACGCAGCTGGCGCCAGGCGGGACTTGATCGAAGGTTGTCACGATGAGACCGTTGAACTCGCGCTCGGGAGCCGAGCCGTGGCCAGTAAAAACAGGCCACTCGCCTTCGAGTTGCCCGGAGAAGTCAGCACGCAACCAGTAGGTAAGTGCACTGCCACCGGTTCGCTTCACGGTCTCGGTGAGATTGCGGATCGCAGAATTTTCAATCGCAGTGTGGGCGATGAGCGTCCCATCACCGGCAATTACTGCGCTGCCGTTGTACAGGATGAACGGTATCGCCTTCTGTGGCGAAACGATCTCGGCCAGGCGTCGAGCGCCGGCGTACGCGCGTCCTGTCGCAACGGTCAGTGGCACGCGGTAGTAATTCAGGCTGGCAAAGAGACTGACCCGACGCTCCCATCCTTGAGTTGCCGGTGAATCATTCGCATGGCTGATCAGCGTACCGTCTAGATCCAGCACGATTAGCCTGGCGAGCGCGAAGGGCTCCAGTTCAAAGATGTCCGCGAGTGCACCCGGGAGTGGAGCGGGTTGGCCTGTCGACGTTGGGGGCATGTTGTCGAAGCGATCGCAGACAGTGAAAGAGGATATGGCGGGAGGCGCTACCAGTGGGTGGCTCCATATTACCTTGGCTCAACCTCCGTCCGCGACCGGATCGAAGGACCGCGGAGAGCTCAGCTTGATCGTGCTGCGAACGGCTTTCGGCGTCCACCCGCGCGCGGCTTGGGCTGTGCCTGGTCGATGATGAAGACATGGTGCTTGTGCTGGCGCGTTTCCGCCGCCGTGGTGTAGCCGAGCGCGGGAAGCACATACTCTTGAAGCTTACCGGCTCTGCTGAGCATTTTGCGCAGCTCGGCCATCGGGATCTCTGATCCCTCGCAGTACTGCACGACCAATCGATTCCACTGAACGGACAACATGAGCTCTTGAAGATAGCTTGCTTCGGCGGACCTTCGAATCAGCGGCGAGGCATCGAGCACCTTCATTGGCACGCCCGACGCACTCCCTGGGTTGGTGTTTGGCCGCTTGAGGGACGCAAGCGATTCCGGCAGGTGGTAGTAGCGCGAGTAGTCGCGGCGGTTGTACGGGGGATCAAGGTACAGGAGATCAAACCTCTTGCCTTTCAGCACTTCGAGTGCGTCTCCCACCAGTGCTTGACCGCCAGCCACTCCCGCTTGGACGGGAAGCCATTTCATCTGAAAAGGCTTGAGTGCTTTGCGGTGCCAGTGTTTCAGGTGCGCGTAATAGGTGCCCGCAGTGTTGGCGCAAGGGTCCATGCTGTTGAGAAACGATGCCAACAGGTACTTGCGCTCGGACTCGCTCAGGAGGCGGCCATCGTCCCAGCGCTTAATCGCGTTCCATGCTCCTGCGATGCGGACCGCGTTGTCATGGGTGAAGAACTGACGTTGGGTGGAGAACTCCGAGACTAACCACGACCGCTCTGCGCGGCGTGTGTCGAGGTACTCGAGGATGTCCTGGCTGGTTTTCAGACCGGTGGCTGCACGCAGCCGAGAAAACCGGGGACGCGATTGGCAGACGATGCGCGCGTGCTGAAACGCGTTGGGCAGATTCAAGACATCGCATGTCGTTACCTTGAAGCCATTGCCCTTGAGGACAGCGCCGATCGTCCCGAGGCCACCGAACGCGTCAGCAGCGGTCGTCCCTGAAAAGCCCTGAGTTGCGAGCTGCGCGACTTGTGCGGCGCTTGAATGCTTTGAGCCAAAGTATCGAAACATGTCAGCGGTCCCCGTCTGTTGTGTCAGAGGCCTTGAACATGGTGCGAATGGGCAGACATGGGACAGACCTCTGTAAGCCAGCGGAGAAGCGGATTCCGTTCGACAGAGGGTAGCTTACCGAGTTAGGACTTCCGCCTACTGCGCTTTGCCGGTCCAACCTTACGCCGTCCATCCTCATCTGATTCACGCAGCTTTATCTTTAGGTATGTTTCCAGCGCCAGCCGAAGTACGTCCGACCTGCTCGGAATGCTTCCAAACGCCCCCCGGAGTTCGATGCGCTTCTCGTCGATTGCTCGTTCGAGCTCCTCACTGACACGCACGTTGAGTTGGCTTCGACTCATGACAGCAGCAATATATGTCGGTGCGCATCGCGTATTGCTAGACGGATACACAATCTTGCATTTCAGTATACGCGAAACTTGTCTAGCAATACGCTCGCATCGCGAAATCTGACTATGCGCCTGTAGCCCATTTTGTCAGTGTGCCGGGGCCACAGAACATCACTACGAGCGTGCTGTGAATGACCCCGTGGAGCCTGAGTCGACAAATGACGATGTGGGCTACACCGTAGCTCATCGGATGGCATTGCCAGTCGATGTTCCGACTAGATACCAAGTGGCCGCTTTAGGTTGCAGCAAACATCCACCTGCGGAAGCTTAAAGGCTGTTGCCAGTCTAAGGCCGCCACTCATCTCTGGTCGCCTCGGTCCCTGTACTCGACTGTCTCATCTGCAATCTTGATCACGCCCCTCATCACCAGAGCAGTCTTCACACTGGCCACTTTCTGAGGCACCGGTTCAGGCCCGAAGCGCGATTGAATTCGCCTTTCGAGCGCGCTCAATGACCTTGGCTTTCCCGCTTCGGCAAAGTCCCTGAGCATCAGCGACAAAACCTGGTCGACGGATTTGGATCTCCTGCTCTTTGGAGCCAAGGGAGCGATCCCTTTGCCGACCGGTGCATGCGCCACTTCCGCTGGCTGCGGCAACAGAGCCGGTCGGACCAACGTCGGCTTGACGTCTATCAACGCTGGTCCCAGTACCTCCATACGCTCGACTTGTCGCCCCTTCGATCGCGCATGCACGATCGCGGGATCGTAGTCCCCGTCGGCGGCGACGATCACGAAGCGCGCCCCCGGCTCATGCCGCCCGACCAGATAGCCCAGATACAAAACCAGATGGAAATCCAGCGAGTTCTTGCCCGGCCTGGAGATATCGACAAGAGACACCCGATCGCCCAGTTCCATGTACGGCGCGAGCAGTCCGATCTCGTGTTCGCCATAGAAAATCCAGGCCTCGCCATTCGAGCCCATCCACGACGCGACGTCCTCCGGCGGCGGGTGCCGGTTCTGCAAATCGATCAACAGATAGGTCTTGCTCACTGCGAGATGGCATTGGCAATCATGAGCCGCGACGTCGCGCGCGTCGCACCGACATAGAACAGGCGCATCTCTTCCAGTGCGTCGTGGCCTTCCTTCACACCCTCCTCCTGGCCCGCAGCGGCCTGGCGAGCCCCCATCACCGCAACCACGGGGAACTCCAGCCCCTTGCTGGCGTGCAGCGTCATCACCTTGATGGTGTCCGCGCCCGGGTCGAAATCATGCGTGCCCTTGCGCACCTTGTGCGGCAGGCGGCGGCGCGCCAGCGCCCGGGCACATTCGTCCATCAGCGCCCAGCTCCGGCACAGCACCGCCATGTCGCCCCAGGCATGCCCCTCGTTGTGCGCACTGGCCATCAGTTCCGCAATCCGGTCGGCCTGCGCCTGGGTACTCGGCAGATCGATGACGATCGGCTCCGGCCCTTCCCTGCCGCAGCTCACCGGCTGGACCAGTGGGACGCCATCGTCGTCCTTCTCCTGGGGCCGCAGGAGCTCGGTCGCCATCGCACTCGCCGTCTGCAGGATCTGGCGGGTGTTGCGGTAGTTGATCCTCAGGATCGTCGTACGGCCCTGCGCCTGCACGCCCACGCTCTTGAAGCTGAAGGGCTTGCCGCTGCGCTTGTCGTAAATGCTCTGGGCATCGTCGTACAGCAACAGCAGGCTGTTGGTCGCTGGGTCGACCATCTGGGTGACCAGCTTGAGCCACTCAGGTGCGAAGTCGTGGCCTTCGTCGACCAGCACCGCGAGGTACTGGCCCGACGGGATCATCTTGCGGTCCACTCCCTCGATGACGTTGCGCACCATCTGCTCCATCTTGGCGCCCACCGGAAGCTCGTTGGGCGGCAGCGGCTGGCCGAACGCCACGAGCTGGTCGCGGCACCATTTGTGGAAATGCCGGACCTGGACACGCTCGGCCAATCCCTTGGCCTGCATGGTGGCCTGCAGCTTCACCGCCAGCGGTTCGTTGTAGCAAAGCACGAGCACCGGCTTGTGCGAATCCACCGCGGCCTTGGCCAGGTACTCGGCGCGGTAGCCCAGGATCATGGTCTTTCCCGATCCCGCGACACCGTGGATGACGCGGTGGCCGTCGCCCAGGCTGCGCGCCAGTTGCTCCTGCTGCAGGTCCATCACGCGCAGGAGGTCGGGGATCGTCGCCGTGTCGTCCGCGTCGTCAAAAAGAGCGCCCTGCTCCGGCACCCGCACCTCGGGAAACAGGTTCCAGCGCACCCGGTCGATCTGCGGCAGCGACAGCGTGCCGCGCATGAGCACCGGGAACATGTCCCAGAGCCGGCTCTGGAAGTCCTCCGGCTCGGCATCCTCCAGCATCTCGTCGGAGCAGACCACCCGGTTGGGCTCGATCGCGCTCCCGAGCCCCGCGGCCTCGAACTGCTTGCGCGTGATGCGCGTGAACACAACCCCGTAGCTCCAGGGGAAGGTGAGCATGCCCTTCCACTTGCCCTCGTGCTGGATCAGCTGAGGGTCGCGCTTGAGGGCATCGACGACCTGCAGCGACTGATGCCGGGCCTGCTCGATCGGATTGGGTACGCCCTTGGCCACCCCATCCGGCGCGATCAGCCAATCGCCCCGGCTGGCCTGCTGGATGGTGTCCAGGCGCCAATCCTTGGTCTCCAGGATCAGCAAACCCCGGCTGGGGTGCAGCACGACGAAGTCCGGGTGACACTGCCTGGGACCGATCGGGACGTCGTACCACAGCAGGTAGTCTTCATCGAGCTTCTGCTGCAGCCGCTCCGCCAGACGGCGCTCGCCGGACGTCATCCGGGCGACGCAGGTGCTCAACGCAGGAATCAGGACAGCCATTGAAGATGCGATCGCCTGGATCGGCCGAAGCAAGGATGAATCGCAACGTAGCGTAACGGGCGGATACCGTCAATCACATGGACCGTGAGCGACAAGGCCAACGTGGCATGGACACGGCGCAACGACGCCGACTGTTTGGCCGAACAGCACGGCGTCTGTGAGAGGCAAAGGAGGTGCTTCCTCCGTATGCGTGTCACCAAGCCCTGGCGTTGACATCCGCCGACCAGCATCAACACGCGGACGACATGCCGCAACGTCGCTGCCGCTCCCCCAACATCACTTGCACGAACCGATGAGCCAGACTTCCTGTGGCGATTGCCGCCCCTCCGGGAGCTCGACAAAGCGAGGGATGATGGTCGGAGACAGCGGGCAGCCTTTTGAATCGAAGAATTCCCTGGTAGCTTGAGCGAGCGACGCGGCGCGCGCTGCCTCCTGCGGGGTGTTCGAGAAATACCTGACCTCGTTCTTCTGGCCGCGGTTGATCCGCTCGGCCCTCGGAGGGTTGAAACCGGCGCTGCGCAGCACGCCACGGTAAGCGTCGATCAGCTCCCTTGAGAGTTCGCCAGCAAACTGCACATAGACCACAGGCTTCGCAGCCGCATCGAACTTGGCGAGCGCCTCGCCCGTGACGGAGGGCTTGACGGCCTGCAGGGCATTCTGGGTCTGTGCCAAGGCGTCATTGGCCTCCGCAAGCTGCCTGCGCCGGAGCTCGAGCGCGTCGTTGCGTTCACTCAGCTCTCGCGATTGGCGCTCGGTTTCGGCCTTCAGCTCGTTCAGGCGGGTCAGGTTCGACGCCACTTCTTGGTTGGCTTTGAGTGCGTCGTACTGCGCCTTGGGCACACCGATGTAGACGCTCCATACCGCAAGCAACACGGCCAGCACGCTGATGACGACCTTTCCCGTCAACTCATAGTTCCAGCCCTTCAGGTTGCCCAGTTCCGCCTGCAGCTTCTCCAACTGCACTCTCTTGATCTGATCGTCGAGCGTATCGTCTGACGGGGGATGTGGGGCATTTGCCTGCGTATCGGCTCCATGCGCGTGGACCGGGTTTCCCATCAGGCTGGTCCCCCGGCGGCGCGGCCGCGCGCGAAGTAACGCATCAACGCGCCTCGGCGTCCTTCTGCGTAGCCATCGAGCCAGGAGTCGTCCGTGTCCAGGAAACCGGACCAGCCCTTCTTGTGCTGCTCCTTCTGTTCGGCCTGCACGGCCCGGAAACGGTAGTGGTCGTACACGTCGAGGATGTGCACGGCGTAGGCCTCGGCCAAGGCCTGGTCGCCGCGGACGATCACCATGTTCTCGTCATTGCAGTACGAGGCCTTGAAGCCCAGGTTGTGGCTGCCGAGGATGACGGTGCAGTCCGGCGACAGCGGATCGATCACGACGATCTTGTCGTGGATGATGGCGCCGATCCCGCCTTTGGCAGTCAGTTGCTCCACGCCGAAGTCCGCGAGCATCGTTTGATCGTCGATGCGTGAGGCGCGCACGATCGAGACGTTGTCCTCGAAGAAGGTCCGTGGCGACTCGCCGGGTTCGTCGTCGTCTTCGTCATCGGGATCGTTTTTCTTGCCCGGCACGTAGTTGGGCATGGCCTGGGCACTGGAGACAGCGCCCGTGACGATCAACTGGCCGTCCTTGCGGCCAATCTCGATGGCCTCGCCGATGATGCAGTCGTTCCCACGCTGGCCAGGGTAGAAGGCCAGGAACAGGATCGCCTCGCGCGCCAATCGCATGCGTCGATAGACCTCTTTCAGGTCTGGTGGCGCCTTCGTTCCCTTGGTGCGTCTTTGCATGTTGGGCGAGAACCAGAGTTCGATCTGCGCGCCGCTGGCCAGCGCGACCCGTTCCGGGCTTTCGTTCGAGCGTCGGAATTCGAGGCTCTGCTGGTTGTTCGGCATCGGGGCGCTGAACGGTTTGGGATTCATCAGCACATCCGCATGCATTCGCCGCCAGTAGCCCATGAAGACCTTCGCAACCTCGTTGTCCTCGATCAAGAGCGCATTGTTCGTTTGCCCCGCCACCCCGGTGGATGTCCAGTTGGTGCTGCCCGTGAAAACCGAGCGCGTCCCGCCGTCCAGGGGATCGTGCACAACGAACTTGTTGTGGCCGATGTGCGTGTCGTTGTTGAACATCCGGTGTTGAATGTCGACGCCCGCGGCGATCAGGCGCTCCCGCGCCGCAGCGTTCCGGCCGTCCCACTCTCCGTGATCCTTGCCAGTATTGGCCAGGATGAGATGAATGCGCTGCGCATTTGCCAGCAGGAGGTCGACCAGTTCCTGGTCGTCCAGTTCGTAGAGCGCGAGATGAAACTCGCCGGGTCTGGCAAACAGTTCGTGGAGCAGCGGCAACACATCGCCGGCGAGGTACTTCCGGTGGGGATCGTCCGGATTTGAGATCTTGTCGCTCAACTCGTTCGGCACGATCTCTCCGTCCTCCATCAGCACATTGCGCATCCACTGTGCGGCCAGGATGCCATTGGTGAAGGTCGAACGGAAAACACCGCGGCGACTCGTCACCCGGACCTGCGCGGTCGACACCGCCGGCCCCAGATAGCCGAGAGGGCGAGGCTTGCCCTCGTAGGCCTTGACGGACGTTTTGACAAGCTTGTCTTGGGCATCTCTGACGGGGTGTCCCAGCTCATCCCGCTTCGTCACTCGCACCATCGTCGGTGCGGGGTCGGGCGCAGGCTCCATGCCGGCCTCCAGGTCGCCGACGGGTCGGATCTCGTACCGGACGAAGACCTCCGCAGGCCTGCGGTTCAATGCATCGCGCCTCTTGCGCAGCGTGACATCTCTCCACGAGAGCTTCTGCACCGGCCAGATCCCGGTGTGCTGCGGCAGCCAGTGGGGGTTGCGCTGACCGGCGAAGCCAACCCAGCTTGCGCAACGCACCCGGTCTTCGCTGCCGTCGCCGCGCAGGGCGACGCTGCCATCGACGTTCAGGTAGACGCGCGTGACCTCAAAGCCGAGGCAGCCCTCGATCTTTCCATCCACATCCCAGGCCACGTAGGCCACTTCGTTGTTGGCGTAGGCGGCGGCACTGACAACTTGTCCCATGGCTGTCCTCCTTGGTGGCGGGCGAATGCCTTCGTGGGCCGAGCAGCGGGCAAGCTAGCCCCGCGAGATGACGAGTGAATTGCAGCGAAATGAACGAACGACGCTTGCGCGCTCGCGGATTTGAGCGCCACGACCGCAAGAGCACATCCCCAAGATTGGGGATCCGGGTGACGCCCTCTCGTCGCTACCCCCCACCGTTTTTTGGCCCATCCTTACGGGCAGCGGAGTGAACAACGCGTACCCGCAGAAAGCCTCTGCCGCCTGGCGCATCGGGGCCGGACGCCCCGCTGGTTGGCTGGACAGACAGGCGATCCACACTGAAATGCCCTGCCCCATCACGGCGCGCATCGGCGTGGCCAAGGGCGATCTCATCAACGCCTCGCCGGCCGCGCTCGCCAACAATGCGTCAGAACTCAACGTCGCCAGGAGTTCGCGAGCTTTCTCGCTCGCGGCAGGTTCCATCTCTCTCGCTCCGCCCGGCGGGTGCGAGCCCAATCGGCTCTGCAGGACCGTGCCACTGTCCCTGGGGCCGCCTCGATGGGGCGTCCAGTGGAGCTGTGTAAATTTACAGCACTGTATATAATCTCATGTGAAAGGCGCCTGCCTTCAGCGCCCCGCAGCTTTGGTATGTGGAAAGGCAAAGGATGGAGCATGCCCAAGAACGTCAAGCAAACCTCCCCGGTGGTAGCTTCGGTGGCCGGCAGGACACTCGGAAAGGCATCGGCCAGTGGCCTTCAACGATCACTCGCCGGATCGGCGTTGCGCCAAAGCGGCCGCCCCGCGCAGACCGGGGCAAAGACGGAAGACCGAGCCTCGCGTGCGCTGGACAACCCTCACTCGTCCAAGGTGGCCAAGACGCTTGCGGGAAGCGTGGTGTCCCAATCGAACAAGACGCGTTAGGCCGCCGCCCGCAGTCTCGCGCGCCATCCGCAACGCCCGGGCGCAACGGCATGCGCACGCGTCGTGACCGAGTTCGCCGCCGATCCACCTCCACGCCGCGACCGGACAGGCTTGCCAGCCGGGTGTGCGCTCTTTGCAAAATAGAATGCCTCCGGTGACTCTCGCGCACTCCATCCATCCTGACGACACCCCTGCGCTGCGCAAGGAGCGAGGGGCTTTTTTCACCCCTGACGAGATCACCCGGTTCATCGCCCACTGGGCCATCCGCAAGGCAGACGACCTAGTGATGGAGCCTTCGGCAGGGGACGCCGCCTTTCTCGTGGCTGCCGTGGATCGCCTTCGCGAACTCGCACCGGGCTCGGATGCGCCGCCCATCGTCGATGGCGTCGAAATCCATGCCCACAGTGCGAAGGTGGCGCGCGAACGCGTGATGAAAGCGGGCGGCAAGGCCAATGTGAGGCAGAGCGACTTCTTCGCGATCGAGCCCGCGCCGGTCTATGACACGGTCATCGGCAACCCGCCATACATCCGCTACCAGGATTTCTCGGGCGAATCCCGTGCGCGCTCGCGCGAGGCCGCACTCCGCGGCGGCGTGTCGCTCACCGGCCTCGCCTCCAGCTGGGCCGCGTTCACCATCCACTCCGCCCTGTTCCTGGGGAAAGGCGGACGGCTCGGGCTTGTGCTCCCGGCCGAGCTGCTTTCGGTGAACTACGCCGCGCCCGTGCGCCGCTTCCTTTTCGAGCGCTTTCGCGACGTGCAGCTCGTACTCTTCGCCGAGCAGGTGTTTCCCGAAGCCGAAGCGGACGTCGTGCTGCTGCTGGCAGACGGGTACCTTGAGGGCCCGGCCAACCACGCCACCATCCGGCAAGCCAGGAACGCGGCCGAGCTCGCGTCGCTGGGCGTGGGACAAACCTGGACGCCCGCAGATCCGGCAGGCAAGTGGACTTCCAGCCTCGTCGACGCAGGTGCTGTCGAGCCGCTGCACAAGCTGCTGAAAGACGGGCATTTCGCCCGCCTGGAGACATGGGGTGACACCACCCTCGGCATCGTCACGGGCAACAACAAATACTTCACGCTCTCGCCCGAGCGGGCCAAGGAGCTCGGCCTGCGCAGCAAGGAACTGCTGCGCCTGTCGCCGCCAGGCAGCTCGCACCTGCGGGGCCTCTCGCTTTCGAGCGACATGCTCGCGAAGCTGGGTCGGGAGGGGCAAGCCACGCTCCTCTTCTACCCGAGCAATCCGCCTTCTGCCGAGGCCGCTGCGTACATCGCAGATGGCCATCGCACCGGCGTCGATACGGCCTACAAGTGCCGTGTGCGCAAGACCTGGTACCAGGTGCCGCTCGTCCCTGCTGCGGACCTGCTGCTGACCTGCATGAACGCAGACACGCCCAGGCTCACAGCCAATGAGGCGAAGGCTCGCCACCTCAACTCGGTTCATGGCGTCTACCTCAATGCCACACACCAAGAACTCGGCTGCGAGCTCTTGCCACTCGCGAGCCTGAACTGCGTCACGCTGCTGCACGCGGAGATGGTCGGGCGCGCCTACGGAGGCGGTATCCTGAAGATCGAACCGAAGGAAGCCGATGTCTGGGCCATGCCGTCACCCGCACTGATCCGGACTCGCGCAGACGCCCTGCGCGCCGTCAAGCAACAAGTCGCCAACTTGCTCGCGGATGGCAGGCTGCTCGACGCAGTGGAGCTCGTGGACCGAGCGCTCCTGGTGGACATCGGTGACCTTTCGGTCGAACAAATCGCACATATCCGGCAAGCACGGGCAGAATTCATGCGTCGTCGAACATTGAGGGGGGCCAGTGGCCACTGAACCGAGCACCAAGGCGAAAGCCTGGGTCATCTTTGATCGAATCGTTGCACGAGCTGCCCCCGACAACGTCCACAGCAATCCCTGGATCCGAAGCGCAGACGGACAATTGCGCTTCGAGCCCGATTTCGACACCCTCGCCCGGCTGCTGGGCGTTCCTCTTCACCTGAAGGCGGGAACCCAATCCGGCGTGCCGGCCCTGGCTCTGGACGTGTGGCTGAGCTACGAGCTGCGACGCGCTGGCTTCAACCTCGACCAAGTCTGGCCGCGGCCCGTCCACCCGCGCATCCTTCCGGCGCCCATTGCCAACCTGCTGAAGGCATTGCCTGCCGGGACCCGCAAAGCCGTGGCGGATCGCATCGAGAGGGACGGCGCGATCACCGGCGCGACGTCGTCCAGCGGGATCATCCTCGGCAAGAACTACCTCAAGCAGGTTGACGTCGTGATCTCTGACTGGGTGACGGGACCTGAATTGCTGATCTCGACCAAGCGCATGGACTCCTCCTATGGAAAGAATGCACCGAATCGCATCGAGGAGTCCTACGGTGACGCCAAGAACCTGCGACTGAGGCACCCCCTCGCTGCACTGGGCTTCGTCTTCGGCCTGCGCTCCGACATCCTCCAGAAGGAAGCTGCGACTGCCGAGTGGCTGTTCGACCTGCTCGGAAAGCTCGGGCGTGAGGACGATGCCTACCATGCGACCTGCCTCGTCCTGATGGAGTACGGCAACGACGAAGCGATACCCGAGACCGGCGAAGAACCTCCCGTGACGGCCTTGCCGGAACCCGGGCGCGAGGTCGACGACGAAAACGCGCCAGCTCCGGCCCTCGATGCCATCGTCGACCAGGACATCGCGCAGTTGCCGAAAGTGAAGATTCTGAGCGAGCAGATTCCGGAGGAACTGGCGCCTGCCCGCTTCCTCGCGGCGATGGTCACGCGGGTCCTCGGCGCCACCCCGGTCAACATGCACAAGGAAGCAAGAGCGCGACGTTCTTCACCCGCATTGCGATAGCGTCTCGCCGAGCACGCCGTCCAGCGACAGGGACCGCACCACCGGCTGGAAACACAGCATGTGGCACATTCGGCGCTGCGCTGACGGTCTGCACCCCGCCAGCGTCGGCGCGTCGTCTCCTCATGCTACGTCCGGACGCCTGATGTCGCCACGCAGTGCTCGATACGATCTGCGCCCAGCGGGGTAGTAGCAGATCGTCAGAGGCTGCCGGCTCTCTTCAGATACGGCAATTCAGCACTTGCTCAGCGAGCGTAGCTTCGTAGGCATCCCGGCAGCACCCAGGTTCTCTCGCCACGCCGGGATCGTCCTCTGATGCATCGGAGCAGCAGGGCAGCGCCTGCGTAATCTTTGACAGACAGTCATCCCCCGTTCGCAGCCTTCAACTATCCGTACAGACTGATCCGCGATGAACTTTCCTTGATGGCCGGCACGCGAGGCGTCAGATCGATCCGAACACCCGCGATCTCCAGCCGGTTGTGCGCACTTGCATTCGACAACCGCTCCAGCAGCGCATGCGGATCTGGCTGCCCCAACACCAGACGATACCAACTTGCCTCCTCCAACAAGCGCTTCCAGGCCGTTTCTTCTTTGGAGAAAGGAACATTGAAGGCGATGGCCTTTATAGGCTGTCCCTCGCCGAAGTGCCACAGCGGTGCGAGGATGCTGCTGTGTTGGCTAGTTCGAGCCTCGGCTGCCTGCAACAGCAGCCCCCAGGGGTGCGCAAGGGGCTGTGTCCCGCTCAATGGGAAGTCGAGCTTCGCGATGTTGGTTCTCACGCCCAGACTGAGATAGCGATCGACTCTTCCTTCTCGCTGTTCCAGTGCCAAAGGTGAGTTCGGAAGATTCCAATGCACCAAGCGCCTGCAGTACCGATGCATGTCGAGCCCCTCTTGACCTGTCGAGGTCGTGGTCAGCACGAATGGAGGAAACGGCGAATTGAACGCCGTCAACAGCGGATTGGCATGGCCACCCTTCTTGCGGATGGGCTTCTTCGCTACGTTACCGGTCGCACTCTTCTTCTGCTCCTTCAGTTCGCTATCTTCAGGAGTGTCGTGTTCCCCCAGCGCCCTGGCATACATCGCAGCGCCGTACGGGGCTTTCGGTTTCGCTTTGGGATGCGCGACATGAAGTCCGCCTACGGTGCTCAACGCCACCTGAATGGTTTGTGCCACCTCATCGGCCAGTTTCCCGGGATCCTTTTCTGAACTATCTCGCACGAGAAGGAAGACATATTCATCCAGCACGCTCTGAAGGTCGTTCTCCAAACAGAAGCGAAGCACCTTGCGCCAGTAGGGTGTCTTCTTGCTTGAACGAGCCCCTTCGACAATCGCGACAGCACCGGGACGTTGAAACAGGCGCGTGATGCTTGCCCCGATCGCGATGGCCGCCCCGAAAAGTGCTGGCCGATTCTTCTCCAGCTCTGGAATCGCACGACGCAATGCCCGGTAGGCACAGGTTCCGGGCGCCGCTGCAGCAAGCTCTGCGAGATCGTCACCGTGGGCACTGGCGACCTTGACCCGATCGACGTACACAACATCATCCATGAGTTCGCGCGCGGGGGTCATGTACGAGGCAGTCTGCGCCGTCGCCATCGGATAGGAGGGCCGCGCGTTGAGTCCGAGTGCGAGGTCCACGAAGTTCTTCGAACGTGCGGCACGAGACACGTCCAGACAGCCCGCTCGGGAAAGTTGCGCGCGGACCTGCGCAATCAGCTTCGATGCCGGCAGCGCCTTTCCGGCGCCGCGCATAGCTTCGAAAGGATCGCTGCCTTCGGCGAATCGCCAAAGAGGAGCACCCAAAAGATAGACCGAACGTACGGGCGTATTTTGCCCGTCAGGCTTATTCGTCCGGACAAAATCGAGGTCTCTCTTGCGACCGGGTCGCGGCTCAACGAACAGATTCAACGCCGTGGCAATCGCCGCAGGTGCCGCTCCCCATGAGGTGAACACGAGGGTCTTGGACGATGCCTCGTCTTGCACTCCGAAAGGAGCCTCGACATAGGGCCTTGCCGGCGGGACCCAGAGCCGACGTTGTATTGCATCGCTCCCCATCTCGCGAATCATGGCGCGCAGACGAGCATGCGCAGGCTCGCCCAGAGGCACGCTGCGATAGAGTTGTGCGAACGAGAGGGTTGCGGGAGTCGGCATGCGCGTGCGCGTGCGCAGTACCTCTGCAAAGCCCTTGCCCGTCACATATCGCGAACTCAGCGCACCGGCAACATATGGCACGGACTTCCAGAGCTCGACGAGTTCCGCGAAACGGTGGTGCCTGTTCTTCGCAGAAGGAGCGGCTTTCTTCAGCAGGTTCATCGCCTGCCGCAGCGCCCCGAGGTCCGCCCCATCGATATCCGCGTCCACCGCGATTCGCTCGACGTGCGCGTCAAACGGGCGCTCCGTGCGAACCATGAAATTCCGCAGGTGATTGCCAAGGTCCTCGACGGCCTGCTGCAACAGTGATTTGCTGATGCGGTTCGCCAGCAGCGCCGTGCGCATCGCCAAGAGAGCTCGTTTGACCTTCTCAACATCGTCTGGCCGGTCAGGATTCAGGAACTCGACCAATTCCATAAAACCCTTGTGAGGCTCCTTGCTGGAATGATCGCCAGGAACGCCCGGCTGGTATGGCGTTGCGGAGAGAACAAGAATCGGACGCTTGAGCAGGAAACCGACCTGCGGCGTCGGAGTATCGGTCAGCAGACTGTCCGAGAATCGTTGAATCTCGTCAACGACGATCATGACCGGATTGAGCTTCTGAAGCGTACACTTCGCCAGCAACGCCCTCAGCTTGCCGACGATTGCGCGCTTGTGTTTCTTGCGCAGTTGAGGATCTCTCAACTGCTCGATGATGTTGGCATCAAGTTGCCGTTCAAAGTCGTCGCGCATCGCGCCGGGCAGGCTTCCCTCGGCATACCGATCAAAAATTTCCGAGTTTGCCCGACTGCCTTTGAAGAACTCGTACACGGCAGATTCGGCCATCAGAGACCGATGGCGTCTCATGAGCAGGTTGTACAGGAGCGCGCGCTCTCGCACGGAACCGAAATGGTCGCTTCGCAGGTCCTTTATGGGCGTCAGCCCGATCAGCTTGCCTTCGATGCCACTCGCATAGGCCGTCTCAGCCAGCAAACAAAGCGATCCAAAGGATTCCGGCATCAAGCGCTTGGTTCTCAGCTTGTGCAGGTTCTGGCTGACGATGTGCCCGCTGGAAGCCACATACAGGACATTCGGGCGGCGCCGGCCAGCGGTCGCTTTGGCCATCACGCCCTGCGCAACCTTGGTCTTTCCCAGACCGACTTCGTCGGCGACGAGGAAGCGACGCTGACCAGCCCCGAACATTCGGTCATGAACATGCATCACGGTCCGCTTCTGAAACTCCTGCAGATTCAACTCAGCGAGCAGACTCTCGATGCTCATTTCAACGACCTCTTCACCAGTTGCCACATGGCAGCCAATCGCACGTCCTCGGCGTCATCGGTAAGTCCCGCCAACAGGCCGTCGATCGTCGCGATCTCGGCTTTCGCATTCGGGCCGTGCACGCGCAGCAGCACCTTTTCGAGAATGGGCAGACTCGATCCGCTCGCGGTCTTCTTTGTCGGCGAAGTTTTTTCGGCTTTCGGCTCTTCTCTTGGACCGCCGCCATGCCCTCTCACGCCGAAATACCACAGCAGTTCGCGGTACAGGCCTGGCCTGGCCAACCGGGCCAGCGTTGCGCGGGCATCCTCCGCGGACCAGTCGAGGTCCCCGTGCAACGGCATCGCGAGGACAACCTCCAGCGGTTCATCATTGGCGTGGCGCAGTGTCAGAACCACGAACGGCGTTAGTTCGATACCGGGCTCGATTTCGATTCGGGCTGACATGCAGGTCTTTCCGGGCGACAAACGAACATCGCGCTCCTCATAACCGAATGGATGCACCGAGACCTCGACGCCGGCGGGCCAATCGGATCTGTCTGACTGAAAATTGACGGTCACATCAAGCGTCCGCGGAGGCCCTTTTTGCACCAGGCCGACCGTGATAGCGCCCGCCAGGATGCTGCGCGCCCTCTGGACCCACTCGGGCTCGGGCGTTTCGCGTTCAACCGCCATCGGTGTGATCTCCTCGAGCAGGCTGCGAAAAGTGCGCTCTTGGTCTGACCCGGCCATCGCGAGGAGCGCGGACACCTGGAGCGCCTTTGCTTTTGCCAGTCCGGTAACGGCCACCTCAACGTTGCGCGTCCATCCGGACGGCGTGGCGTTGGCGCTTGTGACGACGAAGCGCGTGCCGGCCTTCCTCGATGAAGCGAGATAAATCTTGGCATGCAGTCCGACCAGCCGCCCCTGTCCGCTCTGAGCCTCCTGCGGGTGAGCCATCTCGCGAACCGGCACCGCAGCATCGGCGATCTTGAACACCTGGTAGTTCAGGAATGCAGAGTCCGGCACATCGACCGGTCGTGTCACGAGCCAACGATGTGCCTTGTCAATGCCCGCCTGCGCCGCGAGCCGATCCAGGAAGCCTTGTCGCACGAAGGGCGAAATGACCAACAGCTCCTCGCCTTCGATCTTTTTGAGGACCTCCTGGGCATGCTTGCTGCCGCCATGGAACAGCAGCAACTGTAGGTCGGCAACGCCTTGCAACGGCTGGAACCGCACACCCTTGAGCGCATCGCTCATCTGTGCACACTGCGCGACCGCTGGGTGCGACGGATCGTTCACGAATTGCGCAAGTCCGCCGATAGCATCGGCAAGCCCCGGGATGTGCACGCCGCTCGGCGCTTCGTCGAGAACGACCACGGAGTCCCAAGAGTTGTCTGTCGTGAGGTTGCGGGTTGCAACTACGATGCGAAAGAGCCGCTTGCCGGGTTCATCAATGGCGTCGAACAGCAGCACAAGCAACTTGGGATGAAAGGAGCCATCCCCGGCCGAGCAGGGAACGACCGCATCACCGACAAGTTTCAACAACGGCCGAGAGGCGGCCCAGCGCCTTGATATCGAGATCCGATCTCCTTGCACCAGCAGCGTGAGACGAGCGCCGAGCTCATAGACCTTCGCAATGCCGACCGAATTCACGAGATCTTCCGCACCGAGCCCTGCGGCGAAGAGCGGGATGGTTACGAGCGTTTCGGCATCGAGGCTATAAGCCGTGCCCAGCGCGCTCTCCAGTCGATAACCGTCCGGTGGCAACAGGACGTCACGAAGAGTAGAACGTCCAGCAGGATCAAGGGGAATGGCGCGCTCAGCCACGCGGGTTCTCCGCGTCCTCGACGAAACGTCGCACGCTTGCTCCCCAGCGGAAATCCCATCGCTGCGCCATCTCGGGCGTGCCTGACCAAGTGGCCAAGTGGTGGTCGTTGCTCAGTTTCGGTGCTGGATTGACCATTTCTCTTTCCCTGACCCATGTGGACCACCCTTCAGACTTCAGGTTTGTGTGGCCATCAATCAGTTTTTTTGCCGTGCTGGCCAGGAAATTTCGGGACACGTCGCTGCCGAGGGGCTCCCAATGAGAAGGGACAGCCCACGGGGTCAGCGTCGATCTCTCTTCCGCGAAAGCCTTCGCCCATGCAGCAAAGAGGTTGTCGATGCGCCGCTGCGTAGACTCCAGATCCTGCCCCCGCTGCCTCCAGGTGGTCTCCGGGTTCCTATCCTCCAGCCTTCTGGCCTTCTTGAGGAGCGCGAAGTTGAATGCCAACTGAGCGCTCCAGCAGATCAGGCTGACCGCTTTGGCACGGTCGAGTTCGACTCGCGCATCCGCAAAGCTGCCGACAGCCGCCTCCCAGGGGTAGATGGCTTGCGACAGTCGGCGCCCCTCTTGCAGTCGGGCCGCGATGGCGGCCAATGGCGGTTTGCCCGGAAGGGCCAACCACTGCTCAATGATGAAATCCACCTCTGCTCGAGTGCAGCGAATACTCGGCCACCCACTGGCCTTCTGGCTGTCCCAGAATTGATCCGCGAGCATCACCACCCTCGGCTCCCACTGCACACGCTGCTCCACCAGCCGGTTGTCCTCCTCGTCCATCGAGGCTCTCGCCTGCAGGGCAGCGAGCCCGTTGGCCACGGTGATGTCTCGGTCGTCTTTCGTCAAAGGGGTGAGAAACTGCCAGGTGCGCAGGGCACTCCAGTACAGATGCACGAAGTCGCGTCCAGGCGTGCGCCTGCCGATGACGCCTTTCTCCTCGGCATTCGCTCTGTCCAGCGCCACATTGAGCACCATCTGACTCTGCGAGAGATTGCCGACGGTTGCGCCCTTCCTGCGCAGAATCGCCGGTATCAGAAAGACATAGCGGAGCCGCGTGTACTGCGTAGAGGTCCCGGGAAACAGCCGGTCAGCCATGCGATCGCGCACAGAAGCGCCGAGCCTCAAGGGATCGACGCCCTCTCCATCGACGGCCTGGCTCAGAAAGTCCCGGACTTGCTTGGCCTCGGCCTCGTCGAAGTCCAGCCATTCCCAACGACTCGCCGTCATCATTCGAAGTCAAGTCGGGCCGGCAACGCCGACGCCGCGAAGCTCGCGTTGACTCGACCAGACGGGAGATTCAGCACGCTTTCTGTGGGGCCCGCCATCCGTTTCAACAGCCTTTCGCCTTCAACCGCGTCTGGCTCAGAGAAGTTGAAGCGGACAGCGACCGCATCTGCCTGCGCCTTGCCCGCGAGTGGCAACGCGGGTGTCGTGCGGCGCCAAGCCACCTCGCTGAGCTGGTCGAATGAACTTGTATCGCCTCGAATTTTCATCCTCTACTTTCGGCTTCGCTGTTTCATGACACCAACGCTGAGCCCTTAGGGTCCCTCGGCGCCACGCCACCACATCACCGCACTCAAATCCGAGTGCCTCTCGAATCTCCGCGCCAATATCTGATTCTCCGGAATCGAGTCAGAGCGCTTCCTGCTCGCCTCAAACCACAATCGGTGCGCCAACTGCACTGTTCGTCGGACGCTTGCGCTTCGCCATCTGGCACTGGATCTCCAAGACCTGCACAAGAGGGACTGCTTTCATACCAAGCCTTTCGTTGGTCGCGTCCTACTTTCAATCGGGAACTGCCCATCGCGTTCAGCGAGAGCAGGACCGACGAAGGACGCACCTGAGTCGACCGCCCACCGAAGAGCGTCCGAGCAATTCGAAGGGAAAAAGGCCGCCCTTCCAGCCTCTCCGGTCCACGCGCCTCTTAGAGCGTCATCCCCGCATACATCGCCACCCGCTTGTCCTTGAACTTTCCCGGTGCGTAGCTGGCAAGCCATTCCTTGGGATCCTCCTTCAAGAACTGTGGCACATCCTTGGGCGTGCGCGGCTTCTCGTCCCGCATCCGAGAGGTGACTTCCACGACAGATCGATAGTAGTAGTGAAAGAACATGCGGTTGAATTCGGTGAAGTAGATATCGGCCACACGCCGGTCCCCCTCTGCAGGTTCATGCACGTGGCTTTTTGCTTCCTTGCCATGACGCCTTGAAGGCAGGCCTCGAACATCAGACCAAGAGTCCGGCGAGCCCCGTCCCGGTGCCCGCACCTGTGCCGCAGCATGCAAATGTGCAGGTATCCGACGCAGCGTTGCATCCCACAAAAAAGGGAGTCACACGAATCCCCGCCCCGCCCTACGATCTCGCACCGGCCGGCTTCGACCATCTGGTGGCGGGTGCGAGGCGCGGTGCGGCGTTCATCGCTCATGCAGTTGGCGAGTCACAGGTGGGATCTCGATGGCATCCCCAAGCGCACGTAGCGTGCACTACACGCGAGCCGCAAGCAGCTTCCCGGGTGTGGTACGGCAAGGAGCGCGACAAATCTTGCCTGGCCGCGCAGCCTGTCCGGAGCCCTTCGAATGCGGGATGCTTGCGAACCCAAGGCCGGCGCGGCTTAATACAGATACTTAGAACCTACTACGGGTGTGGAGGCCGAAATGGTCAAGACGGTGTTGTTCGTCCATGGCACGGGTGTGCGCAAGCTTTCCTACGAATCCAGTGCGGCGCGCATCGCCAAGGGCCTGCACAGCATCAATCCCGGCATCCGCTTGGAGCCCTGCCTCTGGGGAGACGCCCATGGCGCCCGGCTCGGCATGAACGGCGCCTCCATCCCCGAATTCAAGGCGCCTGTCGCTGCCGTTTCGGAGGAAACCCAGATGGAAGCCCTCTGGGAGTTGCTGGCACAGGACGCTCTTTTCGAACTGCGGGAACTGGCGGCTTCCAGAAAACCGGGAGGCCTGGTTGCACCGCATGACAAGATCGACAAGGCAAAACTGCTGACGCAACTCGCTGCGCTGGAGACCAACGCAACACTGCTCACGCGGATCCAGGAACGGGCGCTGACGGCCCAGTGGCAACAAGCCGTTCGCGCGGTGGCGAGCTCGCAGGCGGCCAAGGATGCGGTTGAGGCCGCGAGCCGGGTCGATGCCACGCTGCGCCTGGGGCTCTCGCGCGCGGTCGTGGCCTCCCTGCAGGCGCGCCTGCTGGAGGACAACATGGCGGTCCTGCCAGCGCCCCTGCGCGATGAGCTCGTCAAGAAAGGCGTCGACGAGCTCGGCGGCGGCGAGCTTAATCTCTTCACGGACTGGGTAACCAGCAAGCTCAAGGGCCTCGGCCTGCGCTGGGCGACGGCCAAGGCCAAGCGGGAACGCGATGCCCTGTACACCGCCGCCGCGCCCACCGCCGGCGATGTCCTGCTCTACCAGGCACGCGGCGCGGGCATCCGCGATTTCATTGCCGAACGGGTCGGTCAATGCGGCGACGACGTCGTCATCTTCGCCCACAGCCTCGGCGGCATCGCCTGCGTCGATCTGCTCATCGAGCGATCGCTCCCGCAGGTCAAGGCCCTTGTCACGGTCGGCTCGCAAGCCCCGTTCATGTACGAGATCGGCGCATTGACCAGTCTGGCGTACGAGGAGCAACTCCCGCCGCACTTCCCCTCGAAGTGGATCAATTTCTACGACTGCAACGACCTCCTGAGCTACATGGCGTCCAAGGTCTTCGCCGGCCGCGCGACCGACCACGAAGTCCGCAGCGGGCTGCCGTTCCCGATGTCCCACAGCGCGTACTGGGACATGCCCGAGCTCTGGCAGACGCTCGCGCCGCACCTCAAGTAACAGGACGAGATGCCCATCCAGCTGCCTGCACCGGATCAGGTGCGCGCCATCGTCGTCGGCATCGAACGCTACGCCGGGCTTGGAGAGAGATTCACCGCCCATGGGGCGGCCAAGGGTGCGTTCTCATTCGCGCACTGGCTGATCGAGCGCAAAGTCTCCCCTGCCAGCATCGCGTTGTGGATCTCGATGGCCGATGGCTCGGATCCGGGCCACGCCAGCAGCGCGGCCAGCCTGGCTGGCGTGGCAACCCGGGAGTTCGTCTCGGAGGACTTTCGCCGTGCGATGAGCCAGCCCGACGGAATTTTCGCGGACGGCCAGTTCCTGATGATCTACTTCTGCGGGCACGGTGTCGTGTCCCGGGAGGGCAGTACGCATGTCCAGCAGCTGCTGGTCCTGCCTGAGGCGACGCCGAGCCAGCTTCGTTGCATCGCCATACCGAACTGGCAGGACCTCTTCCACGGTAGCGGCTGGGAGCGCTTCCGAACCCAACTCTGGATCGTCGATGCGTGCCGGGACCAGTGGAGCAACGCCATGCCGACGGTGCTCGAAAGGTGGAACCCGGACACCGTCCATCCGGTCAAGCAATGCAGCATGTTCTCCTGCGGGACCGGACAGACCGCCTCCATCACCTCGGACCAGGGGCCGCGCTTCACGCGAGAGCTGATCGCCACCTTGGGGTCCAAGCCCCCTCCCGATCGCGATTGGCCCGACTTCGTGCAGGCATTCAATGAAGCGGCCACACGGCTGCGCGACGAATCCGCATCCTCGCAAGATCCTGTGCTGCTGATGGGTGTGGACTGGAGCGGTTCGTCGCTCATGCCCGCGCCCGACCTTGCGGCCCAGTTGCTCGAGCATCTGGCGGAGCTCTCCTGGGCGAACAAGGAATTCCTGCCCTACCTGAAGCGGGTGGACATCCGGTCGGACTTCACCGAACCACTGGATTTGAACCTCGCCGTGGATCGCTTGCGCAACCTGATGACCGTGCGAGGCATCCCTCCGATTCTCGAGTTTGCCGCGCGCGTGGCGCGTGCGGCAAACGCGCCGAAACTGGAAGCATGGGTCAAGGCCCGTCTGTCGCCGCAGAAGATGGCCGAGCTGACCGAATGCCTCGCAACAGATGGCGGCAAGGCTCGGCTTTCGCTTTGGTACCGCGACGATGCAGGCCATGTCTGCATCGAGGGCGATCTCGAAATCCTGGACGCAGGCGGCGGCTTGCGCACCTGGTCCCGACCACCCGCCAAACCGGTCGCCGCCGACACCTTGGTCCAGGTGATCGGGCAATGGGTGGCTGACGCCTATGCGCACGTCGGCCCCAACGCTGACCTCGTGGTCGAGCTGTATCTTTCACGCAGGCTGCTGACTTCTTCGGCACTCGATACGGCCGTCATCCAGACGGACGAAGGAGAGGACATCCGGCTCGGCAGGGATCTGTCCGTTCTCCTGAGATCCACGGACCGGTACAAGGGGCGCATGAAGCGCCAGCGCTGGCAAAGGGAGGCCCCTGCGATCTTGTCCAGGCTCGATGCGGCCGGCGCCAACGCACTGCATTGGGCTGGCACACCCGACACGAGGAAGCTGGTCCCCGCAGCATTCCTCACCAAGACGAAGGAAGCGCCGGTCTGGCTGGGATTCGAGTCGGCGTGTCAGACCGGCGAAGCGCTGTTGGACACTGCCTTGACGGAGGGCCTGCCCGCCGTCATCTTCCTGCGCGCCAGCAGTGATTCTGCCGCCATGGAGTCGCTTCTGGCCCAGCTCCAGCAGCTCTTGAGGTCCCCGCTGCACCAGCTGCCGGAGGCCCTTCGCGGCTGGCGCTCCGCCGCAGCGGACGAAGCCAGCAAGACAGCATCGCTGCTGCTCGACGATCCTGAGCACTTCCCGAAGATCTGGGCACCGTTTACCCAACCAGGAGGATGAATTCAATGGCCCCGACAGAGAACTGGCGGATCTTCAAAGGCGAGCGCAACCCGCACAATGACCTCGCGAAGCTGCCCGACCCACCGCCCTGGCGCCCCCGGCGCAGCAAGGTGGCGCACGAACGGCCGTGGCCCACGACCACAGATGAAGACAACGCGCTGCCCCCCGCGGCGTTGAAGCGCGGCCGGGATTTCCACTCGACGGAAAAGATCATCGACATGGTGAACGCGGCGCTCTACCTTCGCCGCCCCCTGCTGGTGACCGGCCCCCCTGGCAGCGGCAAATCCTCGCTGGTCGACGCGATCGCCTACGAACTGCGCATGGGCCCGGCGCTTCGCTGGTCCGTGACGTCGCGCAGCACACTGCGCGACGCCCTCTACCAATACGACGCGATCGGACGCCTGCAGCAGCAGGAATCGGGCACGAAAGCCGAGCTCGGGGACTTCATCACACTGGGCCCCTTGGGCACGGCGCTGCTGCCGACCCAGCGCCCGCGCGCCCTGCTCATCGACGAGATCGACAAGAGCGACATCGACCTGCCGAACGACCTGCTGAACATCTTCGAGGAAGGCGAGTTCGACATTCCCGAGCTGCGCCGCCTCGGCGCGCAAACCTCGGTGGAGGTCTTCACCTCCGATCCGCTTCAGCCCCGGGCCAACATCAAGGGCGGCACGGTCTCGGCCCATGAGTTCCCGCTGATGATCCTCACGAGCAACGGTGAGCGCGAGTTCCCTGCGCCCTTTCTGCGTCGCTGTCTCAGGCTGCGCATGCCCAATCCCACAGGAACCCTCGCCGAAGACGACAACAAGGACTGGAGCCGGCTGAACGCCATCGTCGACCTGCATTTCTCGCAGGAACACCGAAAGGCAGCCGAGTCGATCATCACCGCGTTCCAGGCGCGCGCGGGCCAGGGCAAGGAAGTCGCCACGGACCAACTGCTCAACTCGATCCACTTCGTGCTGAGCTCCCAGATCGACCCGGGCGCGCAGCGCGACGCCATCGTCGAGGAGCTCATGCGCGAGCTCGCGGTCGCCGGCGGCTGAGATCTCACGTGGACATCGGCGCGCTCATCCATCGCCTGCGGGCGGCCGGACTGGAGGTGGACTGGCCCGACCTGCGAGACATGCTGTGGCTCGCGCCCAAGCTCACGCCGCTCAGGCGGCCTACGCCGCAAGAAGCGACCTCTACCGTCAAGCCTCCCTCGCACTCCTCGCCAGCGGAGACGACCCCGGATGCCGGGTCGAAGGGGCACTCGTCGGTGTCGCGCGGGCGCGAGGCCGGCGCAACAGATGCCGAAAGGACAGCCGCATACGCATCAGGAGGCAAGGGAGGAGGCGCCTCGGCGCGCAGGATCCAGCTGCGCGGCGCGCCTGCCTTGCCGCAGGCGCTTGCCATCGCGCGAGCGCTTCGTCCGCTGTCGCGCCGCCGCGCGGGCAAACGCCTCGAACTGGACGAGCGGGCCACGGCCGAATTCATCGCCGAGACCGGTTGCCGCGGCGCCGTATGGCGGCCGGCGCGAGAAAGATGGTTCGACATCGTCGTTGCGGTCGACGATGTGCCGTCATTGGCGGCCTGGGGGCCGACGGTCTCGCGGTTCGAGCGCCTGCTCCGACGCCAGGGCGGCTTCCGGGACGTCAGGACAGTGCTTCTTCGACTCCAGGAAGAGCGCGTCGCGACCTTCGGCCCCGACGGACGCGAAGTGCCGATCTCGGCGCTGCAGGATCGGGACAGCCGACGCATCATCATCGTCGTTTCCGACTGCACCGCGCTCGCATGGCGGGACGGCCGCATGGGCGTCTGGATGCAGGCCGTGGGCCGTCACGCCCCTGTTGCCGTGGCTCAACTGCTGCCGCAATCGCTCTGGCCCAACACCGCCATCGGCTTCGTGGAATTGCAGACGCGGTCCCCGCGACCGGGCGCAGCAGCTTCTGAGATGCGGGTGAAGCTGCCGTCATGGGCCGATGGAGAGCCCGGGCTGGTCGTCCCCGTCGTGGCGCTCGAGCCGGCGGCCATCGGCGCATGGGCGCGGATGATGAGCGCGGCGGGCGAGGCATGGAATCCGGCGGCCCTGCTGCCGCTGCCAGACGCCGACCAGGACAAGGCTCCGGCTGATGACCCACGCACCGAGGCCGAGAGACTCGCCCGCTTCCGAGCCAGCGCGACGCCCGAAGCGCAGAGGCTGGCGGCCTACTTCTCTGTCGTCAGGCCGCTGAACCCGCCGGTCATGCGCGTCATCCACTGGGCGATGGCCCCCGAGAGCGGCGCAGTGGCGCTAGCCCAAGTGTTCCTGGCGGGGATTCTGTACCCGGTCGCCCTGTCCGAGCCACCGACGAATGCCGACGACAAGGAGTACGACTTCCATTCCGGCCTGCGCGAGCAGCTTGCGCAGACGCTCACGCGAGCGGAGTTCGTCCAGATCAACCTGGCGCTGTATGACTATCTTCAGCAGAAGAGCGGCACGGACTTCGATTTCTTCGCGCTGCTTGAGGATCCCGCTGGCACCGCCCAGCTGCCCGCCGCCGCGCTGCCGTTCGTGCAGTCTTCGCGAGAGTTTGCTCGCCGATTCGGTGGAACAACGCCAAGCTCCGCAAGAAGCACTTCCCTCGACCTCCGAGAGCCTGTCGCGGAGCTTCGGATCACCCGCGAGGGTGATCGGTTGGATTTCGTCTATCGGAGCCCCAAAGGGCAACTGACGCTGCGTCACGGCCTGCCCCGAGGAATCGCAGGACTGCTGTCCCGGGCACTGCAGCTAGGCACCTTCGAGAGCCTCGAGCAGTTGGCGCAGGTCGCCGTTCCTGCGGGCCTGTGCGAGTCCACGGCCATCGGCCAGGGCCCCAGGCTTGTCGAACTGGTGGTCGACGAGGCCATCGATCTGCTGCCATGGGAATTTCTGCTTGGCACACCCCGCGTGGGGGTCGAATCGCTCGCCATCGAGCGAGGCCTCACACGGCGACCGCTCCGCGTCCGCCCTCACATCCCGACCGCGTTCGAGGAATCCGCACAGGTTCTCATCGTCGCCGACCCTCCCACGAATCAGAAGAACCTGCCTTCTCTGCCGGGGGCACGCCACGAGGCGGATTCGATCGCCGCCCTTCTGGAGCGTGCGCTAAGCGCCGGGTCCGTGCGAAAGCTCGTCGCAGGCAGTGCCATCGATGTCCTTGCCAATCTGCTGTCGGCCGCCCCCCGGGTTCTTCACATTGCCTCCCACAGCAGGCTGCGGACCGGAACAGGCTTCGAGAACGAGCTCAGCAACAGCAGCATGGCCGATCGCGTGGAGATCTTGCTGGACCAGGACAGCCGCCTCACCCTCCGTGAATTCGAGTCGCTGGAACGCATGCCGGAGCTGGTTTTCCTGGGGACGCACTACACGGCAGCGATGGCCCCGGACCTTATCCGGTTGGGTGCCCAGGCCATCGTCGGCTGCTTCGGCCAACTCAATGACGAGCCCGCAAGGGATTTCGCCATCGCCTTCTACGAGGCGCTCGCGCGCGGCTTGACGCTGATCGAAGCGATGCGGGAGGCCCGACAGCAATGCTGGCACAAGCATCCTTCCGATCCCACCTGGGGGCTGTTCCAGTGCTATGGCGACCCGTCCTGGCGCCTGCTGAAGCGCCCCTCAGCCACGATCATCGCGCCAGAAGGCATTCCGCCCGTTGAAGCGACCGGCCCTCGCGCGTGGGTTTTGATCGCCGGCACAGGAGACAAGAGCAAGCTCAGCTCGAAGCTCGCTCGCACCTGCGAGGCGCTGGGTGTCGGCTTGGCACGCGGCGGCTACGGCTTGGTGACGGGGGCCTGGCCCGGCGTGGATCAAGCGGTCATCCGCAGCTTCGTCGACGAACTGGAACTCGACGTTCCCAACGTGTCGCTCGCTCCGAGGCTGATGCACGTGATGCCCCGCAGCAGGAAGGCGCCGACCGAAGCGGGACAACTCAAGCGTGTGACGAATGGCGAAGAGGAATACACCGAGAGCATTCGTCAGGCGCAGTTCGTCATTCTTGTTGGCGGCTCGGGGGGAACCCTGGAAATCGGCAAGCGCGCCCGTGCCGCCGGTCGGCCTGTCCTCCCGCTGGCCGATACCGGTGGCGCAGCAAGAAAATTCCATCGGCAGCTGATGACCGATCAGGAAACCTCAAGGTCCGGGCAAGCTACACCAATGAACCTCAAGGTGCTTGAGGCACCCGCTCCCGATGTTGTCGCCCACGCCCTGGATACGCTCGAACTGCTGACCAGACAGCTCTCCAACTTGCAACCAGCCGCCTAGGGAACGTTTGGTCAAGTCGTAAATTGGCCGGCTGGCGGGGGGCGTGTGGTCCCGCTGCACTCGCAGGCTCGTCGCACTGGATATTCCGCGCGTTCCAGAGCCTCTGCGATCCCTTCATGCTGGCTGCGGGCGCATCTGTCCCAAAATGAAGCGATCACTGCTTCAATTCGCGGAGTGGGAGTTCTTGCAGTGGCAGCAGATCCATGACATCGCAAAACAGCACCCTGTTTTTCCAATCATTTCTGTCGCCGATCACATAGAAGCGCCGCTTGGCTCGCGTCGCGGCCACATTCAGCAGATTCGGCTCCGAAACCACCCAATTCCGGGCCCCCGGCCCCTCGGCACTTCCACCAAGCACCATGACGACTACAGGCGCCTCCTTGCCCTGCATGGTGTGGATCGTACCGAACACCATCTTGTCATCGACGATCCGCCTGAGACTGTTCCGAACATCCGTGAACGGTGTGATGACCGAGATATCCTTCGGTTCCACGCCATCCTCGAGCAACAACGCGAGCAGCTCCTGCAGAGCCTCACCTTCGGCAGGCACCCAGTTTCCTTGAGACGGACCACTTGCCTGTATCCACCCTGTCTGGAGACTGGCGCGCGTCTCTTTGTCGGGCCGCGGGGCAAGCGTTCCGTACACCATGGCACCGTCATATGCGATTCGGTTCGCGAGCTCGTGCATGGGCTTGTCGCAACGGCGATGCACGACAAGTGGCAGTCCAACCCAGGTCTTGTTGCCGGCCGGCCCCGCCATACGCCCCCACGGGGTCGCTTCGTCAGCCAGAGTTTGCGCGGATTGCCGATTGGGGAGCCAATGCGCTTCGACCCGATATCGCGTTCGCATGTGTTCCAGCACGGCATCAGACACCGTGACGATGGGTTTGAGTTGCAGCGGATCGCCCACCAGCACCGCACGCTTCGACCTCCACAGCGCTCCAACCGCAGCTTGTGGAGGAGCTTGGCCGGCCTCATCCACCAGCAGCCAGCCGATCTCACCTACCCCCAGTGAGCCGAACGAGCGGGCAAATGACGCGAAGGTGCTACTCAACACCGGAACAACCATGAACAGCGACGCCCAGGCCGAACGAATGGCATCAGGTGAAAAGCCTTGAAAGCGTGTCCCTGTCAAGAGACCATTGATGAGGAACAGGTTGGAACGCATCCGGGACGCTTCCAACTCGAAGAATGTCCGATGCAGCTTGAGCGCCTGAACGAAGACGCGCGCACGGGCCTGCCTCCAGCCGCCAACATGCCATGGCTCGGTCAACTCGATGGCGTCGCCACGACCGACGACATTGCCTTGCAACCAGGCGGGCAAATGATTGGCTTGGCAGAGGGTTGCCAAGCTCGTGGCCTCCCGCACCAAGATCTGGGCTTGGTCCTGCAGCCGCCGCACGACCCGGCGCGTATTGGTGATCTGTTCTTCCAGGCTCCTCCTTGATGCATCCAGTTGCTCGGCAAGGCGCGTGAGCCGCACGAATTCGGCGGACGCCAGATCTCGTTGCCCCTCCAGCAGTTTGCGCTTCGCATTCCATTCGCGCCGGGCCCGCCCCAAACTGAGCAGATTCGTCCAGAAACCCGGCTTGTCGGCGTGATGCAGCTTGAGTTCATCAAGGCTTCGCTTGAACGCATTCTGGGCAGGAGGGTTTTTCTCTGCATCCAGTCTCGAAAGCCGCGTCACCACATCGGCTCGTTTCTGCTCGAATGTCCGCATTGCTTCAGACTCGTCAGCAAGCGTCCTTCTGACTTGGCAGATCTCCCCGATCAGCCCCCGTATGCGCACGGCCTCGGCGCAGGCCTTGCGCGCTTCTGCCTTGGCTGTCTCGTAGTCAGAGACGGCCTGTTGCCACAAGGCCTGACGCTGCATCGGGTTGAGGGCCCTGTTGCGCTCAACGTGCGCATTGAGCCATTCCCGCAAACCTTGCGGGCGTTCGACCTCGCTGGCTGGCATGTCGTTGAGAGCATCGCGGCCGACATTGCCCCTTGGGCTTCCGGGAAGACGCGTGGGCCGGCCGTCTGCCGCCTGCTTATTTTTTTGCCCGGATTCGGCAGCGCCTGCAACTTCACGGTCCGCGTTGTGTCCACCCTCGAAAGGACGCTGGCCATGGAAGTAGCGATCCACGAACTGGGTCCGTCGAGACTTGCTACCCAATGCGCCGGATATCAATCCCCAGGCCGGCTTGCCCGTGATCAACTCACCCAGTTCGGCGAAATACTCTGCCTCGGGCAACCAGCTCTCATCGATCTTGTCACGCTGGGGCAACTCGAGCGTGACGTTCTCTACCGCGCCATTGTTGGCCGAGGCGATGACGATCTCGAAGCCATACAGCGCCGGGTTGAGCTTGAACCCAGTCTGCCGCCGGCCGCCGTCGCTCGCCTCTTCCCGCCCGTCGTTCACGAAACCGTCGGAAGCCCGACTTAGCTTTGCGAGCGCATCGGCGCGATCACCGACAATGGCGGCGATCAGATCGCGCAACAGCGTCGTCTTGCCCGTTCCCGGAGGACCGTTGATGCCCAGCAGCCCCTGGCCGCTGCCGAGGGTGGACAGAATCGTATTGACGGCCAGTTGCTGGGAGTGCACGAGTCCCAGATGCCGCTCGGAAGGCCAACAGCTGCTGGCGTAGACATCCGGCATCAGCCGATCGATCAGCGGCAGGGATGCGCTGTCGTCATCGACGTGCAGACGCGTCTGAGCGTCGTGCCGGCGAAGGTATTGATCCAGCGGTGCGCTTGTTTCACCTCGATGGAGACTCGCGGCAACGTCGGCGAGTTCGTCAAGCAAAAAACTGTTGAGCGGATCGTCCTCCGATTCGGGTTTGTCGGGCCTGACGGGTTTGGAACGGAAACGAAACACATGGCCATCCATGCGGCCAAGAAATTCCGCCACGCCGAGGAATGACAGCACCCATTGGGTCAGTTCACGCAGGGCATCACCGGATACCACGCCGCCGAGCAGCGCTTGTGCCCTCTCACCCGCAAACCTTTGATCGTCCTCGAACCCTCTTGTCCAGTCTTTTCCCGTCAGCACGCGCCCCAGAAACCACGCCTCGCTGCAGAGCACGAAGCTTCTTTCGACCATGTGCCCGGCCATGGTGAATTTCGCGGCGAACAGTGCCGACTCGCGATACTGCGGCTCACGATAGCCTTGATCGCTCCCATACGCTTGCTTGAGCTTTCCAGCGACGAGCCGGCTGTCATACAGATATGCAAAGAGCGTGTGGCTCCAAACACGCCCCTTGGGTAGTTCTTCCCTGTGCAGGTCACTTTCAGGGGTCCAGGGAAGCGCGGGATGCTGGATGGGCGTATCCAGAATCAGCGCCCCATAGGGATCGCTGCGCCGCTTTGGCTTGGGTGCCGACTGGGGTTGAAGTGTCTCGACCGCATGCCAGTACCGGACAATGTTCTCTTGTTCCGTCGAGAGCTCTCCCTCCTTCATAGCCAATCCTTTTTTCCAGTGTCGTGGGCAGACCGATGTTCGTGTCCGTCGGCGAACTGCCTATTCTCATCGCCGTCCCCCTTCTGAGACTGTCTCCTCGCCTGCCAGGTAGGTTGCTTTGAAGGACGGATTCATCCGGTTCCACGAGTGAAATGGCTCGGATATGGAAATCTTCAGCGGCGCTGCGCAGAAAAAATCGAATCCGTCCTCGCCGGTATTCGATCGGTCCTTGTTCTGATCAGCGTCACATCTCCATGGCACTCCGATGTTTCACAAGACTCGACTGATTGACACGTTGATCGCTCTGCAGTCGCCCTGCTTACCGCCGGCGCGCCGCCGAAAGTGGCAGCGAACCTGCGGACCAAGATGCCGAAGGCCGAGCGCTCACCGGCGTGACCGCTGCATGGCCTGGGGCCGTCCTCATCGCCTTAGGGTCATCTGCGTTCGCTCTTCAGGCTTGTCTTGCCATCGAACCGCACACCTTGCGGCGCACGCTGATGGACACCTCGGTTGCACGAAAGTGCATCCGAGGCTCCTCCATCACTGCCAGTTCGCTGCAATCACGGCATTCAGGCTGCTCTGGTAGTTTGGCGGCAGCGTGGTCTGCCCTGCTGCCGGTGGCGAGAAACTCGCCATCGCCTGCACCAGGTTCTGCACGTTGCTGTCGCTCAGCACACGGCCATCGCTGGTCCGGAACTGCTCCACGTGGTACTGGCTGCCCAGGTACCAGTTGTTCAAGGTGAACTGGTCGGAAGACCCAATCACGCTGACCTCGAGGTTGTTGCCCACCTGGCGGAACCACAGCTGGTTCGCCGCGATGTCGGAACCAAACAGCGCCGTGTCGGAATTTCCTGCCGTCGTGTCGTTCTCCACGATCGTGTCGCTCCCCTGGCCCCGGCCCATGCGATAGGTGTCATTGCCCGCACCGCCCGTCAGCGTGTCGTTGCCCGCGCCACCGTCCAGCACGTTCGCGGCCGCGCTGCCCGTGAGGGTGTCGTTGAAGGCGCTGCCCGTAAGGTTCTCGATGTTCTGCAGCGTGTCGCTGCCCGAGCCGCCCGTGGCCTGCGCGCTGGTGACGGCCAGGCTCACCGTCACGGCAGAACCGGCGTAGAGGTACGAAGCCGTGTCCGTTCCACCGAGGCCGTTGAGCGTGTTGTTGCCAGCCCCGGCAAACAGGATGTTGTCGAGCGTGTTGCCCGTGCCGTTGATCGCACCCGTCGCGTTGAGACGCAGGTTCTCCACGTTGGCGGCCAGCGTATGCGTGAGCGTCGAGACCACCGTGTCGGTGCCCTCGCTGGCCAGTTCGGTCACCACGTCCGAGGCATTGTCGACGTAGTAGGTATCGTCGCCCGTGCCGCCCTTCATGGTGTCGGCGCCGCCCAGGCCGTCCAGCACGTCGTTGCCGGCATTGCCCGTGAGGGTGTTGGCTGCGCTGTTGCCGGTCAGTACGTTGTCCAAGGCGTTGCCCGTGCCGTTGATCGCCGTCGTGCCGGTCAGCGTCAGCCTCTCGACGTTGGCGCCCAGCGTCCAGGTCACGCTCGACTCCACGGTATCCACGCCCTCGCCGGCATTCTCGTTCACGATGTCGGAGGTCGAATCCACAACGTAGGTGTCGTCTCCGGTTCCACCACTCATCGTGTCGTTGCCGGTGCCGCCGATCAGGCGGTCGTTGCCCGCGTTGCCGATCAGCGTGTCGTTGCCCGCCTTGCCGTCAATGGTGTCGTTGCCCGAGCGCCCCGTCAGCGTCTCCGCCGAGGTGGTGCCGTTGAGCGTGAGGTTCTGCACCGTCACCGCGATGTTGAACACGTCCTGCACGGCAAGCCCCCCCTGGTCCGTCGCGGTCACGCGCACGCTCAGGGAGTCCAGTGCACCAATGGGCACCGTGCCGGTGAACTTGCGCGTGCTCGCGTTGAAGCTGAGCCACGACGGCAGCGCCGAGCCATCCGCGAGCGTGGCCACGTAGCTCAGGCTGTCGCCCGCATCCGGATCGGAGAAGGAGCCCGACGGAATGGTGTAGTTGATCGCGGTCCCCTCGGCCACGCTCTGATCGGCCAATGGCGTGGCGATGACCGGGCTCTGGTTGGGCGGCGTGACACTCAGGTTGACATAGAAACCCGTGCCGGAGCCGTAGTTGTCGGTGCCCCAGAGCACGAACTGCAGGCTGCCGACGTTGGCCGAGGTCGGGGTCCCAGAGAAGGTGCGCGTCTGGGCATTGAAGGACAGCCAGGACGGCAGCGGGTCGCCGTTGGGCATGGTCGCGCTATAGATCACCGAATCCCAAGCGTCCGGGTCGGTGATGGTGTTGAGCGGCACCACGTAGGTGAACAGGTTGCCCTGGCTTGCCCGCAGCGTCGGCAGGTTGCTGTTGACGGTCGGCGCGTGGTTGTTGTTGGCCCGATCCACCACCGTCTGGATCATGGCCTGGTCCCACACCGTGCCGTTGGCGAACTCGACGCGGTCGATCTTGTGGTCCATCGTCACGCCGCCGCTCTGGGTATTCGCGCCGTAGTAGTCGAGGAACGCGATCTGGTCGGACGTGCCCTTGATCTTGAAGAAGATATGGCTGCCCGACTGGAAAGCCAGCACATCGTTCTCGCCGATGCCCATGCCGAAACGCAGCGTGTCGACCGAGTCCAGCGCGTCGGTGTTGTCGATGGTGTCCTGGCCATCGCCCGCGTTGAACACATAGACGTCGTCGCCTGCCCCACCCGAGAGGAAGTCGTTGCCCTGGCCACCCGTGAGGACGTTGCTGCCGTCATTGCCCCAGAGGCCGTTGGCCAGGCCATTGCCCGTTGCGGAAAGATCGTCCGTGCCGTCCAGAGCCAGCCGTTCAACGTTGGCCCCCAGGGTCCAGCTGATCGAAGACCGCACGAAGTCGTCGCCTTCGCCAGCGTTCTCGACGATGGTGTCGCCGGCATCATCGATCTCGTAGTAGTCGTCGCCGGTGCCGCCAATCAGTACGTCCTGGCCTTCGGAGCCGAACAGCGCATCGTCTCCGCCGCCGCCGATCAGCGTGTCGTTGCCGCCCAGGCCCAGCAGGTTGTTGTCCGCGTCGTTGCCCGTGATGACGTTATCGAGCTCGTTGCCGTTTCCTCGATAGACGCTGCCCGCAAGCGTCAGGTTCTCGACGTTGGCTTCAAGGATGTAGGTCGTGTCGAAATTCCGCACGATCGTGTCGATGCCCTCGTCCGGGCTCTCAATCACCCAGTTGTCATCCGCGTCGACGATGTAGGTGTCGTTCCCCGCGCCGCCCTGCATGATGTCCTGGCCCAGGCCTCCATCGAGCACGTTGTCGCCTGCATTGCCGATCAGGATGTTGGTGCCATCGTCGCCCGTGGCATTGATGTTGAGCGTCCCCGTCAGCGTCACGTTCTCGATGTTCGCGATCTCCGAGACCGAGAAGCTCCGCCCGATCTCCACCGTGTCGTAGCCTTCACCCTCGAGCTCGACCACGACATCGCCGGCACTGTCGATCACGTAGGTGTCGTCGCCTCCGCCACCCTCGAGGCGGTCCTCGCCCCCGCCTCCATCCAGGCGGTTTTCGTACTCATTGCCCAAGATGACGTTGTCGCCGGCATTGCCGGTGCCATTGCGCGCATCCTGGCCGACCAAGGTAAGGTTTTCCAGGTCCGCGCCCAGCACATAGCTGACTGCGCTCTGGACCGTATCGGTGCCGCCACCCGCGGCCTCCACGATGACGTCCTGCGCGTTGTCGACCAAGTACACGTCATCGCCGTCGCCGCCGTCCAGCACGTCGGAACCGCTTCCGCCATCCAGGATGTCGTTGCCCGTACCCCCGACAAGGGTGTCGTCGCCGCCTTCGCCGCGCAGTGTGTTGTCCGACGCGTTACCGGTGATGACGTTGGCCAGCCCGTTGCCGGTGCCTTCCAGGGCGGTGGGGCCCACCAGCGTCAGGTTCTCGACATTGCTCCAGAGCGCATGGTCCACGGTAGCGAACACCGAGTCGGTGCCGCTTGCGAACGCCTCGTTGACCTGATCCCCGACGTCGTCCACGTGGTACTCGTCGTCGCCGGCAGCACCCGCCAGGATATCGGCGCCTTCTCCCCCATCGAGCAGGTCGTTGCCGGCGCCTCCGTCGATGATGTCGTTGCCCGCCATGCCCAGCAGCGTGCTGCCGAGGATGTTATTGCCCACGATGGTGTTGTCGGCGGCATTGCCGGTGGCATGCGTGGCTTGCGAGCCCTGCAGGATGCGCAGGTCTTCGATGTTCTCGGCCAGCACGTAGTCGATCCCAGTGAAGACGACATCGCGGCCCTCTCCTTGCGATTCGCTGACGGTATCGTCGGCATCGTCGACGTGGTACTCATCGTCGCCCGCGCCACCCGTCATCGCGTCTGCGCCCTGGCCGCCGTCGAGACGGTCGGCCCCGCCCCCACCATTCAGTTGGTCAGCACCGATGCCCCCGAGCAGCACGTCATCTCCCGCGCCCCCCTCAAGAACATCGTTGCCCGCGCCACCGTCGAGGTCGTCGTTGCCGTCTCCACCATCCAAGGTATCGACGCCATCGCCTCCTAGCAACTCGTCGTTGCCGGCCGCGCCAAGGAGCGCGTCGTCACCGCTTCCGCCGAGAAGGTTGTCGTCACCCGAGCCACCGTCCAGAAGATCGTCACCTGTGCCGCCCTCCAGGCGATCCTTTCCGGCGTCACCGTAGAGCTGGTCATTACCTCCGGCGCCAAGAACGAGGTCATCGCCGTCGCCGCCGCGACCGATGTCGTTGCCCTCGCCAAGATCGAGGGAGTCGTTGCCTCCCCTGCCGTCGACCACGTCGTCGCCAGCCAGGGCATGGATGACCTCGCGGCCCGAAGTGCCGCGGACCACGTCGGCGAATTCCGTCGTCGGAATATCGATGGGCACGGCATCGAGCAATTGCGCGATGGACATCGTCACGCCGTCGGAGAACCTGATTTCCTGAACAGGCGAGGTTCCGGCCAGGTCGTCGTAGTCGACGCCGTCGAGGTGAATCTCGGTGGTGCCCGTCGCATCGCCGATCACGAGCGAGCCGAGCGAGAGCCGAACCAGTCCGAAGTTGAACCCGCCTTCGAGCACCAGCACGTTGTTCGAGCCGTCATCCACGTCGGAAATATGCTTTGCCCCGCTGCCGAGAGCGACGTAGTAGAAGTCCGCCCCTTCCCCGCCGTTCAGGGTGTCGTTGCCAGCGCCCGAGCGGATGAAGTCGTTACCACTGCCGCCGAGCAGAACGTCGTCGCCCGCGCCCCCCCACAGATAGTCGTCACCCTCGTCGCCGGACAGGTAGTTGTTGCCCGCGCCTGCGACCAAGGTGTCGTTGCCATCGCCCCCATAGAGCGCATCATTGCCTGTCAGCGTTGTTGTCGAGAACGTGCTCTGCTGGTCTTCCCCGGAAAGAAAATCGTCCCCGGCACCACCGATGAGCACATCGTCGCCGCCGCCGCCGAAGAGAGCATCGTTCCCATCGCCGCCGTCGAGATAGTCGTCACCGTGGAACTGCGCGGCGAGCTCGGATACCTGCCCGTCGCCCATGAGCAGGTCGTTGCCGGCACCGCCAAGCAGCGTGTCGTCCTTCCCCAGCCCGAACAGGCGGTCGTTGCCTTCTCCACCGTCCAGCGTGTCATCCCCGTGGAACTCACCGGCCAGTTGCGCCTCGACCAGATCACCGACAAGTTCGTCTGCACCGTCGCCGCCGATGAGCGTGTCGTCCTTGCCGCCACCGAACAGCAGATCGTCGTCCGCGCCGCCGTCCAGGTAGTCGTTGCCGTGCGCCGCGCCAGCCAATTTTTCCGAGCTGTCGTGGTCACCCCACATGCGGTCTTTTCCGGCCCCACCGTAGAGGACGTCATCCTTGCCACCGCCGACCAATTGGTCGTCCCCGGCACCACCATCAAGGTAATCGTCCCCATGGAACTCTGAAGCCAGGTCGGTCTCGTTGTAGGAATCGCCGAGCAACGAGTCGTCTCCGGCGCCGCCGAGCAGGGTGTCGTCCGAGCCTCCACCGGTCAGCTCATCGTCGCCATCTTCCCCATCCAAGTAGTCCGCGCCATGGAACTTGCCCTCCAGCTGACTGGCATCGTCGTCGCCAAGCATGACATCGGCGCCCGCACCGCCAAGCAGCGTGTCGTTCCCCCCACCGCCGATCAGCTGATCGTTGCCATCCTCGCCGTCCAGGTAGTCATCCCCGTGGAATTCGCCGGCCAGCTTGTCTTCGGAATCGTTGTCGCCCCACAGGTTGTCGTTGCCGACGCCGCCGAAGAGCACGTCGTCCTTGCCGCCACCGACGAGTTGATCATCTCCGGCCTCGCCGTCCAAGTAGTCTTCCCCATGGAATTCGCCAGTGAGCTCGTCCTCGCTGCGGGTATCCCCCCACAGCAGGTCTGCTCCCAACCCGCCGTACAACACGTCATTGGCACCGCCGCCCGTGATGTCGTCATCGCCCGCGCCACCGTCGAGAAAGTCATTGCCGTGCTCGGCGTCAGCCACAGTCTGGTAGTAGCCCGAATCCTTGATCCCGTCACCGTTGAGTGCGTCGGCGCCGTCCCCGCCCAGAACGACGTCATCGCCGCCGTGTCCCCAAAGCGCATCGTCACCGTCACCACCCTGGATGTGATCGTTGCCGCGCCCCGCAATTACGATGTCGTCGCCGTCACCCGCGTCGACAAAGTCCCCGGCGGTGTCCATAAAAATAGAACCACCGCCCTCGATCGTTCGGCCACTGCCACCGCTGGAATAGACACCCCAGTTGCTGCCCTGGATCCAGGTGGTCGCGCCGCCCGGCGGCGCCCATTCGTCATCCGGCTGACGGGCAAACACGCTCAAGCCGGTGGCGCTCAGGATCACATCCTTCCCGGCGCCGCCCCGGATGGTGTCGCTACCCGCCCCGCCGGCAAGCAAATCATCTCCCACGCCGCCATCTAGTACGTCGTCACCGGCTCGACCATCCAACGCATCGTTACCTCCCAGGCCGTTCATCCGATCCTTGCCATCGCTGCCATAGATGACGTCGTTGAAATCCTCCTCGACGATCCCCCCAACGAGCGTCCCGTCCACAGCCCACTGCGTGGCACCCCAGTTGTAGGTATTGAAGGCAGGATCGCCCGGGTGCACATTGAAGTCTGCTTCAATGCCGCTGATCAGGGCCCGTTGGTCGCCGTTGAATGTCTTGACGGCATCACCTCCGTCACGCAGTTCGATCCCCCAGGCGTTGGAGGTGACATCTCCATCCAATCCATGCAGAGTTGCCGTGAGATTTCCGCTGCCATCCTCATCGACATCGCCGACCTGAATCAGTGCAACGGACACAGAGGTCTGCCCCTCTTTGAGGACGATGATCGCGTCGCCAATCGGGACCGTGCTGTCGCCCAGCACGACCTGAAACTTGCCCGCCAGCTCCGAGAGCGAAAGCGTCAGCGTCTCACCCGCACGAGCAGGACGCCCCAAGTAAAAGGATACCGTCTTGCCCGCACCTTCTTGAACGATACTGCTGCCCGCCACCGAAGCCGGATCAAAGTCGGGGTCCTCCAGCGGGTTCGCTCCTGTCCCCTCCATCGCAACGACCGTGCTCTTGGCAAGCTTGATGCCCAGGTAGGGATTCTCCAGGGCGGATGCCAAGTTGAATTTCTCGATGACGACGCTGTTCTTCGTGTCGCCATCCTTGGTGATCACCAGTTGAGATTCCGTGCCATTGGCTGCGGCTCTCAGCTTCAGTCGATAGGTGCTTCCCCCTTGCTTTAGGACCCACTCCCCAGAGCCGGACCTGCCACTGGCTCGGGCCGTACCGCTCAGGGTCACGCCATCGATCTGGATGCTGCCCGAGCCATCAGAATCCCGGACAGTGTCCTTTCCGAATGCGCCGTTGAAGATGTAGATATCACTACCCTTCCCGCCTTCAAGCACGTCGGCACGACCGTCACCGTTCCCGCCGTTCAGCACATTTCCCACGTCATTCCCGATGATGTGGTCTTTCCCCTTCCCGCCGGTAGCATCCTCGATCTGGCTTCCTTCGTAGATGGCAACGTTGTACTTGCCCGCGCCCACGCCGATCGAACTGAAGTAAGCCTTTCCGGTATTGAAATCCGTGGCGCGCAAATCGATTTCGTTGTCGGTGGTCGTTGCGCTTGCATCGATCTTGTCGTGCTCACCGCCGTTGTCTATGAGGAGCTTGCCCTGATCAGCGTTGGAGAAGCTGTAGACGCTCCCGTCGCCAACGTTCACGTTTTCCTTGAGCAATCCGATTGCTTCAAGGCCCAGGGCATCGAAGAGCATGGGCGTCATGGGCAGGAATCCGCCCAAGATCGTCCCGTATGACATGGCTGCGTATTGCTGCTTCCCGTACTCACTTGGCAACGGGCCATCGAGTGTCGGATGTGAGAGCCCCAGTACATGCCCGAACTCATGGAACATTGCCGACAAAGCTTGGTCTGCGGTGAGCCCTTGTGCCAACGCCGACATCGACGTGTTCAAGAAGACATCCCCGAGCCGCGGCCTATCAGGGAGCGAGCCTGGAGAGAAGTTCATGTTGACATTACCCGACAAGCCCACGCGAACATCTGCCTGTGCGGGATCAGACACGAGCTCAAACGTGACATTGGCGTACGTGGACTGCCATGCCTTGATGGCTTGATTGAATATCGCTTGCCGCTGCTCGACAGGAATAGAGGCAAAGCCGTCCTGTATCAGCTTCGCATCTCGATACTCGTTCTGTATGTACTGAACCCACTCGGGGCTGGCGTTGCTCCGATTGACCTGAGGAAAGTATTTAGCCCAGTAGGTTTCCAGCGAACCGGTCGCATAGTCCGGAGGAATGTCCAGAAAAGCCACCTTGATCGTCTGACCGGCCTCCACTTGGCGCCTAGGTTGCAAGCGAGTGATTGCATCCGCAATCTCAAGGCGGGTCAGTTGCCGCGACTGGCCTGTCACCGGATCAACGACTGTCAGTTGCTTCTCCATTCCCATGCTCCTTTGGTATTTCAGTACGGTTGACTAAAGAACTGGCTGACTCGCGATCGCCATGGCTGAGCCCTGATCTTTCTGATCCGATCAGCTTCACCTTGGCTCTGCTCGACGCCACGGCCGCCGGCGTACAGCAGTTGCAATGTCCCCAGCGAGCTGTCAGCGCAAGCGTTGTGCATCGCGATCTGGCACCACTTGAATGCGGCTTTGTCGTCTCTGGGCTGGCCTCGGTCGAGGTTGCCTTCCGCGGCCGCTTTACATAGCCATTCCTGGGCGGCCGCGTTCCCCCCCTCCGCAGCTATTTCTGCCCATTTGCGAGAGGTAGATGCGGGTAGAACCGCTTCATCGGCACACTTGCCATCGGCGGTCCATTCCTCTACGCAAGCCGTTGGTCTTGCCCCTCCCCACCGCCCATTGGTCAGATTCATCAACTCCGTCGCCGCCCACGGATTCCCTTCTACTTCCGCCGCCGCAATCGCGCTACGCAGGTAGAACTCGTGCGATATCTGCCGCCGCTTGATTTGGGCTAGTTCCCAGGCGGCAGATTTACTTCCTTGTGTCTGCGCCTTTTCCAACCACTGAATGTTGTAGCTTCGGTCATCAGGCGCGCTCCAGTTGCCGTCCCGCGTCCTACGCACCAACCCGAGGCGAAGCTGCGCCCCGATGTCGCCACGCTTTGCAAAGCCCTCGAGGTTGCGGAGTTCGGCCAGACTCCCCATCGTGTCGAAACGACTTCTGTTCGCCCAATCAGCCTCGCATGGGGTACCGCCCGGCGTCGGCATCTGCCCGTTCGCAGGAACAAGGAATGCGGCATAAATCAGGCTGCTCGCCAAGGTCAAACGGAACAAATTGACAGATTTCATATTGGCTCGTGTGATGTTGTTGGTCACTTAGAGAGGTGCGCGGCCTGTATGCCTTTCCTACCTCTCTCTCAGACTCTCGCTCGTCGCCCGCTGAACCGGACTCAGCAGGAATTCGATGATTCGCCGCTTGCCCGTTTTGATCTCCGCCGTGAGATTCATCCCTGGAGACAGCCTGATCGGCCTGCCATCCACATCGATCGTCGTCGAGCTCA